>Ga0169931_10001095_pt1 | contig 44388 bp, 31 predicted proteins | sample Kivu_15m_20L_FD_129675 | JGI IMG/M metagenome (GOLD analysis project Ga0169931, IMG submission 129675) | Freshwater microbial communities from Lake Kivu, Western Province, Rwanda to study Microbial Dark Matter (Phase II) - Kivu_15m_20L... | ecosystem: Environmental > Aquatic > Freshwater > Lake... | reverse complement strand
GCCTACTTTTACATTCTACCCATTGGGGTTTTAATGGCCCGTTGGCCATTGCATTTGTAGGCACTGGCGCATCCGGAGCAAAACAGAGCAGCAAGAATTAAAAGAGCAAGATAGGATTTCATGGCCGTAGGTTTACAGGTACAACGAGAAGGGCAGGGTAATTCGTATGCCAAGGGTTGAATTTCGAAAATGGGGGCATAGGTAGGCTAGCGGCAGGGATTGAACAGGGTAGAGCGCAAGGCCGGCAGCGCCGGGGCCGCGAGCTGCGGAGGCGACTTTAGGAGCCACCGCAAAGCCGCTGGCCCCGCCGCTGCCGGACGCGTACTACCCGTGAAAGCCCGGCAGCCGCCCCAAAACAACCAATGGAATTTCAAAATTAAAGATTGCGAAGGGTTTTTAAGCTGTCGCCCAAGACGATAAAGGCCAAGACCACCGATAAAATGGCTAGGCCGGGTACCAGAATAAGGTGCAGGTTGCCGGAAACTAAAAAATGCCGGTGGCTTTCCATCATATTTCCCCATGTTGGTGCCGGTGGCTGTACCCCTAGGCCCAAAAAACTGAGTCCGCTTTCAATTAAAACGGCTCCGGCAAAGTTGGCTGCCGAAACCACCAGCAAGGGGCCGCGGATTCCGGGTAAAATATGCCTCCAAATAAGCCTCCATGTTGGAATTCCCAAGGCTTTTCCTGCCAAGGCAAAATCCCGTTTTTTCAATCCTATAATTTCGGCTCGGCTAACCCTTGCGATGTCGACCCAGGTTGAAAGGCCCACCGCCAAAAAAGTGGGCAGCCAACCTTTGCCCAAGGCAATGGTAATGGTCATTACCAGCAAAAGGGTAGGTACAGACCAAGTCAGATTGACAATAAAACTTAAAACGGCATCAACCTTGCCCCCAAAAAAGCCGGCAAGGGCTCCCACAGCCAATCCGATGACTAAGGCCACCATAACGGAAAGCCAACCGATGCCCAACGAAATTCGCCCGCCGCGCAGCAGTCTGCTCCAAAGGTCCCGACCAAGGGGGTCGGCTCCCAAAATGAATCTTCGGCTATGGATTTCAACTTTTTCTTGGGCCGATATCCATTCGCTGGAAGTTCCAGAATAGCCATGAAATCGAAACAAGGTGCCGCCCTTCATTTCGGTTTTTGAGTGAAAGGGGATTGAGGGGCCCTTGTCGGGGTAGCCATCGATTAGGTTTCCTTTGCTTAGGCTATCGCGTTGCAGCACCGCGAATTGGATTTCTTGGCCTGGGGCTGCCAACTTGCAGGGTAGGCATTGACGGTTGGCGTTTGGGCTGGGGTCCATGCTGAGCCAAGGAGAAAACAAAGCCAGAAGGCTTACCAACAGCAGATATAAACCCGCCACCACTCCGGCCGGCTTGCGCAACCAGTATTTAAAAGCTTGGCGTGTGGGCGAACTCATAGTACAATGGGCAGCGCAAGTTACCAAACTTTCTTGGCCTCGCGCCAAGGCATGCAAATCCAAGCCAAGGTTGGCAGCAGGGGAATGTACAACCAATACAGCAGTGAAAGGGTAAGCCGTTGAAAAATACCCCTAGTGCCTCCGCCCGAAAGCAATAGGTCGGCCATGGTTTTTAGAGCAATAAGCAGGATTTTTTGCCAAAGGGAGCCAGGCAGCAGCAGAAAAAGAAGTCCTGCCGCATGCAGGCCATAGATAAATAAGGAAACCGAAATGGCTGCAGGGTTTCGGAACAAAATAGATTTTCCGGCCCAGCGTAGGCGTTGTTTTAGGGCAAGGGTTAGGGTTTTGGCTCCCCTAACCTTCAAATTAGGACAAGGAAGGGTTTCGACCGAGTGGGTTCCAAAGTGTGAAATGACATGGTGCAACAAAAACACATCGTCGCCTGAGCTGCCGGGACCTAGGCAGGAGCGCAGGGGGTCAGAGAGTCGTTTTGACCGTACCGCCAAGGCGGCGCCGCTGCATAAAAAGGGAAAACCCCAGCCGGCCATTCCAGCGGCGGTAAACATATTGGCTCGAAAATCTTCTGCATCTAGGGCATTCCCCATCAACCTTGGTAAACCGACCACCAAAATGGTTTGATCAGAAACTTGGTTCAGGGCCTTTTCCCAATCGACCATGCAGGCTTCGGTCCATTCAACATCGGCATCGGTATGCAGGCTCCATTCAGCAGGATTGTTCTTCCAGCCTGTAATGAGCGCGTCTTTTTTTCCTTGGCCATCATTTTGAAATAGGGTTGCTTGCTGCTGTTCTAAAAGGAAGGGGCCAGAATCTGAGGAGTGGTCGTTAATCCATAAAAAGAGGGATTTTCGGTGTGGGGGCGTATGGGCAAAAAAGCGTTGGATGTTGTTGGCCTCGTTTCGGAAAGGCAGCAGCCAAGAAAGAGAGGGGAGGGGGGAGTTTGGATTTGGTGTCGAGGATTGCAGCCAGCGGCGTTGTAAGCGAAAGTTCCCTGTAAGCAGGAAGAGAAGCCAGCCAATCCAGAGGGAGATCAAAAGGGAGGGCAGCATCATTCCTTGGGAGGATTTTTTAATAAAAAATAAAATCCGGGAATGGCCGGCAGGGCCAAATTAATAAGCCACAACAAAGTAGAAACCAGAAGAGCGTGTGCAGGGGCAATCCCGATTTTACCCAAAAACAGAACCGAAAGGGAGCCACGTGAGGCCAGTTCAGTAAAAGCAAACGAAGGCAGCAGGGCATTTCCGAAAAAGATGAAAGCCACTGCTGGAAAAACGAGGTATAAAGGCAGGTTGATTCCCAAGGCCTGCAGGCCGATATACCACTGCATCAAAAACACCAAGTAGCGCAAAAAAGCCCATCTCAAACCGCTAAGCCAGTTATTAGGTCGGATTCCTCGGCCTGCCTTCTTGAGTTGGTTTTTGAATCTATTGGGAGCCCATCGGTAGGTTTTGCGGATGGCCAAAGGCAGCTTTAGCAGGAAAAACACCAGTAAACTAAGTCCAATCAAACGGATAGCCCACCGAAATGGGAGTAAATAGGATGGAAAAACCGAATCGGGTACCCAGTATTCCCAAGCCAGTGCTCCCCCAACCAAGGTAGCACAAAGTTGGGCAAGGCTGCCTACCATTGCCGAGGTTCCCAATGTCCAACGGAGCTTTTGGGGAAGGCTTAAAATTCGTCCTATCCATTCACCGGTACGGTTGGGCGAAAAAAGTGCCGCTGCCATACCAGCCAAAAACACCCTAAACCAGGTAAAAAAAGGAATGCCAAGTAAGGGCGGGGATAAACTCCTCCATTTGTAAATTTCTAAGGTCCAATTGAGGGGTGCCAGAATCAACAAAAGGCAGAACCAGTTCCAATGAATTTGAGGCCAGATTGTGTGGGGGAAGGAAGAGAGCATGAACATCAAATACCCGAATGAGCAAAGAGCAAGAAATGCCTTGACTATGAAAAGCCCATTTGGAACGGTATATTTGTAGTGCGCATTCAACCGCGTAAAAGTAACCAATCCTTTAGGCTTGCCCAACCCCCAACGCATACTCGGAATAGACCCTGGCACCACCATTATGGGATTTGCAGTAATAGAGGGGCAGGGAAAGGGTTCGCCCGGGCTAATTCAAATGGGGCAATTTAAATTGGATGCCCGCCGAGAGCACTTTGAGCGCTTATTGGACATTCACCGATTTATATTGGAACTTATACGGACACACGAACCGGGGCAGTTGGCCATAGAGGCCCCCTTTTTCGGGAAAAACGTACAATCCATGTTGAAATTAGGCCGGGCACAGGGGGTGGTTATTGCCGCGGCCTTATCGTGTTCCATACCTGTTTATGAATATGCGCCAAGGGAGGTGAAACAAGCAATAACAGGTCGGGGAGGAGCCGCCAAGGGACAATTGGCTGCCATGCTACACCATTTAATGGGCGAGTTGCCCCAGGGTTTAACCGAAGATGCCACCGATGCTTTGGGCGTGGCGGTTTGCCATTCATTTCGGCATTCAGGGCCATTGGAATTGCCCAAGCGCACAAAAAACAAAAGTCTTGGGGCTGGCAAAAAGGGGGGCGCATGGACCCAGTTCTTGCAACAGAATCCAGACCGAAAATGCTAAAGTTGAGGAATTGGATTTGCAAGGCAAATAAAATTAATGTAAGTTAGAATCCTAAACGAAAAAGGGGAATGGATATTCAACAATGGATTGGTTTAATTGGTGTTGTTGCCTATTGGCTTTTCAGGGCATACACCGCTTCGAAAAAGGGCTCAAAAACGGCTCCAGCTCCGGATTTAAAGGTCCCCAAACCAGAAGTAAAACCGCGAACAGAGTCCCCCAAGCCCTTGGAACCCATGGCGCCAAGCAAGCCGGCCGCCGAGCCTACCTACCCATGGGAATCGGTCGAAAAGGAATGGATGTACGAAGAAGAAACCGTTCAAACGAACGCATTTAGTTACGAAGACCCGGTGGTAGTTGAAAAGCCAAGGCCTAAAACGCTGCCTCAACTTCAAGTTAGCGAAAATGAGGTTAAGAAACTAAAATTTAAGGGCTTTAATGGCCGTGATGCTGTTATATATCAGGCAATTATGAATAGGCCTACGCATTAATTGGTATAAAATTTACATGATTCAGGCATGAACCTATTGTTAAAAGCCCTTAAATATCTACTTTTACCCACACTAATTTTAGGACAGGTAATGCCTGCCTTATAGGATATAGGATATGATTAAAAAATTACTTCCGCTGCTATTGCTTCTGCTTTCCTTTCAAGGAAGCCTTATTGCCCAGGGTTCAACCGGTGAATTGAAGGGTGTTGTAAAAGACGATAAGGGGGAACCGTTGCCCTTTGCCAACGTAGTTTTAATGAAAGATGCGGTTCAGGTGCGTGGTGCCTCTACCGATATGAACGGGACCTATTGGATGAAGGCTGTGCCTGCCGGCAAGTACCAATTGGTTTTTTCTGCCATTGGCTTCAATAAGTTGACCAAGGGGATTACAGTAGAATCGGGCGGCAACATCACTTTCGTCGATGCTCAGTTGCGTTCGGAAACCATCGTAGTAGAGGGCTATGATTTTGTGGAAGAGACGGTTCCTTTGATAAAGCGCGATGAAACCATGGTTCGTACAACCATTCGTCGAGAAGACATCTTAAAATTGCCCGGTCGTAGTCCATTGTCTGCTGTTACCACAGTAGGTGGCGTGTTTAGCCGAGACGGTGAAATTGGAAACATTCGTGGAGCCCGTTCTGGAGCTACTATTTTTATTGATGGTGTTAAAATTCGGGGCGGTTCTGCCAATCTGCCGCAACAGGCGGTTGAAGAAACTCAGGTTATCTTGGGAGGTGTGCCAGCAGCGTTCGGCGACGCAACCGGGGGTATCATTTTGTTGACAACGCGCGGAATATCCAACAAGTGGTTCGGAACCGTTGAGGGCCGCACCTCTCAATTTTTAGATAACTATCAGAATCATTTGTTTAGTGGCGCGGTGGGTGGTCCCTTAATTAAAAAGAAAAACAGGGAAGGAGTAAAAGTTCCGGTTGTTGGTTTTCTTGGTACGGTTGAGGGAGGCTACAGCGGAGATCCCTCGCCGGTTGCGGGAAAGATTTGGCGTGTAAAACCCAATGTGCTGCAAAACATTCAACAAAACCCCATTCGATTATCAGAAACGGGAACAGGGGCACTTTTAAATGCTGAGTTTTTGCGTCAGCAAGATTTTGAAACCATTCGGGCTCGACAAAATGTGGCCAGTTCTTCATTGAATATTCAAGGTAAAATTGACGTGTTGGCCTCGGAACGCACCATAATTACTGCGGGCGGGTTCGTGAATTTGTCGCAGGGTCGTGGTGGTCGTGACGGAGGAACCTACACTTCTTCCTTGTTTAACTGGGAAAACAATGGAGAATCAACCGATTTCACATGGAATGCTTGGGGGCGTATAACCCATCGTTTTGCAAATCCTAGCGACTCATCCAACAAGGGTTTACGCAACGCTCTTGTATCGTTGCAGGTTGATTACCTGCGTGGGGCTGGAACATCTCAAGATGTTTTACACAGGGATAATTTTTTCAATTATGGGTACGTGGGTCGATTTGAGACCTTTCGGGCTCCTGTTTATCCAACCTATGGTTTAGATCCTAAAACCAACATGTCGGGGTATCTTTTTGGAGGCTTTGTTGATACCATGGTTACCTATCAGCCGGGTTCACTGAATCCTACATCTTCTGCGATTACAAGTCAGTACTACACCTTATTTGACAATCCGTTTGGAGTTTACGATAATTTGCCCAACATACAGCAAGGCGGGGCATTGCTAAATGGACAGTCGCCACGAAGCATTTACAACCTGTGGTCGCATCCGGGCACTCAATTCAACGGGTACAGTATTTCCGACAACAACCAGTTTAGGGTAGTTGGTCAAGGTTCGGCTACCATTGGAGACCATGATTTTCAATTGGGATTTGAGTTTGAGCAACGGAACGATAATTTTTACAGCCTAGCTCCCGTTGGTTTGTGGCGTTTGGGCTGGCAGTTGGCCAATCAACACCTTGGTGTAATTGATACTGCCGCTCCTGCTCCTGTGTACGATCCAGTAACAGGGGTTTTTAAAGATACCATCAACTATCCTGCATTGTACCGAGAAAACGAGCAACGCACAGCAGAAACCGGATACAAATTCGGGGTTGGTCAGGCCTTTTTTGATTGGAATTTGCGTCAGCAACTTGGCTTAAACGCCGATGGTCTTGAAACCATTGATGTAGATGAGTTGGATCCTTCTACCTTCCGCCTCAATATGTTTAGCGCCGATGAATTGTTAAACCAAGGAAACAATTTGGTTACCTATTGGGGATATGATGTTTATGGCAACAGGACGACTCAAAATGTAACTTTTGATGACTTCTTTACGGCCAAAGACCAATATGGCAACTTTACCCGCCCAATTGGGTCGTTCCAGCCCATTTATTTGGCTGGTTACCTTTCAGACAAGTTTTCGTTTAAAGACATTATTTTCAACGTAGGTGTTCGGGTAGACCGTTTTGATGCGAACCAGTCGGTTCTTGCCGACCGCTTTTCATTGTACCGTACCCGTAGCGCAGCTGAAGTAACAGAATTGAATGGCAACAGCATTTCGCACCCTGGAAACATAGGAAGCGATTATGTGGTTTATGTGAACGACCGTCAAAATCCCACTCAAATTTTGGGTTATAGAAACCAAAATGTTTGGTACAATTCCAATGGAGAGGTAATCAACGACCCTGCATTACTTCGTACCGCTTCCGGTCGGGTTCAACCCTATTTGGTCGATGCTGCTGACGATATTCAAAGTGCAGGGTTTACTCCATCTGGAGCATTCCGCGACTACGATCCGCAGATCAACATCATGCCTCGGGTTTCTTTTAGCTTCCCAATTTCAGATAAAGTAGGTTTTACCGCCTATTATGACGTGTTGACTCAGCGTCCTTCTGGAGCTGTTCGCTTGAATCCGCTTGATTATTTCTTTTGGGACAATGCTTCGTACAACTCAGGCGGAACCTTTTTCAACAATCCGAACCTTCGTCCTGAGCGTACTACCGATTTCTCATTGGGTTTCCGTCAGTTGTTGACCCCTTCAAGTGCACTGAAAATTTCAGCGTTTTACCGTGAACTGCGCGACATGATTGCTTTGGTTCGGGTAAATGAAGCGTATCCTCGTACCTACGGCGGTTGGGACAACATCGACTTTGGTACCGTTAAGGGGGTAACCTTTGAATACGAGCTTCGCCGGACGGGTAATTTAAAGCTTACTGCTACGTACACCCTTCAATTTGCTGATGGTACGGGTTCCGATAACACTTCTGCCTTGAACTTAGTAAACTCTGGGCAACCCAACCTTCGTACCACGGTTCCGACGAACTACGATCGTCGCCATTTGTTTACTGCTTTCTTGATTTATCGTTTTGGAGGCGAAGACAAGGGACCCAATAAGTACAATGGTCCTCAGTCTTTAAAGTTTCTACTGCAAAATTTTGGAGCTAGTGCTACACTTCGTGGCGGATCGGGTGTTCCTTACAGTGGGCAATCAAATTTTACCGGCACTCAACTTCTTTCGGGTGGAGGCCAAGCTTCGCTGCAAGGCTCCATCAATGGCAACCGTTTGCCATGGGAATTTGGTGTTGATTTAATGGTTGATAAAGACATCAATATTTTCTGGGGTAAGAAGAAGGAAGGAAAAGACAACGACAGCCGTAAAAAGTCAACCCTTAACATTTACCTTCAGGTCTTAAACGTATTTGACATTCAAAATACCATTGGCGTATATGCAGCCACAGGGAATGCCGATGACGATGGGTATTTGACTGCCCCTCAATTCCAGCCGTTTATCAACGGTCAAATTGACCCTGTTGCCTTCCGCGACATGTACACGTTGAAAGTAAATGACCCCCGCAATTTTAGCCTTCCACGCCGCATGCGTATTGGCGCCATCTTGAACTTCTGATTGATTCCAAAATGTTGAAATATATTTCGTTAAATCCCATTCTTATGAATAAGGTCCGGTCTATTTTCGTTTTCTTATTGTCGGCCTCTTTGGCTGTACCTGCATTCGCGTATAAGCGCGGAGGAGAAACAGGTGGAAAGGCTTCCCCTGGCCCCGACAAGAAACTGGCGGCGGATTGTTTGCCGCCTTCTGCCTCGGCCGAATTGAACGTGAACAACGTTCGTGCCTTGATCCATTCAGGGGGCGATATGTGGTGGGATTTGGTTCAAAATGCCCGATATGAAATCCCCAAAGGTTCTGGTCGCCACTCTATGTATGTGGGTACGCTGATTATTGGTGGTCGTGATGCCAATACTCAAACCCTTAGGGTTGCAGCTCAGCGTTATCGTTCAGGTGGTGTTGACTATTACACGGGTCCTCTTGACATTCTTGGTACTGCTGAAATTGATGCTGAAACCTGCGATTTGTACGATCAATTGTGGGCTATTTCTCGTTCTCAGGTTGAGCAGTTCCGCCTGTGCAATTGCATTGATCCCGATGATCCCAGCTGCGAAGGGTATCAAGTTCCCGAAGTTATTATGAAATGGCCTGGGAATCCTGTCGTTCAGGCCGACGGGCAGCACCTGAATATACAATCGCTTTTGGCTCCGTTTTACGATGCCAATGGGGATGGAGTTTATCGGTACGAAGATTGCGACTATCCTTTCTATGACCTTGACAACAATGTGGACTGTTCTTCTGACCGTTCGGCTTTCCTGTATGGCGACTTTACGTTATGGTGGGTGTTCAACGACAAAGGAAATATTCATGGCGAATCTCAAGGGGATCCTATTGGTATGGAAATCCGGGCCCAAGGGTTTGGTTTTAACACCAATGATGAGATCAACAACATGACCTTTTACAACTACGAATTAATTAACCGCGGAACGACCACTTTGTCTTCTTGCTACTTTGGAGTGAATATTGACTCGGACATTGGTGGAGCAAACGATGACTACACCGGTTGTGATGTAGAGCGCGGTTTTGGATTCATGTACAATGGAGATGCCAACGACGAAAATTTTTCGGGCCAGCTTGGTTATGGCAGCAACCCACCTGCCATTGGGGTGGATTTCTTTGAAGGACCCTATTTGGACTCCAATGGAGTTGCAGAGGTTTTTAACCCATTAGACATTTCCAATCTTACAGATACCACCCGTTTTAGTAGTGCCTTTGCAATCAATGGTTTGGGTTTCAACGACACCATTGCCGACAATGAGCGCTTTGGAATGCGACGCTATGTGTATTACAACAACCCTGGAACGGGCCCAACCCGCGACCCAAGTACAGCGCCGAACTACTACAATTATTTGCGCGGATTTTGGTTGGATAATACCCGGATGGTTTATGGTGGCGATGGTTACCCCACTCCCGGTAATGGTTCTACCAACATTGTAGCCGATTTTATGTTTCCTGGTGATTCCGACCCATTCAACTGGGGTACCAAAGGGATTGATCCGGGCTTTGACTGGAGGGAACAAAATACGGGTGCAGCCGACAACACACCTGGCGATCGCCGCTTTATGCAATCTGCGGGTCCTTTTACCCTAAAGCCGGGTTTGGTAAACGACATTACCATCGGTGTGGTTTGGGCAAGGACATCTTCTGGCGATCCTTACGAATCGGTAATCAAGGTGTTGAGCGCCGACCAAAAGGCCCAATCGCTTTTCGAAAACTGTTTCCGAGTTTTGAATGGTCCCGATGCGCCTGATTTGAATGTTCAAGAACTTGACAGGGAATTGGTTCTTTTCTTAACCAATAAAGCAACATCAAACAACTATTTAGAAGAATACGAGGAGTTGAATTATTTCATTCCTGAGTTTGAATTGAAAACAACACCAGTTACAAAAGATACGACGGTCTATTCGCCAGCTTGGTCAAGACTGATTATCGACAATGGCGACACCTTGTTTGTCTTCAACTCTACCCCTATCAATGGATTTAATGCCGACACAACCATCCAATTGTTCGATGGCAATGGGAACGTTGTTGGTACTCAGTATGGATTCAACACCAATCCTAGTTTTCCAGTAATTACAACCATTAACTTAGGAAATAAAATTGATTCTGTTTTCAACGACAGAATGATTCGTTTCCAAGGTTATATGATTTATCAAATTAAGGATGCAACCGTTACTGCTTCTGACATTTTTGCCAGCGATGGAAATACCAAAGCTAGGTTGGTGGCTCAGTGCGATATTCGGGATTTTGATGCCAATGGAAATCCCATTGGCCGAATTGTGAATTTTGAATTTGATGAGGAACTTGGTTTTTCAATCCCTAAGGTTAAGGTGAACGGAAGCAACGAAGGAATTATTCACTCCTTCAACCTTAAAGAAGACCAATTTGCTTTGGGCGATAAGCGGTTGGTGAACCATAAGAAGTATTATTACATGGCTTTGGCCTATGGATATAATAATTACAGGAATTACGACCCCAACGATCCCTTGCAACTTGATGGACAAAAGGAGCCCTTCTTCTTGGGCCGTAGGAACATTAAGGTTACAACGGCCATCCCACACATACCCGTTCCGGAGTTGAACGGAACGGTGCTTAATGCTTTGTATGGTTCAGGTCCTCAAATTGTTCGGGTAGAAGGTCGAGGTAACGGTGGAAACAACCTAATGTTGACAGCTGAAACGGAGACCAAGATTTTGAATTCTCCTAATCATCGGGCCGACACGTTGGTGTACGACTACGGAATGGGGCCTGTAAATGTGAAAGTGATAGATCCTCTAAAGGTTCGGGGTGGCAATTACCAACTTCGGGTTATTGACGCAAATTCAGGAGCGGATGGAACCATTAATCCAAATGCTCGTTGGGTATTGCTTGAACCAGGAAGTCCATTCGGAGACACAGTGGCTTTGTCAGAAAAAGATATGTCAACCCCATACGAGCAAATTATGTATGATCGCCGAGATATACCTGGAATGGACCCATTCCTTGGATTCTCGATTACCTTAAATCAGGTTACCAATCCAGGGCCAGCTTATACGGTGATTAATGGTATTTTGTTTGATCGCCGCGAAATTGAAAACGGATTTATTGCGGCAACTGCTTCAAATTCTCAGCCTGGAAATAACTGGCTTGGATTTTTTGGAGACCAGAACACCGGAAATGCCGGAAACTGGATTCGCTCCGGCACAACCGATTCTGAACAGGATCCTCAATGGAATTCAAACTTTATTGAGTTGGTTGTAAGTGGCAATACTCAGTTGTTATGGATGGACCCCGATGCCTCTTTTGAACGAAACATTTCATTCTTTGGCGGAGGAGGCATAGTACCCTATATGTTGACGAGTTCGGCCAGCATCTACCAAGATGAGGACCAAAACCAATTGCCGGCTCACCAGTTGGCCTCGGGGGCCATTGTTAGCATTGAAGGGCGTGTCATTACCGCCGCAAAAATGCCCAACATCCTGCCTTCGGTTGATTTGGTTTTGACCAGCGATCGTTCAAAATGGACCCGCTGCCCTGTTCTTGAAACCCAAGATTTCTCGGCCTTGGCCTACAAACATCCAAGTTTGGCTACAGGTCCCGAAAAACTTTCTCTCCGCCACAGTCCTTCCGTTGATAAAGACGGAAAGTTTGCAACGATTGGAGGCGGCAGTAGTACCAATCCCGATGCCGCAAACTATATTTCAGAATGGGGCTATTCTTGGTTCCCTGGTTACGCTATTGATGTTGAATCAGGTCAGCGTTTGAATTTGGCTTTTGGCGAAGATTCGTACCTGTCTGGAAACAATGGACGGGATATGCTGTTCAATCCTTCTGTGGTAGATTTTACAACCTTGGAAGGCGTCATTTCAAACTTTGGAGATTATCTTGCGGCTGGAAAACACTATGTGTATGTTTTCGGCGCGAATGCTCTTGAACAGCCCTTTGCTGCCATGCCAGGTTATGACGCAGGTGCTACGATGAAAGATTATTTGTTGGACAATACAGGGAAACCCCGCAGTGTTATGCCATCAAGTGTCCAACGTAATTTGTGGAGAAGCTGTGCCTGGGCAGGTATTCCTTATCATGCCAAAGGAACCAATTGGCTGAGCAGCGATATCCGGTTGAGTTTGCGTGTAACCAAACGCTATCAAACCGGCTTGAGTGGAGTTCATACCGTTGCTAATCCGTCGAACAACAACCGTCCGATGTACAACTTCTCGATGGACAAATTGACTCCAACCATTGGCGACAATGCAGCTGCCCGTGCAGCGCTTGATTTAATTCAAGTGGTTCCTAACCCTTACTATGCTGCCAGTAATTACGAAACCAGCCAAGTGGACAGCAGAATTAAAATTGTCAATTTACCCGACAATTGTACTGTTACCATCTATGCGTTGAATGGTACATTGGTACGCCGCCTTGAGAAGGGCACGAGCAGCATTACCTCACTGGATTGGGACATGAAAAACTATGCTAACATTCCTGTAGCCAGTGGCCTTTACTTATTTCACATTAAAGCGCCAGGTATTGGAGAGCGGATTGTGAAATGGTATGGTGTAATGCGCCCAATTGACCTGGATTCCTTCTGACGATTAGAACTGAAGTATGATGAACTCATTTATAACTAAAACCTTTAAAGTCGGAAGCCTAGCGGCTTTCGTGTTTGCTCTTTCTTGCCTACCTCTGCAAGCAGGAAACGAAGACCGAGCTGGCAGCGCAGGAAGTACTGATTTGTTGATCAACCCCTGGGCCCGCAGTTCGGGTTGGGCGAGTTCAAATACAGCCATTGGACGTGGTTTAGAATCAGAATTCTTAAATGTAGCCGGCTTGGCATTTACCGACCGCACCGAATTGCTGTTTACCCATACCCGGTGGTTAGCAGGGTCCGATATTGGTATTAATGCTTTTGGGTTTGCTCAAAATCTTGGTAAGAATCGAGGAGTTTTAGGACTTTCAGTAACCAGTTTGGGCTCGGGTGATATTCAAGAAACAACCACCGAACAGCCTGAAGGGACTGGGTCCGTGTACAGTGTGAACAACTTGAATCTGGGTATTTCTTACGCCAAATCCTTTTCGAAATCCATTCATGGCGGTGTAACGGTACGCCTAATCAATCAGGCCATTGCCAATGTATCTGCGGCTGGGTTTGCCATTGATGCAGGTATCATTTACAAAACCAGTATTGGCAACAAGAAAAAGACGGCACCCGGATATGGCGAAGACAATTTGCATTTTGGAATTACTTTGAAAAACATAGGCCCCAGAATGATTGCTACGGGCGACGGTTTAACAGTGAAAAACGAAAGCCCTATTTTTGGAGCTCCTGTTTCTCAACAACAGCGTTCTGCCGAATACGAAATGCCTGCCCTAATGAACATTGGGCTTGCCTATGTGCAATACCTGGCCAAAAAGCATAAGGTAACAACAGCCTTCAATTTTACTACAAACAGTTTTACCAAAGATCAGTTTTTGCTTGGCTTGGAATACGACTTTAATTCCATGTTGCAGTTAAGAGGTGGTTATGCCTTTGAAACCGGAATTTTCGGGGAACGCGATGGCGTTCAGGCAGATTTGTTGAATGCCTTTACAGGACCCTCTGCTGGTTTTACCTTTGAAAGCCCCCTGAAAAAAGAGGGTAGAACTAAAATTGGAGTTGACTATACTTTTAGAGCTACCTACAACTTTAGTGGTGTCCACACCTTTGGTGTTCACCTATTGCTTTAATCTTACCTTTTTCCTATTTTCGCTTTAACAGAAAGCCCGAAGGCTTTCTGTTTTGTTTTTAATGCAATCGTTATGGCATATACTTATTTAACAAAAGAGGGCTACGTAAAGCTCAAGACGGAGTTGGAAGACCTTGTGAAGGAGCGCCCAAAAATATCTGCACAAATCGCAGAAGCTCGCGATAAAGGGGATTTATCAGAGAACGCAGAATACGATGCCGCTAGGGAGGCCCAAGGCATGCTGGAATTGCGTATATCAAAATTGCAGCAAACCATTGACAATGCTCGGATTATTGAAGAGGGGCAACTGGACAATTCCAAGGTTTATTTGCTGTCTCGGGTAAAAATTCAAAACTTGAAGAACAACCAGGAAATGACCTATCAGATTGTTTCTGAACGCGAGGCGGATCTAAAAGCGGGTAAAATCTCGGTTGATTCGCCCATTGGAAAAGGATTGTTGGGCAAAACCGTGGGTGATGTGGCTCAAATTACCGCCCCAGGGGGACTCATTCAATTTAAGATTGTTTCTATAAACGCTTAATGAGCAGTTTGTTTACCCGCATGATTCAAGGAGAAATTCCTTGCCATGTGGTAGCCGAAGACTCTGAATTTTTGGCTATTCTCGATGTTTTTCCAAGGAACATTGGCCACACCTTGGTTATTCCTAAACAGGAAATAAACCATGTTCAAGATATGGCCCCTGAACATTTTGCTCGTTTGTCTGAATTCGCCCATAGGGTAGGTTCGTTGTTGCAAAAGGAATTGGGAACCTTACGCATTGGTTGGGCAATAGCTGGCTTTGAAGTACCCCATGTTCACATTCATTTGATTCCTTCCAATAAAATGGAAGACATGAATTTGCATCGAACAGGCGAACGCGCACAAGATGAAGATTTGGCCCAGCTTGCTGCCCGATTAAGGGAAGCCGGGCAGAATCAGGCGAGTTCTGCTCGAAATACGTAATATTCCATTACCGCATTGGACAAGAGCGACCCGCAGGCTTTGTCGGCCATCGACTCTGCTTCCGATTGGGAATCTGCTTGCACCTGAAATCGGATTTGTTTGCCTACTCGAACCGAAGTCGCCGATTCTAAGCCTAGGGCTTGCAAGCCTCTTTCTACCGCTTTTCCTTGCGGGTCAAGCAGCTCCTCAAGCGGCATAACCGTTGCATGAATTACATATATAGCCATTATCTTCGTTTGGGCAAAGATAAGGGGTCGATGTGAATTTATTCGGCACCCTACATTAAATCGAACCCGAACATCAAAATGTCCAACGGCCTGCGGTCGGGAAATGGTTTGGTTCGAATCACGTATTAATCCATTTCTTTTTGGTTGATCGAACTTTCGGCCCTAAATTTGGGCTGCAATCTGCACATTATCTCATTTCTCAATTTCTACACCATGCATGCATTTGCCTTTTCTCGATTTAGCACCCTGCTTTTAATTCTCCTGATTTCTTTTGTCAAGCCAGCCTTGGCCAACGAAGGTATGTGGCTCCCTGCCGACGTAAAGCGCTACATTCAGAACATGGAAAAACTGGGCTGCACCTTGTCGGCCGATGATATTTACAACCTAAACCGTGGCAGCTTAAAAGATGCCATTGTTCATTTCGGAGGGTTTTGCACCGGAGAGGTTGTTTCTTCTCAAGGCTTGGTTTTCACCAACCACCACTGCGGTTACGATGCCATTGCCGGCCTATCTACTCCTGAAAAAAATTATTTAGATTCAGGCTACTGGGCTCCAACGTTTAAAGATGAATTGCCCGTGAAAGGTCTTTTTGTAACCTTTTTGGTTCGCATGGAAGACGTAACCACCCGCATCACCTATTCTCCAAACCCTGAAGAGGCTCAAAAGCGCCTAATCGAAGAAATTGAAGCGAACGGAAAGTACACAGCAAAAATCACCCCAGTATATTATGGAAATCAGTATTTACTGTGGGTGTATCAAACCTTTACCGACATTCGTTTTGTGGGCACTCCGCCGGCCTCAGTTGGAAAATTCGGAGGAGACACCGACAACTGGATGTGGCCTAGGCAAACCGGCGATTTTTCGGTTTTCCGAATTTATGCCAATTCCAACAACGAACCCGCTGCCTACAGTTCCGACAATGTGCCTTATTCCCCAAAAAACTACCTGCCCATTTCCCTTGATGGAGTTAAGCCCGGTGATTTTAGCATGGTTATGGGCTTTCCTGCTCGAACTTCGAGGTATTTGCCCCTCTCTACCTTAAAACAAAAGGTTGTCAATGAATATCCGGTATTGAATTCGATGTTTGGGAAAATGCTCCGAGTTATGGAAAAAGATATGGCGGGTAGCATTACCGTAAAATTGGCTTTGGCCTCGACTCAGGCTCGCTTTGCCAATGCCGAGAAATACTATTTGGGAGTAATTTCGGCTATGAAAGACAGTGCTATTTGGAAGCAACGTGAAGCCGAAGAAGCCAAATTTCAGCAATGGGCAAAATACAGTTCATATCAATCGTACGACGAGGTGCTCAGCAAACTTCAAGCCCTGAATGAAAAGGCGGCCTCAACGCTTACCTTAGAAGCCTACTTGCGCATTGGATTCGGATTAAACCCTATTGTTCAACGGGGAGGAGCCCTTGGGCCGCTTATGGCTGCACTTAAGGAAAAAGACGCGTCAAAGGTGAAGGCGGCAGCCGATAAGTTAAAAGAAACGGTCGAGTTAGATGAAACAACATCGGAAACCTACAAGAGGGTTTTGGCTGTTTTACTGCAAGCCTTTACGTCTTCTTTGCCCGAGCAGGTTTGGCCCGAATGGCTCAGCGGTAAAGCCGCCCAAAAAATCCTGCGAAAAAACAAGGAGCAACCCTATCTGGCATTGGCCGACCATCTGTATGCCGAATCGTTTCTGGTAAATCCCGAAAAATGGAAGAACTTTTTGGCTTCGCCCAGTTCAAAGGCCGCCGATAAAGACCCGGGAGTTCAATTGGCCAGAGCCTATCAAGATCGGATGGCAGAAACCCGAGCTCGGGCTGAAGCCTATAGAGCCGAAGAAAGTGATTTGATGAAAACCTGGATGAAAGCCCAAATGGCCTATCAACCCGATCGGGTTTGGTATCCAGATGCCAACAGTACCCTGCGCTTAACGTACGGCCAAATTGAGGGGTATAGCACCAAAGATGCCATCGCCTTCGATATCAGCACAGACCATCTTGGGCTGCTTGAAAAATACAAACCTGGCGATGCCGAATTTGATTTGCCTGCACGATTGGTAAAATTGTTGAAGGCCAAAGACTTTGGACGCTATGCCGATTCAAAAGGAAACTTGCCCGTTAACTTTCTATCTAACAACGACATTACTGGGGGCAATTCGGGTAGTCCAGTAATTGATGGAAAGGGCCGATTGATAGGCATCGCCTTTGACGGAAACTGGGAGGGAATGGCAGGAGATTTGGTCTTTGATCCTAGGTACAAAAGAACCATTTCGGTAGATATTCGGTATGTGCTTTTTTGTATTGAACGCCTTGGCGGAGCCCAAAGGTTAATTGCAGAATTGCGTATTCAACAATAAGACATCAAACATTTTTGCCGGGAAGCCGTTTGTAGAGTATGTCGGAATTGAAATTTGACCGCTGGAGGCTTCCTTTTGAAGAGGCATTGATGGCACACAATCTGGCTGGCTTTTCGCCCGCTGGCCTGTATGAACCTATTGATTATTTTATGAACTTGGGCGGAAAGCGCCTTAGACCCATTGTGTGCCTGGCCGCTGCCGAACAATGCGGCGCTTCACTTAGCCAGGCCATGGGGGCCGCTTTAGCTATTGAGTGGTTTCATAATTTTTCTCTGGTTCACGATGACATTATGGATAGGGCTCCTTTACGCCGCGGAAAACCCACAATTCATGAACGAAATGGCTTAGCCGCCGGAGTTTTGTGCGGAGATCGAATGCTGGTGCAATCCTATGTGTTTTTGGCTCAATGTCCTAGTTCAGCACTGCCTGTTTTATTGAATCGATTCAACCAAACCGCTTCCGAGGTCTGCGATGGCCAACAGTTGGATATGGATTTTGAACAGCGTAGCCTCGTTGAGGCCCATGAATACATCGAGATGATTCGACTAAAAACAGCGGTTTTGTTGGGTTTTGCTTTAGAGGCAGGTGCTTTGTGTGCTGGTTGGTCAAATCAGCAATCAGCTCCCTTGTATCGCTTCGGGGAACAGCTGGGAATTGCCTTTCAAATAAAAGACGACTGGCTTGACGCTTTTGGGGACCCCAGCCAAACAGGAAAGCAGCCTGGCGGCGATGTGCTGGCCAGAAAAAAAACCTGGCTTTGGATTCAGGCACAAAAGGAAGCCGGTATTACCTTGGCCGAATTGGATGCCTTAGACGATTCCGAGCGGGTAAAGCGCAGCTTGGGTTTGTTTCGCGACTTGGATTTGCCAGCCCGTTCAATGGATTTGGCCTTGTTTCACAAACAGAAAGCCCTAGATTCCCTTTCCCTTCTTTCTAAAACAGCAGGTCCAACTCCTTTTTTTATTGAATTTGCCGATTATTTGTTGGGCAGAGAATTTTAGGTAACAAAACAGGGAATAGGCTAAGATTATCAGAAATTGTACATTTGAAACTATGGAAACAACCTTTGATGTAGCTGTGGTTGGTGGTGGAATTGTGGGCGCAGCATCCGCATTTAGGTTGCAACAAGCATTCCCTGTATTGAAAATCGTCTTGCTCGAAAAAATGCCAGCCCTAGCCAACCACCAAACGGGCAACAATTCGGGTGTGATTCACTCTGGTATTTACTATAAACCAGGCTCTTTAAAAGCCAAAAACTGCGTCCAAGGGCGAAGGGAATTGGTTGACTTTGCTCGCGAGCACAAAATAGCCCACGATGTTTGCGGTAAAATTATTGTTGCCACTGAACCCGAAGAACTAGAAAGGTTGGATAGCATTTATCAGCGCGGTATTGAAAATGGAATCGAAAGCATTTCAAAAATTGGTCCCGACGAAATTCGGCAAATCGAACCCCACTGCCGTGGATTAGCCGCTGTCCGAGTTGGATGCACAGGTATTGTGGATTTTCGTGGTGCTACCGAAACCATGGCAGATTTGCTGGGCAAAATTCAACCCGAATCTCAAATATCCCTAAATACAGAGGTGCTGAGCATTACCCACGAAGGCGATGTTCAGCATTTGCATACCAATAAGGGCCGCTTTAAAGCCCGTTTTACCGTGTTTTGTGCAGGTCTGCAATCCGACAGGTTAGCTAAAAAAGATGGGCTGAACCCCCAAATGCGCATTGTAGGATTTAGGGGCGATTATTATGAGCTCTCTCCTGCAGCTGAACATAAAGTAAAGAACCTGATTTACCCCGTACCCAATCCCGCTTTCCCTTTTTTAGGAGTTCACTTTACCAGGATGGCCTTAGGTGGCGTGGAATGTGGACCAAATGCGGTTTTTACCTTCAAACGCGAAGGTTATGGAAAAACCGATTTTAACCTTGCAGACACGGCCAATGCCTTAAGCTATGCAGGAACCTGGAAACTGTTCGCCAAGCACTGGCGCTTCGGGCTAGATGAATACCGAAGGGCCTTTAGCAAACAAAGATTTTTAAAAACCTTGCAACGACTTATTCCAGACCTGACCTTGCAGGACTTGGCGCCCGGTCGGGCAGGTGTGCGTGCCATGGCTTTGGGACCCGACGGAGAAATGCTGGATGATTTTGTTTTGGATTTTAGCCACAACAGCATCCATGTGCTCAACGCGCCTTCGCCAGCCGCAACGGCCGCTTTGGCCATCGGAAGCCAGATTCGCGATATGGCATGCGAACGATTTCAACTCTCAAAAACCACTTGATTAAACCTTCTTATGTTTTCAAAACTGTTTGGTAAAAAGAAAAAAACAACCCAAGACATTGCCCCCGATTATGTGAGCCTGATTCATGAAGCTACTGCCGAGGGATTCCCCATTATTGCCGATTTGTTGAACGAAGAAATGGAATTCGCAAATTCGCCCCACATTGAAGCCGACTCCAACCTATGGTTCAGATACATAGTCTTTGCTGGCAACCTTTTGAATTTGGAAACCTTTTTTAGCCCCGAAGAAGCAGACAATTTAAGGCAGGTTTTTATCCCCAAAATCACCCAATCTCTTGGTGCCGACCCCGAAACCGCCGACGCTATTTTGGTGGATTACATGGAATTCCTTCGAAATCTGAATAAAACCCAAAAAAACCTGGTGCACAGCATGGCTATGGCCATTTTTCAAAAATATGAGCTGAATGATTATCAAACAGAACATTTCCAAAAACTAAACGCCCCAAATCCCAAAGTGATGAAAGAGCTAACAGAAATCGTTGCCCTATTTTTATGGAACTGGAAATCGTATTTGGAAACCTATAAAGTTGTCGCTTAGTGGTCACTTTCCTTTTTTTGGCTATGGCCTTGGCTTCGCCTAGCCCTGAGAGGTATTTAATTGATTTATCCCTGGGCAGTTGGAAACAAGTAAATGGGAACATCCGCCTTGAATTTTTGGGAGATGGACGGGCTGAGGTTTACTCCGACGCCTACATTGTGGTTCCCGAAGTTGCACGGGTTGCACCCGAACCAGAATTTGTTTTACCCGCACCCATTTGGAAAAACCATCGATGGGCCTGGAAAGGCGTTTGCATTCGGGAGGCGGATTGGGAGTGGCAATTGCTAAAAGACACCCTTCAACTGCCCGCCCATTGGTTGGGCGGTAAACGCGGCGAAATGTGGACCTTCGTTCAAGTTAAAGCTCCCCATTTCTTGATCCCGCCCGCCCCGCCCACCCAACTGATTTTAGAAAATCAACGCGCCTGGAAAAAGTGCCTGCCTGTTGCTGTCGCCTCTAAGAAACCCAAAAAAATATGCCATTGTTTGGCCCAAGTTGATTTTCCAGACAAGGAATTGGAACCCACCCTAAAGGAAAACCCTATGCGCTGGAAGTGCCTTCAGCCCCATGCCCGCTTGCGCTTTGCACGTTTTTTGGAGTATTCAAATGCCCAAATAAATACCCTTTTAAAAAACTAGGAAATGCACATCTTGCAACAAAATGAATTGATTGGATTTTTGGATGACTTGGCCCCGCCTTCCCTTCAAGAAAGCTATGACAATAGCGGTTGGATCGTGAAGTTGAGTGATTCTTTTAAAAAAGCCTTGCTGAGTCTAGATTGCACTCCCGAAGTGGTTCAAGAGGCCCAGCAAGAAGGATGCGACCTGATTATTTCCCATCATCCCATCGTATTTAAAGGTCTTAAGCGCCTTACGGGTCAACACTACACTGAGCAAGCCGTGATTATGGCTGTTCAGGGGGGAATTTCCATCTACGCCATTCACACCAACTTAGACAATGTCTTACAAAAAGGAGTAAATCAGTCTCTAGCTCAACGCTTGGGCCTTGAACGCGGACATGTTTTGCGCCCATTAAAAGGGCAGTTAAGCAAGTTGAGCATTTTTGTTCCCATAGAAAATACCGAAACTCTTGAAGCAGCTTTGTTTGCCGCTGGAGCAGGCCAAATTGGCAATTACGCCGATTGTTCCTTTTTAACCCAGGGCTTAGGTAGCTTTAAACCCCAAAACGAAGCTCAGCCAACAATCGGAGAACTTGGTGCGCGTAGTTTCGTTAAAGAAAATAGGGTAGAGGTATTGGTCGAGAACTGGAAGGTAAATGAGGTATTGAAATCGGCCAGGAAGGCACACCCTTACGAAGAAATGGCCTATGATTTGGTTCTGCTTGAAAATGAACACCAGTTTTTGGGAAGCGGTTGGATAGGATTTTTACCCAAAGCCTTGCCCGTTCAAGAATTTTTGGATTTAATCAAAACCAACCTGCCCGCCCATGCCTTAAAATACACGGCCCCAATCAAATCCAGTATCGAAAAAGTAGCTATTTGTGGCGGGGCCGGAGGCTTTTTGCTTCCCGATGCCATTCGGGCAAAGGCCGATGTGTTTCTCACGGCCGACTTTAAATACCATGAGTATTTTGATGCCATTGGAAAAATTATGGTGGTAGATCCAGGGCATTATGAAACAGAACATCATTTGGCAGAGCATATATCGACACTTATAAAAGAAAAATTTCCTAACTTTGCCACCCTTATATCACAGGTAAATACCAATCCTGTAAATTATTACTGATATGGCCAAAACTGCGGCAAGCGCTAAATCACAAAAATCATTGTCGGAAATGAGCGTAGATGAAAAACTGCGCGCTCTGTTCGACCTGCAAATCATGGATTCTCAAATCGACCAAATTCGTACCCTTCGTGGAGAACTGCCCCTAGAGGTAAACGATTTGGAAGATGAAGTTGAAGGGCTGAATGCCCAAATCGCCAGAAAGAGCGAAGAAATTTTGGCTATGGAATCCGAAATTTCTGCCAAAAAGAACCTCATGAAGGAATCGGCTATGCTTATTACCAAATATGAGCAACAACAAGGGAATGTCCGCAACAACCGCGAATTCGATTCCCTTTCTAAAGAAATTGAATACCAATCCTTAGAAATACAATTGGCCGAAAAACGCATTCGTGAGTTTGGTGCCCGAATTGAAATTCTAAAGCAAGAACTCGCTGCATTCGAAGAAAAACGCACCGAACGCCAAGCGAATTTAGACATCAAACGAGAAGAACTCGACGCCATTGTGGCCGAAACCCAAAAAGACGAAGAAGCCCTGTTGGAAAAATCACAGGCCTTCGAATCAAAAATCGAAGATCGATATTTGAATGCCTACAAACGCATTCGGGCAAATGCAGTTAACGGCCTAGCCGTGGTTCATATCGATAGAGATTCCTGCGGCGGTTGCTTTAACACCTTGCCTCCTCAGCATATTTTAGATATTGCCCTGCGCAAGCGAATCAATCAATGCGAGCACTGTGGCCGTATTATCGTTGATGCCGAACTCGCCTTGGAAGAAAATGAAAAGTTAGGGTAATTCAAAACCATGAAACCTTTGCATAAACGCCCACTGGACCTTGTTCTGTGGGTTTTTTATTTGGTAAACTTCCTGGTGGTTGTTTACATGATTGATTTAGAACAACTTACGGTGAAACAGCCAGGGCTTTCCGAATATCCCCTTTGGCCTCCACCCTTTATGATTGACCTAATTCATTGGTACGGATACAATTTCGACCCATTGTTAATCGCTAGGCCGCCCTGGTGGCAAGCAACCATTTGGATTGATGTGTTGTTTTTTGGACCCTTTTACGCCTTTGCGCTCTACGCTTTTTGGAAAGGGAAAAACTGGATTCGATTCGGGGCTATTGTTTGGGCCTCTATGCTGATAACCAACGTTACCATTATACTTTTCGAAGAATTTTTTGGGCCGCACGCCTCGCCCCAATTAGCCCGGGTTTTGCTCGCCAATGCAGCTTGGTTTATTTTCCCGGTCCTCACATTGTATCGGGCTTGGCGCTCTCCAGTAATGTTCAATGACAATTAGGCCCAAGGCCAGTACGGCGGCAGCCGGGCTTTCACAGGTAGTCCTCAGCAAAAGGGACTGGGGCAGCGGGCTTGCGTGGGCTCCTAAAGTCGCCTCCGCGCCACGCGCCCCAGACCCTTTCGCTTTGCGGGCTACCTTGTTCAATCCCTGCCGCAAATGCCTCTATGTTAAAAACGGATTAAAAAAGAATTTTCAAAAAAAATGCGTTTTGCCCTTGACACTGAATTTTAACCTCGGTATCTTCGTAGTTCACTGGTGAAACGTTCTTTTTGCTTCGTCACGTATTGGGGTGGCGAGGAACACTTCGGGTAACTTTATGATGTGAAGTTTGCTCTTTTGGGGAGTCTCAGAAATGCCTTCCTATTTTTTTAGGAAGGCGGGAATCTCGGGTATGAGACTGGGTTGGTGCGGCAGATCAGCCCTTTACATTTAGGAGAGTAAGGCAGTTTCAATTGGATTGCTCTCGTTTTAAGGTTTAGTAAAAACAACATCCAACCAGCAATTCGGTTCGGATGTAAACGTGTTTCTTTTAAACCCTATCCCAGGGCCCTTTCCCACAACAGCCCCTCCAACCCCTCAATGCTCCCAGCCAAAATTCAATAAAAATTACCCGCCCCCTTTTCACTATGCCGCATATTCAATACCTTTCGCCACTGCATATGAAGGAAATTACCCACTATATTAATGGAAAGCAGGTCAGTTCAGATCGCTTCATGGATGTGATTGAGCCAGCAACCGGATTGGCCTACGCCAAATTGCCTTTGGGAACTCAGGCCGATGTTGATGCCGCCGTTGCTTCCGCAAAACAGGCCTTCCCTGCTTGGTCCGCTCTCAGCACCGAACAGCGCGCCGAACCTTTGCTGCGCATGGCACAAGCCATTCGCAATCAGTTGGAGGATTTAGCCCTTGAAGAAGCCCGCGACAGCGGAAAACCCCTTTGGCTCACCCGAAAAGTAGACATCCCTAGGGCTGCTAAAAACCTGGAATTTTTTGCCACGGCCATTCAGCACCAACAGTCCGAGGCCCATCCTATGAACGAGGGGGTATTAAACTTTACTTTACGCAAACCCCTAGGAGTCGTGGGATGCATTTCGCCTTGGAATCTGCCTTTGTATTTGTTTACCTGGAAAATCGCCCCTGCATTGGCTGCCGGAAACACCGTGGTGGCAAAACCCTCTGAAATAACTCCCTTTACTGCGTTTCGGTTGGGGCAAATCGCCCACGAGGCAGGTTTGCCGGCCGGAGTTTTAAACATTGTGCATGGCACTGGGCCTGAGGTCGGAAGCCCCTTGGTGGAGCATAGGGATGTTCCTGCCATTTCGTTCACCGGCGGTACCGCGACCGGGCGTTCCATTGCCAGCCTTGCAGCTCCTATGTTTAAAAAATTAAGCCTGGAAATGGGAGGAAAAAATCCGAATCTGATATTTGACGATGCCGATTTTGAGGCTGCGCTCCACAGTGCCGTACGTTCCTCCTTCACCAACCAAGGCGAAATTTGCCTCTGCGGAAGCCGAATTTTGATTCAAGAAGGTTTGTACGAACGCTTTCGCGATGCTTTTGTTGAAAAGGTAAAGCACTTAACAGTGGGGCCTCCCGAATCGGCCGACTCATTCATGGGGGCATTGGTGTCTCAAGGGCACCTGCAAAAAGTGAAAGACTATGCTCAATTGGCCTTAGAGGAAGGGGGTACGTTGCTCTGCGGAAACGAACCCTTGGAATTGCCGCAAGCAAACCAAAACGGCTATTTTATGCGGCCCATGGTTTTTGAAGGCTTAGGACCGCAGTGCAGGCTCAATAGGGAAGAAGTGTTTGGCCCTTTGGTAACCCTGCAGTCCTTTCGCGACGAGGCCGAGGCCATTGCCCTGGCCAACGACAGCAGCTATGGGCTTGCCGCCCAGGTCTGGACCCGCGATTTGGGTCGAGCCCACCGGCTGGGCGAAGCCTTGCACACCGGCATTGTATGGGTGAATTGCTGGATGCTGCGCGATTTGCGCACTCCGTTTGGGGGCATGAAGCAAAGTGGAGTCGGCCGCGAAGGGGGCTGGGAGGCCTTGCGTTTCTTTACCGAACCCAAAAATGTATGCATCAATTACGGACATTAATTTTCTTGGGTTTATCTGTTAGCGGATTGATTCAGGCGCAAAACAAAAGCGATAATATGGAAAAGCAGATCTTGCAAACAGCGGCAGCGCCGCAGGCCATTGGCCCGTACAGCCAGGGTGTTGGGTTTGGAAACCTCTGGTTTTTTTCCGGGCAAATTGCCCTAGATCCCGAAACGGGAGAACTGAAAAACCAAAGTTTAGCGGTCGAGGTAGAGCAGGTGTTGAACAACATTGATGCCTTGCTAAGGGCTGCGGGTGCCGACTGGAGCGACATCCTTAAAACCAGTATTTTTTTAATCGACATGGCCGATTTTTCGGCGGTGAATGAAGCCTACGCCCGCCGATTCAATACCGCCTTTCCTGCCCGCGAAACGGTGGCGGTGGCACAGCTTCCCAGGGGAGCCAGGGTTGAAATCTCGGTGGTGCTGGCCCGAAAGGAATAAATTTTGGGCGGCAGACGGGCTTTCTGGGCTACTCCGCGGTTGCCGAAAGGCTGGCCCAGCGGGTTTACGGGGGCTCCTAAAGTCGCCTCCGCACCTCGCGGGCCAGGCTTCGGCACCCTTGCGGGCTAGCCTCATCAATCCCTGCCGCGGTTGCGGCGTTGTGGCCGTTTATCAAATACACCCCAAAAAAAGACACCCCCCATTTCCTTACCTTTGCCCCATGTCAAATACAGCAACCCGCCTAAAGGTCGTGTTCATGGGGAGTCCTGAATTCGCTTTGCCCTGCCTGCACGTGCTTCAAGAAGAAACCGAACTGCTTGCGGTGGTGTCAGCACCCGATAAGCCCGCTGGCAGGGGGAAGCAAATGAGCAGTTCGCCCGTTGCTACCTATGCCCGCGAACATAAAATACCTTTGCTGCAACCCGAACGGCTAAAAAATCCGGAGTTCCTGCTCCAGCTAAAAAGCCTGCAGGCCGATTTGTTTGTGGTGGTGGCCTTTCGAATGCTGCCCGAAGCGGTTTGGAATATGCCGCCCATGGGCACCTTAAACGTTCACGCTTCGTTGCTGCCTCAGCTTCGAGGAGCTGCTCCTATTCAATGGGCCATTGCACATGGCCTTAAGGAAACAGGCCTTACCACCTTTCGGCTAAAACATGAAATCGATACCGGCGACATTCTTGAACAGCTTCCTTTGCCTGTAGCCGTCGATGAAACCGGGGGCAGTTTGTATGAAAAATTGATGCAGGCAGCTCCGGGCCTCTTGCTCAACACCTTGAATGGGCTTGCGGCGAACACCCTTGTGCCTAGGCCCCAAGAATGGACGGGGGATGAACCCCTGTTGCCTGCCCCCAAAATTCAACGCCAACATGCTTTTTTGCATCCAGAAATGCCCGTTCAGCAAGCCGAGCGCTGGATTCGGGCCTTTGATCCCATACCTGGCGCTGCCTTGGCCCTCGTATTGGAATCGGGCGAACGGATTGAAATCAAAGTGAAGCAGGCTCGGTTACCCAAAGATACAGGGCAATCAGGCCTAAAAGTGGCATTTGTTGACGGCGAATTGGAAATTCTGCGCTTGCAACCCGCCGGAAAAGGCATTATGGATGCCGCGGCCTTTTTGCGTGGTCTTAGGCATTCAGTTCGGGGTTGGCTACCCTTGGTCGGCTCCCACGCCCAGCCCTGAAGGGGCGAAATACCCCAGCGAGGGGTGTAGCCCCTCGCCCGACGTAACGCCCCTCGCCCCGTCACAACGTCCCGCCCCGACGCAACGCCCCTCGCCCCGTCACAACGTCCCGCCCCGACGCAACGCCCGACGCCTCGACCCGTCACAACGTCCCGCCCCGACGTACCCCTCGCCCCTCGATACGTAATATTCCAACGAAGAATGCCGCCCTTCGTCCCTCGATACCTAATATCCCAACGAGGAGCCTAGCCCTGAAGGGGCGAAATACCCCAGCGAGGGGTGTAGCCCCTCGACTCTCGCCGCCCCCCGACGCGCCGCCCCCGCCCGATTCAGTAATTTTAAACCATGGTTTATTTCGAAAGGCCCCGCGGCAGGGATTGATGAGGCTACCCCGCAAGGGTGCCGAGGACTGGCCCGCTAGGTGCGGAGGCGACTTCAGGAGCCCCCGTAAACCAGCTGGGCCAGCCTTTCGGCAACCGCGGAGTAGCCCAGAAAGCCCGGCTGCCGCCCCAAATTTTTTCTAAAACCCCCTCTCTTAACTACCACACAAACGCAGGCCAAAACACCGCCTGCATGGGCTAAGAGCCTATTTTATGCCCACAGTTATTAACAAAACCCCCATTTTATTAACAAAATGCTTGATTTTACAAGGGGTTTACTTGCATAAGTCATGCATGCACATAAATTTGCTTAAACAAATCTCATTATTAACTCTTTAAATCATTTCAAAATGAACAAAGCAGAATTGATTGAGGCCATGGCAAATGGCTCAGGATTGTCAAAAGCTGAAAGCAAAAAAGCATTGGATGCATTCATCGACGCTACTTCTGGAGCTCTTCGCGGCGGAGACCGCGTGGCTTTGGTAGGTTTCGGTTCTTGGAGCATCTCTGAGCGTGCAGCTCGTACCGGCTTGAACCCCAAAACCAAGCAGAAAATTAAAATTGCTGCTAAAAAAGTGGTTAAATTCAAAGCAGGCGCTGAATTGTCTGGCTCTTTGAAATAATCGAAAAACACTTTTTTTTGAAAAGCCGGCGAAAGCCGGCTTTTCGTTTTTATAGGCCTTGTGAACCTTGGCTAAGTCTTCTTTTTCATTCATCCCCGCGCTCTGAAATTTGCTTTTAAACTCTTTTTGAACAGCACCCGACCTCGGTGTGCTGTTGTTTTAATGGCTTTTTTAAATTTATTTCGATGGGCTAAGCAAATACTTTGGTATCAAATGCAGCAAAGGGGCTTGGGGGGCTGTCTAAAATGAGCCGAACACAAATGCCTGGACATGGTCAAAAGCCTAGGCCTGTTGTTTGTTAATAGGCAAAAATTCTTGGCAAAGCCAATGGGTTTTTGTATTTTTACACGTTAATTGGTTAATAGCCTGATTATGAATGCAATTTCTACCACTGTTCGTTTTACAATTGTTGTGTTTTTGACCTTTTCTGGGTTGGTTCAGGCTCAACAAATGTGTTTTACCAACCCTTCGATGGAGGGAGTAAGTCAGGCCCACGTTGTTCCCGCACCTTGGCAAGCCTGCTACGGATCGCCCGATACCCAGCCCGGTCAATGGGGAATTACCTTGCCTCCTTCCAACGGAAATACCTATGTTAGCTTTTTGCACGCCGGAAACAACCCGACGGGTTACAAAGAAGGCATGACTCAGCTCTTAACCCCCTGTATGGTTGCAGGAACCACCTATACCATTTCGGTAGATTTGGCCTATTCTCCCATTTACAACACAGCGGGCCCCGGCAACTGTCCCTCTTCGTTTGCCATTTATGGTGGCGGTTCCGCTTGCGCTATTGCAGAAACATTGTACACCTCAGGCCCAATTACCCACGCCAACTGGCAGACGTACAACATTACCTTCACGCCTACAGGCAACCATTGCTGGATTGCGTTTGCTCCGTATTACACCGGAGCCTGTTCGGGATACATCAATATTTTGGTTGACAACTTCAGCTGCATTCAAAACGCTTTGGTAAGCACCACCTCAACCAACGTAAGCTGTCCCGGTGCCTGCGATGGAACGGTAACGGCTACCACCAACCAAGGAACGCCTCCGTTTACGTTTTCATGGGCCCCCGGCGGGGCCAATACGGCTACGGTAAGCAACCTGTGCGCTGGAAGCTACACAGTTACGGTTACCGATGCCAATGGGCAAACGGCCCAATCTACCACCGTAGTTGGTACGCCCCCAGCCATTAATTCTTCAACCCAAGTTACCCACATCAATTGTTTTGGCGCTAACAACGGAACCGCCTCGGTAAGTGCCTCGGGCGGGGCAGGTGGATTTACCTATTCTTGGGCGCCTTCAGGGGGAACCACCGCCTCGGTTTCGAACCTGGGGCCAGGCACCCACGTGGTAACCATTACCGACGCCAACGGTTGTACTAAATTGGATAGCGTGGTGGTGAACCAACCTGCCGACTTGATTGCTGCCATCAATACCACGGTTCCATTGTGTCCTGGTGTGCCTGCGGCAACCTTGACCGCCAGCGCAACGGGAGGCACCCCCAACTATTCCTATCTGTGGGGCAATGGTCAATCTGGAGCAACCTTGTCAAATCTAGGCACAGGAACGTATTCCGTTACTGTAACCGATGCCAACGGATGTACCGACCAAACGTCCATTACCCTAACCACCCCCGTGGCTATTGTTGTTAATTCGCCTCAATCCACCAACGTTACCTGCTTCGGCGCTGCCAATGGTACGGCTCAATTTAACGTGAGTGGCGGCAGTGGCAACCTAAGCTATGCTTGGACTCCCGCAGGCGGCAACAACCTTTTGGGAACAGGCATGGGTCCGGGAACCTTTACCTTAACCGTAACCGACCAAAACGGTTGTACCGCGACCGGTCAGGTAAACATTACCCAGCCTGCTGATTTGGTTTTGTCCCTTAACTCTTTAACCCACATCAGTTGCTTTGGGGCCAACAATGGCCAAGCTCAATCTTCGGCGGTAGGTGGAACACCTCCATACCAGTATGCGTGGAGCAACATGCAAACGGGAACCAATGCAACGGGCCTAACCCCAGGACTTCAGGCCGCCATTGTTATGGATTCTAAGGGTTGCATTGATACCGTTCCATTTATGGTGAACGAGCCTCCCGTTTTGACTGCCAATACAAGTTTGGCCCAAGATTCTTTGTGCGAAGGCGATGATTTTCAATTGTCGGTAACTGCAAGCGGAGGAACCCCCGTTTATTCTTACCTATGGAACAATGGGCAGCAAATTCCCAATGCATCGGTTTTGGCAAACGAGGGCATAAACAACATTAGTGTTACCGTTACCGACGCCAATGGCTGTTCCGTTACCTCTTTGGTGAACGCCATTGCCGGTAGCATTCCTACAGCCAGTTTTACGTACACGCCCGAGTGCTTAGGCAATGCCATTCAATTGAATTACAATGCCAGCAACACAACGGGTACCATTGTTCAATACGGGTATAATTTGGGCGACGGAAGTCCGATTACCACCGTTTTCAACCCCACGCATACCTACAATGCCATTGGCCCATGGCCTGCAAGCATGGTGGTAGTAACCGATTTTGGTTGTGTTGATACCTTACAGCAAAACATTTTGTTGTACGATATTCCGGTGGCCAACTTCTCGGTGTCACCCCAACAAGGCTGCACTCCATTGTGCCCCCAGTTTACCGATATGTCAACGGTTCAAAATGCCAGCATCCAAGTCTGGGCTTGGTCTTCAAATGGGGTTGTTTTTGCCAATACTGGAAATCCTTTTTACTGCTTCCAAAATCCAGGCACCTTTAATGTTGACTTAACGGTAACTTCGTCTGATGGTTGCGTTTCTGCTACTTCGGCGGCACAACAAATTGTAGTTTGGCCAACGCCTACGGCCGACTTTAGCATTGATCCGCCGGTAACCACCATGTCCAATCCGAATGTAAATTACATCAACCAAAGTCTAGGAGCCAATTCCTACCTATGGACCTTCCCCAATGGATTGACTCAAACCGCAGAACACACCACCTTCTCTTACCTAGATACGGGCTATTATTGCGTAACCTTGCTGGCCTCGACCGACCGTGGTTGTGTTGATACTACTACCAAATGTTCAACCGTCCGCCTTGATGTGAATATTTACATTCCAAATACATTCACCCCGAACGAAGATGCCATGAACGAGTATTTTAGGGTTTATGGACATGGAATTAAAACCGGTCAACTGCTCATCTTTAACCGCTGGGGCACCTTAATCTACTCAACTCCAGATATTTTCAAGGGCTGGAATGGAAAAGAGGACGGCAGAAGCGAGATTGTTCCACAGGGAGTGTATGTGTACAAGGTTGACATCATTGACTTGTACAGCAACGACCACTCTTTTGTTGGTAAGGTTCAGGTAATACGATAAAATTCCTCATAAAAATGGCAAAGCGGAGTTCGCTGTTTTTTTTCCTCTTGGCCATTTCCCTATTTGGGATAGTCTTTCAGGCTAAGGCACAAACCAGCTGCTACACAAATCCTTCAATGGAGGGGCCTGCAGTGCCTCACCAGGTTCCCTCTCCTTGGCTGGCATGCTATGGTTCGCCCGACACCCAACCAGGAAACTGGGGCTTTACTCAGCCCGCCTCAAACGGTAATACCTATGTGAGTTTTCTACACTCCGGTCAAAGCCCTAATGGGTATAAGGAAGGAATGACTCAATTGTTGAATCCCTGCCTTCAGGGCGGTACAGCCTACACCATAACGGTTGATTTGGCCTATTCCCCCATTTACAATACAGCTGGTCCGGGCAATTGCCCAAGTAGTTTTGCAATGTATGGAGGAAACTCTGCCTGCGCAATTTCTGAAACCCTGTTGGTGTCAGGCCCTATTACCCATCCCAACTGGGTAACGTACACCTTTACGTTTACCCCAACGCAGAATTTCTGTTACATTTCGTTTGCGCCCTACTTTACTGGAGCTTGTACTGGGTACATCAACATTATGATTGATAACTTTACCTGTATTCAGCCTGCTTTAGTAAATGCCACTTCAACCCCTGAATCCTGCCCCGGGGCTTGCAATGGAACGGCCACGGCCAATGTTACCCAAGGTGTTCCCCCTTACACGTATTCCTGGTCTCCGGGCGGTCAAACTACCCCCACCATTTCAAATCTTTGCCAAGGCTCGTACACCGTAACGGTAACCGACAACGTAGGTCAGCAAGCCAGCAGCACAACCACGGTTGGTGGTCCTCAAGCTTTCAGTACCACTGTTACCGGAGCCAATGTGTCGTGTTTTGGCCAAAACAACGGTACGGCCAACATCGTTACCATGGGCGGCACATCCCCTTACACCTATTCATGGGCTCCCTCGGGCTTAAACGTGTTTAACCCCGCTGGCCTAAGCGCTGGAACCCATGTGGTTACGGTAACCGATGCGGCTGGCTGCACCACGACCGATTCCATTTCGTTGACCGAGCCCCCAGTTTTGATTGGAACCATCGCCTCTTCAACTCCTGCCTTGTGCTTTGGTTCAAATTCCGGAACCATTACAGGTACAGGCTCGGGCGGAACACCTCCATATACCTACACGTGGACACCAGGAGGAAACGGTCAAACCCTGTTTAATGCCGTTGCCAATCAGCTTTACACGCTAAACGTTGTTGATGCCATGGGCTGCTTGGCCCAAGCAACCCACCAAATTACCCAACCCACGCAGTTGGTTGGGGGAATCATCAACCCCATTCAACCAAGTTGCTTTGGAAACAGCAACGGCTCCCTTACCTCAAACGTATCGGGCGGAACGCCCCCATATTCCTATTTTTGGAATCCAACAGGCCAAACTACAGCCCAAGCAACAAACCTTAGTGCGGGCAATCACAGCCTGATGATTATCGATGCCAATGGCTGCATGGTGAATGTCAGTTTCCCACTTAGTCAGCCATCCGTCCTTTCGGTCGGTATCCCTAGTTTTACGAATCTAACCTGCTTTAATTCTGCCAATGGCACCGCCAGTGCTATGGTTGGTGGCGGCACTCCGCCATACTCCTATTTATGGTCGCCAAGCGGGTCCACCGTTTCAAATCCAAGCAATTTGTCGGCAGGAACCCATACCTTGACCGTAACCGATTCGCGCGGGTGCACCGCAACAGCAAGCCGAACGCTTACCCAACCTCCAGCCATTGTTCCTATTCTTCAACAAATGACGCCCGCCTCTTGCTTCGGAGGAAACAACGGTAGCCTTTCCGTTCAAGTTAGCGGTGGCGTGCCCGGGTATTCCTACAGCTGGTCGCCCAATATTGGAAATGGCCTTAACCCTACCGGCCTTTCGGCAGGGAGCTATCAGCTTACCATAACCGATCAAAACAACTGCAGCCAATCGGCCTCTTATTCTGTTACTCAACCCAATCTGCTTCAGGCAAACGCCCAAATGATTTCAGGGCCACTCTGCCATGGCGATACCAACGCTGTTTTGCAGGCTTCGGCCCAAGGAGGTGTTGCACCTTACGCCTACCTTTGGAACAACGGCCAAACAGGGCCCAATTTTGGTTCAGCAGGTTTAGGAACCTACTCTGTTGTTGCTACCGATGCCAATGGATGTACCGCTTCCGATACAGTCATAGTAGCGAATCCAGCCCTGCTTGACATTCAGTTTGCAACCGCTCAAATGCCTTCTTGCTTTGGTTTTTCAAACGGCAACGCTTCCTTTACCAGCAGCGGAGGAACAGGCGCTTTGTCGTACCAATGGATTCCTAACGGCGGAAACCAAGCCTCAGCAAACAACCTGCCTGCCGGCAATTACCAATGCATTGTTACCGACGCCAATGGATGCAGCGATACCGGCTCGGTTGCCCTTACTCAACCCACAGCCCTTTCAATCGCTGCCCCAAGTTTGCAGCAGGTAACCTGTTTTGGTTTCAGCAACGGACAAGCTTCGGTTTCCGTTTCGGGTGCCACTCCGCCCTATTCTTACCTCTGGAATACTGGAAGCACAACAAATTCTACTTCAAACCTGGTTGCAGGAAACTATTCCGTGGTGGTTACCGATGCCCAAGGTTGCGTGGATTCAATTTCAGCCCAAATTACCCAGCCCCCCGTTTTGCAATCTCAATTTGCAGCTTTCGACGATTCTCTATGTGTGGGGCAAACGTTTTCGCTCAGTGCCCAAGTTAGCGGCGGTACTCCCAACTACACGTATGCTTGGTCCAACGGCGGAAATGGCTCAACCGGAAGCGCTACCGCTGTTCAAGGCCAAAATTCCTTGTCGGTTACGGTTACCGATGCCCAGGGTTGCCAAAGCACCATCGGTGCCTCTGCCCTCGCTGGGTCTATCCCTCAAGCTCAATTTACGGTATCACCTGTTTGCTTAGGTCAGCCGGTGAACATCGCTAATTCTCCCAGCAACGTTTACGGTGCACTGGTTCAGACTACCCTGTCTTTGGGCAATGGCACCACAACAAACGGCAGCGGGAACGTTCAGTACATCTATCCTTCTATTGGCCCATGGACCTTAACTCAAATTGTTCGAACCGAATTTGGCTGTGCCGATACCGCCACCCAAACCCTCACGCTGTTTGACATGCCTCAGGTGGCATTCAGCCCAATGCAAGCCGAAGGTTGCAGCCCCGTTTGCTTAACCTTCGCCGACCAATCTACCGTTCAAAATGCCAGCATCGCAGCTTGGGATTGGCAAGACAATGGGCAATCTTTCGCCTCAACAGCGCAACCCTATGCCTGTTTCTCAAGTTCAGGAACCCACCAAATTCATTTGTCAGTAACCAGCAGCGATGGTTGTACAGCCTCATCGGCCGTCCCAGCCTTGATTCAGGTTTACCCAAATCCAACGGCAGCCTTTGGAATTACACCCCAGCAGGTTTCCAATGCGAATCCCCTGGTTACCATTACAAACAGCAGCCAGCTCGGAACCCAGTACATGTATTTTCTGCCCGACGGAACCATTCAAACCGAACCCAGCTTTAGCTATTCAAATTCCGATACCGGAACCCACTGCATCCAATTGATCCTTTCAACCGATTATGGCTGCGTCGATTCTGCTACCGCCTGCTATCGGGTAGCGCCCGAGTACAGCTTGTACATTCCGAACGCCTTTACCCCCAATGGCGATGGGCTAAACGATATGTTCCAAATTAAAGGCGTCGGTATCTCCGATTTTGAAATGTCGGTGTTTGACCGCTGGGGAATTCTGTTGTTCCAGTCAACCGATCCACTGAAAGGTTGGACAGGACACCACCTTGAAACCTACCAGCCCGTCATGCAAGGTGTGTATGTTTTTAAAGTGGACGTCAAAGACATTTGGAACAAATACCACAGTGTGGTAGGTCGAGTTCACCTGATTCGCTAAACTTCCCTACTTTTACGGCCGATTAGGTAATCATCCATGGAAGCAACCCTTGATATTTCTATCGTCGTTCCTCTGTATAACGAAGAAGAGTCCCTTCCGGAATTAATGGCTTGGATCGACAGAGTGATGCAAGCCCATGCTTGGAATTACGAGGTGATTATGATCGATGACGGCTCAAAAGACACGTCCTGGAAGGTCATACAACAGCTCAAATCTTCGTTTCCTTCCTTAAGAGGCTTCTCTTTTCGACGCAATTACGGCAAATCTGCCGCCCTGAATGTAGGTTTTGAAGCATGCCGAGGTCGGGTGGTCATAACCATGGACGCAGACCTGCAAGACAGCCCCGATGAAATTCCCGCCCTGTATGCAAAAATTATGGACGAGGGTTTTGATTTGATTTCAGGCTGGAAACGAAAACGCTTTGACCCCCTTTCTAAAACAATTCCCACTAAGTTGTTTAACTGGGCTACCCGTAAATTAAGCGGCATACACCTGCATGATTTTAACTGTGGCCTAAAAGCCTACCGCTACGATGTGGTAAAAAGCATCGAGGTCTATGGCGAAATGCACCGCTATATTCCCGTTTTGGCCAAGTGGGCAGGCTTTACCAACATTGGCGAACAAGTGGTTCAACACCAAGCCCGAAAATACGGAACATCAAAGTTTGGGCTCGAACGCTTCATCAACGGATTCCTAGACCTTTTGTCCATCACTTTTGTTTCTAGATTTTCAAAGAAACCCATGCACTTTTTCGGCCTTTTAGGCCTGATTATGTTCAAGGTGGGCGGGTTTTTAGCCCTGTGGTTGGTTACTGAAAAACTCTATATCACTTATTTTTTAGATGAACGGGCCCCTCTGGTTACCCAAAATCCCTTGTTCTACCTAGGCCTACTAAGCATGATTTTGGGCACTCAGTTCTTTTTGGCGGGGTTCATTGCCGAATTGGTTTCACGGAACGCTCCCGACCGCAACCGTTACCACATCAAAGACCAAACCGATGTCTGAACACCTGCAGGTGTTTCATGAAGGAAACCGCGAGCACATTGAGTTTTCTTTGATTTCTCCAACCTTTCGTCGTCCCGACGAGGTTGCAGAATTCTTAGACTCCCTTCAAAGCCAAACCTATCCCCACTTCGAGGTGATCTTGGCCGATGGAACACCTCAGATTTCCCTGGCCGATATCGCCCGTAACCACCGTGGCAACCTGGATTTAACCTTTTTATACGAATCTGGCCTTCCTGTCTCGGCCGCCCGCAACGCTGCCGCGGCTGTCGCTCGCGGGCGTTATTTTATTTTCCTGGATTCCGACTGCTTAATTCCCCCCGACTACCTTAGCATCATCTCCGAGCACCTGCTCCGCGAAGACCTGAATTTGTTCGGCGGCCCCGACGCTGCTCATCCTTCTTTCAGTCCAGTACAACGCGCCATTTCATACTCCATGACTGGCTTGTTTACCACGGGCGGTATTCGAGGCAAAAAGACCCGCGTGGGCGTGTTTCATCCCAGGGGGTTCAACATGGGGGTTCAAAGGGATTGGTTTCAATCTGTGGGCGGGTATTCCACCCTTAAATGCGGCGAAGACATTGAGCTCAGCATGCGGCTCATCGCCGCCGGGGCTAAGTCGGCCCTGATTCCCAAAGCCAAGGTTTTCCACAAACGCCGGACCGATTTCAACGCCTTTTACCGTCAAGTTTACCGCTTTGGCGCTGCCCGAATACACTTGCACCTTGCCCACAAAGGTCAGTTAAAGGCTACCCACGTTTTTCCCGCTGCATTTTTGCTTTTCCATTTGGCGCTTATTCCCGCCCTTTTATTACCTAAAATGCTGTTAATAATGCTGCTTATCAGCGGAATTTATTCCCTGCTGATTTTGTTCCATGCCAGCATTCAGGAACGCAGCCTGTTTGTTGGTTTGCTCTCGGTCCGCGCCGCATACACACAATTGATGGGCTATGGGGCTGGCTTTTTGCACAATGCCTGGGAGGTGTACGGCCGCAATAGGCCTGAGGGACTCGATTTGTGATTTTTTGGGGGGCCATTTCCGGCTTTCCGCTGCAAGTCCACAGCCGGTCCGGCTGCCGTACAGCAGGCTGCGGTGGCTTCGTTCCTCAGCCTCCTCGCCACGCGTACGGCTGCCGCCCCAGCTGCGTCCTTTCCACTGCAATCCGGGGCCCGGGCCACTCAAACAAAGGACGGCCTTGTTCAATAAACCCCCAATTTATTTTTGAATCACCAAACGCCGAACCCCTTGGGCTTGGCCGTTCGAGTCCTGCATTTCTATGAAATATATGCCAGGATTAAGCGGGTGTATTGGCATCTGCTCTACCCCTGTTTCTACCTTAAATTGAAGCAGTTTCCGACCTTGAACATCTTTTATGGTTAGGGTGCCTCCCGAATTAGTTGCTGCATGCAAATGAAAATGTTCTTGGGCAGGGTTCGGATAAATTTGCCATATTCCCTTTTCCGTTTCAACTTCAGGTTCTACAGTCAAGGGCACTATATCAACCGGCGGGTTTAGCCGTTCCCTCAAAAACAAATTAAAGTCCCCTGCTTTTAAAAATACGGGTTGCATAGGATCTGATACCACCAAGCTGTCTCCACTGTAATACTCATACCAGGTTCCCGTTTCATGGAATATCGGATAGGCCGATCTGTCCTCTACATCAAAGTTAACCATAGAAATCGCGGGCTGTAGGGTGTCGTTGAACCGTATTCGTTTTACATCTCCATTTAAACTTGCACTTACATCCAAGGTTCTAAGTCCGGCATATTGGCTTCTTGCCCAAAGTGCAGAACGGTAAACATTGTAAAGAGCCTGCCTTCGTACATCGTTTTGGTATCCCCAACGTATAGGCTTATTGCAGACCCTACAAGGCACGTCTATGCTAACATCATAGCCAAGTTCACCAAATTGCCATATCATTTTAGGGCCAGGAATGGTAAGAAATAAGGCTGCAGCGGCTTGAGCTCTTGCCAAAGCAATACCCGTGTCTTGAATGTTGTGCTGAGGATTTGTTTGGTCTCCAAACTTAAGGCATCGATACACCCCCCTCTCCTCATCGTGGCTTTCAATATAATGAACCAAATGGGGTTTGCTCCAGCCCCTTTGAGTGTATAAGGAATTATTTAGATTCCCCGTATACCCCATCATGGCATCGTGCCAATCGTGGGTTAAATTGCCCCACAACATGAACCCATAATTAGCCAACTGGGTTTCTTCGCTGTTGTCGGCCCAATGCTCTAAAATTAAATAGGCGGCCGAATCAATAGCCCAAAGCGTATCGGCCAAATCCTTGAGATATTGAATGCGAAACGTGTCAAATCCATTCCCATTGTTTGCGAACCCTTTGGTGTAGTCAAATCGAAATCCGTCCAAATGGTACTCATTCAACCAAAAGGAACATACCTGATTTACGTACTCTTGGGTGGCCTGGCGCGTATGGTCTAAATCATACCCCCAACAATAGGGCTGATGCGGACAAACACTATTAAACCAAGGACTTTCGGCCGAAGGTTGATTTTGGGTTGCATCCCAATACATATTAACCATGGGCGATTGGCCAAAAGTATGGTTCAATACAATGTCAAAAATTACAGCAATTCCCCTGCGGTGGCATTCATCAATCAATGACTTAAAGTGATCAGGGGTACCATAGTATTTATCCAATGCCATATGAAAAGAGGGATTGTAACCCCAACTCTCATTGTTTTCAAATTCGCCAGGAGGCATCAATTCAATGGCATTAATTCCCAAGCGCTGCAGGTAATCCAACGTGTCAATTAAATCCAAATAGCTATGTGAAGACAGAAAATCGCGAACCAGCACCTCGTAAATCACCAATTCTTCGTTTTTGGGCATAGGTACGCTGTCGTATTGCCAGTCAAAATCTGGCATTCCTGGTTGAAAAAGACTCACAAATCCACTCGTTTTGCTGCTAGGGTAGGGGTAGGGGTTCGGATATATTTGGGCCGAAATACCTTGGTCGTTGTTCGGATCTGCAATCAAAGTACTTAGGGGGTCGGCCAACCGAAGCTGCCCGTCAATTAAAAACTGATAACCATACCGCTGTTGGGGATTTAACCCGCTTACTATCAGCCACCATGTGCTGCTGTCGGGTGTAAGGTGCATCAAATAGTTGGCATCGGGCATAAACTGGTTAAAGTCCCCAAGCAGAAAAATGTGTTCTTTTAGGGGGGCATGCAACCGAAACAAGGCCGTACTATCGTTTATGAAGGTTAAACCATTTTTGCTCCCACTTGGAGCTGCAGCTAACAGCGGGCTTCCTACCACCACATAATGCAAGGTGTCGCTTACCGTTGTTTGACCTTGGCTGGCTTGAAACACTACGGTGTGGTTTCCTGGGCTCTGTGCCGTCAGGGTATAACTCAAGGTTTGTGCCCCTGTCTGTTGAACCACAGGCTGTCCGTTGTCTGTCAAAACGAAATCTGCCAATTGATTTGTCTTCGCAACAATAGGCAACGTGTCTCCAACCTGAAGTACTGCCAAAGCTTCAGGACTAAAAAAGCGCCCTAATAACCCTGAATTGCTCGGATAAATAGGATAATAAATGTCAGACCCATTTGAAGACCGCCCCACAACACTTCCACTGGCATTTCTAAACACAAAGGCCATTTGTTGAACCACGGTATTTTGTGGATATCCATAAAAACTCCCTAAATCTAGTACGATTCGGTGCAAATTATTTCCCAAATTATCCATCAAAACAGTGGGGTCGGCCGAACCCCAAGTTCCCTTTACATGCTTCCAATCGCTGGGCGATGTACTTGCCTGCGTAATTAATCCTGTATGGGCATACACCGGAGAAACGCCAACCAAAGCCCCGTTACCCTTACTTGCATCATATACAATGGTAACAACGTCTTGCTGTGTAGGAAAAGCCGGACTTACATCCAGAATCTGGCATTGTACCGACATGACAAAAACCCAATAGCTTAAACCAATAAGTACCTTTATGTTTTTCATGGTGATGCAACTAAAATTAAACAAGAAAAATCGCTTTACCCAATACCCCAAAAAGAAAAAAAAATAGGGAGGCCATGTTCAAACGACCTCCCTATTCAAACAACCGAAACGATTATTTTTTCATTAGGCGACCTGTAGCCAATACCTCGGCACCATTGCTGATGTGGTATACATACATGCCAGCATTCAAGCCAGAAACATTTAAGTTGGCCTCGAAACTTCCGTTGCCAATAACCTGATTCATCATCATTTCGCGACCAGATAAATCGAACAAACGAATCTGAACCTCGTTGATGCCCACAGCATTAAATGAAATCTGAGCATTGCTCACAGCGGGGTTAGGATAAACACGTAGGCCTTTAACCAACTCGCTTTGATAAGACAACATAGGATCAGAACCATCGCACTGGAAGCACGCATCCCAGCAAAAACGATATGTTCCGCTGGTTGCAGGAATTTCAAAGGCCCGGTTAAATCCGCCAAAGCCATCGTCAACGCCGCAATCGGTTAGCGTAGCAGCACCTTCATTGGAACCCCAATCCCCGTTCACAAATTTCCAGTTTTGGGTGTTCCCAACCGAGGCCGCTGGGTAATCCACGGTAATGGTCCACAGGTTGTTGCCCAAATCTGTCATGGCTGATGTTGAATCGGTGGGAGCCCAGTTGGCTACCGCCGTACTGCTGCCGCCCAAGGTTGCAGCATTATCACCAAAGTTGCCAGCAGCTCGAATGCCTGAGGCAGAAAGAGTGGCCCCGTTGGCCAAAAAATCGGTAATGTCTACCTGAAAGGTAATAGACACTTGTGCTGATGCGGCAGCAGCCATCATCATTGCAGCTGAAAGAGTAAAAAGTTTTTTCATAATGAAAATTTAAACGGTTAATTTGGATTACTTAGTGTCAAAATGACATCACAAGGTATGTTTTTTGATTCAATTAACAAAATCTTAGTGTTTTTTTTACACTCACTTGTTTTTAGATTTTTTGGGGGCCATTTCCGGCTTTCCGCTGCAAGTCCACAGCCGGTCCGGCTGCCGTACAGCGGGCTGCGGTGGCTTCGTTCCTCAGCCTCCTCGCCACGCGTACGGCTGCCGCCCCAACTGCGTCCTTTCCACTGCAATCCGGGGCCCGGGCCACTCACAATTAGAAATGCCTCAATTAAAAATTCCCCCAAATGCTTCCTCGGCTACCCGATTCCGAAGCTCCCGTTACTTCTTTCCACACATTTTCCCGACCCAATACCCGCAACAGGCCCAAAAAACCAAAAATCAAGGCCTCTTTAAACTCAATTTCCTGAGAACTTCCCACCTCCAACCTGCAATCCGTTTTCGCCCGAATCGATTCCACCAACCCCGTATTGTAACTCCCGCCACCGCTAAGCAAACAGCTGCTTATTTTGTTTTTATTTATGGCATCTGAAATGCCCATCGCCATCCATTCTCTGCAGGTTGCCAACGCATCAAAAATGGATTCGTTCTCTGAATTAAGTAGGGGAATCACTTCTCTTTCTAAATCCTCACGGCCAAAACTCCGAGGAAAATTCCTCTGCATCATAGGTAGTTCGTGCAATTTGGTTAATAAAGTAGGTTGAACCTTTCCTTTCAATCCAAGTTCGCCTCCAGCATCGTAATCCAAACCCAATGGACTTACCAGGTGCGAAAACACCAAATTCACAGGTACTATATCTCCCGCCCGCCTTTCGTTGTTCTTCGTTTTCCAACTCAAATTGGAGAACCCTCCCAAATTTAAACATCCATCGTATTTTGAGAACAAAAGGGCATCACCCACCGGCACCAAAGGCGCACCTTGTCCCCCTAATGCTACGTCTTCCGATCTAAAATCATTCACCACCATGCAACCCGCTTCCGCATGTATTGCTCCCCCATGTCCAATTTGCAATGTGAATCGAAGATCTGGCCTATGAAAAACCGTATGCCCATGGCTGGAAATTAAATCTACGTTCCGGCCTGCTAAAAACGCGTTGGATGTTCTGCCCAAATAATGTCCATAATCTCGGTCAAGCCGACACAATTCTGTTCCCGATAGAGCAAAGGAATTCTTTAGTTTTAATAGCCATTCATTTGAATACGATTCGGTTCGCGCATCTTCAATACGGTAACGCCACCCTCCGTCTTCTTCCCAGAATTCAGATAAGCATAAATCCAAACCGTCGAGCGAGGTGCCCGACATCAATCCCAAAACCCGATAGGGGCCCGACTCTGATTTACCCCTGTAGTACACTGCGGCCAATCACGATGCGCTGAACCTCGCTGGTGCCTTCGTAAATCTGGGTAATTTTGGCATCGCGCATCAAACGCTCTACGTGGTATTCTTTTACATACCCATACCCACCGTGAATTTGAACAGCCTCGGTTGCAGCCCACATCGCCGTTTCACTGGCAAACAATTTGGCCATAGAACTGGCCTGGTCGTAATTCATTCCTTGATCTTTCATCCAAGCAGCTTTGTAAACCAGCATTCGAGCGGCCTCAATGCGCGTTGCCATATCTGCCAGTTTAAAGGCAATAGCCTGGTGGTTGGCAATGGGTTTACCAAATGCCTGTCGTTGCTTGGCATATTCTTTTGAAAACTCATAAGCACCCGCGGCAATACCTAAGGCCTGAGCCGCAATTCCAATGCGTCCGCCGCTCAGTGTTTTCATGGCAAACTTAAATCCAAAGCCATCTTCTCCAATGCGGTTTTCTTTCGGAACCTTTACGTCGGTAAACTGCAAGGTACAGGTATCGCTACCCCGAATCCCCATTTTATTTTCTTTGGCCCCTTTTTCAAACCCGGGCATTCCACTTTCTACAATCAAACAATTAATGCCTTTGTGCCCTTTCTCTACATCGGTTTGAGCCATCACCAAGTAGTAGGTCGCATTTATTCCATTGGTAATCCAGTTTTTTGTTCCATTTAACAAATAGTAATCACCCATATCAACGGCGGTTGTCCGCTGCGAGGTGGCATCGGAACCCGCCTCTGGTTCCGACAAGCAAAAAGCCCCTATGCATTCACCCGAGGCCATAGGTTTTAGGTATTTTTCTTTTTGGTATTCGCTGCCATACGAATCCAATCCATAACATACCAATGAATTGTTCACCGATACCACCACCGAAGCCGATGCATCAAGCTTAGACAATTCTTCCATTACCAGCACATACGATAGGGTATCCATCCCCGCTCCGCCCCACTTTTCTGGTACCATCATCCCCATGAAACCAAGCTCTCCTAGTTTTTTAATTTGTTCCCTCGGAAATTCCTGCTTGTCGTCTCGCTCTATCACCCCAGGCAACAATTCTTCACGGGCAAAATCACGGGCTGCCTGCCGTATCATTTCATGTTCTTCGGTCAATTGGAAATGCATGCTGCTTTTGGTTTTGTATTTGATGCAAAGATAACCTTCCCAATGGAAATTTTGTTGATTTTCACTGCGATGATTTTGCGCTTTTTGCTGTCCTGAATCCCACGTGGCCATAAGGTACCCCTTGGGGAATGCAAGTGGGCGACTCTATTAAATACCCGCGGCACCAGTTTGGTGCGCATAAATAGGACCCTCCCACAGCTAAATATCCGTCCATGCAATGGTCTGTTGTCGCCTCCCAAGCATTTCCTATTAGGTCGAAGGTCCCGTTTATCGACTCAAACGTTCCAACCGGCGACAACCTATATGTAAATCCATCTTCCCCTAAATCTCGAATTGGAAATAACCCCTGCCATGTGTTGCCATGCGGAATTTGTTTTTCGCTTTGACTTCTGTTTTTTTCTGCGGCTACCCTCCACTCCCTTACGCAAGGCAGCCGTTCTCCTGCCCAACGGGCATAGGCTTTCATGTCCTCAAGGCACAAATGAACTACAGGGAGT
>Ga0169931_10001094_pt1 | contig 44391 bp, 60 predicted proteins | sample Kivu_15m_20L_FD_129675 | JGI IMG/M metagenome (GOLD analysis project Ga0169931, IMG submission 129675) | Freshwater microbial communities from Lake Kivu, Western Province, Rwanda to study Microbial Dark Matter (Phase II) - Kivu_15m_20L... | ecosystem: Environmental > Aquatic > Freshwater > Lake... | reverse complement strand
GCCTCATAGGTTTGTTTGAAAATGTAGTTCCATGTATTAATAAATTTTTCTTGAGAGTATTTTTCTTCTATTTTCTTTCTTGCTGCATTACCCATTTTTAATCTTAACTCTTTATCTTCTAATAATTGTTTTAAATAAGATTTTAATTCTAATTCATCATTAGATAAAAATCCGTCTACACCGTGAGTAATTATTTGGGGGATTGCGCATGTAGCCGTACTTACGACGGGTTTACCACAAGCCATAGCCTCAAAAATTACCGTTGGAACCGTGCTGGCAGTGGACGAGTTGAAAAATATACTACAATCATTATATTCTTTGCACAAATCCTCTATCGATTGTGCCGGTAATGATACGCCCGGCGTATTGCCTATTAATTTATGTGGAAGATCATCTACAACTCGCTTCCATCCATAATAGTTGCAACAATAATCCCTATTAACAAAATCGTTAACGACGCTTAATATATACGGATTATCATTCTCTTGCCAAGTTGGATAAAAAATAGGATCTGTTGCATGATATGCAACATAAAAATCAGTTGGGCATTCCCATTCTTGGGCTGAATACTCTGTAATAAAAACATTTATATCACCCCAAAAATTTTTCATAAAATGAATTTGTTGTTCAGATAAATTATTTGTTGGAATTGTATGTTCTAAAAAAATAATAGGTATTTTTAACATGCCTTGAATTTGTTTAGCTACTTGTAATTGGCCAAATTTACTTTGTGCTAAAATAAAATCATAATCAATATGATTCATATAAGAAGTTGTATAATAATTTATTGGCTTTTTCGCATATTGCTCATCCCAAATTTTACAATTAGAATATCTAAATCCGTAAAAATCATGATTGGTTAACGCTAAAACTGATTGATATCTTTCATGAGTATCAAAAGTTAATATAGAATATTTCTCTTTTTTTTCTGTAGATTTATTAATAATATTAAGAGTTTGAGTACTCATTCAATTTGTCCTTTATTAATTTTCCTATAGTATTCAATGAAAATAAATGCGCCCTAGTTAAACCATCTTTTTTACATGTCAATTTGTTTTTATTTTCATAAGCTTTTCTCATGGCTTGCTTTATACCCTTTTCGGATGGGCAAATCCAGTGTTCGCGCGCTGTAAATATTTCTGGAAAAGCAGCGTCTTGGCAAATACACGGTGTTTCTACTCCATAAATTAAATATCCGGTGTTATTATTTCTAACGTCAATAAAATCTTTTGGCCCTCCAAAATTAGTACATATAGGAATGTTTCCAAAAGCCATTGCTTCAAAACTTGGTATAGACCATGCCTCGCCATGAGACGGGCATATAAAACAGTCACAGTATTGATGCAAAGAATACAACTGTTCTTCTGATAATCTTTCTGTAATAATTATATCTTGTTTGTATTCAGAAAGATCTTTATAAATTCTAAGTTTTTGTTTTTCTTGATTAGAAAATTGCTCAAATTCTTGACGAAGTTTATTTGAATCATATCCAAATTTATTGATTTTAAAAACTAATTTAGCATTATCGGTTTCGTCAAATTCAGAATGAAAAGCACGAATAATAGCCCCAAGGTTTTTTCTTTGATTCCAATCTCCAATATAATAAAACTTAAAACAATTATTTGCTTCGGGTAAATTTAAGTCAGGATATTTTTTGGTATATTTTTCTATATCAAAACAGTGTGGTATAACAGACACATTATTAAATCCGTCTACTTTCAAAGATCTTTGCAAATCATTATTTGGAACCCAAATTTCATCGACTAGTTTTAAATATTCGCACCAAGTTAAATTTTTAATGCTACTTGATTCAGAAGCTAAAAATGCAATATTTTTTTTATATTTATTTGTTCCAATTAAATGGTGTGGCAATACATGTTGTATACATATATCAATATTATCTGTAGATTTTTTTTCTAATTTTTCTATCTCTTTAGGAATTGAGTGGTCTTTAGTCAGCGTAACATTTCTACAAACAATATCAATATCCGCATCTTTTATTGCTAAAATATAATTTCTAGCGGCATCTGACCATCCTCCGCTTTCTCGATAATGTCCTATATACAAAACTTTCACTTGGTCATGCTCCTAATTCTATTTATTCTAGCTTGTTCCCACTGGTTTCTTCTATCGCATAATTGTCTCATTTGATCATACGCTACATCAAAACTAAAATCCTGTCTAAAGTTTAATCCATCAAAAACAGCAGAAGATTCATTAAAATATAAACCACCCACATTAGCAGTTGTTGATTTATACATTAGATCTCTAGCTAATCTAGATTCCATAAAGCTATTTAAACGCTCTGGTTCACACAACACATTTGTTATTAACCATTTTGCTAATTTATGAAAATCTGCATCTTTGGTGGCATCTATTTTTGATGCAGGAGTTTTAATTCTTGGTGGAGAACCCCATGTTTGCTCGAAAGGTTTTTGGGGTAGCTCATCGAAACATCGTTCCCATTGAGAACCGGTTTTTTCAATATTAAAATCTTGTTCGCATAGCCGCTTGGTATTTTTTGCCACCTCTAATCGTTGTTCTTTAGACAGTGTAAAAAATTGCTTGAACATTTCGCAAGCCAAGTCGTTGTCGGGAACGGCTCTCATACAACCCGTCTCTAATTCCTTGTAAAGAGCCTTTGGTTTAATTGTATAACCACCAAGCTCTCTTACCACGCTTTCCATTGCAGAATAATCTGTGCCCATAATAGGAATGCCACATGAAGCGGCTTCTACCATGGGAATTCCAAACCCCTCGCACTGGTATACCAAACCCGCAGGAGTTAGCATCGTATGGTCCTCGTCCACAGTTACGCAATAAACGTTGTCGTTGTATTTGATTTCATTTATTGTTTTTATTTGTAAGTAGTGTTGATTGCCATGGTAAAAATTCTTTGTGTTGTGCCTGTTGGTATAAAATTCGCCATTTTTAATGTCTCCATAAATTTCAAATCTATACTGTGGCTTTCTGTTATAACCATCTGCTTCTTGTTTTTTAACAACAAGCCTAACATTAAAACTAATTCTAAGTCTTCTTAAAATTTGTTTTAGCTGATTTGCTAGAGTTTTTGATATCGTACAGAAAATAGATATAGTAGACTCTCTTCTTGTGCAAGAATGTCCATCTCCCATAAATAAACCTTGTAAACACTCTTTTTGTTTATCGGGGGGAAGGTTCATGACCCACTCTGGAAATCTTTTATTTTCAAGCTTTCCACAATGATTTTTCATATATTCAACAAATGGCTTGTTAAAAATTTCTTTATTTAGAGCTTGTCTGTCTTTATAAAAATATGTTTTAACACCACCTTCACTAAAACGAGACATAACATTTTCACATAATTCATGACATTCGTTTTCTTTTACGTGAGACGTTATTTTAATAGCTCCACAACTTGCGTTTAAATTTGCGCTACCGTCAGCAACATACAACCCAAGCCACTTGCAAAATGCATGATCGACTATTAATTGCAAATCTTTTTTATCTGATAATATATTAATTTTATTAATATCATAAATTATATCATCAATAGGATAGCTAATTATATCTCCTGACTGCAATTGATCTGCTCTATATTTACCCATTTCTGGTAAATCTTTGCCGTTTCTAAAGCTATTGCCAATCTGTTCTCTAACAGATCTTTTGTTTTGAAATTCATTCTTTGTATAGGCTGGCATTTCATGATCTTGCGTGACTCTTAATGTTTCATAATCTCCACAAATTTGCGCTTCAAGCATTTTGCTGTGTTTACTTTTTTCTAAATTTATCCAGGTATGCGTTATTTTTTTCCATCTATTTTTGTGAGTCCATGCCAAATCGCCAATTTTTACTTCAGAAATTTTACACCAAATCTCTTTATTATCTCTTTTTATTTTTATTTCTTGGTCTTTGTGCAAACAATTTGCATATTGAACGTATAAATCAAATAAATTATAAACCTGCGCTAGATCGACATTGTTTAAACCGCGTTTAACATTAGATAGTGTAGATCCCCATCTGCCAGTAAATGGAGATTGAGCTACCGGTCCTCTAAAAAATGATGGAAAAAACTTGCCAGTCTCATGACAAATGTATGTAAATAAAACGTGAGATGACAAGTCGTTTTCTTGAAGCAGTTCTGGAATATCCCAACCAAGATCTGGATAGCTTGTATGACAATATAGATAAAATCTTTTGTCTATGGATTGATCTAAAAATTTACGAAACGCCTCAAACAAATCCGGATACAGCTTGCGTCTTTGATTGCGCATAACTGTTCCAATAATTTTAAAATTTGGATCTATTCCGTGCGATTGTTTGTGGGCGTCTTTATCCCATATTGGCTGAAATTCTTTTGATGCGCACGGTGGAGCAGAACCACGCCACTTAATTTTTCCGCCGGATTGTTCAGTTAAAATCTTGCCAGCCCAATTTGAATATGTAAAACAGGCATCGCATTGAGCGTAAGAAGCAATCCATTGGCGAGATTGTGGATAAGCATCTACCGTGGGCATCCATACTAAATGGTAATAGGGTCTAAATGGAGAAGTTTCTTCATGACTCATCATCCAAAAGTCTCTTATGTCGCAATTATGCACACACCAATTGGTTACATAAGAATTATCTACATCAACCTCTAAATTGTATACTTGACCAGTGTAATTTTCTTTCCTTACTCTTTGTACGGCAGCAACCATATGACCATTAATTATATGCGTTGTTCTTGGTCTTCTAGTCGGGTTTTCGCATAGTTCAAGTTTATTGATATCAAATTTTTGAACTATCTCGTGCAATAATCTTGCAGACTCTCCATATCCTTCAACACTATAGGCTTTTGAAGATTTATTAATAGAAACAGGAATATTTAAATCTACACATATTTGTCTTACTTCATAAGCCAAATGTTGCATTTTAGATGTAAAAGAAACCGTATTTGGTCTATAACAGCCATCTGATCTAAATAATCCCCTTAGTAGCCCCTGTTTGGTGGATATAGAACTATTAAATAGTTCCGCACAAATATGCTTATCTTCTTTTTTACCTATAAATTTTTCTAAAAATTCAGATAATAATACAGAATTACACGTTACATTAATACAGTTTTTTGCTTCAATTAAATTTAAGCTTGCAGGAATCCCAAAAATATTACAAAATAATTTAGCACAGTCTTCAGCAAAATTTATCTCATGAGCATTAAATGTTACACAAACACTTCCTTGATTTATTGATCCATCACCAATAATATAGCCTATTAGTACACCAAGTTCATAGTTCAATAAACAATTTTTATTTATTGGATTGCAATTTGTTATTTTGGTTGGATATATTTTATCATTTTTAATAATAAAATTAGATAAATAATTAGTTATATCAATTTCTGAAGATATATTAGCACTATTGTTTTTGGGCAGAATTACTAAGTCTCCAACTTTTATATCTTTAGCCGGAATAAATTCTGGACACATTCCATCGTAAATATCTTTGTATGATTTTTTTTGATTTGTTTGTCGTTTTTTTCTATAAGCATAAACCGGATGCTCTTCTGTTAGTTGCATATATTGAGAATCGCCACCGGCCTTTATTTTTATTATATCTCCGACATGCTGACGACGCATAGTTTTTGTAACGGATTGATATATTCCTTTATGACTCATTACTTTTTGTCCGACTTTAATTTCTTTAATTTGCTTATAGCCATTTTCAGTATGAATTAAAGTTTCAGGCGGAACACAAACAATATCTGGCATAAAATCAAGACAAACAGCTTCAAATGCCCATGCGCCAAATTGGTTGCTAGGATTTGAATTATATGCATCAAATTCTTCTTTACTAGTTTTTGGCTCAACCGAAGTATTTGGAGCAACCCCATAGTATTTCCACGGAGACGACATGCCACGCGGATCGTTTTTTTCTCCATAAGATGCTAATTCTGCTATTTCATATTTGCCAGTATTATGCAAATAATTTAATACCTCTCTTGTATAAATAGCATAACCAGTATTAAGAAAAGTTGCTTCACTACAAAATAATATTTTACGCTTCATTAATGTTTTCCGTCTGGCAACTAAAATCAAATTCGTTAATTCTAAAGATTACTCCTTCGTAACCATCTTCATCATCTTTCCATGTTTTAGCAGAACACTGGACCGCAATTTTAGATCCAGGTTCAGCAAATTTAGCAATAGTTTCTGCACCAGTATGATACGCCTCGAATGGTAAATATGTAACTACTTTTACCTTTTCGCCACTTTTTGCCTTTCTGTGCGAAATAACTTCAAGCTCAAATTGAATATAGCTAATGCCATCCGCCTTGTCTAGAGAGGGTTTTTCCGTAAAAAACCCAATAAAATTACAACTATTCATTATATCTCGTAAACCTTTTCAACAATTAGGCCGGGCTTATCTTTATTAACAAGCCCACAAATTAACAAATTATTTCCTTCGTACAAACAATATTCATACTGTTTCCGTGTCATTGGAAAAACTACAACATTATCTAATACACAGCTTTCGTCTTCAATTGTCAAAAAACTCATTAATTCGCCCTTACTTTTTCCATTTTTTACTTTGCACGTAGTCATTTTTTTGATTGTTGCTGCTACACACAAAAACTTTCCGGTTTTGCCATTGGAAATTTCTTTGCATGTTGTGTTAGCGGAAGACGTATCTGACGACTCGATACTGGAAATAGAAATTGGGCATCCGAATAGCTTTTTCTCTTGTGCAACAATCCAGGCCGGAGTATCTTCTAGTGAATATGGTGGCTCTTTAAGAAAGCTAATTTCGTTGTTTATAGCTTGCATTCTTTCAGTTTTAGATGTTCCCCCTCCCATCTTTTTGGTTGGGGCTAGATCTTGTAAGCACGACTCTAAATTACTCCACTGTTTGACTGGATACTGATCTTTAATCCATTTTAATTCAGCGTCTGTAAGACTAGAAAATATTTTATATTCGTATATAGCGCGATTTCTTGTTAATCCATTGTTATTAAAACAAAAAAATCCAGCATAACACAAGGCTTTAAATGCCGTGGCATTTATTTGTGTAGAAACGTATATCAAAATATCCATCCAAGAATATTGAGACAGGGGCTTTTTATCGCCATTTTTATCTTTAACATCTAGGTTATTTAGCAATTCAAATAGTTTATCGCCAGTGACTCCGGTTAAAGACTTAATACTTTTGATGCCAAACAGAATTTTTCTATCACCAATCTGTTTAAAATCTAAAGAAAAAAAAGACAGTTTTGGCGTAACAAATTCTATATCAAACAACTTTGCTTCGCTTACAAGTTCGGACACTTCTTCGTGCGGGTCTTGTTTTTCTTGCGCATATGTTAGGTAAGATACAAAGAACTTGGTGGTAAAATAAGCTTTGTAATATGCGCTTTGATACGCATTGATTGCATAAGACACCGCATGACTTGCGTTAAAAAGATATCTTGCGCTTTTTTTAATCCAGCTAAAAATCTCAATAGCAATATCATCAGGAACTATTCCGACTTTTTTACAACCGTCTATGAATTTTACTTCCACTTTATTCATAAGGTCGGCTTTTTTCTTACCAATAGCTTTTCGCAGATCATCAGCTTCTTCTAGAGTAAAACCGGCAAGTTTTTGGGCGATACGCATAACTTGTTCTTGGTATACAATAACGCCTTGAGTTACATCTAAAAACTCTTTTAATGAATTGTGAATATAATTAACGTCTTCAATTTTATGTTTTCTGTCAATATAATGCTGGGTCATAGATTTGCCATCTGTAATAGCCATCAAGCATCCTGGACGCAGCAAACTAATTAAAGCAGATAATTCTTGTATATTGTTTGGTTTTAACTTCTTTGACCAATTACGCCCGAGATTGCTTTCCAATTGGAATATACCCTTAGTTTTTCCTTCGGCAAAAAGCGCCCAAACTTTTGAGTCATTATAATTATTCATTTATTTTAAATTCCGAATTTAAATCAAAATTATTTGGTTTATATTTGGGGGGATTTTTTAAATCATAAGGATCTACAAAATTTAAATTATGCCATCTGCAAAAATTATTTGGATAAACACAAAAATTACCATTATTTAGTTGTATAAAATGAAAACATTTGCTGTCAGCATCTGAGGCATAACCAAGCGGCAAGCAGTTTAAATCTGAGTAGTAATCATCTATTGTGAATAAGTATTTACCTCGCATCCACTCTTTTTTATTTCTGCTAGTTACATCTACAGTATAATTTTGTAAATATGAAAAACACGTTACGGCAATATCGTTAGATTGACAATCCCACCATTGTAAATTAGATAATCTTTCTTGTTCTGTTTCGCCAAGCTGTTCGTAATGCTCTTTCCACACAAAAGCAGAAATTGGTAAACCCCAAAATACGGCTCCATTTTGTAGTTGGCAATGAAATAATAAAGGTTTATTTATAATGCTTTTAACGCCAAAAATATAACATTCTGTTAGATCATTATTGTTGTTGTCGTTAAATAAATATTTATTTTTTATAAAACCAAATTGGTACGGTATATTTGCATTTAACTGTGTCATAATTTTCTTATTTTATGTATAATTCACCATTAGTAAAAGCCCCGTCTATATGCAAATTTTTGGCAACTGATCTATGTGTTTTTAAGAATTTCAAAAAAATATTTGCTGTGTCTTTAACGTCTTGCAATGCGTCGTGAGCGTTGTCTTTTGATAAACCCATTCGTTCACGCATCGCATCCATACTTCTTGATTTTATATTATGATCATTTTCTGTCCACATAAATACATTATCCAACATATCTATTTTGTAGATTTGATGAAATAGTTTTTGTCGATTTGATTTTTCATCAAATGGCCCAAATTGTTTGCACATTCTGTTTACAATAATAAGATCATAGTTGATAATATTATAACCAACTGGAACCGGAGCAAAAAACGATGTGTTATTGTAATTATATTGCTGCACAAACGATACAAACTTAGACCATACAGATTTTAGTTCTGGAGCCTTGTCTATTTGTTCGCGTGTTTTTCCGGTTATTTTTAATGCGCCTTCTTCTATTGGTCCAAGGCCCATTGCTATAGCTTTTTTGTCATCAACAACAGCCCGTATTTCACTATTGAAAACGCCCTTTGGAGTAAGTCTACGACCATCAATGGCAATAGCCGCCAATTGGGTTGGTTGACAGGTATAGGGATCTCGGCCCGAGGTTTCATAATCGAAGCAAATGAAGTCTAAATTTGACATTAAATTTCCCTTAAATTATTTGTTATATTCCGCTACCATTTTACAATTTTCAATAAAATCTTGTTGGTTTAAATCCCATTTCATATGATTTACTTTTTTATCTAGCCACTGTATGTTTCCTGGAATGTAGCCTTTGGCGCTATCTATTCTATCCAAAGAAGCATTAGCGAATTTTCTATTTTTATTTGTTGTTGCGAAATATATTGGCTTTCCTGTTAATGCACATTTTTTACCCTGTTTCACATACAGATTCCATGCGTATTCGATGGTTATTGTAAATTCTAAACCTCTCGTTTTAGCTCCGTTTTCAATGGTCCAAAAATAACATTTTTTAATATCTTCATATCCTTTATAGTTTGGATGATTTTTTCCCCTTTTTCTAGATGTACAACCACAGCTTTTAGTATTGCCGGTTACTAAAGCGCAAGATTTAAGATAAACAAGTTTTCCACAAGAGCAAACGCATTCAAACACGGTATGGGAATCTTTTTTTCCATATTTTTTAATTACTGTTAAATCTCCAAATTTTTTTCCTATATATCTATCTTCAATTTTTTTTCTAATTCCATATATTTTCATTAAGCCGCTTATCCAACTTTCTGAACAACCATATTCTTTAGCTATAGCTCTTTGTGTTTTTTGTTCTACATAAACTAAATTTTTTAATTCTTCTTTTGTGATTATCATATAAGTCTCCTTTGGTGAATTTAGACATATATTAATACACAATTCCTTATATTTCCTTTATATACATTAATTTATCCAAAAGTGACAGTCCTAACAAATCGATCTTTGTCAAGCCAACTGATTCCAAATCTTCCATTTCAAATCCACAGATTTTTTCTTCGCCTTCTCGTTGATGTACCATTGGGCATACATCAATTAATTTACGGCCAGACACAACAATGCCAGCGGCATGTTTGCCCTGCGTTTTAAATGTGCCCTCGATAGCTATAGCATGTTCAAAATGTTCGGCATAATCACCTTCTAATTCCCCAAGGTTGTTTATAAAACAAAAATCTTTGAGATCATTCGCGTTGTTGATAAGCGCCCATTTAATAATTGACCGATCCTCTTCATCCATTTCTTCTAGTTGATCTGATATTTTTGCTTCGTCTGGAATGTATTTAGTAATTTCATTCACTTCTGTAAACGAACAAGCTTCCTTGGTTCTAAAAACTTCTTTGATTGCACTTCTACCCTGCAATCTTCCAAACGTAACTATTTGACCAACATAGCTGTTTCCATATTTGTTTTTGATATAACTAATAATTTGATCTCTTTTTAAAGCAGGAATATCAATATCAATATCCGGTAAAGATATATGATCCTTAGAATTGCGTCCAGCATTATAAAATCTTTCAAAAATTAAATCATATTCAATCGGGTCTACTTTGGTTATACCAAGCAAATAGGACACAAGACAACCGGCTGCACTTCCTCTGCCCGGCCCGGTCATCCATCCTTTGTTTTGGGCAAATTTAATAATATCCTGAACTATCAAAAAATAACCAAACAAATTTGCATCTTTAATAACCGCAAATTCTTTAAAAAATCTATCTAAATATTCTTGTTTTGTATTGAGGTTTTTGGTTTTAGCAGCAAGTAGTTTTTCCCACCCGGTTCTGCAAAGAATTTTTAGATATTCTTCTTCTGTTTCTTTGTTTGGCGTTTGAAAAGCTGGAAGCGCTGGAGGGTGTAATATATTAATATCTTCAACAGAATCGTATATATTTACAAGATTCACGCCCGACGCTTTGAGATGTTTACCGTCATATTGATCTAAAATACTTTTGTCTATAGAAGATAGAGTTTTTTTAAGTTTAGAGCAAACAAGAATTTGGTGCAATATGCGATCAGATGTATGTGGATAGTATGATTCTGTGTCTAATTCTAATGGTCTGCGCAATAAATTGTTGGACAATAGCAACTCTTGCAATATGTTTTGATCAACGTTGCCGTCTTTATCTATGGAGGAAACGATATGCACAAGATCTTTCCATCCCGCATTGTTTTTAGCAAACAGCCTGCATTCATCTAGTGTGCAGCCAACAATAGGTTTGACTCCAGCACTCTTGGCACATTTATAAAAGTCAACCGCTCCAGACAAAGATTTATAATCCGCAATGCCACAGGCCGGTAGATTATTTTGAACGCAATAGTCAATTAAATCTTTTGGCTTAGAAAAGCCCAGGCCCAAACTGTAATGAGTATAATTAGCTAACGGAAATTGCATTAGTCTTCTTCTGAATCAAAATCTGGAACGAGTGTTGTGCCATCCTTTTTATAAACACCCTTTCTATCATAGAAAAAGTATTCATTTGTTTTTGGGTTGCGGTATTTGTATTTTGTTTTGCCATATGTTAAAGCAAAATCGGCAGCTTCTAAGTGATCCAAATCTTCAACGGCTTTTGACATGCAAACTGCAACTCTTTGTTCTTGACTAGGAAATTCTTTCTTCATCGTTTCATCACCCATACAACGTTGCATAAAATCATTGGGTTTTTCTTTACCCTTCTTGCTTGGAATCGGCATTGTTTTCTCCTTTATCAGTTGATCCTGGCGCTGAATAATAATCAATACTAAAACCGGGCTTAGATAATTTAGCGGTAGCGTTTTCTATACCATAGGTTTTAATTGTGTCTTCAACATGATGACACATAGTCTTGTCTGTGCCCGGCCATTTGTTTTTATAAAAATGACAGAGTTTTTCACACTTAAAACCGCTTCGCCAGGGATTAATCGGTTTTGGTTGTGTACAATTTTTAATTTCTACAAATTTCTTTTCTAACATTTTCAAAAATCTAGTTTCATCTTGATCATCGAAACATAGACTAAATGGGCCACCATCTCTCAAAAAGAAAATGGTCATGATAATATTTTTATATTCTGGGTATAATTTACGTATTGCATAAAAATATAGCAATAATTGTATATCATCATGTAGTTTTGCGTATGTTTTTTCTTCATCAGTAGCCCAATTTTTACGCGCTCCCGTTTTGTAATCTACATATTCAATCGTTCCTGTTTCCGGAACTGTAATCAAATCCATAGTACCCTTGATTCTTAATTGTCTAATTTCGCCATTGTATTCTACTCTTGCCCAAGGCTCATTAATTTCTAAATCAAAACTTTTTTCAGGAGCCAAGATTGTTTGGTGTCTTGGATCAAACTGGCCACTATCATGACGCAAACAAGCTTCAACCATATCTGCGCAAAACTTAAAATCTGCTTTGGTATAAGAGATTTCTGGCGTACTTGCGGTATAATGATTATACGATCTGATTAGTATTTCGTCAACTAGTTTTTGAGATTGTAGAGTTTTTGGAGTAAAATTGAACTCTCCAAGTTCTTCATCTTTATATGCATATGATTGTTGGGTGGATTCTTGTGTTAAAAGCTTAAAATTAGCCAATACTTCTAAAACCTTATGAACCACAGTTCCCAAATTTGCTTTTTTTTGAGATGGGGATCGCCAACCTAATCCATAAACAATATAAAATTGCATTTGGCAAAAGTCAAACGCTCCTAGACTCGACGATCTATAATATAATTGTATCATAAATTTGTTTGATATTAGATTGCAGACTATCTAAATCGTATCCTTTCTTATTATTTTGAATGTTATAATCGATCATAGATGCATCTACCAAATCCACTCCTTCTTCACTTTGATGGAGGTCTTTTGTTTTTTGTTTACGATTGAGCTTAACAATAATACCGCCAGCGAGTTTAATTGCTTCTGCTTCGTTTGGAAACCTAACGTCTGAAATAATTGCAATAGCGCTTTGTTCCATAGAAATTTGTCGAAGCGTTTTATTAATCCATACAAGCCCATGCATTTTGCGCATAATTTCGCTTCCGAAAAATTGCATAAATTCGCGAGCAGTCATTGAGCCAGACCATTTTTGTCGTTTTTGTTCGTCGAACATCCCCGGCATATTTTCCCACCGTAAATGTTCTTGCGCCTGATTTTTCTGTTGATCAGTGCCAAAAACGCATTCTGGAGGAACATCAAATAAATCAATTGCCATTCGTTTTAATTCATCTGCAAACGCATAATTTTTAATAAACGGCCACATGTTCATATGTGCCCACTGAGCAAAATCATCATCTTTTCTTGTAACATCAAATTCGCCCCAACCAACTTGGCCCGCTGCATTTTCTGTTAAAATTGCCAACTTGCCCGTATCTTCAATTTTAAAATCGCGAATCATTTCTCGCTTTTGAAGCTCAAAGCCGTGCATCATATTAGAACAGGTATTTTTGCCGGATTGTTTTCTTCCAAGAAAACCAATAATTTTAGTCATTAATAATAACCCTTAATTTGTGGTAAGATATAATTCTTTACTTCTTCTACTACGCATTGCCCTAAATCTTTTTTATATAGTTTAGGAAATTTAATTTTAAATAATTTGTGCAACATTCTTTGTATTTTGAATTTGGCTTCTCTGCCAGCTTCATCATCGTCTAACAAAACAATTAAGTTTGTTGCGCCAGATTTTAATAATAGTTCAATTTGCTTGCCCGAAAGATCTTTGCCAAAACAACCAATGGCATTTAAAACACCGACCTCAAATAATCTCCAAACATCACCCTGTCCTTCAACAAGAATGATTGAATTTTTATTGCGAATATGTTCAATGGCTCTATTATAGTTATACAGATAATCGGTCTTGTTTAAACCAGTAGAAAACAAAAATTTAGGAATAACATAGGGTTTTGTTGATCGACTAATATAGCCAACAAAGCCTCCGTGTTCATTATGAATCGGAATCATTGCTCGGTTTTTAATTTCATCAGATTCCCCAACGCCAAAATATTCCAGAGTCGCTTGGCTAAAACCTCGTTTAATAAAATATTCTGAACATAAATTTAAATTAATAGGAAATAATTCACAAGGGTCATTAGTTTGTGGGCGGTCAAAAAGTTTTACTATTTTTGCAAAATCATCATAGGTATTATAGTATTGAATTGTCTCGTTTAATACTGGCTGATCACCGTATAATTTAATAAGATAATTCAGCGCTTGTTTGAATGAGGCGGTTTTTCCGCTATGTGTAGATAAAACGCCCTGCACAAAACCGTATATATTTTTACCATACTCTTCATGGCAATTATGAGTCCAGCAACCCCACAGCTTTCTTTCGATTAGTATGGATACACCAGTTTCGTTATTGCCACCATGAATTGGGCATGGCAAACAGTATTTGTTGGAACTAACACGTTTGTAATCTAATTTAAATGAATCCAGCAAAATTTCTAAATTCTCAAAAACTCTACTGGCCAAAACATTTAAATCTGTTTTATGCGTATATGTCATCATCTGGATCAAATGGCGCGTCGGCCCCCTCTAAACCGTGATCAGAACTTCTGCTTGAAGCGTAAAACTCGTCTCGCGTGTGCAATTCTTTAGCAGTGCATTTGTCGCCCTCTAATTTAATATTAATATAATTTCCATCGGTCATTCCTGGGCCGTGCCGCGAAACAATCGGAATTAATTTTCTGTTGCCAGCATTTGGACCGTCTTCCGCAAGTTCTTCTGGCGATTTATCTTTGAAAATAGAAAATGAGGTGCAAAGCCAAATAATGCGGTCAGAACCGCTTACAACATCGGTTGTTTCGCGCGTAATGCCGTCTCTGTTTAATTGTGTAAAGGCTAGGCATGGAAAGTCATATTTAACAGCAAGATTATGCAGCGACGTAATTTGGAAGCCTAGCACCTGATATTCCTGTAGGTTATTACTGATAGACGACGAAGACATTAATTTTAAATAGTCATAAATAACGACGCACTCATTTGTCCTGCCATTTTCATCATGGCCAACTTCGTGAAGTATCCAGCGCTTAATTGTATTGATGATATTTTCAAACGGCGCACCGGCAACACTAGCATAGGTATATTTTGCGCCCTTTAGTTTTTCTACTGCGGCTTGAACCTTTTCTATATTTTCTTTTTCTTCTGAAAATTTTCCGGTAGATATTTTATTAATTTCTATTCCAGTCATGCTGGCTATGATTCTATTTAAATGATCTTCCTTCGACATCTCAGTGTCAAGCATAAGCACAGGAATACCATTAAGACCTATATTTATTGCTATATTATCACCCAGAGCGCTTTTGCCCATTTTAGGGCGCGCCGAAATAATATCCACGCATTTGCGACGTAATCCGCCTCCAATAGCTTTATCATAGCGATTAAACCCGGTAGCAATACCTATTTGGTCACATTTATTATCAATGAGATACTGAATATATTCGTCTACATTTTCCCAGATTTTTTCTGGTTTTCTAGATAAGCTATCGTCGCGTATAAAATCGATTACTGGTTTCTCTATTATAGAAATAATTTCATCAACAGATTCATCGCCTTTGATGTTTTCAATATTTCTAGAAATAGAATTAGCAATACTTTTAATGTTTCTGGCAAACTCAAATTTTTTAATCTGAATTGCAAAATTTAAAACATTTTCTTTGGCAACCGGATACTTAATAAGTAGGTTTATATATTCTAGCTCAGTTGTAGAACTAATAGCAGAATATAATCCAATTTGCTCTGCTGCCGAAAGTAAGGATGGAATATCTAACTTGGGGTTTGTTTCAAAAACCTTTTGAATACATTTATAGATAGTTTGATTGCTAGAATTTCCAAATGTTTCATAGTTAACTATGTCGGATATTTCAACATAAACATCCATTCCATATGAAAATAATCCAGACAATACCGCGCGTTCAGCACCGGTATCAATTAGTTCTGCCATTTTATTTCCTGCCGCAACGTGAACATCTCATATATTCCCCATAGATGTATCTTGGGTCTTCAAAGAATGTTTTACCGCAAACGTGGCATTCTACTTCCACTTTTTTGGATTTTTCACGACTTCTTGGAGATGGATCAACTTTGGGCATTCTTAAATTTTCATCATCCCGAAATTCTCCATGGTCTTCCCAAGTATTTTTCTTGGCTTTCACGGGTTCTCTTCCTCTTCTTTCTTGTTTAATAGTAGTAAAATTTTCGCCAGTAGACTGTCTATCGGGCAATTGTTTTATTTCAGTTTTTGCGGTTGGTTTTGACGAGCCGGTTGCGTTTAGTGCTTGTTTTAACTTTTCCATCTGTTCTGGAGTTAAACCGTTGATAAATTCTTCAAAACTCATTTTCTTTTTCCTTTTTCAATTAAGCATTCTGCTCGTCTGCGGATATTTTGTTCTTTTGATTCAAGAAAATTAATTCTAGATTGTGCTTTAATTTTCCAGTCATTTAAGTTTTTTGCGACAACATTTGATCGAATTATTTCTGCAACTTTAATATCGTGTTTATTGAACTGTGGCAAATCATTAATTTCTCTAGAAACTATTTCGTTTAAAGAATTTTCACACCAATAAAAAATTGCTCTACATTTATTTAAGTCTGTGGATATATAATCGGCATACTGGTATAATACATACGCACAATTAAAACAGGCGTCTTTGGTTAATAAGTCCATATCATTGATAGACATTAATTCTACCTCATTAAATTCTGGACGATGCGCTGTTTTATCTATTCCTATTTTACTAAAATAGTCAGACAATGCACACATAAAATTGTCTAATTGTTTAGCAGCATTCAATTTGCGCTCTCCATAAGTCAATTTCATCGTATCTTAAAATAATTAATTTAATTTGATTTCTGTCGCACCATTCTAATTTTAAATTGTCTCTATATTTATGATTGGCAAATCCCAATTTGTTTTTATGAAAGTATGGAACATATTCAAAATGCTGACGACCATGAATTTCGACACCAATTTTTAAATTTGGTATAAAAAAATCTAAATATAATACGGATTTATTTTTAGGGTTTGTAGATCCTGGAAGACTAACTTCTTCATAAATAAAATATGACGGAAAGCATTCTTTTAATAGTCTACGGGCCTCAAGATGAAATGAAGATTTGTTTGTTTTTTTATGATTTTTGGCGTATTTATTTAGATTTATATTATACTCTCTATTATTTAGGCCCACTATTTTCATAGCAACGCCTCTTTAATATTTTGATATAAAAATATTGCCAGTGCTTCATTTTCTTTTAAGAAGTTTACTAGCCTCTCCATGCCTTGGAATTTAAAACATTTTAACACAGCTTCGTCGTTTGTCAAGTCTACATTTTGTTTTTCTAGAAATTTTCTTACCGGTTCTGCGTTTTTATTTTCAATAAACGTAGAAATTTCATACCAAGCCCCTTTCATTTTGATAAAAGAAAACTGCGTGGCAAGCTGCGCAATTTCTTGTGTTTCATCTATGCCAATGCCGTATCTGATCCAAGATTCAGCGGTAGAGTTTGGTTTTCCGCCAGCCGCAGATGTTTTGATCACCCAATTTGCTATTTGACCAACGTGATTTCCGCTATCTTTTGGCACTTCCCATTTGCCACGATGAGTGATTACCATGTTTGTTCCGGCTTGATACTGAATCATCACGCCGCAATCTGCAACTTTGCTCGGAGAATATTTAGAGGCCGGAGCAGTATTTGTTATGTTATGAGTAATAAAAATAAGTATAGCTTTATTTCTGTGTACATCTCCGCTTGTTCGTTTACAAAACATAGATAGTAATCTTGGAAGAGAATTTCTTACTCCAGTTCTAATTTCTCCGTCTAACTCTTCTTGTGGAACCATGTTGGATGCTGAATCTATGATACAAACCAAATCTGGAACATTTTTAATGCAATGTTCTAAGCTGTTTAAATACATTTCTGCTGATACCACCGGGTTCTGATCGGTTGTTTGAACAATGGTAATTTTACTCGGATCAAGACCTTTTATTCCTGTAAAATTTTCTTTTGTAATTCGGCCCTCGGTATTAAAATACATAACATTTTTACCCAAAGATTGACACTTAGCAGCAAAGTATAATGCAGTGGAACTTTTGCCTGTCTTAGCATCTCCGGTCATGACAACAACACTACCTTCGCGCAAGCCCCCGCCAAGAGCAATATCTAACGCTGGAGATATGCTAATAACCTTTAATTCTAATAAATCATCAAGTACTTTTTGGCCGTTTTCAATAATCTTTCCATATTTTTCTAAAAAATCACTAGAAAATATATCGCTATCATGTTGATTCTTTTTCGCCGTTTTTGCCATCTAGTTTCCTCAATTTGCTAAGTTGTGATTTTTTTCCAAATGCTTTATTGCGAGTTGCAACGTTTGTTTCTATTTTTTCTACAGGTTTTACTTGAATTTCTTTAAAAGAAAGTTTATTTTTTTCTAAAACCCGTTTTACTTTAGGATGAGTCAATGAAAAAATACTTTTTAATTCATTAGAATTTAATGATTTAATTATTAACGATTCGCCATATTCTTTGATTAATTTATTGGCAACCATCATTTGGCGTTTAAAAGTCCAATCCCAAGGTTTATTGTTCCAAAATTTAAATGCCAGTCCGGATATTTTTTTATACTCTGCCAATCTTAAACACATCATTTCTGCAATATATGCAGCACAAGTACAATAATCACCAGTGGTGGTATGTTTATATTTTCTTTTTTCAGTTCTTTGGCGTTTTGTCATAAATAATCGCCTCTTCAAAAGAATTTGCAAGTGTATCCATATAGGATTCTTCTTCTATCAATTCTGGCGACATGTAAACTATTTTATGAATATTATTACCACTAACTTTTCCAAAAGTAATAGTTTCTTTTGTATATCCCGTCAATTGACCAATAACAGATCTAACCAAATAGACCCCTTGACAATTTTCAATATCAAGCATAACTTCATGAGATTTGAATTGTAATGAAAGTTTTTTAAAAAATAATCTTTCATTTTCTAGCCTATTAGCCAATGCTGGCCAGTCTTTAAAACTAGCGAGATATACTTCTTCATCATTAGTTAAAACGCATTTTATCCATATGGCATTTTTATTTGTTCTGTAACAACTTATCCAATTAGACATTATTTTCCTTTATTTGAACAGTGCAGTGTTGAGAAGAATTTTTTTTAACTTGTTTTCGTATTTCGTCACCAAGTTCTGCGGCTGATTTTGTCATTATGGCGACACCTTTTCTTGCAATCATATCTTGTGCAGAAATTGTTACAGGAGATGTTTGCGCGACACCAGCTTTGTGTTCAAGTTGAGATTTATCTTTTTTGATTTTTAATTTTTCTATAAACCGTTGAATGCTTTTCTTTTGTATTTTTGTATGTTTAGAAAGAGTATCAATATCTAATATTTCCCAATTGTTTTCAATATAAAATCTTTCAACAATAGTCATACGTTGATTTTTAGGCTCGGTCATCAATAAATCCCCTTTGGGCAATTGTAAGATATTTTAGATTTTTAGTTTTTAAGTATTCTATATAGTTATTAAATGTTTTTAACGAAACTTTTTTTAATTTAAGATCAAGAGTTGATTCTCTTTTTGAGTATGGTCCATATGGATCATATATAAGGCTACTAAAGGTTTTTATGAAATAATTTAGTCCATTTTTTCCTTCGGTTGATTCAGCATAGTATTCTTTTGAATGTGTAGGATTTCCATTTTTATCAAATTTATTTTGCTTAATTGTGTTTTCTGGCAATTCTTCTGCTTCAATTATATACTTCATTTATCTCCCCCAAGAATGTAATCTTTTTTTTGCTCTTTTGTCATTTTGTTTATTTGTTGTTTTGAAGCTTTTCCATATTTTTCGCTTTGATACCATGGTTTTTTTTCTGGTATTTTTGTTTTTTCATATTCTTCATTTAGTTTAGAACCCATTTTTTTAGTATTATATTCAGCTAGTTGACCAACCGTCCGGATATCTTTAATAGTTGAATATACATTATCTTCTTGATAATTTCTATAAATATTTCTAGATGCACAGCTTGGACATATTACATTTTTCATTCGTGTGTCGTATTCAGATATGCTGCAAAATATTTCTATATCTTGATCGCAATCATCGCAATATAAGTTATATTGTGGCATTTATGCCTCCTCTAATGCATTTAAAATTTTTCCAATTATTCCATGTCTTTGAATATCAGCATTAGTTAATTCTATTATACCAACGCCTTCTATATTTTTCAATTTATTCATACAAGTTTCTAGTCCACTTCTTCCACGTAAATCGTTTTGTTTAATGTCTCCATTAATAATTACCTTAGAATTTTCTCCGATTCTAGTCATAAACATTTTAATTTGATCAAATGTACAATTCTGAGCTTCATCAAGAATCATATATGTTTTATGAAAAGTTGAGCCGCGCATAACTTCTAAAGGCTCAAATCTGATTCGTTTTTCATGCACCATATTAATATACAACGGGTTTCCTAAAAACATTCTAAAATATTCCATCATTGGCATAACATATGGCGCAATTTTCTCGCCTATTTCGCCGGGTAGTGCGCCTATATCTTTGCCAGCGCAAATTAAAGGCCTGGTTACTATAATTTGTTCGTATCTATCATCAAAAAGATGTTCTGCTCCGATTCCTGCGGAAATCATGCTTTTGCCCGAACCCGATGGGCCGGAACAAATTATAACATCGTTTTCAAAAATTGCCCTTATATAATTATGTTGATTTTCAGTTTTAGCTTCTACTGTTTTAATTTTATAGGAAGAATCACTCGGTGCTGCGGTTTTTCTTTTAGACATATTATCTTTCTATGATTAGTAATCATGCGCCGCTGCTTCCAAAACCACCATCTCCTCTATGCGTGTCTGACAATTCTTCTGCAAGTATTAGCTGAAATTGCGGCACTTGTTGAAATAAAATTTGAGCTATCCTATCGCCAGGATTGATTTCAATATTTTCGATTTTATCGCAATTTTGTAAACATACTTTTATTTCTCCTCTATAAGGTGAATCAATAACTCCCGCCAGCACATCACATCCTTTTTTTACAGACAATCCAGATCGCGGCCAAATTAATCCAACATATCCAGGTGGTATTTCTAGTGCTATGCCTGTAGATATTAATTGTCGGCATCCTGGCGCGATAGTGACTTGTTGTGTTGAATAAAGATCCCATCCAGCATCTAATTCGTTGGTTTTTGTTGGTAGTTTTGCTAAATTGCTAAGTAGCTTAACCTTTAGTTTCAGTGGAATTGGCTCATTGTCTAGCCGCATTATATCCTCGCAATCTCGCATTGCCCAGCAGAACAAGCTTGTGCCGCAAAGTCGGCTACATTTTTATAAGTTGGCTTTGTTAAAATTTTTGAAAAATCAATTTCTTTAATATTTCTAGAGATAGTTTCAAATTTGTGAAAAAGATGAATATCTTTTAAGCAATAAATTGTTTGTTTTATATCACTCTTAAAATAATTTTTAGCAAACTGTTTTCCGCGTCTAATCCAATCTTTTTTAAGCAAAACCTGTTCTCTTGTTCCAACGATAGGAATGTTTGCGTCTAATAAACAATCACAAGCTTGCCATAAATTATTATTGAAATAATGCAATCCATCCACTATTAATCCAGAAGCAAAAAGCGCGCCCTTGCCGTATTTTTCAAAAACCTCTTCGGCGCTTAAAATAGAGGTAAACGGAGCTTGATTAAAATCTTTATCTCCATAGTCTGAAATAAAAGACACTCCAGTAAAAGAATTTTTATTGTTCCATATGTAATCAACTATGTCTTGAATATTATCAATAATAACCGTTACAGAAACATTGTGTTGTATATGTTTTGATATTCCAAGTTCCTTAACCGTTCCAGGCTTAATCCAATGATCTTGTATTAATTTTACCATTTCAAGATGCTTGACGCCTTTCATGTCTTTTTTAAACAAACCTCCGGGCGGATTAACCACCGGAACAAAAACAACATAATCAGTATTGTTTGCGCTCCAAACGCTTTCTTCTAACAGAAATGGCATGTGTTGAAATATCCATGCTGCTGTGGGCGCAAGCTTGTTAAGTTGCATGATTCTAAAATATTTTTCAGCATGTTCTGGATGGCAGCCGGAAGCAGTTTGCGCTACAACAGACAGGTTGCCCTCTGGTTTGACACATGTTGTTCTAGCGGCTTGATTGATGCCAAGCCTTTTAGATAAATTTTTATTAGTTTCTACTATTAATCTTGCTCCTTCTTCTAGTAATTCTGGATTAAATACTTTCGGGTTATTCATCCATCCAGTCATAGAAACTCCTAGCAGCGCCTCTCTTTTTGTTATATTTTCTGAAGATTTTCCAAGATATGGAAAAGATGTATATCCGGCCTGCAAAGTTCCTAGTATTGCAGCATCTTTACATGATTTTAAAAACACTTCTTTTGAAGACATTTTTTCTGCATTAATAGACGTTAAATTACAAAATTGTACACCGAATTTATCAATATTGTTTTTTATCCAATTATCTAAATCGTCATATTTAATGCTGCATACGTCATCATCTGTATCAATCGGAGTAAATAAAATTTCTAGGCACGGATTTCCCATATCTAACCAGCTATTAACAAACAGAAAACCAATATCTGATTCCCCGTCGTTGGTTTTAGCTAGTTTATAAAATAAATCTTTATTATCTAAACTTCTGAGAAGCATAACAGAATTATTAGATCTAGCGCGTTGAGGATTGTCTTGTCTCCAATTTCCAATTTTTGCATTAATCATTTCTTCATCATTTGGATCTATTAACATTATAAGGGCTGATCTTCTAAGACCACCAGCCAAAACACTGTCAGATGAATGACAAATAATATCATAAACATTTATTGGGCTTAATTTGTTTTTTCCAGAAGCCACAATAGTATCTAATAAAGATTCTATTTTTTCTAAAGCGTTCTTTAGGCCGTTTGGTCCAGGAGCTTTAAAGCCACCAGAAATCATAGTTCCTTCTGGTCTGATAAGAGAGTAATCAAATCTAATCTTACAATTTGCATATTCTGGAAACGGTTGATTATCTATAAAATATGATGATAGCAACACACCCAAAGCATCTGCCCATCCTTCTATACTATCTGGTATAACAAACGTTTGTGTTGTTGAGCTTCTAGGTTGTATATTAGAAATATTATTTACAAATGGTTTAAGTAAACTTACGCCAACTCCGCATCCATTTAATAATAACCAAAAGGCGTGTTGAAAAATAGAATTTTTTACTGCGTGTAAAACGCTACAGTTGTAGATTCTAGCATTGCTTTTTTCTATTTGCGGCGATCTAAATTGAAGATTTCTTTGAGAAGCAAAAACCTTCATTTCTTTCATCGAATCTAAAGCAGATTCTAATTCATTTTCTATATTTTTATCCTTATATTTTAAATGATGCCCGTGAATTATATCTTCACACGCTTCATCCCAATTTTCATATCTTCCTAAATCTTCTTGCCACTTAAAATAATCCGTATACAACTTCAAATCTGATAAAAATTTTTTACCCAAAGATGGTTTCATCTGGTGTCCTAACAAAAGAATAAAATAATAGACGTAATGCGTTTAAGTATATTATACCACAAATATCGAATCTGGCAAATCAATTTCTCCAATTGCTTGCACAGTAACCATTCTTTGGTTGTACCACCTAGAAACTTCTTCAATCGGAACATTATAAATAACATTTTTTCCCCAAGATTCATTACTCAATCTAATAAAGATTTTTCCGTCACTAGATTCAAAATGACCGCAAAAACTCATATTGTGCGCCCAAGAATCTCTGGGATTTTGAGCATGAATATCAAAACCGTCTTTATGCGTTCCAATTTTGCGAATAGCAATGCCAGAGCATACAGAAGCGGGCTTATACTGTCGGCTCAGTTTGATATGCGTGTCAATATCATTGACCTTAACGGATTCAAGTAGTCTAAAATCAGCGGTTGGCAACAATTCATCTAAAAATTCCCAATTACCAAATCGACGGTATAAAGATGCATTTTGTGGTTCTGGAAAGTCTCTTTGACCATCAGCTTTAAATCGCTTGAGAATTTCTAGCAGTTTAGGATTATTGCATGTAATAACACCGTCTTTAATCAGAGAATCGTATTGAACCTCGCAAAACGATCCGTCTCCACCGCGCATCCTGCCTCGTCTGCGACCACAACCATAACTAAATGGAGCATAAAAAGAAATATTTTGCGGCCCAAATTCATTTTTGCCTAGAAATTCTTCGGGATCGCCTTTCAGAGATATCTCGTATATAACCCTGCGCACCCAAGGTCTAAATGTGTTTGACGCAACGCAAGAGCCGATGATTTGTGGCAACCAATTAAATCGTTGACCGAACACAAATTCATCCAGCAACGTCATGTCCGCAGAATCTTTTCCACATCCTTTAGAATCCATGTAGGATCTAAATTTATTTGATATAAATTCAGAAATGGGTTTTTCTTCTCGCATTTTGTATGCTACGGGAAAATCTTCTGCATTTTTATCGTGAATTTTTTGTTCTATATAATGCCGAGTATCTATTGATAAAGAGTCATCGTCTCCCCAGCCCATTGGGCCTTTTATCAAACTAATGTCATCGCTCATTATTCTAAACCTTTACTAATAGCCAATAAATATTCTGCATAAGCTTGTTTGCTTAAAGGCCATCTAGATCGCAAATCAGTATTAAGATCTTCTAATAATTTTGTATATTTAATTATATCTTGACCGAGAATTTGCTCGCGTTCTTTTGTAATAACAATCCCGGTTTCTGTAATTGTAAATAGAGGATTTTCAATTAAATCTTTAGATACTTTTTTATAAAGTGCAGAAATTTCTAATTTTTTTGGTAATCCGGCGCTCCACTGAGATACTCTTTTGCCTATATTATCAAATTTATCATCAGGAATTGGTGCTGGAGTTGGATTTGGAGTTGGATTTGGAACTGGAGCTGGAGCTGGAGTTTCTCCAATTTCAATAACAACAGTTTTTTCATCAATTCCTTTTTCTGGATCAAAAGTTGTAATTTCTACAGCGTATTTTCCAGATCCAACTAGTAAATATTCATAATCTGTTAGTTTTTTAATTTCAGCATTTTCAAATAAATTCTTTCTAGCTTTTACTTTTACGAATTTAGCAGATGTAGAGACGTTTAGCTTGGCTGCATCCGCAAAACTTAATGAGCTTTTATCGTCAAAAAGAATTAATGTTTGATATGTTTGTAGATTTTCTAATCCAGAAAGCGCTTTTACTTTTTTAATTTCTACAGAAATAGATTCATTGTCTAATTGAGCATAAACATTATTAAGAAGCGCAAAACTTAAAAAATAAACAGCAATAAAATTTTTTATCATTTATTTCTATTCCTTAGTGTAACTATAACTTGCCAAATCAAAGAGGCAAGTGAAATCCAAACGAGTGGATTTCCAGCTTTATCTTCTTCTTCCGATCCAAAACCCTGCGCGGGCAAAGCAGCCTCTAGTTCGTCGCAAAGTTGCTCCATAGTTTTTTCTTCTTGATTAAGACTATCGCCTATAAGTTGTCGTGGAGAAAAAAACTCAACCGAACATCCTAATGCCCAAAGCCCCTTTTTAACTGTATCAACTGTTATTTTTCCGTTTCTAACATCAAGAATAATGTCTTGAATACAATCAAAACCAATTGTTTTGTCAAAGTTTACTGTGCAACTCATTTTTGCTCTCCTTCTTTTTGTTCTTTAGTAAAGTCTTTTAGCCATCTGATTATAGATGTAATAATTACGGTAATTATTGGAACAATTAAAACTGTATTTTTACCAAAATCAAAGTATTGAATATTCTCTAATATATAAGTTAAAAAACTACTTAATCCAACTAATAATCCAACTAATAATATAGACCAAAAATCTTTACTGTCTAATTTATATTTTTCAGATGATCCGCTCATAATATTACCTTAAATAAAAAGCCTTCATGGTATATGTTTTCTATTTTGTAGGGCTGTCCATAAAATTTAACTTTTGATCCATCATATAGTTCAGTTTCTATATCTAATTTTCTGCACATTTTTATACATGAATTAAATTCTTCTATAAAACATTCTCTTTTAGATTCTTTTATGATAGAATACCAATCATTGCCGATTACTTCGTTATATTTTAATCCACTCAAAATCCAGAATTTTTCATTGGCCCACGTAAGCGACCCGTTTTTATCAGTTTCAAAAAGCGCATACTCATTATAGTGAAGTGAAGATTTTGATCTTTGTTCTATAATTTTTTGTGATGTTTCTATTTTATCAAGAATTTCTTGAAATGTCAATACAACTTTTTTGATAGTGGTTTTGTCGTCAATAAAAATTTCTTCATGAATTTTATGCACTTTTTCAGTCAAGCTATTGTACGAATCTACTATTTTATTAACTTTTTTGAAGACAAATGTAGCCGCTGTAAATAAAGCGCCCACAATTGCCAATATAAAGCTAATATTATCTGGTGTTATTATGCTGGCTCCACCAAACATGGAAAAAGCCAGCGCATAAATATATTCATTTTTATTGTTGAACAAAGTTTAACTCTCGAAAGAATCTTTTGCTTTGTAATCTGCTAAGACTGGGGTTGCTCCGCCAAATCGATATGTAAGTTCACCAGGAACTGCACGAGTTGGGAAATAGTCTGCTGCATTTGTTGGAACTTGTCCAATTCCAGACGGCCTGGCAAAATTTGATCGACTGCCAGCGTTACCAGCTTTTGTGAAGTTGGGGTTGATGGTTCCATTTGGATCTGCATAAAAATCAAACGTATTAAGCGTACCCGATCCATACAACATAGTACCGCTAATTGCCGTAAGGAAATTTTCTTGGCGACCATTCCAAGATGCTCCAGCGGTATAAATGGCATTATTGGAAATTGTGTTAAGATTGGTCGTTACACCAACGCCATACATAATCCAACGATTTGCCGGTGCGTTATAGGCTAAAGTTCCAGCGGCAGTTGCTCCTGAAACCCCAACTCTATCAGTGGTATTTGCTCCGGTTCCATCATTAATAACAACTTTAGAACCAAAAGATTGGCCGCGATCATCAGCTAAAGTATTAATGCCAAGCTGTTTAACAACCCCAGCAGTAAAATTTCCGACTGCTGTTCCAGAGTTTGTTCTTGAAAATGTTTTTGCCCAAGATGCTGTAAATTGAGTGGATGTGTTTGTTCCAGATGCTGTTGCTACTGCCATTTTAACCTCTTAAAAATAAGAAAATATAATTTTTCCAAAAACATCCACAATAATCCTGTTCCCGTATATTATACACTAGATTTTTTAACTGTATTCAAAATTTTTGTTAATCTTTTTTTGATTGATTGAGCTGATACGTTGTATTCTTTAGATATTTCTTTTAGAGTTTTGTTTTCCCAAAATCTTTTAAAGATTAAATCGTGATCATTTTTATTAGGAAATAAATCAAAAATTTCAAAATCAGCAAAATCTCTTTGGTTGTATATATCTTTTATTTTGTTTGAATTATTGCTAGATTTAACCTTTTTAATGTTTTCAATATAACTATTATTGACTTTCAGTAATTTCATACATTCAAAAAGAACGCCTTTATAGAAATAAGTATAAAAACTAGCGATTTTTTCTTTATCGTAATCTGGATTGTAAGTTTCGCAAGCCTTCCATAGAGCTATCATAAAACAGCTATCTATTTCTTCTTTGTTTAATTGCTTTTTAAATTTTAAAGCTGCTTTATATCCAATGTTTTGAACTTCGTTATTGTTTATTAATTCGTCAAATGTAAAATTTTTCATAAAAGTGCCTTTTCAATATCCTGTCTAACTGATTTAAAGTCAAACATTTTTCCTATTCCAATAAAAAACCTATATCTACTATGTATTTTTAATATTTCAACGCCATCAATCTTATTTACCTTATTTTTTACCTCTTCTGTAATATTGAAATTTGTATGTCCAATCCAGCAATCAAAGCTTGATGCTAATGATGCTTCGCCAATTAATCCTTCTGAAATTGGTATAGAAAAATTGTTTTCTTCATAATGTGATTCTTCTTGAGGAACGATTTCATCTTCATAGGCTACAGATTGCTTTTGTAATTCTTGAATAATTTCTTTTATTAATGGTGATCTAATTTGCTCTTTTAAAACCTCTTCGTATTTTTGCCAGCCGATTAATTTTTTCATTTGATTATATCTGATGGTTTGATAACTGGTTCGTCTTTGTCTTCGCTTTGTAGGGATGGTATATCTTCAATTATATTGTTAATTTCTTTTTTAGCATAATCTATCGCCATTTCTATCAAAAGAGCATATTCGTCTGGATGATTTGCTAATCCGTCTTTTATCATGGCCAATGTTTCTGGAACCAAGCTCATGGTTGAAATTCCGGCTAGTAATTTTGCGAATTGATCTAAAGATTTTTCTGAAATACTATCAATATTAATATCAATAGATAGTCCATCATCGTCTATTCCGTAGCAGATCCATGAATGTATTTTCTGAGAATTTGTTTCTTCTTGTTTTTTTGTAAAAATTTTAAATGGATTCCAAAACATTGATTATTTCCTTTGCTGTATTTTTCCAAGTAAATATATTTGCGGTATCTACACCGTGTTGAGAAAATGACACTCCCGCAGAATAAGCTAATTTCATTGATTCTGCGACATCTTTCGATTTAACTACACCCCACGATCCTTGACCAAAAAACCATTTATCATCATATGCTAATTCTGTTTGATGAACTGGTATTAAAAAAGAGTTTTTGTTGTTGCAATATTGTGTATGCGCAGAATAATTTGTAATTACAACTGGCCTACCAATAGACATCATTTCTAAAGCCTCCAGATTCCAGCCTTCTGCGCGAGATGGAAAAATACCACAATCTGTTTGTGTCATTATTTTATACACTTCTTCGTGTGTATTTACTCTTGGTATGAATTTAATTTTTCCAGCCGAATACATTGGGGTGTTGATGTATCGCGATTGCCAGGCGGCGTTTTCTTCTTTAGAGCAAAATAAATTTTCTGTCATTAACCATAATTCAACATTATCTTCTGTAGAAAATGCTCTATTAAATGCTTCGGAAAGAATATCGTGCCCCTTTCGTATTTCCCATTTCCCACAATTAAAAAAAACATAATTTTTCTTTTTAACTAATGGGGTTGGAGAAAACAATTTGGTATCTACACCAAGCTGAATGACATTCGTTTTCGATGCGTATGCTTCTCCAATGTCATTATTGATTACTTCTTTCGCCCAATTTGAACAAACAAAAATTTTATCTACAGATTTTAAATGATGTCGTTCTAGTTTAGAAAATTTATCTAATTCAAAAATTGGAAACCCAACATGGGTTCCCCTACCAACAAATTGAGCGAGATCAAATTGATGCCATATCCTAATGCATGGAGCGTTTGGATCATATGATCTGGCATTTTCGCATGCTCTTTGTACATAATCCCAATCTGTTTGATTGGTAACTTGTGGTTCGCCTATTGGCCACAAGGAAACATCAATAATATTAGAAAGCTCTTTAAGAATATTTAAAGATACAATACCATAAGAAACAGTGTTAATTGGTGCAACTAAATTAAGACTTGTTAAGTTTGACAAAAAATTCCTCCACGCTGTTGGCTGTATTTTCCTTGAAAAAATCACGTATAATTTGTTGAGCAACCGTAGTTGAATATCCTATTGCAACCAGGATCTTTAAACACTCTTTTTTAATATCTGTAGATTTTGGTTCTTTGTAGATAACTGTTGGTTGTTCCGGTTTAACCCTAATGTAGCCTAAATCTATTTGGTCGGTAAAAACCTGGGACTTTTTTGCCCCATAGAAATAACCTTGGGCAAAACAAAAAATAACAAACAACCCAAAAATTAAACTAATGATATGTGCAATATTATCTATATTCATAATTAAAAACGAGCAAATGGAATCGAACCATTGTTTTGTTGCTGGCAGCCACACGTAATACCATTATACCATACTCGCACCAACATGTCAAGTAGTTTTACAGACCAAGAGCCCGTCGAACTCGTCCGCGCACAATTTGCGACTGTCCGCGATTGGTTAAACAATTTGTTGCGCTATAAACTTGTTCCGCAAAATCTTTTTCTAGCCCAAGCGCTCTTGCTACTTGCAAGGTTGTCTTTTTGTTATTTCCAACAGTGCGAACACCAAGATAATTAGCGATTGCGGTAATTGGGTTATAAATAGAATTTCCTCGCGTTGCTACGATGTTATTGTTTTCATCGAGCGACCAGTTGTAGCTCTTGCGAACAGAACGAAGAGCCTTGTAAAAATTAGTGCTATCTACCATACATTCCTCCAAAAAAGGATATCTAAAAAACAAAAGGGATTATTCCCTGTTAAAACGCTTGTTGAACATCGCTGGGTTGTGCTGCTTGACGAATAATTTCTATTCCGTCTTTAAGATACTCTGTTAACCTGTTAATTTCACCGTCAATCCTGGTTTTTTGCTCATTTAACCCAGCAATTTCTCTCTGAACATTCATTAGGTGAGCTTCGGCTAATTGTGATAGGTTTAATTTCTTTTCCATAACTTTCTCCTGTAAAAATAAAAATTGACATAAGTGTACACCGCAGGTATATGTGGGTCATGTACACGTTGAACCACACGATTGGGTAATGCATTAGATTCAGGATCTCTAGTCGATCACAAACAAATTTTTCGATTTCTCGAATGTACATGACCCTCCAAGTTGCTCCTCAGCATTGCCTGGAATTTGTGTTTGCGTCGATAGATTAAGCCGGGTTTGCGAAACCATGTGGGTCTTGGGATATATTCCCTTTTGCGCGGTTTGGCTACCACGCTGGCAAATCCTTAGTGAAGTTACTCCACTTCTCGTCAAAGTTTTATTCGCACACTGGTGAAAGGTGAAAACCTGACCGAAATGTTTTCGTTGTACACAAATGGACATAACGGCCCGAAACCCTTAATTTGGCTATAGAACAAAACTCAAAATACTTACTAAAAACAATGCGGAAATGGGAGTCGAACCCATATTGTCAAAGACCGTGTTATCCGTTTACACAATACCGCAAAATGATAGGCCCACTATTTATACACTTTTCTTGGGTTTCTTATCTTAATTTCATCTAATTCCGAAGCAGAAACAACAAAATTTTCGGGAAGTTTAGGCCCGTATTGTTTTCTTTGCTTAATTTTATTAAATTTTTCTCTAGTTATTTTACCTATTAGTTCTACTTCTAGTGTAATTGGGTCCACCCTCATAAGCACATAAACGCTAGGATGCTTTTTATTGAACTCCTGAACCTTGATTTTTAACTCTGGCTCTCCGGCCCCAAAATAGGTCACGGTTTTAATTTCAACTCCTTTGAAGTCATACCCCTTGTCTCGCACGGAATAAATATTCTCGTCGATTGGAAGCCCTTTAACGGTGGCCCAGGCCATCTCTCCTAGAACACCTATTAGATGCGGGGCATATTCATTAGGAATGCCGAATTCGTTTTTCTTTTCTGGGAAATAAATGGATCGATTTCTAAAAGAAATATTTTTTGCTTCATGACGCGCGATTGCTGTTTCAACGGCTTTTTCTAATTGTTTTGAATTAAACTTGATTTTCATAGTCAGTAGACGCTCTCAATTCCTCTGGTTTGTAAAGACACAATTCTACGCCAGCTTCTGCAAACATTTCCTTTGAAAGTTTAAAACTGTCGGCCCATCTTGTATTATAGTTAACAACTGAAACAACTCTAGCGATTCCAGATTGTATAATAGATGCCGCGCACACGCTGCACGGCTGAAATGGATATGTGTATATTACCGAATTTTCAAGATTTTTATTTGCAAAAATAATTGCATTTTTTTCTGCATGAAGAATTATTGCGAGTTTTTTGTTTCTATCCAACAATCTATCGTCATCTTTTATACCACGGGGAAAACCGTTAAAACCCAAAGAAATTACGCGGTTTTTATCATCAACGATAACTGCTCCAACCTTCGTAGATGGATCTAGCGACCATTCAGAAATGTGTTTCGCTAGACCCAAAAATCTTAAATCCCACTTCATACTTTTTGTCGTTGCAACAGTTCCGATAATTGTTCTAATTCCATTGGAGAAAGCCCCTCTGCATATCTTGCGTCAGCAGACACCGGCTTGTCTCCTTTTTGGCGAATTATTTGGCAAAATTTTCCGTTAACAAAAAACCCCACTTTGTCGCCAAAAGAATCAACAACCGTTTTTTTATCTTGTAAATAAAACATTATTTTTGTTCCTCCTCGGTTTTTCGCTTTTCAACTTTTATATTTGAACCATATCGATTTGGGTCAGCAGAACCATTATCTAATCTATTTCTTAGTGTAACATAATAGTGCTTATCGTCTTGGCAAATAACCTCGCCGTCTTTTAAAACTACATCAAAGTCCGCTGGATCAACAACCATAGAGGAGTGACTGCCATAGAAAGAAGGGGTTGTAATTTTAACAGATCGATCATTTTTTGTTTTCATTTTTAATCTCCAAGAATACACAAAAATTACCAATTGTATATTGGTATTATACAGAAAATTATATCAAAAGTCAATACACAAATATTATTGTATTCCGGTAATTTTATCCCCGGCTGGACTTGTTGTTAATGTTTTTGTAACATGAGTTGTTGTTCCATCGGTGCGCTTAATTGTTAAAGTTGTTCCAGATATATTATTTTCAAGATTAGCCAGTATCAAAGTAGTTAATGAGTGTTCTGGAGCAACTGTTTCAACGTTAGATACATTCCGTATCAGAACCCCATCGGCAATTTCATTGACCGCATCGGTTGCCAATGCTGAAGCTGTCAGTGTGTTTGATCGCATCTCAGCTACGCTCGCATTTCCAAATGCCCACAATACGATTTTATCTGGACCTCCGTCTTGAGGGTTCACATTCCACGCTCGATCAACTGTCAAAGTTACCGACGAACCACCCGCACTGACAGCATTTGTCACAATTCGAGCTTGACCTACTCGCAACTCGCTAGCATCATCGTTGTAAATTGAAACGGTAGCACCAACCAGTGCTGCTGGCGTAGTTAGTTTCGTCGCTGAATAAGTAACTGTCGTGGCAGTTGAAGAGTTGACTGGTCCATGATCTAAAACTAACTCTGTTTGTAACAAATCAATTTGAGTAACCAAAGTGACCGTATCGACCTGCCCTACCCCGCCTGCGGGAGTGACATCGAGCGTTCGTCCTGCGGTGGTGGGCTTGAGCCAGTTGCCCTTGTCATCGAGTGCCGATGCAGCAATTGATGCTTGGGTAATCGTATTAGCGGCCATTGCACCTACGCTTGCGTCTATGCGACCTGACACGAGTGCCGATGGCAGACGGTTTAGCACTGGCGTAAAGTCCACGTTTATAGCCGCGAACTGTGCGTCTAGGTTTGCACTCGCTAGACCCACTGCCGCTCTCAGCGTCGATTCCGTCAGCACCGCAGTGCCAACCGTGTTATCGACTGCCACGCCGACTGCGACTTGACTGGCAGACGGTACAGCAAGAGTGCCGGTTAGCGTAGCAGGATTGCCGTAGGTGGTTCCACTTCGCACGTTGCCAACTGCCGGAACGCCAAGAATTTGATCTGCGGAAAATCTCTGGTTTGCCGATCCGGTTGGCGAACCCGGTGTGGCGTGTGTCGTTGTGCCAGTGCCAGATGCTACACGCAGGAATAATGCGCGGATAGCAACACGCCCAGCGGTTGAGTCGGTGATACTGCCGGTGTGAAACACGCCATTGGCTGACGATGTCGCAGAGGAATCAATTCCGCTCGATGCCGTGCCGTTTGCTTTGGCTTCGCCGCTGGATGTTATGTTGCCGGATGCGCCATCGTGCCGGATGCCGTGAGCAGTGGGGCCACCACCACCTTGAATCGTCGTTGCCGTTGCAGTAATCGTGCCGGATGTGCCGGTGTGATAGATGCCGAGAGCACTGGGGTTGCCGCCACCACCTTGGATTGTCGTTGCTGTTGCGGTGATTGTGCCGGATGCGCCGGTGTGAAAGATGCCGTATGCAAAGCTGATCAAGCCGCCTTGGATTGTCGTTGCTGTTGCGGTGATCGTGCCGGATGCGCCGGTGTGATAGATGCCGATTGCGAGTTGACTACCGCCTTGGATAGTCGTTGCTGTTGCGGTGATCGTGCCGGATGCGCCAGCATGCCATACGCCGTATGAATTAATGCCGTTACCACCGTCAACATTGCCATTGATCGTTATCGCCGCATTACTCGACGACCCAGCCTGCACTCCACGCTTATGGCTGCCAGTTCCTCCGGCCACCGCACCGTTAACGGTGATCGTGCAACTGACGTTCGTGTACACGCCAGCACTGCCGTTGGCCTCTGAACTGCCATTGCCCGCCGAACCTGTCACCGTGCCGTTGAGCGTCAGCGTTCCTACGCCGCTGACTACGATGCCAGCAGTGTTAGACGTGGTCGTAGACGCACCTGTGACGTTGCCTGTGATCGTCGCAGACTCACCCGCGCCGCAAATTACATCTACCGTACCGCCACTGGTAAACGTGCCAGCGTTGGCGATGACGTTGCCAACAACTGAACGACCATTGCCTAGCGTAAACTTACCAGTCCCGGCTTGCTGGAACGAAATGACCGTAACATCGGTATCGATGACAATAGTGTGACCAGTAGCCGCCACTGCGTCATCGTTTGCACCTGGAGCAACGCCACCGACCCAGGTTGCACCAGCGGAGAAATTACCCGATGCCGTCGAAGTAATCGTAGCCATCAGTTACCTCGCACAAGTGCATCAAGCAAAGGCTGAACAGCATCACGCAAAGCACCGTTTATGTGCCGCACCGGTTCGCCACGCTGAACGACTTTGCCATCTCGAAGACCTACTGGTGTGACGGCAGCATATGCGTTTATGTCGCCATTTGCCCCACGATTAACGGACAGCAAAACCTCGAACGAGTGCTGATCCGGTACAGTAGGATGAAGCAGATCATCGAGAGCCTCGGCCACCTGTTCTACCGTCGCTTCGAGTCCCGCTTGCTCGAGCGGACTGATTTGCTTTCGCGCCGCCTGGGCCAATGCGACCATGCCAGGAACGCCAACAGAGTCTAGGTAATACAGTTGTTGCTGAATCTCTTCGTTGCTCAGGTCAAGACCAGCACCGCCGAGTTGATGCACCGCCCACAACTTGCCGAACTCAATTAGCTTCGAGCATAACGTCGATGCACCGGCATCTCCAGCGATGGCCGCGACTCCGGCCCATGTGTAGAGCCGATTGTCTTCGATGACGATAGATGGATCAGACAACGCAGCAAGCAGTTGCTCGGGCGTTTTGGTTTGCCAAGATGGAACGGATTGGATTAAATTTTGTAAATACATTTTATATCTCCTAAAATATTATACACAAAGCTCCTTAATGTATGCAAGTGTTTTTATCAACAATTATTATACTGCATAATCCAATAAAAGTCAACGGGGTTCTTTAGTATTTTTCGTAATAAGATTTCCAGGCTTTAAAAGAACTGTAGACGAATAAAACGTCATTATTTTTCTTGACAAATAACTAAAACATACTTAAATTAATTTCTTATATCTTTTTTTTATCACCAGCTCCTACATGCCCAGTACCTGCTTTTCCATTTTGGGCCTGGAGTTTGACAGTTGTGTCGCGCCCTAAAACTTTTACGTCGTTCTGGTATATTCTTCTTTATAGACATGTTGGGATCGCCAAAATTAACCTTTACAACATTACCCTTGTCGTTTTTTACATAAACGCTAAACTTCTTAGGCCCGTCAGGAGTCCTAAATGGCTTGCCCAACTTAACTTTTCGCCCCTGATATTCTGCGCCTTCGGCTTCGCCCTCGCCAGATTGTGCGCGTTTCCACGACTCTTTGCTGGGACGATCCTTGTCTCCCGGTTTGGCAGGCCGGTAATTTTTTCCTTCTCGCTCTTTTTTCTTGCGAATATTTTCCCATAATCCAGGCTTTTCAGCGGCAATATCCCACTCTTCTATTTCATTTTCTTCATAATGCACTTCGTCGGCAGAAACATATTCAGATTCGCTTGGAACGTAAAAGTTGTCTTCATCGACTTCTTCTTCAAACCCAAATTCTTTAAAGCAAAACATATAATCAGCCGCTGCTATACCACTCATATCTGCTGTGGCTTGAGCAAGACACATTTCTGTGCGCTGATCAATGTCTGGATACTGCCGTTTCATATCTTCGCTGGCAACGCAACGCGCTACAATTTTATCTGTTTCTTTCATTATCTTCTCCAATGATTCTTTTATTTACGAAAATTGAATGTATCAACACCGCGCACCGAGCCTTTCCGACAACTCGACAATCGTTTGCGGCATTCCCGGTTGCCGTATGATCTGCGACTGCATACCGATTGCCGCCGCTCCTTCAATGTCTCCAAACGTCGGATTGGCTGTGACCATCAACGTCTCTGCTGGCGTAAACCCCAAATCCTTTTGGATCGTTCGATATGCGTCAACGTGCGGCTTGTAGACGCGATGCTCTATCAGGTCTGTTATGTGATCCCAGCCAATGCCATTGAGTGCAGAGATGTTATCGAGCATCCCCCATCCTCCATTACTGAGCGTTACACACTTATAACCCATGCGCTGCAACCGTTTAATGCCCTCCGCTGAATCTGGATGCGCCTTGAGGTTAAACCACGAATCAGGAAATTTGAACGGTGTAAAATCCTCTTTGCGCACATGATCAACGTATGCTTTTATTTCTTCGTGGCTTATTCTGCTCATGTCAAAGACCGTTCCGAAACAATCAAACGCTATGCACTTAATCTTGTTCATTTTGTTCTTCTTCATTTGCTGGCACAATTTGCCACTTGTAGTTTTCGCACCCCACTATCCGCAACTCGTCGTCGCGGAATCCAAATCGTCTTAAAACGTCAAGCTCAATCGTCAACTGCTCTCGAATCGCTTTTGGTGTTGTTTTGATATGCCCTAAATCCAGAACCTTCATCTCTACTCCGTTTGTTTCTTAATTATACACAACAGTAGACGTTTTCTTCTCCGCTAAGTTGCAGGAGGCAACAAAAAAAGCCAGTTTGGGTGTCAAGGCACTGGCAAGCCCCGTCGCAACCTAAGCTGCGAGTGCGTAGTTTTCTACGTCATTTAAAACATTAATCGAGTATTTAAGTGGCCTCTCGATCAACCACTACATGCAGTTATTAGCTACGCAACCAATCGATACTTTTCAGGCCCATCAGAAGTAATCTTTTTGTCAATATTGCTTGGCAAGATTACTCTTGGTGGACCTGTTGGCATTGCAGCCAAGTCTTGTTTTGTTTCGTTAATAACGTCTACATGTTTACTGGCTTGCGCCAGATTTTATTCTTCTGCTATTATATCACCAAAATCCCTGGTTAGCAATGCCACAAACACATTTCCAGCGGTATTTACCGATAAATATTGTACAGATCCGTCGCATCTTAAATTCATACACCCACCAGAGTGAAATCCATACATTTCGCTATCATTAGTACAATTCATATTGCAGTTTCCAACAATAGTTGTAGCTCCGGCGCTATTTGTTGAGTTTTGCAATCCCTGCGCGTTTGCTCCATCAACACTAAAACCCCCATTGATATCGGCCCATCCCCAACCGTCAACAGTAAAAAAAGTATTAATTGCAGAGCCGCGAGGATTTAATGATTTTCTTCCGGATATATACATAGTAGGACGACCCGCATCTTCTGCAACGCAAACCGTATTTGACAATCCATCAGTTATAGCAGCAAGTTTAACGCCAATAGGTCCACGACCCATTGCCCCCATAACCTCGCGAGATCCAAGAGAAGGCAATCCGTTAGATACAAACGCAGCGTTTCGTACAGCATTAACAGATCCATAATCCGAATGTCCAAATACTGGCTGTCCATATGTTACTCCGTTTGCCACATAAAATTGTATTGTTGGCAATTCTCGCGGCTCTGGTGCAGACGGACATTTAAATGTAGGTATTTGCTGCGTTGTTACTGTAGCATTATTTTGATGAAACCAATTTAGATTTTTATCGTAACTTAAATAGTTGACATTTTGCTCCATTTGCGGCAGCACCATCATCATCCAAGATTGCTGAAATGTTGGATTGGTTGTGGCAATTCTGCTGGGCGGCAACATTTTAAATGCGCTTTCATAATTAAGCAAAGCCAAACCAAGCTGTTTTACATTGTTGCTACAACTCATTCTTCGTGCAGCTTCGCGCGCCGCTTGAACCGCTGGCAATAATAAACCAACAAGAACTCCAATAATGGCAATTGTTACCAACAATTCAACAAGCGTGAAACCTTTTTTCTTCATAATCTTCTCCATAAAAGTTTGTGACACATACTAATTTAGTATTATACAAACAATCAAGGGCGCTATTATAACCGTTAAAGAAAATTAACTCAAACTTAATATATTGCCATAGTTAACAAGTTGTAATTTAGTTCTTCCTGCACACGACCCATTACTAAATAAAATGCCGCCTTTTGCAAAAATTCCAGCATTTATGTAGGATTTTTCATCATGAATATGCCCAAACAAATGCATTCTAGGTCTTATCTCTTTGATTTTATTTAATAAAATCTTATCACCGGCTTGCGCTGGACGATCACGATCTTCATAATCACTACATAAATCCAATATACCATGCGGTGGACCGTGTGTAATTAATACATCGGTATCCGCTGGTATCAAACTCCATACTTTATCCATATCGCTACGTCGCAATCCCCACGCCCAATTTGTATAGTTATCATGCAGTCTTGGCGTATACGGACTGCCCCAAAACTTATATCCATCAATTTCAATCTCTTCATTGATTAAAAGATGTATTCCGGCATTTTTAAAATCATCTGGCCTAACGTATCCAATACTCATAGCAAAATCATGATTGCCTGGCACAAAGATTTTAAATTGTGCCGGGACTTGTGCAAACCACCCGATAAAATCTAAAATTTCATTGGCGTTCATTGCTGGATCTAGCGAATTGGAAACATCGCCCGAATGAATTATTACGTCTGCTTCGGTAGTTGGCGTTAGATAACGATGAAAACCATGCGTATCGCTAATGTGAAGTACTCGCAGCATTATATTTTCCAAAGGCAATAAATTTTTTCAACGGCAAATCCTAAAAGGCTTAGGACTAATAATAACGCAAACTCAATTGAAAACCCGCAAATACACCCTATCATCTTAGTCCTTGTGGCAAATAACAACTTTAAAATCGTAGTCAACAAGCTCATATTTAATAATTCCGCGAATTATCTCCCAATTTCCACCGCCAAGGCCACACCCAATTCCATACGGAAAATAAATAGTTTTTGGAATTTTCTTTAAGAAACGTGCCGCACCAACTAAATCTCGCAAACACATTCTAAATGTGCCGTATTCTGTTTTGCGTGATTCTGTTCCATACTCGTATTGTGCAAATAGATTGGCAACAAAAAGTTTATCATCAATATTCACCAAATTAACTGTTCCTAGCGGCAACCAATCTTCTACAAACGATTGCACTGTAATTTTATATTCTTGTTGTGCCGCAGGATATTTGCGAAATATAGCTCCGGCAAGACCACCAGCAGCGCCCATACAATTAACCTGGTGGCAAACGATGCCCTCTTGTATTTTAAGAATATCTTCTTTGATTACTTCAATATTCATCTTCACTCCCATAAAAAAACCGCCACTATCATTATAGCAGCGGTTGTGCAACTGTCAACTATTTTTTTGAGTTTTGTCTCAAATTATTCTTCGCCAGTAACCTTAATACTAAGCTCTCCCGGCTGAGGAGGAGCAACCGTGTCAACAAGAACAAAACTGAATTCGCGAGCTTCGCTACGATTTCCAGCATCGTCAACATCTACAAGAGTTCCTGTTACAACAGCATTGTCTTCTCCAGTAAATTCTGCTGTTTCTACAACATCGCCAGCCAAATCTACTTCGTACAATACATCTGCAACGCTAAGTCGTACCTCGCGAGATACAACATCTGATGCGCCAGCTTGTGGCAAAACCAAAACAAACTTTAACATACCATCATCTCCTTGCCTTAAAGATATAAAAACTAACCCAGGTTTTTTAAGTCTTAAAACTTTTAATATGTCTTGAAACGATTTATTTATCATTTCAAAATGAAAATACAGAAGCATAGCTAAAAAACTAGCTGTTATGTATATAAAAGTTTTATCGTTAAACATATTCATCATCATTTATTATACACTGATAATGATCAGTTTTGAACCGCTTTTTTTCGTATTGTAGTTCCCTTTTGCGCCACGGCGTTTTTTAGCAGCCATTCGGCTTTTTCTTGTTTTCTTGCAGCTACTCTTTTTGCTTCGCGACGTTTTGCTTTTAATTCTTTTCTTTGTTTAGTTTTCTTTTTCATTTACCAACCCTTTCAAGCCAAATAAATCCAATTTGAGATCCTGCATAGCACATAAAAATAAAAAACATTGGCCATTCTTTTTTTATAGCATAAGATATTGCTATCCATGTATATAAAATAAAAGCTAATATTAATGGTAAAGTAGTCATTTTAGTATAAAAACGCCCCATTAAAATGTTCTTCCAAAAAATCCCGTAATTCCTTTGCATCTTCTGCGTTTCTTAATGCGTCAAGCAACTTTTCTTGACTAGCCGATTCAAAGTCTTTAATGTGCCTTCCAGCATAAAATAACTTTTTTGATTTGTCAAGCATTTTGCCCACAAAGCCCTTAAACTCTTTGTTATTGTTCCAAAATTCTGGATCTTTTTGTTCTATTGTCATACAAAGCGCTGTGCTATAAATAGAAAACTCTAAAGCTCCACTCATCCTGTCAGAACGATCACGATTAATGCCGTTTTGATAATCTTCTAATGCGACCATGCCACCGCCAATATAAGCAGACCATTCGTCTAAAATATATAGTGGCTTGTCGTTCCAATCTTTCGCGCCATTCAAATAATTATTATATCGATATCCGCGAACCGACTGTGGAATAAATTGTCTTACATCATCTTTTTTTATTTTAGGAGATGCGGTATAAAAAACTCTTTTTTCCCCGGTAATATAAAAAGCGCGTTTTTTTCCAAGCGTTTTATTTGCATAATATGAATTAATCATATGAATATTTTCATGAGCGTTTGTAGCTCGTTCATGTTCGGTAGAAATATTAAATGGAGTTCTAATTAATATTTCTTCATAATAAGTTTTTGATTGCGATGCCGGTATGTCAATTTCTTGTGAAAAACAAACGCCAGATATTAAACATAAAAACAATAAAACGCGCATAATTTTTCTCCTTGCGAATTGTGTATATTTAAGTATACACAGTAAATATCCTTAAAGTAGCCCGTTTAGGTAACGCTCCTAATCTTTTTGCTTAGAAGGCAAACGTGCGATCTTTCACACTCACAGGCCAAACAATGAAAGAATCACTGCGGGAGTTTGGTGATCCTGCGCGTTCGTCTCAATGGATCGGGCAGGATTCAAACCTGCTTCTTGCACACCGTTCTGACCCTCGGCAACGTAAACGACTTACGCCGACGGTAGTTAGCATCTTCGTTTGTCAGCGTGTTCTCACCACGCCGCCGACCCAAAACTGACAAACCATTGAAAGACTGTACTGAAACAGTTAAATGTTATGTACCTAATCCCGTTCAGTCGCATTAAAAAGGAGCCTTCTCATCTTCAACTTCAACTTCTTCTCCATTAAAATATGGTTGAAGTCGTTCAAGATCAAATGCTTGGGCCATTTCGTTCATTTCTGGAGTGGCTTCCTCTAAAGAAAATTCTGCCACATAAAACTTGACACGACCTTTTTGTTGCGGTTCGCTGCGAGTTACTCTAAGCAAACCTTTATAAATTTCCCATGTTTTTGTTTCTTTAGTAAAATCTGTCCAATTTTTTAGACACGACTTGTCTAATTGAAGACAAACCGGCTCAAACTCTTCGCTATTGCCAACTTTCGCTAGAGCATAAAGATTAATGGTAAAATTACCACCGGCACGATTAACCTCTTCCTTGATATCTTCCCATTTGCCCTTGGCAATGGTTCCGGTTTTTGTTCTAACATTTAGTTCGTCCTTAACACTTTTTATCGTATTGGAATAAATTCGGCTTGAACTTGCATCGTTCCAACCAGTAACGGCAGATCGACGATCCAACATCAGCATTTCTAAACTGTCTACGGTGGCATTTTCTTCTCCATTCCAATAGGTAAACACGCCCTCGCTACCATTCCAATTCAACCAATACTTTACGGGGCTTTTTCCACGAACAGCACTTTTCATTGTTCCACGACTCATAATTAGTCCTTCCAAAAATAAAACATTATATTAACAAAAATCTACTCAATCTTTGTTGTATCTTTTGATACTACCATCAGCCGCAATTAAAATCTTTTCTTTGGCGTTTTTAGACGCACTAATTTCATCTATCGATAACTCAACAATTTGATCGTCGTTTATCGTTATTAATCTTGACCTACCATATATTATAGCCTCATATTTGGCTTTTTCAACTATATTTTGTATTTTTTGTTCAAAAAGTTTTTGCTTTGATTTTTTTAATTTTTTGCTAACTAGCGGAAAAGCTAATGTCGCAACAGCAACCATTAATGTTAAAACAATAATTAACTCGATTAACGAAAACCCTTTTGCCATATTTATCTATTCTTGTTAAATAATTCTGGTGGGTTTCCACCCCAATGCTTTCTTACACTGTCACGTTCCGGATCGTCTTGCGACCAGCTTTCCCTAAAATATTTTGCAACCATCGTTGTTTCGTTGTTGATATTATCGACAATTCGATGTGTATACTTTACTTTGTACCATCCGTTGCGTTTAATAATATAATTTCTTATACGTGAATCATCGTCGAGTACAATAAAGCCAACTGCTCTAAATTCACTTTTATTTAACCCTGCGGCGCTATACTCTTTCCAAAATATAATTTGATCAAATTGGCTCGTTTTTGTTCTTATATGATTTAATTCTATGAGATCTACACAAATTTCATTATCGGTTTTTGTTATTGCAAAAGCTAATAACAGCAATAGTATACTATGTATATATCCCATAATAATGCCAGGTTCTTCCTGACGGAGAAGTGATTTGTATTTTCAAATTGTCTTCTTCATCAAATAGTTTGAAAGCGCGGCGTAATTCTGGTTTATTATTTGTTATACGCAAATAAAACCCATCTTCTTTTACACTTTTTGACGCAAACTCTCCAAAAGCAAAGTTAATTTTATCGTTTTCTGCTCCAGGAATTGCAAAAATAGCCATGCCCCACATTTTAGTTCCGGTGCAAATGTTATGAATCATATCGGCAATAGTCTCAGATGCCACTTAAAATCGTCCTTATGTTTTTAAGTTTATTTATTTCTTTGTTATACGAAATCGATTCGTCGTCTATTAAGTTTATCATAAGATCTACCGTTTGCAATATCAAGCATTTATTTGTATGATATTTTGTCCAGTTTGGAGTCAATTTTATTTCTTTGCGAGGATATCTGGCTACTTGAACCGTATCATTAATTATGTTGCGGACCCATACATATTCTTTATTTAAATCAACAATTTTTCCTAAATTAGTATAGTCTCCATTTTTTAACTCTCTTTTATCTGTAGCTTTTTCTATTAACATATTGCTAATCGTACTATGATTAATTATTTCTTCTAGTTGTAAATCCGCAATTTTAATATAAAAATCAACCGCCGATTTAATTAGATTGATTTGTTCTTGAGTTAAATTCAATGTTTTCATTTTTTTCAAAATCTCCACACCAATCTGTTTCTACCACTATAGGCCATCGCGGTGTGCCATGTACGGAATATACCGGGGCGTGTCGCCTACAATCTCCGCGATCATCGTCTAGTGAATATTGTTTAAAGTGCTTACAATTTACGCAGCAAGTTTTTGTCATAACGATCTCCTTAAATAATCTAAATCTTTTATGATTATAGTTCTAATCCCAATTATGGCAAGCGTTATGCGGACTAGAACGGCAGCAACCCAAGCAGCTTCATAAACTGCTCGACCTGCTCTTGGTCCTTTGGTCCTGCTGTTCCGATGTCTGCGCCCTGGACGTACCACTGCGGGTCTTTGCCTGGGAAGATGCACTTCAATTCCACCTGACACGACTCGCAAACCCAGAAATCCGGTGCGCGTTCCTTGAACCCCATCTTTAGGAGATATTCTGAGCTGATTGGACCCGCAACGTATGCCGGTTTGGGATCGTCTAGTATCCCGCGATCACGAACACTTTTGAGAACAACTGCAATATCCATTGCCGCTTCGTACTCCGGCCCTAGTGCGATTTGTCGCCCGCAAAAATCCCACGCCCGCACCCATCGAGACTTCAAGTCGTTGCCGGTTGGC
>Ga0169931_10001093_pt1 | contig 44395 bp, 16 predicted proteins | sample Kivu_15m_20L_FD_129675 | JGI IMG/M metagenome (GOLD analysis project Ga0169931, IMG submission 129675) | Freshwater microbial communities from Lake Kivu, Western Province, Rwanda to study Microbial Dark Matter (Phase II) - Kivu_15m_20L... | ecosystem: Environmental > Aquatic > Freshwater > Lake... | reverse complement strand
GGTGCCGCTGTGAAACCACCGCCCAAAAGCAGTTGATTTTGATTTTGTAAAGTGCTTTCGAGTCGGTTGTAGCCGAGCGAAGCTAAAATTGTAATGGGTTTGCGTAGCGCAATGCTTTGTGTTGCCATAACCGAGCGCAGGGAATAGTCTCCAATGTTCAGACTATCGGTGCTGCTGCTGAGTTGTTGCAGATTTAGGCCTGTACGTAGATTCATATTTCGCACTTTATAGGAGTAGCCCGAATTGAGTGAGGCAATAGCGATATCCTGAATACCGGCTTCTGAATTTCGGCTGTTCTGGGAATATTCGAAGCGCAATGAGGGTTTCTTTGATTTCGAAAAGGCTATTCCGGCGGTAGCGAACGTCATGGTTGATGTTGCACGCTTTGACTGGATAAGGTTATCGTTTTCGTGTCGGTAGCGCAGGTGTAGTTTAATTCCGGTGTTGAACAATTGTTGTTCAATTCTTCCACCGTAGCGCATCACGTCGTTGCGTAAAAACGGAACGCCAAGGCTGGTAAATCCCGGTCCAATGTATTCGGTGAACGCATTAATTATGCTTCCTTTCCATAAATTCAGCTCACTCCGAATCGTATACGCGATATCATATGAGGTCGATAGACTTGGCTTCAAGAAATCGGGAACCTGCGGAACTTCGGGGCCAAAAACATTCAGCGCTGAATCGGCCTGGTTGCGGTTGTAACTGCAGGCTGCCACCTCTCCTTGTAAGCGAATTCTTCGTTTCCAAAAAGATACCTGACTTTGTGCGCTCAACACATTGTTTTCGGTTGGGCGCAGAACGTTGGCAAATGATTCGGGAATGCTTCCTTCCCGATCGGAGGCATGCATAAAGCTGAAAATAAGGTGAGAGCTTTCCATTCGTCCTACGCCAAGCCTGGCAGCCACAACCCAGCGCTTGTAAGTGTTTTCGAAGACATCGCTCAAGCTTTGGGAACCGAGCCGGGTATTTCCTCCGGTAATGTTGAGGTAAAACAAGCCGGGGTTTATTTCGAGCGCTCCGCCTTGCACCTGAATGCCATTGAGCGTTAAGGGCGAGAATACGGGATACACCGTTCCGATGCTGAGTTGCCGAACGCCGAACATTAGTTTGTTCAGGCCGCTGAACATGCCGCGTTCGATTAAATTTTGACGCAGAACTAGGGGGTCGCTTAATCGTAAAATTTCTTCGGATGGACTGCCAAGTCGAGAGGTTAGCTGCGTTAATTGTGCAAGCTCCGTTCGCTTTTGTTCCATTTCGCTGAATTGCCCGGCTAACTGTTTGGCACGATCGAGCTGTTGTTGCAAATCGTTGATTTTTTGTTTTTTCTCCTGAAGCACTCTGCGCTTTTCAGTAAAGCCTTCGAGTTTGTTCAGCACTGAATCTTTTCGGCTTTCGAGGCGTTTCAGGCGAGAATCGATGGTGTCGCGCAAGGCCGAAACCTGCCGCTCCTCGCTTGTATCTTGCGGCACAATTTCAGACAAGCGGTTATTCGATTCGGTGAGTTGTTGTTTCTGGTTATCGTAATCGATCGACTGAAGTGCCTGTTGCGTTTGTTGATTTAGACTTTCTACAAGAGCCGGAATTTCAGCTGTTCGGGTGTTTTTAATTTCGGACTCCAGTGCTGAAATCTCAAGATTATCGGGAGCTTTCAACGATTTGAGTTGTTCGCCAAGCGACTCGAGTTCTGCTATTTTGCGCAGTCGGTTTTGTTCGTTTGCGAGCGAAATTTTGCTCGACTCCAGAATCTTGGTTTCGACCAGCGTGCGCAGGTTCTCTTTAAACCGGTTGGCATCGAACTGAAAAGAAAGAGCATACTGATCGGGCAGCAGCACATTGCGTTCGGTGGTGTAAAACAGGTTCGCACTAAACGGCAAGGTGGCGAGCGTGAGGTTGGGCTGCGCATAGGCCCTGAGCAAATGCGGTGGTATCTGCTGATTGCTTCCTTGGCGGTTTGCGTAGATGTGTTCGATGCCGGCCTGACCGAAAGTTTCGACGTATTTCGAAGCACGGCGCCCTTTATTTGCAGTGCCATCGCGTAGGCCAATCTGCGTTAAGGTGACGCAATCTTGACCTAAATCGCCATTATCGCTGGCCGAAAGTGCCTGTGTGCAGAACCGGTAGCGGCCAGCCGGTAACACGCCATAGCGTTCGAGGTGTTTCTTTACGCCGGGATCGAAAATTCGGATGTTTGCGGTACGCACACTGCCTGCATCGAGTGCATTTATTCCGTTTCTCAGAAATAGTTTTTCGCTCATGCATTCGATGAGTAGCCTCCCGCTATCATCGTATACCTTGCCTTGCAGTTCAACGCGCTCTTCAGCGCCGCTTAGCTGCACCTTCACATTCCAGCACACCGCGGCATCGAGCTGCTTAAGCGAAATGGGCGAGAAGGTGAGTTGGGCGATTAAAATCGCAGTAAAATGTGTATGCAAAAAAAGGATTAACCAAAATTTGGTTTTCATATTTTATTTCCTTCCGCCTCTTGTTCTAGGTGTTGCCAATGCCCTTGAAGCCCTGATTGTTGCTGCCCGCTCGTCATAACGTCTATCTATTGCATCAACGATTCTACGACCTCTCAAAACTGGTTCCATTGCCCGATCCATAGCAGAGATTTCCCCAGTCACAGGATCTCTACCGCTTGCCAAGGAAGGAGCCATTGCCCCCATCAAAGCTTCGATAGGAGCATATGACCTATTAAAATCTTCTGTTCTTCGTATTGCCATAGCATGTGAGGTGCCCGAGTTTCTTACAGATAGAAAAAAGAATACAGAGAAAAAGTTTCCTCTTATTGCGCTGGACTCTCGTTGAAACCAATCTAACGGTAAGCCGTCTCCATGGTCAACACCAATTGTTGGTCTGTCTCCCTCGCCTAAGCCTTCCGGAGGAGGTAAAAACCGGTTTACCGTAAACTCTTCTCCAATTTCTGCTACTATTTCTTCATGTATGCGCTGCTCTATACTCGCTGTTAGTTCTACAAATTGTTCGGTAAGTTGGCGTAAATTTTCATATTCTGCCCTCCTCGAATCTGCAAACGGATCGGGACCTTCTGCAGGAGCTTCTGCAAATAAAGACAGTATTGTTAGTGAACGGTTAATTTCGTTCCTTAAATCCTCCTGATCGTACAAATCCGTATGAAACGAAAAATCATTACGTCTTAAACGATTAGTGGCTTCAGACCGAAGGTTATCATATTCAAATGTCGAAATCACTCTATCGCCCATAGGGTCAGTTATAGATATGGGATTGTTTGAAAAAGCAACATAAGGACTAACATCAGAAAATTCATCTGCCATCGGATCCACACTCATCCACCTTCCTACCCGAGGATCGTACTGACGAAATGCTGTAGTGTATTCATTCCCATCGTCGGCCCAATCGTCGTCGCATTCCATTCCCTGAAAACCATAGCTGTAAGATGCATCTCCCATTTTACGGCCGGGCATAATCATCCCAAAAGGGAAGTAATCGCTTGCCGATACAACCGTAGCCCGTGCTTCCTCGCCCGAAAGCGCGCGCTTATCTGTAATCACCGCCTGCACATCGCCAATGTGGTTGATAATCTCATACCGTTTCTGACCGCGATAAAAATACCCGCTGTCGGCCGAGATTACCCTTGCTTCACGGTTAATCTGGTACTCGCCCAGTCGACCAATTCCTTGCAGGTTGAGCGATCGACACATTATTGTACCTCCCGAAATCGTGTACGAAGCCAAACGATTTCCCTGTACATCGTTCACATAAAAATCGGTGATGTTGCCGTTCTTTTTCTCTACAATCCTTCGGTTTAATGCGTCGTAGCCATACTGTAAATTGCCGCCATGCGCATTGCGCACTTCTTTTATTAAACCGCTGCTGTTCCAACTCATCTGCTTGCTTCCATCCCGTAAAAGCCTGCCAGCGCCATCGTATGTGTAATTGTCGGATGCCTGATTGCCCAAATCGTTCGCACCAAGAACCGCAACAGCATCCAAAATATGATTCAACTGATTATTCCCGCTATTGTAGGCATAAGTGAGGTTATCGAAATCGGCGCCCGATTGATTCTTTCGGATTAACCTGGTAATGTTGCCATTGGCATCGTACTGCAACTGCATACCAAATGCATCGGTAAATGCCCCCGTAACCTGATTGGTCGTTAAGGCACCGGCATCTGAAATGGTTTGCATGCGCTCAAGTCGGCCTGTTTGGTCGTAACGAAAAGCACGAGCCATTGGTGTTGCATCAATAGCAGGGATTGCAGAAACCATGCTGCGTATAAATCCATTGTACAGCGGTTTCGCAAACCCATTTTCGAGCTCGCCGCTTGACAAGCTGTAGAACTGAACTGCATCGGGCGAAATGGGCGAATAATCGCCAGCGAAGAAGTTCAATGATTGCCCAAAAACATCCGGGACAAAATATCTTCCGCTTTCGGCCAAACCATCTCCTCCCATATCGAACTCGGGCTTACAATTGCCGCTGTTTATTGCTTTCAGCATACCATTGATGGTGTAAGCATAATCGATTCCCTGCACCTTCTCTGAGCCCAACTCCACACGCGCCACCGGACCATGTTGGTAGTAGTAATACCGCGCCTCTGTTTCGCGCAGCAACTCGGGTTCGTTCGGGTTTGTGCCCGTTTGAACAAGCAGCATACGACCATCGGCATCGTACTGATACCAGTGAATCAACTGATCTGCGTGATTTTTTTGGTACCAAACGCGCTCAACCTTTCCACTTATGGGATTGTAATCGTAGCTGATGCGTTTTACATTGGCTCCGGAAGTGCTGGCAGGTAACATGGCAAAATGTTGCACAACCTGACGCGCATTGCCCAGTGCATCATAATCGAAATAACTGGCATGTGTTAAGGATGCCGGTGTTTCCAAGGCCTCAATTGCAGCAACCCTGTTGCGTAATTTTTTAGGAGGGGCGGCAAACCACGCCAAACCCGCCGTAGGCATCGCATCGTAGCGTGTGCGCTTAATTTCGGTTTTTCCGCCTGCACTGGCAATTGCCCCCAAATAATCGCTATACCGCTGGTAAGATGGAATCGCACCTGTAAAAGGCCTACTGCCCGACTCAATAATTCGCCCTATTTTATCGTATACCGTGTATATGGCAGTATTTGAAGCACGCTGCGCCGCATCCTGACTCAGAATAGACCTTCCATTTTCGTCGTAGCAAATTCTGGAAATGCCTTCATCGGGCGAAGATTTTTCGATTAGCTGGTTGAAGGTATTGTACCGATACGTAGTGGCCATCGTATGTGCAGGAACGTAGCTTGTTCCATCCATGCGGGCATTTCTGGTTCGATAAATACCTGTAGCATCCAGAATTCGTACACCAAGAGGCGGTATGGTTTTAACCAGTTGGCCCGCCCGATCATAATACATGAGGGTAACCTGATACACGGCATCAATATACCGGGCATTAAATGTTTCGGCGGCCGATAGGCAATGTCTGATAAGACTTACCCGGAAAGAGTCGGCCACTGCATTCAGGCGGTCTTCGGCCTCGCGCTGGCGGTTATTTTCGGCTACAGCTTCGGCCTCGCGCAAGCAGTTCGGTTCGAATTCGAGCTTTGGCATTACAGGTAAACAACACAGTGCCGTGGTTGGGCCTTTAACCTGATGACAGCAATCGTAAACCGGGTAGCACGATGTTCCGGCTATTTTAAATAAGGCTCCACCAGTGGTTCGCGCCGTTAAAATAAAATCAACAACCGAACACTGTGTTGCTGTAGTTGGGCGGTCGATGTCTACAATATCGGCCACTTGATTGAATCCAAATCCCGGAGTAAGAACCGTTAAGGTAAACGGACACAAGTAAGCCCGTTGGTTATCGAACAGCGGATTCGGCGGCGCAGTGTTGTCCCAGACCTCCAGCACAGCGGTTAGTTGTTTTTCGCCTTCGCTGATGGTTTTCATCTTCCATTTCCACAAGTGGGCATTTGGAGCCCGTTCGCGAAGTCCTTCGCCCAAATAGGGTGTTCGTCCCCTACGTCCGCGCAAGGTAAGATTGGTGTTGCGGTAACGACTGCTCTGGAAAAGGTATTTCATCAAAACGGCCATGTCGTCGGCAGCCGGAGTTTTATCGCAAACCTGCGTATTTCCGCAGCTTCTGAAATTCATGCACGAACTGCTGCCTGTAACATCAAAAACCGAATCTGAGGCCGTATGTGCGCGAATCTGAAATGTATTGTTTGATGTGCCCGCAGTCTTAAAACAATCGAAACGGGCAATACTATCCCAAGCGATTGCAGCTGTTTTATTTATATTGATTTCGCACTGGGTTCCGCGTGCTGTATTTACCGTAAAGACGATGTTATTGAAATTTGCTGTGGTATTCCATTGATAACTCAAGGAAAGCGAATCTTCGAAATAGCGCGTAAAGGGTTTGGAGAATGCAAGCGGAGTAACAGAAGGCAGAGAGAGGCTTTGGGTTAATTTTTTCTCAACGACCAAAGCGTTTAGCCAAGCCGATAAATCGAAGCCGGCCGCGCATCCGCCACAGTATTCGCCCGCATCGGCAATCGTAGCTTTGCGCCATTCCATAAGGGTTTCGACGCTAACTGTATCGACATCTGTTGGCAACATCGCCAAGGCATCGCTGTTTTCGTTGAATCGTTTGGTTTTATCGGCAAACATAGGATGCGCCACAGCACCCGAAGTAGTTCCGATTTGCCGGTTATCAAAATATCCGTTGCTCAAAATCCACGACCTACGCACATTGTCGCGCATTTTATTTCTTTTCACACGGTAAAAATCCCTGTAAAAATTCCATTCTTTATCGGCCGTTGCGGCATTTGCATACAAGGCTTTGCCACGTGCACATGCATTTAATTCGGCATTACTGAAGTTCGCATTGTTGCAATGAATCGCTGCGTATGTTGCTTCTTCTATGCTTAGGTTGGCAAAGCCGGCAAGGGGCATGTAATTCGTTAACTCATTGCTCATGAGCGGCAATGCGGAAGGATTTGAAACAAAAAACGGATCGGCCGCTGTACGGTTCAGCAGGTTTAAATCACGTGCTTTGGCATACGTTGAAGTGAGCGTTAAAAGCGTGTCGAAATCATTGAAATTACTGTTGTTGATGCACCACAGGTAGTACGGATATTCGGGATGATAAACCACCAGCGAGCGGGCAAAGGCCGGATTCCAGTAACGGATAAAATCTTCGGTATATTCCAGGTATTGGGGTTTCACAAAGCGTTTCCCTTCGCGCTCCAGTATGTCGATTGCACGGTGAGCCGGAAGTCCGTCGCTTTGGATTTCGATATAAGCAGGTGTTCCATCCTGATTCTGATAATCAAATGCCGGATTGCGCCAGTTGGCATTCCGAACGGGAAGGGCATTGGCACTGTCGTTCATAATGGAAACCGGGAAGATTTTGGGTGCAATAATTCCGGTTGGATGCGCCACATCGCGGTAGGTTGTGTCGCGGTATTCGGCATATTGTCCGCCCGGGCTCACATCGGCCAGCATTGCGCTAAGCGCTGTTTCGCAAGGCGACGGAAGTTTTACGGGACAAACCGGCATGCATGTGCCATCGTTTTCGGCGAGACGTGTTTGCGGAATGCTCATGTTTCTAACACTGCCGTCGGGCTGAATAACCTGAAATGTGCGAGCGGGTGTTACAGGCACTTGGGCGCAGGTGTTGCATTCGGCCATACACGGATTATTGCCCGGCCCAAGACCTGCTGTTGGGTAAAATGCTTCTAAGGGCCGAACACAGAGGTTGTTTGCGCGGTAATCGGCCATGTATTTATCGATGGCATGGGCACTCACCGTGAGGCGCTTGGTAATAAAATAATTGCCGGGCTGAACCGAAGGTACCGTACCATCAAATGCCACCGGAGCAGCACTGCAGGTGCTTAGCGGACTAATCGAGCCTATTGTTTGCGATCGACCCCAAAGCGAATCTCCGCAACTGTTTCGAACGATAATACTCAAATCGTACACACAATCGTAACAATAGGAAGTACCGTTACAGTGAACGCCCGAAAGCGTTGGCGGTGTAAGGCTGTACGAAAAGCTCAACGATGTTGGTTGGCTTATTAAAATACTTTTCTGGCTTACGAGGCTCAGCGATGTTTCGTCGAGATGGTTGTCTTCCTCAATCAGGTGCAGCGTAATGTTGATGGAATCGTTTTTAGGAACCGCGGCATAAGCCAATGGTGATCCGCCCGAAAGCGCCGTCGCCACTACATTGCCCTTAATGTCTTTATAGGTTAAATGCAACTGTCCGTTTTCGTCGGTAAGCATCTCTTTTTTATAGCGCGAAGCCTCACCGGCGTCGGTGCCAAACATGCGGTCGAGCTCATCCTGAGCAGGCGTGCCGTAGGCAATTCTCGTTTCGTGACCGCTCCCAATTTTTAAGTCGGGACCGGCCTTTGACATGGCAAGCGGTCTGTTGGTCTTGTCGGGCGTGTAGAGCAACTGCGTAAACGGATAGCCCTCAGCATCCGGAACAAAAGCATTGAATCCGGTTTTATCGGGATTGTTGGGCGAATAGTACTGTGCCGCGCCCGAGGAATTGGAGAATGGCTCTGCCGAAACCGAACAGGCATCGCGGTCGGTATCGAAATCGAGTCGACTGTATGGACGCTCGTCGCTATTGCGGTTAAGATTAGCCTGATACCCTATTTTAGGCTGATTGGATTTGTAGTAAAAAACACTTTCGATTAGCGACAAATCGAAGGCCCCTGCTTGTGGCAAATCGAATAAGGAAAAGTTATCGTTGAGTGGATTGCCTGAACCAGCCGAAGGTCTTGTGCCTGTTGCAGCGCTTTCTGAACGCGGTTTAACCGGAGCCGGAAGCATCTGAATAGCCACCCTGCCCTGATGATCGTAAATGGTCTCCGACACGAGTAAATTCTGGTCGGTATGGGCCGTAGATACAGCCTGCCTTGCACGCAGCGTTCCGTCCATATACTGAACGGCATCTTTTCGCAAATCCTCACCAGCAAAGGCGGCGGTATATTGCCAGTTCATTTTATCGCCCTCGTGCGGTTTTATAACTTCGAAAACATGCTTGCCATCAGATGGCAACGACGAGCCTGCGTTTGGTAAATCCCAAAAGCCGTATGCCGGTTCATCGAAATTACTGCCCTGCATGCCAATGGCCCGAACACGTGCAACGATATAACCGCTCTCAAAAACGTGTGGAATTTCGATTTCGTTCTTTTCGGTTGATATGCGCGTGCTGTTGAAACGAAAATTGTACGGAATCGCCGAAGCCGGTTTACGTGTAGTGCCGGTTCCATAATTGTCGACAAACAGGTATTCGGCCTCATAATGATGTGCCCAATCGAGTTTCTCCCACACAAATTTGAGGTAACCGCCATTATCAGACGATTTGAATTCAACGATTGCAGGAGCTGCCGCAAGTTGAGCAGGAGTTGGGGTTATGTACTTCTCGGCCTGGTAGTAGAGATACAATCTAAACGTTGAATCGCCGGCTGCAAAAGAAGCCGGACTCGAGTTCTGTTTACTTACCGAAACCTCGGCCCAGATTGCATCCGGAATCTTAAAATAATCCTTCGCCTTGTAGCTATTATCGCTGGGCGAGTACTGGATGTTTAGCGGATATACCTTGGTACTTAGGCTGCCTGAAGCCGAAGTTTTATATGTAACAGAACACTGAAGCGTGATGTTGAATGGAGTCAACGAAGGGCGCTCCACAAAAGGATTTACGAATAGTGTGGCTGTTACACTACGCCGAACCGACTTTAGCGCGCTCGGGGCGGATGCGTTAGCCGTGCCATCTTCGTTGAGTAGTTCGCGGTCGAAGATTTTGCATACGATAGGCTCAGCGGCACTTGCTGCTCCCAGTTGCTCAGGAGCATATACCACCGATGCCGGATCCTCGGTCTGCGCCTCAGCGTAAAACCCTATAAATAAAAGACAAATCAAAAACAAATTTTTCATTACTCCCTGATTTTTGGTTTCGATGAACGTAATTCCTGAAGCGTTACTATTTTTTCGTCGGTTTCCTTTTTGGTTCTTACCAAATTACCTTCGTTATCGTACTCGTAAAAGGTGGCAAAATTGTTCTCGTCGAGCATTGCCATCATGCGCAGGGTATACGGATCATACACAAACGTTTTCATGCTGCTGTTGAAGGGCTGCACTCGGATGTCATCAAACCAGGTCTGACTGCCATTTGCGTTCAGTTGAATGCTCAGGCTTTGAACATTCGTTGGTACCTTAAACACTGCGTTAACCTGTTTCCATCCATCAACACTTTTGCCCTCTGCTTTCGCCGAAACCAGCGTAACATCTGTACCGCTAAGTGTTCTTGCTTTAACCACAATGTCGGCCCCGTCGAGAAGCGCACCGCTTCCTCCCAGTGCACTGCTAATAAGCGGTTGGTTCAGTCCCAAACTGTTACCGATGTTCAGAATTGTACCGGCGTTTACCGAGCCAAGCGAACCTGTTCCGGGTAAAGGTGGAGTTATTGTTCCCGTTGAGGCGGAAACAGCACCGGGAAAGCCTTTGCTTAGCCAGGCACTCAGAAAAAACGTTGTGGTATCGGGCACAAAAGGCTGAATAAGATGGCCCTGGTTGGCATTGAACCTTCCGCCACTAATTGCTGAAGCCGATGGCTCCTCCAAGGCTTTGTATTTTCTATTCAGCGTTACGCTCGAGCTTGTGCGCAGGCACGATACGCCCGAATGACTCACATCACTGACAATTTTTGCGCTAGTGGTATCGAAACGGAAATGCGGTTGCAGCGAACAATCGTTCCATGGATTGTCGGCTATGTTCTTGTATTGATAATCCTCGAACCCATCGAAGGCAACCGAGGTATAACGCGCATTGCTTGCCGCAAGTACCGGAAGCGAAAACCCATACCCAAACACTTCGCTGCTGTGAATGCCAAGACTATTTCGGCTTTCGATATTGCGCCCGAATGGATCGTACACGGTTGCCGATGCCGCCAGCTGCCAATTGGCCCTGTCGGGATGAGCACTTTCTTTAACCCGCATCGGGAAATTGGTGAAAAACGATTTAAACCCGTTGATGGTTCCCCCTTGGGCAGGTGTAGAATTAGTGCGCTCTGCTCGGAAGGTATAATCTGATTTTTTACGCCAGCAACCCAAAATGTCGGCCACATACGGATTAACCGTTCCACTGCCTGATGCCGTGCACGTCAATTCTCCTTCGCCCACATAGCGTTCGCTGCAAAGAATTAAGGGAAAACAATCGAAATGAACGCGAACGCGGGCAGTTTTTGTTTGGTAGGTAATTGCAGTCTGATTCCCAACTATGGCCTCACGGTAGGTAATTGTTCCAAGTGCGCTGTAGGCATTATCGCAGGCGGCCCGGTCTGAATCGTCGGTAAGCGATAAATCAATCTTGAGGTCGGTTATGTTATCGGGGAACATCGTAGTTCCGTCGGCCATTTCCACCCTGAACCCGCAGGTCGAACTATCGCTGTTCAGCAGCTCGCCGCGAAATTCGGTTGCCCCTTCAAAACCACTATAGGTTTGTGGCGTTTTCCGTGTCATGTAATTTACAAAACTCCCGAACGTCGCATAATCACCTCCTGTTAATGATACCCCCGTTTTTGTAAAATCGCCGCTCGACATTAGCGATTTCAGAAAATCAGCTAAGGCTGCGGCGGTTTTAAGACCCGATTTGTTTGCAGTTTCGCGGCAAACGCATTGGTATTGAGGCAACGTAGTTTGAAAAGCGGCATAGGTTTGCCATACATCGCTGTATTCGACTGCAGTGGCTCCGATGATTCCTTCTGCCGGAATTTCGAGTCGTTTCGATGAACCGGAGTTCACCACAGGATTTGTTAAGGAATAAATCGAACCGGATGCCTGTGCTTGATGATTTCTGCGACCACTGCGAATTATTTCAACTGAATATGTACCCGCGGCTGTGATTGGATTTCCGTTTCGGTCGATTAAAGAAAGTCCGGTAGCACTAACACCCAGCACCCAGGCTTTCTGAGCCGGAGCAGCTACCCTGCGGCCGCCAAATCCCGGTAATAATTCGGGAACCATAGGCGCATAATTGTGAATGAGTAATTCGTCGCCGGGATGAAATTTTGTTCTGAAATCGCCCAATGCGGGGATGTTTATTGACAAACTGCGGCCCTGATTTTTGTAGGCGCCATCCATACCGCTGTAAACCCAATAAGCCGGCACTTTAAGCGAATATTCCTTTTTCCCAAATTCGTTTGTTGCTTCCGTAACGAGCGCTTCGCCTGTTTGGGCATCGAAAACGGTTTTCGTCATGCTCACATTGGCGCCATTGTTATAGCTCATAACGCGCTCTAAAATCCCATTTCGGTAAAGCACCTTTGTGTAGGTAATAGCGCGATAACGCTTCATAGCATAATTCATCATCGGGTACACCATCGGGAAGAAAAGTGGCAACATGGCCGCCATAAAGCCGTCGGTATTAATGGCCGCTGCCGGAGCATAGGTTTCTGATACGCTTTCGCGCGCATCGACATAAAAATCGTATTCAAGTCCGAGGTGCCCGTAATTTACTTCACCATTCTCGGGATTTACCAATAAAACATAGTTACTGAGCTGATTGGCGGCGCCGGTATGGTAAAAAAACTGCTGCCCCGAAATGGGGTTCAATGAATCGGTTTCCTGAAAAATATGCACTGCCTTTTGTTGGCCGTGCATGTTGTTTAACTCGATGCTGAATCCCTGAGAGACGGTAAATTGCTTTTCGTTGTAAAAAGGCGGAACAGGAACTTCGCGAGGATTCACCTGCAAATCGGTCTGAAAGGTTAGGCTTGGAAAATCTTTCGCGGTGTAATATTCGTGTACGCTAAATCCGGTAGCATTGCTTGTAACATTGGCATATTGCAGATTTCGCAGCTTTACCTTGCTGTATCCAACCATTGCCCCCTGAAAAAATGACTCACCAACCGGTCCCGTAAAATACATGCTTTGGTCGATCGATAAAGGCTTTTCGATGGTGTATCGCTTTGGCACAGAAAACGGATTTTCTTCGCTGTTGGTAGCGGGCTCATACGAATTTACACCGCTGCTTATTTCGATTTCGCGCCCACCCACATTGGCCGTGGTCGTATAAAAATATTCAGTTCCATATGTGGCCGCCGTGCCCGCCGTGCCGCTCATGATATCCCAATTATCGCTTACGGTAATTTTCTTTACACGCGCACCGCCACCAAACTTTACGAGATCGGGGCTGAGTAGCCTGATTTTACTCTTACTCAATTTAATGCGCGCCGCATGCTTGCCGTTCGCAAGTACTTCATACGGATTTCGATAAAAGCCTTCGATAGATTGCAGCGCATTGGCCATCGATTCTACAAATGCCATCGGGTCGTCGGTCATCGGACTCGGGTCATTGTAAATCATTTCGGGCAGGCTCTTGTTGATTTTCTGCCAGGCTGTTTTGGCAAATGGGTGCACGCCATCGGAGGCCTCGATGTTTGAGTCTCCCGATTTTAACCGCGGAAGCTTAAGCCACGCGAACTGATAAGGTCCTGAAGCTCCTTCGGTGCAGAATCCTATATTGTTATTTAACAACGCAAAATTGCACGGAATAAATCCGTCTACCTTTTCGTATTTGTCTTGCCCTTCGCCACCCAATTCCATTTGTGAGGTGAAAAACAATTCCTGAATCCCTTCAAAATAACGCTCCAAAACAGCGGGATCAGATGTCGGAAATTTTAACTTGAACTTGGCATAATTGTAAACCCCGGCATCGTCGTAAACTATTGATTCGGAGGGAATTTCGGCCGAGGGAACACTGTTTCTATTGGCTTCGTTGGTGAGTGCATACAACGTGAACATTTCCATGGCCCGTTTATTCTGCACATAGGCGTAATCATCGCTTTCATAACCAACCGAAATGAGGGAGCCCTCGGGCGTTCGAATGGAGTTAAGCAACCAGGCCGAAGCATACGTATCGGCTTTTTCTTTGGTTAAGGACGCAAACGAACCCACATCTTCACCAGACGTTTTCTCGATGTAGTTGCCCCATTTATCGACCGATTTGGGCTTGTAATCGGGATTTACGGTACTATAAGAAAACACGTACGGGCTTCGGCTTCCGCGTTCTGAATTGCTATACGTAAAGTAAACCCCGGTGAGCGTAAGTTTTCCACCTCCGGTTTCGACTGCTCCGGGAATACCTTTGCACAAATCGTACGAATAGGTAAATACGACTTTTTTCAAAGGCGTGCAGTGATCGAGGTTTTTAAGCCGCTCACTTTTAGAAAACAATTTAATGGAGTCGAGCTTTTGTAAGGTGATGTTCGGATCGTTTCCGCCATCTTCGTCTATTACCGAACAGGCATCCTTTCGGTTTGAATAATAAAACTCTGCCACCAGATTTCTACTTTCTACCGAATGCACATGCCAGATTTCTTTCGCCCCATAAGTGAAACTGGCGTAGTTGTCTTCATCATCGCTTTTCTTGTTTTCCTGATAATGCGCCAAGTTTCTGCCATTCGGTGTGCGCCACTTGTAATTGCTGTGTACCAGCCTGTAATTTATTTTGGTGTAATTTCCCAAATCATCGGGCGTTAGACCATCGCCGGTAAGGTCCACATAATCATCGGCCAAAACCCCGCTCAGCATCCAGGCATACGGATAGGCCGGTCGGGTTTCGGATTCGAAAAAGCGGTCGAGTCCAAAATTATTTCGAGTTGTGCGTGCATGGTAATTTCCGCTGTACGAAATCTGCTTATTATCGTCGGGTTCGGCGGTAAAACCGCTTACATTGAAGGTAAAATCTGATTCAAAAAGGGTGTATGCAGGAACTCCGTAAACATAGCGTGCACCATCGGTTCGGGTTACGGTAATTTCGCTCATGTGATGTGCCTTTCTATGTCCGGCATTACGCTGAATAAAATTAGGCTGAAGGTCGTTGGGCACATCGTTACGGTCGGCCCAAACCGGCGAAACGCCCGAAGGGTATGTTTTTATCGATTTATCGAGGCCATGATGGCTTGCTTCCTGTGCATTGAGAAACGAAAAATGGGTGTTTCGGACTTCGCGTTTTTTACGTAAGATGTTATCCTGGTTAAAATCGCGGTGCTCGCGCCCTGCGCCAAAAACGAAATTTCCGGTAGTAGTTCCGTCGCTGTTTACCTCTGCCCTGATGGGTCGCACAGCCCCAACGGCATTGAATTGTTCGGGGTTTGACATCGCGGTTGCTTCCCCTAAATTCTTGAAGTATACAGGTTCGTATTCAGATTCATCGGCGCCCTTGAAATCAAATACCGAGTTCCACCTGTTGCCTTCTTCCCATTTTTTGGTTTCGCTATGGGTGTAAAGAATCTGAAGGTCTACTCCCGCTTTTACCATTTGCCCGGATCCCAGTTCTACACCAACTGTACCGCCTGTATTGTTCTGGTGAGCCAACGGGTCATGCAAGGTGCCAACATCGCCCCTGAATGGACGAAAACTACCCTCGATGCCTTGGCCATTCACCGAATACACATCATACGTAAACTGAGCTACCGGCAAATTGGGTAATTCTGCGCTGAAGGACCTGTCTTTTTCGCGGTTAAAATCCAACAATCCGCGCTGCACACCGGCATGTTCAGAATAAATGTAGCCATAGGCAGGTACCGAATCGTAATTACTTTGCAGATATGTTTTTGAGTAATGTCCTTTTAAGGTGCCCGAAATGGTCGTTAGGGGAAGTTCGACCCCAAGTTTGAGCCGCCAGCTAATGGCGTCGGTGTTTTTCGAGACTTCCCATGCGGGCGACATGCTCGGAGAGTTAAACGAAATAGGGAATTTTAAGTTGACTCCATTCGCGCCTTTAACCGTAACGGCATGTCCTTCAAATTTACGCTCTTTACCGAGGGTGTATTCCGCTGATGGGGTAAACGAAAGTGATTTTATGCCCTCGCGGGCATTGACGTCGAGTCCCAAATCAAGACCGAGTTGTGCACTTTGCATGTTTTTCGAGTATTTACCGCTAAAGTTGGCTCCAAAGCCATAACCCGCACCTGCTTTGTTGTTCAGTGAGAAGTTGGCGCCCAGCGAACCCTTTAGGTTAAAATCGCCCGATTCGCCACTGATCGAAGAGGCGACATCCATTCCCATTTCGATTTCCCAACCCTCGTAGGTGCTTCTCGACACACTCAACTCGGTTCCTCCCGAAATGGTGGATTTTAAATCGCCGATCGAAAAGCCTGTGAATTCCACGTCGGCGCCAACAGCTGCTCCACCTTCTTCCTGTGGACGCATGTTTACTTCCTTTTTCACCACATCGCCTTTATAGTCGTCGGGCAATCCGCGCACATCACGGCTAATCGAGCCTACATCTAAACTCCACCCAAGGCCAACGCAACCGGCTTCGCTTTCCATTTTCACCGCATCGCTCGCATACGACATCGAAATTGGATAGCCGCCTACATCGAGCAAGTCGATGCCGTAACTGAAATTTCCGCTAAACAAATTCACCAGGTTGGTATTTCCTGCCTGCTCAAACTTTTGTACTTCGGGCGAAGATGGGCCTCCATCGGATTCAAGAGGTGCAGTGACTTCGGCAGTGGCAGAATTTTCAACTGCCGTGTCTTCGTTCGAAAAAGAAATACCCGTAAAATATTTCCTCGAATTGAGCTTGTTTGCAAGGGCTTGCGCCGGAAAAGTGATTTGAATATATTCTGCCAGAAGCAACATGATTGCCAGTTTGGCGGCGTGACGACGAAAAATGTTCATTTCCCTTTCAGTTTAAGAATTTGAAACTTGCCTTCTGAATATTTCCCTGCGGGTCGGTTACCTGAATTTCGTAGCGTTTGCCGGAAATCAACTTACCGGTACCTGCCATATCGATGCGGTAATAATTTATTCCGTAATGCGAATCGAGGGATTGGCTATGTACGACCTGCAGACGTGCATCGAGTATGCGAAATCCAATTTGTCGTTGGTCGTAGCGGTTGTTGTATTGAAAATTCAAATGTCCTTTATCGGTAATGCTGTAGTTGCTGCCAACAGAGGTTTTTAATTCCATGTATGGTATTCCGGGAACGGCTTCGTTTTTTGATGCGGGTTTAGTGTTCTGCGTTGCGTTGTTGACTGGGCTGGATCCGCAGTAGAAGAAACTGCCGGGCTCGCTGGTAGCAACCGTTTTATTATTAATCTCTGCAGAAACCAACCAGGTGTAGCGGTGATTGGGTCTGAAATTTCGGGCATTGATGCCATACTGCACCAGAGGCGTTGGAATTCCTTTTCGTTCGTAAAACAAAGGATTTGTTTGCGCTGCACTCAATATGGTTTGAACATTCTGGGCCTCGTAAATTCGCAAGGTGTAGGTAAAATTTTGCCCCTTGAAAACCGGGGGAGGCAACCATGTAAAATAGGGATAGGCGTCGCAAACTGTATCTTGGTTTTCGGGACTAATGAGGATGGGAGGCGTGTACGAATCGACCGTAAAATTGTAACACACATTGCCTAACTCTGAGCTGTCGGAGGCCGAAAACGCAGTGATGCACAATTCATAGTCGCCGGCAGGAAGTCCGTTGGTTTGAATTCCGTACTGCCTTAATTGTTCATCCTGATACAGGATATCAAAGGGCTCTAATCCCACATAATTTTGGGTGCCAAGTGTACTCAATCCGGGTGGAACGAACCGGGCCCGGCTCCTGATTTCATAGATTTTACCGCGGGAAGCCTCTGTTGCAATTCCGTAGAAATATGCATTTACTGCTGAATTGGCCGTATTCGTAACAGCAAGCTTCCATTCGTCTCTGCGCGAAAGTGTGTATTCGCTTCCGGGTAGAATCGAAAGTTGGAAGCTTTGACCCGACAAGCGATTCAACCCCAAAATTAAGAGTATAAACAGGCGATACTTCATGCGTTATATGCTTATGTTGAGCCCAAATTAATATTCGGGTATTAATTAAAGATTAACGTACGGTATTATTCGTGAAAATAATTGCCCGAAGTATTGTTGGAAAACACCACCGATGAGGGCCAGGTAATTTCGGGTGATGGCATGGTGGCATAAATGCCGTAACCGATGCTGCCGCTTATGGTAGCATCTGAAATGGTAAAGCTGCCTGCCGACCACGAACCTGCCCGAATGTTTGCTTTCTGGTTTGTATTTCCGGTGAACGAACTGCTACCCCCAAATGAAATATCGGCAAACTGAATGGTGTTCTGAGGCATTTCGCTTTGGAAGGCAATTCCTTTCCACGCTCCCGGCAAGGCCGATTCGCCGGTAAGTGTGATGCGTTCGGTTGCCGTACCCACAATGCGCATCCAGGATCCGGTTGAATAATCGCCCGTGCAAAGACCCGCATCACCCGCAAAGAGAACGTTGGCGCCGGGGTTTATCGTAAGATTCCCATTATCGCTGTAATAGCCTGCAGAAACAATGGCCTCGACACGATACGGAATACTTGTTTTTTTCCAGGTATGGTCGCCATAAAGCCGGCCGCCTCTGATGTTAAGGTATTGACTTGCATTTGCGGTGTAGGTGCTTCCGGTACCATCGAGCACATGTACGGTTGCTCCTAAAATATTGAGCGGATAGCGGGCACATTCCGAAATGGAATTGGACTGATACACCGAGATTGGATTTTGCGAATCCGAATCAAATCCTTCAATATAAATACCATCGCGTGCGCTTTTGTTGATGGTGCAGTTCAGGATTTTCACAAGCGAGGACTGACGAAGACGGATAGCCGCTTTTACATCAGATCCATCGAACGAGCCGGAACCGGCATGCGAAATGGTGCAATAACGCAGTTCGTTTTCGGGGCTGTTCGATTTAATATACAAGCCTTGCCATATGCCGGCCATAGCCGATTCGCCTTGAAAAACGATTGGTGCAGCAGCGCTTCCTGCAGCAACAAGCACCCCATTGTTCTCGATGGTAATGGAAGCGTTGTTTTTACATTGAATAACCACACCGGGTGCTATGGTAAGTTTTGCCGACACAACAAGGTCGCAATCCAAGAGGTAGTCAATTCCATCGCCACGGTCGGCCCAAGTGGTTGGGCTTGTAATTTCGGTGCAGGGAATCACCGAGTCCTCTTCGTCGCGGCGGCATGCGCTTGTGATGAACATTAAAAATGTAATTGAGGCCATTAAAGGGCTTCTTAAACGGGTAAATGAACGTGTTGCCATGGGTTCGATTTGGATTGTGTGATACAAATGTGAATATTCGCGGTCAATTACAAATATTCGGTTTATAAGTGGCAGAAATGAACATATAAGTGGTTGGCTTTGGGGATTAACTGGAACAACAGAACTTGATGTTTATGCGGTATCGGTACTTTCACAAATTGATGAAGTCCAAAAACTCATCTTTCTTTCTGCGCGAAACAGGTAGTTCAACGCCATTCACCATTTCAACAAAACCACCGTCTACCTTCGAAAACTTTTTGAGGTGGTGCACATTGATCAACGAAGAATGGTGAATGCGGAAAAAGCCTTTTTCGGCAAGCAGTTTTTCAAATTCTCCGATAGGCTTCGACGACACCAACTTACTGCCGTCCATCAGAAACAACTCACAGTACGAACCATCGGATGTGCAATAAATGATTTCTTCGGGCTCGAGAAAGTATACGCCCTTGTCGGTCGAAATGTGAATTTTTTTCAAGCTCTGCTGGGCCTTCATAAACTGAAGGAGCTCCTGAATGCCACTTTCGGGATTTTCGCGCGCGTCGAGCACCTTTTGGACAGCTTCTTTCAACTCGTCGCTGTCGATGGGTTTTAGCAAATAATCAACCGCCGCCACCCGAAATGCTTTAAGTGCGTATTCGTTATAGGCCGTTACGAATATGGTTTTGATGCCTTTATTCTGCAGCCGCTCAACGAGTTCGAATCCATTCATTCGCGGCATTTCCACATCAACAAAGAGGATGTCGGGCTTGAGCGCAGGAATTTCGTCGAGTGCATCAAGCGGCGCCGTGAAGGTCTTAACAACCCGTACTTCGGGGCATTGTTTTTCGAGGGTGTACCGCAGGAATTCTATGCCTTTTGCTTCATCGTCTACGATTACAGCATGTAATTTATCTTTCATAGCGTTATTATGGTTCGTTTCGTATAGCAAGTTTAAGGGTAACACGCGTTCCGAATGGGTTTCCGGCATCATCTACGAGGTCTTCAACATACACAGAATCATCGCTCTCGGCATTTTGCGCCGCATTAAAATTCACAATGCGCTGCCGAGTAATGGCCAGCCCGTAGGACTTGCTTTTGAGGGATGACTTACTTTTGAGCTCGGCGGCGGCGGCACGACCAATGCCATTGTCTTGTATGGTAACCATCAGGTTTCCATCTGTTTGACTCGCAGCAACCACAAGCTTTCCGCTTGTTTCTTTGTGTAAAAGTCCGTGCCAGATGGCGTTTTCAACAAAGGGTTGTAAAATCATGGGCGGAATGAAAATGGCCGCGGTGTGCAGGTTGGGCGAAACTTCAATATCACTTTCAAACCCCGATTCGAAGCGCATCTTCTCTAAATCGATGTAAATCTTCAAGGCCGTTAATTCCTGTTCGAGCGAAACATACGAGACTTTCGAATTATCGAGAATCAACCGAATGAGTCGCGAAAATTTGGTCACAAACCGCGATGCTTCATCGGGGTTATTGCCAATGATGAAGCCATTGATCGAATTGAGGCAATTGAAGATGAAATGTGGATTCATTTGGCTGCGCAGAGCTTGATTTTCGAGCTCGGCCATTTGTTGCCGTATCCTGTTTTTCTCGGCTGCGCGTTTTTTAACCGAAGCAATTCGTTTCCGAACAAAGAAAAAGATTGTGCCCGAAATGAGCGCAAAAATCAACAAGCCGAACCAAATTGTCTTCCAAAAGGGCGGCGTTATGATGATTTCAATGGAATGCTCATTGCTGCACCAATTGCCCAATCCGTCTTTGGCTCGAATGAGAAGCCTGTACTTTCCGGGCTGCAATGCCGAATACGAGACTTCTGAACCGTGGGCGCGAATCCAATCATTGTCCAATCCTTCGAGCCGTGTAAAAAAATAATAGTCGTTCCGTCCAAATGCATCCGGTATCGTAAACCGAAAGGCTAAAAGGTTTTCGTCATAAGCACGTTCTATTTTCCGAATCGAACGTGCAGCACCATCCAAATGGAGTGGCTCGCCCATTACCGATATGTCGGTTACAATCACTTTTTGATTGGCTCCGGTTGCCAGAAGTGATTCGGGTCTGAATCGAATAAACTCACTCAATCCGCCCACGTACATAAAGCCGTCTTCCTTGTATTCAATAACATTGGCATCTCTGAGGGAGAGTCCCTGCGCGGCGCCCATGTTGCGAATAAATCCGGTCTGTGGATTCAAAACCGAAACGCCTTCATCCGAGAGTATCCAAATACGGTTTTGTGCATCGGCGCAGAGCGAAACGAAGCGCGAATTCTTCAAACCATCTTTTTGGGTATAAAACCGAACCTCATTGGTCTCGGGGTTTAATTGCGCCAAACCGGTCTGCCCTTCGAGGAGCCAAACCATTCCATCGTTCGAAACCACAACTTGATGAATTACCTGCGACAAGGCCTTCGTGGCGGGCGATAGCGAAATCCAGTTGGCTTTGTTTTGCGTTGGATGAAACCGGAACAACCTGCGATTATGCGTAACACCATAAAACCAGCCTTTTTTACCCGGCTCCATGCCGAGCAACCGCATTTCTGAATCGCCAAGAAGCTTTGATAGTGTAGGAAAAAAATCGTACAGCGAATCTTGTTGATAAGCATACGCATAAAAGTGTTTTGCACAGGTTGCCCAAATGGTATCGCCCGCATGTGAAAGCCGGTAAACTGTTTGCTCCGGGATTAGCTGCTTGGGCTTTTTGGCATAGCGAATTGGTTCTAGTTTTCGCTCTCCATTTGGGACGGTAGTCAGTTGCATTAACCCGCTATTTGTTCCCCACCAGCATTCCTTTCCATTAAACGGATTTTTAAGCGCGCACTGTACGGAGGTCCCTTTGCCTTCAAATGAGGCCGGATGCTTTATGTCGACTTGCTTAGATGCTTCGTCGAAAATATAGACCCCTTTCGTATAATACGTTCCGGCATAAATTCTTCGCTCCTTTAAACTCGGGAAAAAGCATGAGATTACAGAAATGCCAAGCATATCGTTGCCGCCCGGCCCTGCGGCATTAAATTGTTCGATTGAAGCATTTATCCCAAGCAGAATATGCAAACCGCCTTTAGAACCGAGGGCGAAATTGTTCCCAACCGCTTCAACACACAAGCCCTGACCTTGACTTCGGATACTCAAGGGATTTTCGGATTCAAATTCGAGTTTTTGAATTTCACCCGTTACCAAATTATACAGCCCAAAGCCCTTGTAACGATTACTGAAAACGAGCCGATTATCATCGATGAAGCAAAGTTGTCCGGAATGATTAGCGCCATCAATTTTAGTTTTTGAATCGATGGGCACCGTTCCCCAGGAATCTGTTTGGGGCGTGTATATACGGATGCCCATGCCCCAGCTGCCACAATAAATATTACCATCTGAACCAATTGCAAGACACTGCAGCAAATCGTCTGAAATATTGCCCGACTGATGGGTTTTGAAGGATCGATCTTGCGGATTAAAGGAAAGCAATCCGACTCTGGTGCTCATCCAAAAAAGCCCATTTGCATCGGATGCCACATCGAAAATCTCATTGAAATTGTACCCGCTATTTCGCTTATCGAACGAAACCCTTGAGAAGGAATTGGTTCTCCGATTGAAGTTTGCCAAACCTTTGTTCCAAAAAGCAACCCACAAATTACCCTGTGAATCTTCGATAAATGCCGTTGGTTTATTGCTGCCCGCCTCGTTTGGATTATCGGGGTTAAAAACATAGCGTTTAAATCGTTCTGTTTCGGGATTAAACACAGAGATTCCTCCGTCTTCAATGCCAATCCAAATTAATCCTGTTCGATCCTGAAACAATTCTACAACTAAATTTCCGCTCAAACTATTGCTATCTAGCGGATTACAATTAAAGTTCGTGAACGTTTTGCCGTCGAAACGCGAAAGGCCTCTATCGGTTCCTATCCAAAGAAAGCCGTCTTTATCGAGCAAAGTGCTGTGCACAGCATTGTTTGCAAGTCCCTGCTCGGCGGTGTAGTTAAAAAATCGCATAGGTGATTCCTGCCCGCATAACAGCAGCGGAAAAAACAGAAACAGCGAAACAACCTTGCGTAATACGTGCAACATAAACTCGATCAAATGTAATTTATGGCTTCGATACAAAGTCAATCCAATTTATTAACGGTCTACTTAACTTTATAAGTGGTTATGTTTTTCAGATAAGTGGTAAACAAAAAAGGCCGCCCGTTAAGGCGGCCTATTATCTCTGTGTTTATGGTGACTATGGGAACACGCCCAAAGAATTGTACGATGTAGCAATTTTCTTTATGGCCGATACAAACGCTGCTGTACGTAAATCGGGAACACCGGCACCACTGTGCAATTCGTTACGGATTGCGTGGTATGCCGTTATCATGGTTTCTTCCAGCCCCGAATATACCAAATCCAACTCATCGGCGCCGCGTTCAATTAATTCGCGCTGGGCTGTATTGACTTTGTTTCCGGTAATTTCTTCAACCACATGCAGCATATTTCTGCTTGCAGATTCATCGTAACGCTTGCCCAATCGCCCAAAGCGAACGTGGCTTATGTTTTTCAGGTATTCGAAATACGAAACCGTAACGCCACCGGCATTGAGGTAGATATCAGGAATGATGTAAATTCCTTTCTTGTTCAACACTTCTTCGGCATCGGCAGTAACCGGACCATTTGCAGCTTCAGCGATGATCTTGCATTTGATTCGGTCGGCGTTCTCTTTGTTGATTTGGTTTTCGAGTGCCGCAGGAATTAACACATCGCACTCCAGCTCAAGGGCTGCATATTTGTCGATGGTCGTTGTTCCAGGGAAATTAAGAATACTTCCCGTTTTATTGCGATGTGCCTCTAATGCCAGTGGATCGATTCCGTTTGCATCGAAAATTGCCCCATCCCATTCGGCTATGGCAACAATTTTACCTCCGCCCTGATGAACAAATTTACATGAGTGGAAACCTACATTTCCGAAGCCTTGTACTACGAATGTTTTTCCGGCAATTCCGGGAGCCATTCCCCAGCGGGCGCAATCTTCGACAACACTTAATGCTTCACGTACGCCGTAAAACACACCAAGCCCCGTTGCTTCCTTACGGCCGCGTATTCCGCCCTGCGAAACAGGCTTTCCGGTAACACAACCTAAAGCGTTGATTTCGTTCGGGAAGAAGGTAGCATACGTATCAACAATCCACGCCATTTCGCGTTCACCCGAACCATAGTCGGGAGCAGGCACATCGATGCCCGGACCGATGAAATTCTTCTTAATAAGTTCGGATGTATATCGACGGGTAATGCGCTCCATTTCTTCGGCCGACAGCTTACGCGGATCTACTTTAATACCACCTTTGGCTCCACCAAACGGCACATCAACGATTGCACATTTGTAGGTCATCAATGCCGAAAGCGCCATTACCTCATCCTGGTTTACACCCATGCTGTAACGGATGCCTCCTTTTGTAGGAAGCTTATGATGGCTATGCTCGGAGCGATATGCCTCTATTACCTGATATTCGTTTCCGATTTTAACCGGAAAGCGAATCTGGTAAACGCTATTGCAATGCTTTATTTGTTCTAGAATACCTTCGGGCACATCAATAAACTTAGCTGCCCGATCGAAATACTTGAGGACATCATCAAAGAAACTGGCCTCATTGGTGTTCGAATGATTTGACATGAAATCTTTTTTTGATTGATTTGGGAATATCGGGCGCAAACGTACATATTTTTTTAACGAATATGCAAGCCTCCTTCAATCATATTTTGCCCAAATCGAAACTAAACATCTCGTTAATTACCCCGCGATAAGCGCCATAGCTTTGGAAAATACTTCCACAGCCAAATGGCTATTGAAATACTTCCCGCAATGAAAAAAAACAGGCAATACGATTTAATTCCCAGATTGTAAAATTCGTCGGTCATCCAGATAGAATTCGCCGTAATCCAAAAGGTAACCGACAAGTTTGGCAGAAAATCGCCCATGTTTTTTCGGCAAATCCACGTGAGGTAAACCGAAAGTAAGAGCGTAGGCACAATCATCATCAATCCTAAAGGCCGCCAAACCAAAGCCCAGCAGGCATCTTTGATAAGCCAAAACGGTAAATGCAGGTTCTCCAAAAGGCGCAGTCGCATGGTGTAAAGTTAGTGCGAAATGGTGATTTTGTGTTATCAACAGGTCAATCTTGACAAATCGATATATACGCCCTTAAAGGACAATTGAATTAACGCGAATTTTCATCTACCAAATCGGAATTAAAACCAATCGGTTTGTGGTTAACTTTCTTGTATGCGCGAAAACCCCATTTTACGCTCATTTTCCGCTCTCATCTTCACCTTTTTTCTTTCTGTATTTGCATCTGGACAGCTTCTCGCTCAGGAGAACTGTAACAACGGAATCGATGATGACGGAGACAACCTCGTTGATGTGTTCGACCCGGATTGCCCATGCGACAACGAAATTTTATTGTGCGAACCCACCTGCGAATTTTCGTTCCCGGGCGGTGCGCTGAATTTTCAGTCGCAGTGGACCAGTGCCGAAACGATTCCGGTTTATCAGACTCCGCTCGTGGCCGATATCGATAACGATAACACGCCCGAAGTAGTTATTCTTTCAAGCAACAGTTTGGTTTCCTCCGACCCGCGGCGTGCAAAAGACCTCCTGATTATTAACGGTGTAACGGGAAATACCGAGCTCACGATTACTACACCTTTTCTGGCCTGGGTTGGACCCAATCCGGTGGCCATAGCTGATATCGACGACGACGGCTTTGGCGAAATCATCGTAGCCGCAATGGATCATCCAGACAATGCTGCCGGCGACCGGCGTTTCCTGTTTTGCTACGAACACACCGGCACACTAAAATGGAAATCTGATTCACAATACGGCTATGAAGGTGTTGCCCGCTTTGGTTCTACACTCGGCATTGCAGACATAAACAGCGACGGCATTCCGGAAGTGTACGTTTACAACCAGGTGTTTAACGCATTAACCGGTGTTAAACTCGTTGAAGGCGGATCATCGGGCGCGATGGCGGTGATGACTCGCCAACCATTTGGAGATTTAGCCAATCCAGTTGCGGCCGATTTAACCACTGATCCCGGATTGGAGCTCGCCTGCGGAAATACCGTCTATGAGATTCTGATTGCAAACACTGCCGGAACAGCCGGAAATACGATTACACCCATCACCATTCTCGCAAAAAACGATGGGTATACCTCACTTGCCGATATCGATTTGGATGGAAATCTCGATGTCATCGTTGCCAGCGAAGGTTCCAATGGCGAAATCTATGTCTGGAATCCGAACAACGGAAGTCCTTCAGTAATTGCCTCGCGCACCTTGCCCAACACAGGCGGTAACTGGATTGGTGTGCCTTTCGTGGGCGACATGGACAAAGATTGCGAACCCGAAATTGGTGTTACGCGAGCCACACGTGTTTTTGCATTGGATTATAATGGCTCGGAAACACTCCAAAACAAATGGACGCTTACTACCACGGATGCCTCTGGTTTTACCGGTATTACGATGTTCGACTTTAACCAGGATGGTACACAGGAACTGGTATACCGCGACGAATCTACGTTAAGAATTATCGATGGTTCGGGAAGCACGCCTGTTACCATCGGAACGAATACCTGCGGATCGGGGACAGGATCCGAAATGCCTGTTGTTGCCGATGTGGATGGCGACGGGCAAGCCGAAATCTGCGTAAGCTGCCAAACCAGCACCATCCAACTCGGACAACTCAATGTATTTGAAGCTACAGGGCAACCTTGGGCGCCATGCCGAAGCATTTGGAATCAGTTCAATTATTTCAACATTAATATCAATAGCAACCTAAGTGTTCCGCTCCAACAGCAGCAACATCAGGTCTTGTTGAGTACCGTAACATGCCCTTTCAGCACCTGCAGCGAAAACCGTCCGTTTAACAGCTTTCTTACACAGGCAACGTTTTTAACACAGGAAGGCTGCCCGATTTATCCGGCGGCTGACATCTCGCTATCGCTGGTTTCTGGCTCTTGCAATGGATCAACCGAATACAATCTCAGTGTTCGCATCAACAACATTGGAGGCGGATTGGCACAACAGGGTTTCCCTGTGCGCTTTTATGCTGGCAATCCGTTTACGAGTGCCGCAACAGAACTTGTTCCCACAGGCGGTATAGCCATTTCTACCTTGAATCTGCTCCCCGGCGAAACAGAAACGATCAACGTTACGCTCGATATTTTATCGCTACCCAAGCCATTCAACCTATTTGCAGTATTGAACGATGATGGCACTACTGCACCACCTTTCAATTTCCCATTAAGCAGTATACCCGATTGCAATTATGGCGACAATGTAGTGTTTGTTCCGGCAATTAATTGTTGTCCGTTCGGAGACCTTAGTTTAGGCGCATTTACTCCAACCGGTGCAACTTTATGTCAGGGCGAAAGCGAAACCATCAGCGTTTCGCCTACCAGTTCTGCCGGATTAACCAATGCAACATTTACCTGGACCGCTCCCGATAACACCACGGTAAACAACGACTCCATACTTGTTACGCAAAACGGAACCTATATAATTGTTGTGGAGGATGATGCCCAATGCGAAGTGAGCGACTCGGTTGACATTAGCTTTTTTCCTTTACCAACGGCTGCTTCAGCTGGATCTGATCAAACCATTTGTTTCGATAATACTGCGCTCGAGGGAAATGTCCCCGCTGTTGGAACGGGCCAATGGACACTGGTTTCAGGCAGTGGATCGATTGCAAATTCCGCATCACCTACCAGTAATGTGAGTGGAATTGCCGTTGGAACGAGTCTTTTCGAATGGAAAATTACCAGCGGTGGAATTTGTATTTCAGTCGATACCGTTGCAATTACGCGAATTCCCGCTCCGTCGCCATCAAATGCAGGATCGAACCAAGATTTTTGCGCCGATAATGCAACACTTGCAGCTGAATCTCCAACTGTCGGAGTCGGAACTTGGAGTTTAGTTTCGGGGAGCGGAACACTCGCTGATCCTACAAACGCAGCCACATCGGTTACGAATCTGAGTCCGGGTGCCAATGTGTTTCAATGGTCGGTAAGCAATGGTATTTGCCCGGTGAGCAACAGCCAGGTGAGCATTACACGCTTCGAAAACCCATTACCTGCCGATGCCGGTACTAACCAACAAATTTGTGCCGACAATACGACATTAAGCGCCATTTCACCAACAATTGGCAGCGGTGTTTGGACGCTCTCATCGGGAAGTGGAACGATTGCCGATGCGTCCGACAACCAAACTGCAGTTTCTGGTTTAGGAGCGGGGAGCAATGTGTTTCGTTGGACGGTTACAAACGGCGTTTGTCCTTCGGTTTTTGATGAAGTTGCCATACTGCGCGATTTACCGCCGAGCCTTGCTACGGTTGGTGAAGATCAGCAAATTTGTTCGGCTTCGGGCAGTATCAGCGCTACAATACCACTTGTTGGAACGGGCCTCTGGACAGTAAGTGCGGGGTCGGCAACACTTAACAATGCAAGCGCAGCATCCACCAATGTAAACAACCTCAGCATTAGCACAAACACGTTTACATGGACGGTAAGCAATGGAAATTGTCCGCCATCAATAGCAGTGCTTAGCATTCAGCGCGATGAGGTGCCAACGCCGGCATTAGCCGGAAACGACCAGCAATTCTGCGGCAACAGCGCAACATTAAGCGCAAATACACCCATTGTTGGATCAGGAGCCTGGAGTTTTAACAGCGGCAGCGGAACGTTTGCAGACCTTTCAAATCCTTCAACCTCGGTAAGCAGCCTCGCCCCCGGAATAAATCAACTTGCCTGGACCATCAGCAACGGAACATGTCCGCCGAGTGTTGATTTGGTTTCAATAACGAGCGATGAAATTATTCCGGCCAATGCAGGAACAGATCAAGCCATCTGCAACACAACAGCAACACTTGCGGGGAATTCGCCCGCTTCGGGAACCGGTATATGGAGCATTTTATCCGGAACCGGAACAATTGTAAATGCAACACAAGCAAATAGCATTGTTGAAAATATAGAAGCCGGCACAATAGAATTGGTGTGGACCATCACTAATGGCTTGTGCATTAGCCGCGACACCATTAGTATTACACGCGCGCTTCCGCCAAGCAATGCCGAGGCCGGCGCCGATCAATCGCTATGCGCAACAACAACCGTGTTAGAAGCAATTGCTCCCGATACCGGAACCGGAACATGGAGCGTGTTGAGCGGAAGCGCCACTTTTGGAAATGCACAATCGCCTACCGATCAGATTTCGGGACTTGCAGTTGGAAACAACGTTTTAATCTGGACCGTTTCGAGCGGCGTTTGTCCGGCAAACTCAGATAGCCTTACCATTACCGTTTCAGAAAACCCAGTTGACCCCGATGCCGGAGAAGATCAATCGCTTTGTGCAGCCAATGGTCAATTGAATGCGTTATCGAGCGGAAATGGTTCGTGGACGTTGATTTCGGGAAGCGGAAGCATTGCCAGTCCGAATCAGGCAAATTCAACTGTTACGGCTTTAGGAATTGGCGAAAACGTATTTCGCTGGACTGAAGTAAGCGATGCCTGTGAGGCTTTCGACCAAGTTACCATAACACGCTTTTCACCACCCAGTGAAGCATTGGCTGGTGAAGACCAAACCATTTGCTTCGGCGAAACGGTAACCCTTTCTGCCAATACACCTGCAATTGGAAATGGTGTCTGGACAGTAACATCGGGAACGGGGACATTTGACGCGAACACGAATCCATCAGCTATTTTTACAGCAGCCGCTGCCGGAAGCATTGTTTTGGAATGGTCGATTGTGAATGGCGTTTGTCCAGTAGAGCGCGACAGCGTAACTATAATTGTGAATGAGCCTCCATCAGATGCCAATGCAGGAAGCGATGTTGAAACCTGCGCCGATACCGCTGCCCTTAATGCGGCACCTCCGTTATCGGGAACAGGCTTGTGGAGCATTCAAAACGGAAATGCTACGATTGAAAATGCTTCAAATCCACAGTCTAGCATTTCGGGCTTATCGCCGGGAACTGTCGTTTTAGTTTGGACGGTTAGCAGCAATGGTTGTGAACCCGACTCCGACTTGATTTCGATCCTCATCAATACGCCGCCCGATGCGGCAAATGCCGGAGAGGATGCCGAAATTTGCACCGATTCGCTTGTATTATCGGCCAGCACGCCGGCATCCGGTAACGGAACCTGGTCGGTAATTACCGGCAGTGGCACGTTCGCCAATTCTTCCAACCCCACCACAAGTGTATCGAACGTGGCCGCCGGGGTGAGTGTTTATCAATGGACTATTAGCAGCGGTGTTTGTCCTCCGTCGACCGATCAAGTTGTGGTGCAGCGCGATTCTGTTCCGGTTATCGCCGACGCGGGCGCCGACCTTTCCGTTTGCGGATCAGATAGCGCAAGCCTTCAAGCTGCCGATCCGTTCCCCGGAACCGGACAATGGCTGGTTGTTTCGGGCGCGGCCATTGTTGCAAATCCGAATGACCCCAATTCGCTTGTTTCGAGCCTATCGATTGGCTTAAATACCTTCCGTTGGATTGTAACCACCGGCGATTGTCCACCACAAGAAGATTCCGTAAATATCTTCCGTTTTGCGCCACCATCTCAAGCAATTGTAAGCGCAGACACAAGCATTTGCTCAACAACCTTGACTTTCTCGGGAAATACGCCTGAAATTGGCACCGGGGCCTGGAGCATCATTGAAGGAAGCGGTTCATTATCTGACCCCAATGCATCAACAACAGAAGCGAGTAACCTCAGCAGCGGTGTCAATCAATTTGTTTGGACCATCACCAATGGCGATTGCATTCCAACGGCCGACACATTAACCATCAACGTCTCCAAGAATCCGATTACACCCAATGCAGGCCCCAACCTGAGTATTTGCGCCGATACAGCAACACTTTCGGCGGCAGTGCCATCGGTGGGAACAGGCGTTTGGACGATTCTTTCGGGCAATGCCGTTCTCTCAGATTCTCTTTCGCCGAATGCCGCATTAAGTGGTATCGAAGCTGGAACGATAGTTCTGCAGTGGACCGTAACCAACGAAAGTTGTGTCGCCTCAGACCAAATGGAAGTAACGCGCAGCTTGCCTCCTGACAGCGCCGTTGCCGGTGAAGATTTGATTGTATGCGATTCTGTTGCTCAGCTCAATGCCAACCTTCCGGTTACCGGCAGTGGGGTGTGGAGCATTGTATCGGGCGGTGGAACATTGTCGGATGCAACAAACCCCGCAAGCTCAATCACAGCGCTCGATACCGGAATAACCATTTTGCGTTGGACCATCAGCAATGGTGTTTGTCCAGTACAATCGGATGAAGTTTCGATTACACGTAACACAGCGCCCGATTCGGCTTCGGCCGGCAACGACCTCAGCATTTGTTCCGATACAGCACAATTGAACGCCGAAATTCCAACGCTCGGAACCGGAGTTTGGAGCATAGAAAGCGGCACCGCAACGCTCGAAAATAGTGCAGATGCCAATTCAAACGTAAGCAACATCGCTGTAGGAACGGTAGTATTGCGCTGGACAATTAGCAATGGAGATGGCTGTCCTACTGTGTTCGATGAAATGACTATCACGCGGAATTCGCCACCCGATTCGGCAATTGCTGGCGAAGACCAACTCGTTTGTACCGATTTAGTTCAACTCTCGGCCAACAGCCCCACCACGGGCAGCGGTCAATGGATTGTAGTTTCGGGAAATGCAAGTGTAGCCGCATCCGATGCAGCACAAACCTCGGCTACAGGTTTGAGCGCCGGCAATAACGTGTTTGAGTGGCGCATTTCGAATGGCTCCTGCCCCGAAACTACCGACCAGGTTACCATTGTACTTGGCGATACGGCTTTTGCGGGTGAGGACATCTTTTCGTGCGATTCAACTGTTGCATTAAATGCAATAGTTCCGCTTAGTGGAACAGGGTTCTGGACCGTTCTGAGCGGCTCAGCAACTATAGCCGACAGCAGTTCGGCAACAAGTGTTGTTTCGGGACTTGGCGAGGGAACCACCATACTTCAATGGACCATTTTAGGAAGTGCCTGCAGCGATACCACCGACGAGGTTCAGATTATCCGTTTCTGCAGCGAACCACCGGTAATTACAAACGATAGCCTGGTGTTGCTGGAAGATTCTGTACTCACATCCAACTTCCTGAACAACGGCGATACCGATCCCGACGGCGCAACATTAGTGGCCGATACGGTTCCAACATCGGGCCCGGCACATGGAACAATCGACATTCAAGCGGATGGAAGTTTTACCTACACACCAAATGAAAACTACTACGGTAACGATACCGTGGTAGTGCAAGTCTGCGACAGTGCGCTGGTTCCTCCCGGCTTGTGCGGTTTCGATACGCTCTTCATTGTGGTTGAGCCCGTGAACGACACCCCGCTCGTGCAAAACGATCAGTTTGCAGGACTTATGGATTCGGTTGTTACCGGAAACATCTTAAACAACGACAGCGATCCGGTTGAAGAAACAGCTATGAGCTCCAATCCAATCTTACTTCAGGGGGCCACAAACGGTATTTTCGTCATCGACACCGAGGGTAATTTTACCTATACACCCAATCCGGGCTTTACAGGACAAGACACCATCATAGTTTCAGTCTGCGATTCGGGATTCCCCTTGCCGGAAATTTGTTTGCCCGATACGGTTGTGATATTCATTAACGACAGCATCAATGATGCTCCAACCATTACGAACGATTCGCTTACAATTTTTGAAGATCAAACACTCAGCGCGAGTTTCCTGAACGACGATTTTGACCCCGATGGAACAACATTGATTGCAGACACGATCCCTTTAAGCGGGCCCAACCACGGCACAATCGACATCAATCCCGATGGAACTTTTACCTACACGCCCGATTCGAACTACTACGGTGTCGACACGGTTATTGTAAACGTTTGCGACCAGGGAATACCGCTGCCTGAGATATGCCTTCCCGACACGATAATTATCGTAATACTTCCGCTGAACGATGCTCCGGTAATTGAAAACGAATACGAAAACGTGAATCCGGGCGATACGTTGGTTGGAAACATCCTGTTGAACGATTACGATATCGACAGCACAAACCTCAGCGCCGATACACTTATCCTCGATGGGCCCAACAACGGAACCTTCACACTGGAGGAGGACGGAAGTTACACCTACATTCCCGATCCGGGCTTCACAGGAATCGACACGATTGTAATTGCTGTGTGCGATTCGGGATTCCCACTTCCGGAAATTTGTGCGAACGACACAGTTTTCATAACGGTAGGCGAAGTTACCTGGACGGTTGATGCCGGCGATGACCAAACGCTCTGTGGATTTGATGCAACCCTCCTCGCCAATTCTCCGCCGGAGGGCAGCAATGCATTTTGGGATCAGATTGGAGGATCGGCAGTTATTTCAGACCCAAGCAGCAACACAAGCTTTGTAAGTGGCTTGTCGCCAGGCGAAAACATCTTTGTGTGGTCTGTTACTTTTGAAAACGCAACACAAGTTGATACAGTTATTATAACTGCGAACGAGCCGGCTACACCATCGGCCGCCGGAGACGACCAAACAATTTGCGGTAATGCAGCGAACCTCGAAGCCAACATTCCGGAAGCAGGAAACGGAGTTTGGATTAATTTATCATCGGGCGCTATTCTTTCAGATAGCCTAAGCAATGCAACATCTGTAAGTGAATTGAGTGAAGGAACAAACGCATTTGTTTGGCTAATCACCAACGGCAATTGTACCAGCAGCGATACGGTGCAAGTCATTTCGTTTACGCAGTCTACGCTAAATGCCGGTACCGATACAACATTCTGTGGCCAACAAACGGAGTTTACCCCGATTGTTCAACTGGTTGGAAGCGCCGATGTAAATTGGTCGTTGCTCTCGGGCAGCGGTAGTTTCTCGAACGACACCGTTGTTAATCCGCTCATTTCGGGATTGGCCATAGGCATAAACACCTTTGTTGTAAGCGCTACAAACGGAGCATGCGTAGTTTCAGACACCCTGAGGGTTGAAGTACTGGATCCACTTTCTTCGACGTGTTCGGAGCAGGATGTATTTATTCCCGAAGGATTCTCGCCCGACGGTGATGGACGAAACGATCAGTTTGTAATTTACTTTACACAAGGGCGCGAAGTAAAACTGGAGGTTTACAACCGCTGGGGGAACCTGGTTTACAAGAGCGATAATTACCTCAACGACTGGAACGGAACAGCAAATCAGGGAACCATTCTTTACGGCGATGCGCTTCCGGAAAGCACCTATTTCTACCTCATTAATATTGAAGGCGAAGACGAAACACGCAAAGGCTATTTAACCCTCTGGCGCTAAAAACAAGCTGAAATCATGAAAAAGGCACACTTTATTTTCTTTATCTGTTTGATGTTCGGCGGCGTTGTTCGGGCACAACAAGATCCGATGTACAGCATGTACATGTTCAATCCGATGGCCATTAACCCGGCATATACCGGAACGCTCGACCAGATGCAGGCCATTGCATTATACCGTAGGCAATGGATCGATTTTCCGGGTGCTCCGCAAACGGGAACGATTACCTTTCATGGTCCGATTGTAAACGAAAACATGGGCTTGGGGCTTTCCTTTGTTTCAGATCGAATCGGAAAAATGAATACCGGAGGCTTCATGGGAACCTATGCCTACCAACTTCGATTTAAAAAATCGCGCCTGTCGTTCGGACTTCAAATTGGCGCCAGAAATTTCAGGGCAAACTTAACCGATGTCGCCCTCTCGCCCGACAATGCGTACGATGAATCGTTCGCTAATGCCGTTTCGGAATGGAATCTGAATTTTGGTACTGGTGTTTTCTGGTATGGAAAGAATGCTTACCTGGGTTTTAGTATACCGCACATGCGAAATACCGTTTTAGCAGATAAAGATTTATTTGCCGTTGATCCGGCTCGCTTGCGAACGCACTACAACCTAACGGGTGGCTATGTGTTTTCGCTGAGCCCAACCTTTAAACTAAAGCCATCGGTGATGCTTAAAACCGTTACCGGAGCTCCAATTCAAATTGATTTAAACGCCAACTTGTACTGGCTCGATGTGCTTGCAATTGGCGCTTCGTACCGAAGTGGAAACGCCCTGGTATGGATTGCCGAAATTCAGGCAAACCAGTTCCTGAGAATCGGTTATTCCTTCGACCAAACGGTAAATGGGCTGCGCGGTTCTGTTGGCGGATCACACGAAATAATGGTACGTTGCGATATGGGCTTCAACAAGAATAAAACGGTTACACCTCGCTACTTCTAAATATGATGCAAACCACTACATTCAGATTTTTTGCCGTGGCTTTGTTTCTGGCTTTGGCTACTTTGGTGATGGGACAATCGCCGGCAGAACGTCGTGCAAACCGCTTATACAGCAATTACGCATACAGCGACGCTATTGAACTATACGAACATTTGCTGAAAAAGCACCCGGAGAAGAAAGTGTTGATGCGAAATCTCGCTGAATGCTATATCAAAACCGGTCAAGCCGAAAAAGCAGAACAGTGGCTTTCGAAAGCCTTGTCGGGCGAAAACGCTGCTGCTGCCGACTATCTTCAACTGGCCATGCTGCAGGAAACGCTTGGCAAACGCGAAGAATCGAAGGCCAATTTTGCCAAAAGTCAAAGCCTTAATGCCGCCGATTCACGTGGCGAACGCTATCTAAAAACGATGGACAATCAGGCGGTACTGTTTGCTGAATCTGATTGTTATCGCATCCAAAAACTCAATCAAAACTCCGAAGGCTCCGACTTCTCCCCAACTCCATTTTCGCTCAACGGGCAAAACTACCTTCTCGTCGTTTCCAATGGGTTTAACGAGGAGTTTGCTAAGTCGATTTTCCCCTGGAACCGGAAACGTTGGCTCGACATATACCAATTGCCCTTAACCAACGATTCAACTGCCGAAACAGCGCGTGTTTTACCGCGCAACATCAACACAAAGTACCACGATGGCCCCGCTTCTTGGAACGCGAAAAACCAAACACTGGCCTTTACGCGAAACAACTATTACAAAGGGAAAGTAAAGCGCAGCAAAGACCGCGTTAACAAGCTCACCATTTTGTTTTCGTCTTTCGATGGAAAAACGTGGTCCTCCCCTATTCCATTTTCATTCAACGATCCCGAATATTCGATCGGGCACCCCTGTTTTAATGCCGATGGAACCGAGTTGTATTTTTCGTCCGACATGCCGGGTGGCTATGGTGGATCCGACATCTATGTTTCCAAAAAAACAGGCAACGATTGGGGCAAACCCGTTAATCTGGGACCATCTGTTAACTCAAACGGAAATGAGTTGTTTCCCTTTCTGCATAGCGATTCCTTACTGTATTTTTCATCAAGCGGTTGGGGCGGCTTGGGAGGACTCGACATTTACACCACACATCGCGAAAACGAAAGCTGGACGCAGGCCGAGAACGCAGGTTCTCCGATAAACGGAACCTTCGACGATTTTGGCGTATGGATTTCGGCCGATAGCCGCAGTGGCTTTATCTCATCGAACCGTAATGGTGGAGCCGGAAACGATGATGTCTATCGATTCACTTATGCCCCAAAACCTTCGCTTATTACCGTAAGAGATCAGGATGATTTGATGCCAGTTAAGGAGGCAGAAGTAGTTGTTTATCTGGATGGGAAGAAAAAGGAAGTCCTTAAAACGGACCCCTCCGGTACCGTAAACGTTTTTCTGAATCCTTGTAAAAAATATACCTTCGTTACGAATGCCGGCGGCTATCCCGAGCATTCACGCGAACAGGAAATGGCTTGCGTTCCGGGCGCCTCACGCGATGTGCAGATTACCATTCGCCGACCCAAAGCGTACGTGCAGGTGTACGACCTATTTAGCCAGGCCATGATTCAAGGTGCCGCCATATCATTAAGCGATTTGACCAACGTCAACGACCCGGGGGCATTGGGCGAAACCGACGAAAAAGGATATTACCGCTTTTCGCTAAATCCCTGCCATGAATACGAAGTTACGGCCACCAAGAAGGGTTTGCCGGAAGTAAAAAAACGCTTCAAGGCACCGTGTTCTCTCAAAGAAGAAGATGTGCCCGTTCGCCTCGGAACCGGCATTGCGCCGCCCAAGGGTGTAATTGTGCGATTAAATGTTGTAGATGAACAATCGGGGGCAACCGTTCCTTCAGCACGGGTAATCGTTAAGAACAAGCAGGATAAATCCGAACAGGAATATTTCGCAGACGATGCGGGAGAGCTTCAGGTTGTGGCAAAAGAAGGTGCCGAATTGGAGATTCGTGCGACACGCGTGGGTTATTTTTCGACATCGCGCAGCAAAGCTACGATTAAAGTTCCCAAAGGACAGAAATCGACACTCGAAACCTTGAAATTACTTAAGCTGGCCGAAGGCGGCATCATCGCTCTCGAAGGCATTTACTACGACCTCAATAAAACAGAGATTCGAAAAGATGCCGCCAAAGTGCTCGATTATGTGTACCAGGTGCTGCTCGAAAATCCAACGATGGTCATCGAAATGGGTTCACATACCGATGCACGCGATAGCGACGAACGCAACATGAAGCTGTCCGAAGGTCGTGCAGCCTCGGCTGTGGCCTACATTGTGGCAAAGGGAATTGAGGCCGTACGCATTACAAGCAAAGGCTATGGCGAAACACAGTTGAAAAACAAGTGTGGAAACGGTGTTAAATGTCCGGAGGCTCTGCACCAGGAAAACCGACGAACCGAAATTCGAATCGTTTCGTTCGATTAAGGCTTTAAGGTGGTGATGGTTTCGAAATACATGCGCCCTTTCACAGCGTTGACCACGATGGTGTCGTTTCGGGGAGCGCCATTTAACCGATAGCTTTTTACCACCAGTTTGTTGCTCCCGGTTTTTAAGGGGATTCGCGCATAGCTCACATCCGATGGAAGAATGGTCCAGCTACGGGTATCGGCCTGTTCGGTTATTGCGTTAGCCAAACCCAAGACGGCACCTGCTTCTTTGTTTTGCTGGCGTAACGCATATTCGCCCGCCTTTTTCACTGCCATCCGCAACAAAGCGGTTCCCATTTCGCGCATAAAACGATCATTCAGGCTTTTGTGCGCAATGGCATCAAGTGGCTCTGCGGCCTCGAATGCATAACGTTTGCCCTCAAGCAGAATTTCTGCACTGCTGTATGTTTTTTTACGCGAGGTGAATTTGGGGAAGGCGATGCGAAACACCTTCAGATCGGCCAAATTGCCGGCATCCTGAGCACTCACCGACGAAGCTGGAAATGAGAACGATATTCCCAAGTTAACATTCGAGAAGGTGATGAATCCGTTTTGCTGCAAAATCACAAAATCGAGCGACCATTGCTCTTTCGCCGGAACAAGACCGTTATTCCAAAAAACAATTAGCGAGGCATCGGGCTCCACTTCATCGTCCACTTTCATTCCAAACAGGTTGCGGTAATATTCTGCCTCCGATTTAAAACCGGTTTTTACGGCGGTGCGGATGATGTCGCGCTTGAGTTGCTCCGGTGCCTTAACAGCAAAGAAATTGGTGTAATCGCCCGCATAAATTTCGTAGGCATTACGGTAAGCAATAAAAGCATTGTTTGCATCGCCCGAAGCTTCGTAAATCAAGCCCATCAGCAAATGACCGAAGGCATCTGCCTTGTATTTGGGCTTCTCTTTTGTCGCATCATACAAGCTATTCAGCAAGAGATTCATTCTGCGGCACTCAACCAGTGCCGACTCCAATTTTCGTTCGCCCAGGTACGAAAGACTCGCGGCATAATGCATCATAACACGCTCAAAGTCTTCGGGAACATAGTGTTTAACGGAAGGATTTACCAAAAACGACAAGGCTTCCAACCCAAGCGATTTGCGCGCATCTTCAATGTGGCGGTCGGCCTCGAGAAATAACGCCTGAGCGCCAGACCAATCGCGCATCAGGTAATGCGTATAGGCCGAATTGAGCAGGTGCAATGTTTTATTCCGAGGCCTTTGCCCTTTCTTTTCAGACTTTTCGAGGTGCTTAACAGCATCTGTATAATCTTCGTTCACGATATCGGAAACGAAATTTCGCTGCCGAACGTGATAAGGTCTGCATTGATAAAATAACAGCATGGCCAGCGCGAGCAATGCGCCGGAAACCCTCCGCAGCATCTGCGTTTTGCTTAATTTACAATATACTTTTTACCCTTGTAGTCGCCAATCCAAACAATCTCATTGGTTTCGAGATTGGTCAGCTCCAAATCGACCTGCCAGAACGTAGTCTTTTCCTTGCCGTAACTGTCTACAATCGATTTTACGGTTCCCTGCATGATGAAATCGGCACCCAATTCTTTTCCAAACTTCTTCATGGTTTCGGGTGATGCGAAATCCTGCTGGTCGGCTCGTTCGCCACGCAGCTCGTTACGGCGTTCTCCGGCTTGAACCAAACGAATCAAACTGCTTTTAATGAATGCCTTCTCTACGTCTTTGATGAAAATTTCGGTGTCTAAATGTTCGTGGCTGTTATTGCGAACCAAGCCAACCACAACTACGGGTTTGCGCTTCTGCTCGTTCGAGAAATTGCCCAGCCAGTCGCCACCCAATGCCTGCGATACAAGCGCTTCGGCGCACAAACGAGCATCGGTTTCGTTCCAGCGACCGCTTAGGTCCATTACTTTGTTAGGCTCAACGCGCGTTACAGTGCGGCGTGCGCAAGAGTTGAAAACAGTTGTTGCGCCAAGCAATAGAGCAACAAACATCAGATTGGTAGTTTTCATGGTATGTTCGGGTTTTGATTAACGTGTGTAGGTTGATTTCACCGGAATTGGTCCGTCGCCTTCGTCAATTGTGTAATTAAGCACAAAGGAATTGTTTGAGTAGGTTCCGCTGCCTTGTATTGGAATTCCGGCAATGTCTTGAAGGTCAATAGACAAAGAATTTCCTGCAACAATTGCTTTCAAGCTTAACGAAGAGCCGAGATTGTTAGGGTTGCTGATTAAAATCCTGCTGGTATTGCTTGTGTCTAAAATAACTACTGAGGTATATCCGGGTACACTTACCTGATTGATCGTCTCTGAAACCGTCCACGTTCCAACAAATTTATCTCGCGGGTCGGCATCCGGAAGCGTCTCCTCATCTTCAGCACACGAGGCAAAAAACAATAAACCAATGACAATGATTCGCGGTAAAAAATTCAGGCTTTTCTTCATGGTTTCATTTTTCGGCGGCTCCCCTTGGCAAGTTCAATGCCAAAATCAACCACCCCAACTGTTTGATATATAATTGCTTAATTGGTCAGCTATTTTTCGGTCGTTGCTCAAGCGCGGCACCTTGTTTTGCCCGCCAAGTTTACCCTGTGTTTTCATATAATGAATAAAGGAATCCTTCTCCACACTTCGGATTACCAGCGGCTTTAACACGTTGCCTTTGATTAAATCTTTGTAATAAATATTCCGCTGCTGTAGCGCCTCGTCTATTTTCATCCGAAAACGCTCGGGGTCGGCCGGCAAATGGCCAAACTCTACAAACCACTCGTGATAAGGCAAGCCTTCCTGGGGCGTTACCTGCGGAGCGACGGTAAATTCAACCACCTCAACTTCTTCATCCTTCGCAGCATCCTTCAATGCCTGTTCAACCTCTTCGGCAATAACGTGTTCACCAAACGCCGATGTAAAATGCTTAATGCGACCCGTAACTACAATGCGATATGGTTTTTTGCTCACAAACTTCACCGTATCGCCAATGTTATAAGCCCACAAGCCGGCATTGTTGCTTAGAATAAGGGCATAATTTACACCAAGCTCAACCTCTCCAATGCTCAATCGACGCGGATTCTCGTTGAAAAACTCATCAACGGGAATAAACTCGTAAAATATTCCGGTATCGAGCAAAAGCAATAAGCCTTCCGATGGCTGTTTGTCTTGGTAAGCGAAAAATCCTTCCGAAGCCGGAAAAAGCTCTACCGAATCGACACGTTTCCCGATCATCTTCTCAAAACGCGCCCGGTAAGGCTCATAATTCACGCCGCCATATACAAACACCGAGAACTCGGGGAAGATGTCTTTAATGGGCTTCCCCTTGCGTTTTTCGTGCAAAATCTCAAAATACATCTGCACCCACGATGGAATACCGCTTATGAGCGACATCGGCTTGTCGATGGTTTCGTCGGCAATCTTGCGCACCTTGGTTTCCCAGTCTTCGATGCAATTGGTTTCGTAGCTGGGCAACTGATTGCGGCGTAAATAACTCGGAACGTGATGATTCACAATCCCGCTCAAGCGCCCCAGTGGTATGCCGCCCACCTCCGATAAAACCGGACTTCCCGAAAGAAAAATTAAATTTCCATCCAGAAACTTCGCGTTGCCGCTTGCGTGAATGTACATCAGCAGCGCGTTTCGGGCCGAGCCAATGTGGTTGTGGATCGACTCGCGGGTAATCGGAATGTATTTCGTGCCCGATGTGGTGCCCGATGTTTTACAGAAATAAATGGGCTTCCCGGGCCAAAGCACATCCGATGCGCCATCTTTTATGTTGTCGATGTAGGCGCGAAATCCTTCGTAATCGCGAACCGGAACACGTTTCTTAAAATCGGCATAGGAGGCAATCTGATCAAATTGATGTTCCTTGCCAAACTTAGTCGAACGCGCCGAATCGATTAGCTTACGAAAAACCTTCTCTTGCGCCGCAACCGGATTCATACTCCACTTACGCACATTGGCCGCAACCAGCGCTGCTAAAGGTTTTGCAAGTATCGATTTAAGTCCCATGGTTGCGTTTCAAAGGTAAAAATTCAGCCGAATAATTATTGAATCAAAAAACCATGAAATCGCGCGGATCTATCGGTTTGCCATCGTACCAAAGTTCGAAATGCAGATGCGGCGCCGTGGTAAGCTCACCCGAATTTCCCGTAATCGCAATAGCCTCGCCCGCTTTCACGGTTTGCCCTTCCTTTTTCAACAGCACCGCATTGTGTTCGTAAACCGACACAAGGTTGTTTGCATGCTGAATGTGAATTACGTGGCCCGATTCTGATGTCCAGCCGGCAAAAATCACCGTGCCGTCAAGCGTAGCCTTTACCGACTCGTTTCGAGGTGCAACAATGTCGAGTCCGTAATGCCGTTCGGCCGGATTGAAAACCGTTGTGAGCCTGCCTTTTAAGGGTGTAAAAAAGTAATAATTGCTGATTTCACTCAAGCGCGAGGTCGAAAAACGTTCGTTGATGTCGTAACGGTCCTGCTGCTCAACTTCCTGCCTGAATTTCGCTTCATCGCTGCTGGGATTGAGCTTCGTTGCCTGTGTTTGAGGCTTTTCTCCTCCACGCGGTTTTATCGAATCGCGCCGAACGCCTCCATCGATTATTTGGCGGATGTTTTCGAGCAGCAACTTCTTGCCTGAGGCATCTTTTTCGAGCGAATCTATCTTCTCGGCAAGCTGAATGATGGTTCGGCGCATCGATACGTCGTTCGAATATCCCGGAATGTATTCCTTTAATGGCGTAAAGGCAATTACCCAGGTGGTGATTAGGATAAGCGATATCGTTACAATTCCTAAAGCCGTGAACAAATTCAACTGCGATAGCTTCAGCGAATACCGCTCTTCGTAGGTTTCGTCGTTCATCACAACCAAACGGTACTTGAACTTTAATTTCCGCAGCAGGCGCTGAAAAGCCGTTTCCTGTTTTTGTTCCACGGAGCGAATTTCGGAATATTTCATCAATCTCCTACCGATCCATTTTGGCTGTCCTGTTTTTGATTAGCTTTGAAGCATGCTGTTTTCGCAGGTCATCGGACATTCGTCGTTCAAAAAGAAGCTCATTGCCAATGCGCTCGAAGGACGAATTGCGCACACCCAGCTTTTTGCCGGGCCCGAAGGTTGTGGAGCCTTACCCTTGGCCATTGCTTACGCGCGTTACTTAAGGTGTGAGAATAAGAATGCTGAAGATTCATGTGGCATCTGCTCCTCGTGCATAAAGATGAATAAACTCGTTCATCCGGATGTGCATTTTACGTTTCCGGCAATTAAGGAAGACAGCAAGAGCAAAGGACTTTCGGCCGAGTACATCGCCGAATTCCGCGAGGCATTTCTCCAAAATCCGTATTTGAGTCTCGAAAACTGGTCCGACTGGATCGATGCCGGCAACAAAGTTCCATCTATTTACGCCGACGAAGCCAACGAAATCATCCGCCAGATTGGATTGGTGGCGGTCGAAGACGGCTTCAAAATCTTCATCATCTGGCTTCCGGAACTCATGAATGTTCAGGCCGCTAACCGTTTGCTAAAAACACTTGAAGAACCTAGCGACCGAACCTTAATTATGCTTGTTTCGGAACGACCGCAGGATTTGCTGGCTACAATCTTGTCGCGGGCGCAGATGCAGAAAATAGAACGATACAGCGTCGACGAATGTGCCGAAATTGTGCATGCGCTCTGCGGTGCATCACAGGAGAAGTGCCGCAAGGCCGCCGAAATTGCCGAGGGGAACGCCTCAGTGGCGCGCTGGCTCGTTGAAAATCAGGACGAGTCTGACGAACAGCTTGGATTGTTCCGCGCTTGGATGCTGGCCTGCTACACATACAACATCAGCGAGTTGATTTCGCTTACCGACCAGTTTCACAAGTTGGGACGCGAATGGCAGAAGGGATTTCTAACCTATGGCCTGTTTATGATTCGCCAAACAATGCTGAAAAATCATCAGGCAACGTTGAATCGGTTAACCGATACCGAACATGCATTTCTCGATAAGTTCGCCCGTTTTTTTCATCCCGGTAATTACGAAACCATTACGACCTTTGTAAACGATGCGCTTTTGCACATTGAACGAAATGGCAACGGGAAAATCGTTTTTTTCGATGCGAGCTTGCTTATTTCTGATGTGTTTCGGAAAGAGAAATTTGCCCGCACGACGGCTTGATGCCTTTCGGTTAAGCCGAGAATTTATGTAGCTTTGTCGTGTCGGGATATTCCCGTTTATCATATAGATTTTTTTAGAATGGCTTGTAGCAGTTGCTCTTCCGGACGAGGTGGTTTGCCTGCCGGATGTAAAAATAACGGGGCGTGTGGTGCCGGTGGATGTACAAAATTGCCGGTGTTCGATTGGTTGGCGAATATGCAGCAGCCTTCGGGGATGGCATCAAATTCCATCGTAGAAGTGCGCTTCAAAAACTCGCGCAAAGAGTTTTTCAAAATAGGCGAAAATAGCGGGCTTACCGTTGGTGATGCCGTGGCGGTTGATGCCAGTCCCGGACACGATTTGGGCATGGTTTCGATGACGGGCGAATTGGTGCGGCTTCAAATGAAAAAGCTCGGAAACATCAACGAACACCAGCTCAAAACGGTTTACCGAAAGGCCCGGCCGGCCGATATCGAAAAATGGCAGCAGGCTGTTGACCGCGAAACACCCACTATGCTCAGGGCGCGTGCAATTG
>Ga0169931_10001091_pt1 | contig 44436 bp, 35 predicted proteins | sample Kivu_15m_20L_FD_129675 | JGI IMG/M metagenome (GOLD analysis project Ga0169931, IMG submission 129675) | Freshwater microbial communities from Lake Kivu, Western Province, Rwanda to study Microbial Dark Matter (Phase II) - Kivu_15m_20L... | ecosystem: Environmental > Aquatic > Freshwater > Lake... | reverse complement strand
TGGTCAAATGATTTTACAAAATCCAGGGTCCCGTCATCGCTATTGCCCACGGCAATCACAAATTCATCGCACAGATCCAGTGTGCTAAAAACGGCTTCCCGCAAGGGATAATCGGCTTTCACCACATTGCGCGCTATAGTAAACCCACTGACGTACATCTTAATAAAAGCGGTTGCTGGGGGGCGGTGGGCTGACCGGCAGCCAGCGCTCATCCATCTTTTTATTAAACCTGATTTCCATGTCTTCCATAATCTGAATGGTTTCCGCACAAAACTCAAATCCTTTGCTGGCAATCATTTTCACACCCATACTTTCCTCATTATCCATCAGATGTATCCATAGTGTACATTTTCCGGGATACTGTAACATTACCGTTTCCACGGCCGTGGCTTTACCTTTCAGCATTTCATTCAACTCCATATCCACTTGCACGCTTTTCACCAGGGCATCCTTTTGAATTTCGCTGGAAAGCACGATTTCGTGATAGCGGGTATAGGTCTTTTGGTTCTTCTGGCTATATTCAAAACTTCCTTTCAGCACCAGGATGTAATCTTTGCTCAGCAGGTGTTTAAATTTTAGATAATCCTTGTTGAACAAGGTAAACTCATGGCTTCCGGAATAATCCATCAATGTAACACGACCGTAGGGTTCACCTTTCTGGCTGATGGTTTCGCGGGTAGCGGTAACAATCCCCATCACTACAAAATTGTTATTCGTAGTGCTGTTCTGCATTTCAGCCAGTTCCTTCAGCTCACAGGTTTTGATCATATCGTATTCAAACCGCAACGTATCAAGCGGATGCTTGCTAAGGTAAATGCCCACCACATCTTCCTCTTCGCGCAACTCTTCCAGCAGGGGCATTTTTTCCACGTTTGGCAGTTTGGGTTCGCGGGGCACGGCACTATCCTCTCCACCACCAAATAAGCTGCCCTGACCTGATAATTTATTGCTTTGCACGGTAAGGCCGAACTTCAGTGCCAGCTCAATACCGTTTTTACCGTCGTCATCATTTTTAAAATACTGCGCTCGGTGATACCGTGTATCAAAATCGAAGGCGCCGGCTTTTGCCATGGATTCCAGGCTTCTTTTGTTGAGGGCGCGCTGGTGCACACGGCTGGTGAGATCAAATAAACTGCTGAATGGCCCATTGGCATCGCGCTCAGTCAGAATTTCCTCCACAGCGCCCTCTCCCACATTTTTCAGTGCGCCCAGACCAAAGCGAATCTCGCCGCGTGGCGTAACGGCAAACAGGGTGCGGCTTTCATTGATATCCGGCCCCAGCACTTTCACTCCAATTCTGTTGCATTCCTCCATGTACTGGGTAATTTTCTTGATATCGCCCATGTTACTTTTCAGCACCGCGGCCATAAACTGTGCCGGATAATTGGCTTTCAGATAGGCTGTTTTATAGGCAATATCCGCATAGCAGGTACTGTGCGACTTGTTGAATGCATACGCCGCAAATTCTTCCCAGTCGCTGTAAATCTTTTCCAGCTTGTCCTGCGGATAGCCTTTTGCCAGCGCACCTTCCATAAACACACTCTTCAGCTGATTGATGATGGCTTTGTTTTTCTTACCCATGGCCTTTCTCAGCTCATCGGCCTTACCTTTGCTGAATCCGGCCAGTTTCTGGCTCAGCAGCATCACCTGCTCCTGGTATACCGTAATACCGTATGTTTCCCTAAGGTATTCCTCCATTTCAGGAAGATCATATTCCACCGGTTTTCGACCGTGCTTGCGGTCAATAAAATCGGGGATATACTTAAGCGGACCCGGACGATATAAGGCATTCATGGCAATCAAATCACCAAACTGCGTTGGTTTTAGGTCGCGCATATATTTCTGCATACCGGGACTTTCAAACTGAAAAATGGCACCCGTTTCACCCCGCTGAAACATTTCGAAGGTTTTGGTATCATCCAGCGGAATTTTCTCCACGTCAATTTCCACCCCAGCTGTTTCTTTAATCAGGCGCACGGCGTCTTTCATAATGGTGAGTGTGCTTAAACCCAGAAAGTCCATTTTAAGCAATCCGGCTTTTTCAATCTGGTTTACATCATATTGCACCTGCATCCAGGGCGAATCCTTGCTGCGGGCTACAGGTACCACATCATCAATATCTTGTGAGGCAATGATGATACCGCAGGCGTGCACACCTGTACCGCGCACAGAACCTTCCAGTTTTTCAGCATCTTTTAATACTTGGGCTTCGGGTGTATTGCTGTTATAAATTGTCTGTAATTGCCTAATGTTATCCGTATCTTCCGGTCTGAGGTTGTTCTTTTCGTCCTTCACCAAGGTTTCAGGCTGCTGATGCAGCAGTTGTTCAAGATCCACATTGCCAGGCACAAGTTTGGCCAGATAATCTGTTTTGGGAAGCGGCAAATCCAGCACCCTGCCTACATCGCGTATCGCCGATTTGGCCGCCATGGTAGAGTAGGTAACAATTTGGGCTATGCGGCGCTCACCATACTTTTTTGCCACATATTCAATAACCTTATCACGGCCAGTGTCTTCAAAGTCAATATCGACGTCGGGCATACTCACCCTTTCAGGATTGAGAAAACGTTCGAACAGTAAATCATAGCGCACCGGATCTACGTTGGTGATACCCAGGCAATAAGCGACCAGGCTGCCTGCTGCCGAACCCCGTCCCGGCCCTACCCACACATCCATGGAACGGGCGGCGTTGGTAAAATCCTGCACAATGAGGAAGTAACCCGCAAAACCCGAGGATGTAATGGTATTCAGCTCAAACTCAAGTCGCTCGGTAATCTCGGACGGAATCAACTCACCATAGCGCCGGCGTGCGCCCTCGAAAGACAAATGCCGCAAGTAATCATTCTGATCCTTAAACGAGGCTGGAAGCGCATAGTTCGGCAATACAATATCCCTGTCCAGTTTAGGTGGTGTGATGGTATCCAACAGCAGATTGGTATTGTCTATCGCTTCGGGTACGTCGCTGAAAAGCTGCGCCATTTCTTCTGTTGACTTGAAGAAAAACTCATCGTTTGGAAAACCAAAGCGGTAGCCCCTGCCACTTTCCTCATCCGTAGCTTTGGGTGTGCTTTGCAGCGAACCTGTGTTTACACACAAAAGAATATCGTGTGCATTGGCATCCCGTTTATCGGTATAATGACTGTCGTTGGTAGCAATGATGGGCACATTGTATTTACGGGCAAAACGAATCAGGGTTTGGTTGATGTCTTCCTGCGAAATGCCCGTACCATCCAGGTTTTTAAGGTTGTGGCGCTGCAATTCCACGTAGTAGTTTTCGCCAAAAATATCCAGCCATTCGCAGAAAACCTTTTCAGCAGCCTCCTCTCCTTTCCACAAAATGGTTTGCGGCACTTCTGCACCAATGCAGCAGCTCGTGGCAATCAGCCCTTCTTTGTATTGTTTTAGCAGAGATTTATCAATGCGGGGCCACTTACTGTACATGCCTTCGAGATAGCCAAGCGAACAAAGTTTTGCCAGGTTGGCATATCCATTCTGGTCTTTGGCAAGAATAAGCTGATGATAGCGTTTGTCTTTGGTTCCCTGTCCAAACTGTTTTTGAAATCGGTCTTCTACCAAGTAAAATTCACAACCAATAACCGGAATAAGACCTTCTTTGGTTACCGCCTGATAAAATTCGAAAGCACCGAACATATTGCCATGGTCTGTTATGGCAATGGCAGGCATTCCGTCTGCCTTGGCCTTTTTCACCAGGCTTTTGATGGTTGCAGCGCCATCTAGCAGAGAATATTGCGTGTGAACATGTAAATGAGAAAACTGGGGCATAAAATTTCTATTGCGGGAACTTTCGAAATTACGAAACAGCGGGATTAAAAACAGGGTTGTGGAGAACTTGGGAATTAGTTAACCCAAAAAAAATCTTGGTTTTTACCACAATAAAGCTGCGCGCTTAAAGGGAAGATACAAGGGGATTATTCGTCGCCAGGCCTGGATTTTTTGTCGCGCAATCTGGCCAGTTTCTCGCGTGCTTCTTTAACCAGTTCGGGAATCTCAAAATTCTCTGCTACGCTGTTCCATGTGGCTTTTGCATTGAATTCATCATTTGTTTTAAGGAATGCATCGCCCAGCAGTAACATGGCTTTTCCCACCCAGTAATCGTAGCTGTTAAACTGATCAAGTACACCATAGCATGCTTCTTTTGTCAGTTCCATACTGTCAATGGCAAAATAAACCCATGCCTCGCGGTATTTGGCTTCTGCCGCATACTTATTGTTGTATTTTGTATAGGCTTCCTTAAAGCGACCAAGTGCTTCAGTCCATTTTCTTTCCTGAATATCTGCTTTACCTAAAAACACAAGGGCTTCGGCCTTCAAATCATCGGTGCTGCTGAGTTCTGTGCCAATTTTCGAAGCGAGGGCCCTGCCTTCCGACATGTTGTTTTGCTGTTCATAGCATTTGAGCATATTCTTCCATGCCTGATGTCTTTTTTCCTTGTCTCTGGTAATTTGTTCAAGTCGGGACAAATAAGGCATTATTTCGCTACACTGTGCGTTGCTGCCTAAAATCTCCAATACACTAAGCAATGCATCTTCCTGATATTCAAAACCGTTTGATTCAGCAGCAATTTTGTAGTGTGACAAGGCTTCATTCTTCTGTTTTAATTCTTCATGGCAAACCGCTTTGTAATAGTTGGCAGCCACTTTAAAGAAACCCCTGTTGATTTCGGTCAGGTATTCCTGAAAGGCAGATATGGCCTCGTTGTATTTGTCGCGTTCGTATAGGTTAAAAGCGGTAAAATACATAAGGCTATCAGTCTCAGACACCGTCATACCTCCTCTGTTTTTGGTCCATTTCACATATTCACCACCCTTTCCCTGATCGGTGTAAATTCGTTTCACATTCTCAGAGGCGGTTTTGGCTTCAGGGGTTCCAGGAAACTGATCAAAAAGGCGTGTGTACATTTCAATGGCCTTATCACTCTGACCATTGTTGTTATACAAACGACCCAGATTCAGCAGACAGCGTAACACCAGCGGATGGGTTTTAAAATCATCCACCAGCGATGAAAAGTAACGTTCAGCCTCTTTGGTACTGCCAGCAGCCCAGTATTCAGAACCTAGCTCGAAATAGGCATCGGGCAGGAAACGACTGCCCTGAAAATCTGCGACAAGCCGCTTCATGGCTGTGATTTTTTTCTCGCGCATGCCGGACAATTCAAACAATTGTCCCTGCAGACCGTATATCATGCCTGTCTGATACAGCGCATAATCCGCATCCGCACCCTTTTTACCGGTTACATATGCATACGCAACGATGGCATCCTCCATGTGCTTGCGCTTGCGGGTATTTGCATCTTTACCTAATCTGGAGGACTGCATATAATTACAGTCTCCCAGTCTCAACTGCGCATCGCTGTATATTTTTTCATCATATCGGCCTCTGCTGGCGGTTTTGATGAATTTTTCAAAATACGGGATGGCATCACCATAGGCTTCCTCCTTGTAGCGGCTGTAACCCATACCGTAGAACGCAAAGGGATAAACCTCAAGATCAGCTACACCGGGGGCATCCAGAAAGCGCTGATAGAAATCGGGAGTCTGTGCATACTTGCCCTGCATGGTAAGCGATTCGGCCTTCCACAAGGCCGCCTGTCCCGATAAATTGCGGTTGGTGGTTTTGGACATACATTTATCAAACATAGCCGAGGCTTCTTCCCAGCTTCTGTTCTTGAACAACTCCATTCCCCGTGCCAGACTTACACGCTGAAATGCTTCTTCCGTCTGCGGATCAGGATCTGATATACTTTCCAAAACTGCCGCGGCATCGCGGTAATTATCCGTATTAAGCAATAAACCGGCCAGCAATTTTTTTGCCTCTTTGCTTTTAGCCGAATTACCATAGGAAGCAATATATTTTTGGAGCAGTGAAGCAGCATTGCTCTCATTAAGCTCGGTAGCAATCTTAGCCTGGTTGAGAAGCGCATCCTGTGCAACATCCTTGTCATAGCCGTTCCGGTAAGCTTCTGCAAAGGCATTCATCGCATCGCGCTTACTCTTCAGCTTCAGATAACAATCACCAAGATGATAGCTGGCAAACTGGGCCAGGCTGTCTCCTAAATAGGCAATATTCTTGAACCACTCTACCGCCTTGCTGCAGTGGTCGGCTTTATAATTGGAAAACCCGAATTCATATACCTCGTTGCGATCCAGGCTATCCAGTGTCATACCACTGGCATTGTAAGCATCTGCCGCCTGATTATAACGACCTAAACGGTAGTAACATTTTCCTTTTAGAAAACTTATCCTGCCCGCAGGCACTCCTCCTTTGATTTTATCGGTAGCAAGCAAGGCTTTTTCGTATTGGTTTTGCAGATAATAAATCTGGGCTATATAAAGCTTAACGGCCTTTGGACCGTCATCCTCAATGGAATGAAAGGCACCCAGCGCTTCAGCATACTGCCCGTTGTAGTATGCACAATACGCATAATAATAGAGTGCAAGCGTTTTGTATTCATTGTCCTTTTTGGTAAGCGGAGCCAGCGTTTCGGCTGCATCCTTATATTTTTTTGTACTAACCTGACAATAACCTTTGCGGAAGTAATATCGGTCTGCGATGTCCTTGGAAATGGCCGAATGGTCTACACTTTTGTAGTACGATAAAGCCGTGGAATATTTTTGCTTGAGATAATAAAAATCGCCCATGGCAAGATTGGCCATGTGCGTTTTATGCGATCCGGGATTGTTTTGTAAAAAACGCTTCACGGATGCTTCACCATCGCTGTGGCCTGCAAACATTTTGCTTACTGAAAGATAATATTCCGCTTCAATGCGGTTTGTCAACACCTGATCGCTTTGCAAATACAGCCCCAACTGGGTAACTGCGGCGTTGTATTTCTTTTCATCAAACAACTCCACTCCGCGCTGATAATAAATGCCGGGGTAAGTATTTACCTGGGTTTCCTGTGCGGCCAGCCGCAATGCAAAGACCGAGGTGAGCAGTAAAAGCCTTAATTTCATATCGCTTCTCAAAAATACAACGTCAATTCAGGCCTAAATCTTTTACTTCTGCACACCAAGTGCATGCGTATTAAAGATAAGACGCTATGATAGCGGCACCCTTGCTATTGGAAAACTGTTGCTCTAACAAGGTCTGCCTTTCTTCAATATTTTTATTCGTGAACGGCTTATCCCAACATGCTTTTGTTGCCGCAATAAGTTCATTTGAGTCTACAGCAACTGAACAAAGCGACTCAAGCCCGGTTTGGGCTACCATTTCCGTGTTGGCTAGACAAAACCTACCCATGTGGAGTGCATTTAGCAGCTTGAGTTTAATGCCGGTTGACTGAAAAGTAACCAGTAGATTCACATGCGCCTGTTGAACTTTTTTAAGAATATCATCACTGCTTATGCCTGACAGCAAGGTTACATTGGAAAGACCCTCAGCCGCAACCTGCAGCTGCTTTGATGGATGATTGCCTGCAATTACGCAGGGCATAGACAAATTCGGAAATACCTCGTGTACCAGAAATAGCGCCGCTTTGTTGTTTTCCCCAATACCCAAATTGCCATGATACAGCACAAAATCGCCCTTGCCTTCTGCAATTTCTACCTTATCTGAGGTATGAAATGCCGGCAAATAGGCAACCTTATCGAACATAGAACGGTAATACCCGGTGTCTTTGGGAGAAATGGGCATAACGAGATTCGCATGACTGAGAATTGATTCATACCTGCGAAGACGCTCACTTTCTATCCTGAAAAAATACTTTTTAAAAAAACTGCTCTCTGCCTCTTCCAGCGACTGATAGTAATCGTGCTCCACATTATGTGTCCGCACTATTTTAAACCGCCCTGCCAGTTTCTTGGATGCCAGAAAAGCTGTGCTGTGAAGTCCTTCAAACAATATGGGATCATTGTCTTTGCATAAATTCTTTAGCAAATTTTCATCCGAGCGGGTGGCCACAATGTAAGGGATATCGCCTGTAAATGGATTTTTAAAACGCCTGCGCTCGTAATAATAAACCTTCTCGCAGAGGCTTTCCAGGTGGGATGATTGGGTTTTGCCATCATATAAAAACACATGGAGTTTTACACCCACACCATATTCACTCAGCGCCTTAATTTTGTAATAAATATCAATGGCTCCGCCATAATCCGCCGGATAGGGCATGTCGAATGCGATAAGATGAAGGGATTTACCCATGACGAAATGAGGTTTCAAAAATCGACAATAATTGCATTTTTTCCTTTTCCCAGTTCCAAATTTCTCTTGCTTTCAAGCAATTTTGCGATAATCGCAAATGTAAATCCTTGTTGTTTAGCAATAATTGCAAATTGGTAGCGATTGCATCATCAGCAGGTTCTGTTATTAGCCCCACCTCCATTTCATTGTTCAGTTTCACATATTCCTCGAAAGGATTGATGAGGGATGGCAGGCCTGCATGCACGTAATCGAAAAATTTGTTGTTCAGCGACAGCTGATAACTAAGTCCGGCAGGCTCACTCACATTGTAGCCCACCCAGGCAGAGGCTGTGAGTGCAGGCAAATCCGCCGGTGCCAGTTTGCCCAGAAAAACTACTTTTTCCTGCAATCCTTCTTTTATCACCAATGCTCTAAGCGCCTGACTCAAATCACCTTCGCCGGCCAGCAGCAACCTGCAATCCACCTGTTGCATGGCCTTGATGAGATTTTCCAGGCCGCGGCCTTCATTAAGCGCCCCCTGGTAAAGCACAAAAGGATTTTCATCCGGCCGGTAAGGAAAGGCTGCCGTAAGCAACGGCATATTGCGCACCACGCCTACCTTTCGTCCATATTCCTTTTCAAACCACAACGCCAGGGCCGGTCCCACGGTTATACAAAGTGAGGCTTTTGAAAAAGCCATTTTTTCCGTGCGCTGCCAAATACGCTGAACGGCCTTTCTATGAATAACTTCAGGCACCCTGCTGAACAATTCATGGGCGTCAAACACCCATGGTTTTCGTCTGAGCACAGAAACCCACCTTACAGGCCAGGCCGTGTCGCAATCCACCGCCCACAGGCAACCGAAACGTTGAAAACACAACCAGAAAAACAACCGCAGGTTATATTCCAAATAGAATAGTTTGCCTTTATTGAAAAGGCAGCGAAAACGTTTTACGGGAAACCCCAGGTGGTCTGCCGAAGCAGAATCCGGCAAGTGCCTTCCCACCAGTTTCACTGCGTATCCTGCTTCGGCAAACGTGCCCGCAATGCGCTGCATGCGCTGGTCGGTAACCAGGTCATTGGTTACGGTGAAAATGATAGATTTTATGGGTTTACCCACACCAGCATCCCTTCAGAATTTGTTGCAATAATACCCTCATCCATCAACAAACGCAACTGCTTTACAGCCTCATCATTGGGAAGCCATTCCAGCAAGCTGTTGTAGTCATTGGTTCCGTTTTCTATTTGCTTTTTGATTTTCAGTTTCCAGCTAACAGCGGTATTGGCGGGGGATTTCTTTTTCAGGGCGCACAAATCACAATGACCGCAGGGAACCGTTGTTCGCGAAGTAAAATACGAAACCCACCAAGAGGCCCGGCAATTGCGGGTATACGCATATTGCTGCATTTGTTCAATAGCCTGCAACCGCGCTTTTTTAAGCGGCTCCAGATTTTTGATATTGAAAACAGGCCGCGAATGCCGCGGATCATACAAAAACACCCTGGGTTTCTCTGAGGCCGGCCTGTAATCGAGTATTTGCCTGGCCTGCAGCCCTTTTAGTTTTTCGGCAAGTTCGTTTTCCTTAATGCGCAGGCGTTTGCACAACACCGATTCAAAAATGGTGGTATAATTATCAAGAATACCCGCATGTGAGCGGAGCAACATGTCAATCAGGGATTCATATTCGGGGTTTCTGATTTTAAAATCATAGACCGAAGCATAATCGGCGCTAATATGGATGGCCGACGGGGTATGTAATCCCTCAGAAAGGCTGAAAAACTGAAGCAGTTCCAGTGCTTTGAGCCCATGGATAAATTCGGAAAGCTGAAACCGATAGCGGCCTGCAATTTCAGCCGGATCCAGTTCATACCACTGGTGCATGCCACCGCCTTCGGGGATATCCAGGTAAGCCATTAAGGCCTTATAAACCCTGGCAAGCACCTCGGCATTGGGAAAGCGCGCATCCACCTGCACTTTCAGCTGTTCAAAATCGGCAGGCCGGTATAGCATTATACACCAGCTGTCCTTGCCATCTCGTCCGGCCCTACCGGCCTCCTGGTAATAATCTTCGGGTGAGGGTGGCGGTGTAAGGTGAAAAACAAACCGAACATCGGGCTTATCTACGCCCATGCCGAAAGCATTGGTGCAGCACATTATACGCAGCTGGTTTTTCATCCACAAATCCTGCTTGCGACCACGCTCCGAACCACCCATACCTGCATGATAAAAGTCAGCCGACAAACCATGTTGTTGCAAAAAACCCGTAAGCTCCTCCGTTTCTTTACGGTGTCTCGCAAAAACCAGGCTACTTCCCTTGGTATTGCTCAGCATTTTCAATACGAACCCATATTTATCTTCATGCTCCCTCACGTGAAAATGCAAATTGGGCCGCCCGAAATCGCCCATGCTGATGCGGGGTTCCTCCAAACCCAGCTTATCGGCGATATCTTTTACCACATACGGCGGAGCGCTGGCGGTGAAAGCGGCAAAAGGCACATCGGGCAATAGTTTCCGGCACTCTGCTATACGCAAATACGCCGGCCTAAAATCGTAGCCCCACTGCGAGATGCAATGTGCTTCGTCCACCACCAGCAATTTTATATTCAGGTTTGGCAAATATTCCCTGAAATTATCTGTGGCCAGCCTTTCGGGCGATATATACAGAAAGCGGTATTCGCCGCGGAGCGCTCTGTCCATTATATGCCGGGTTTCCTTATGGGTGAGTCCGCTGTGCAGCCCCACCGCGTCTATATTGCGTCGTTGCAGGGCATCCACCTGGTCTTTAATGAGTGATATTAGCGGACAAATTACCAGGGTAAGACCATTGTGCATCATACCCGGCACCTGAAAACAAATACTTTTGCCACCGCCGGTGGGAAGCAGGGAAATGGTATCCTGCCCGGTAAGAATATGGGCAACAATACTCTCCTGCCCCGGCCTGAATGCCGGATACCCCCAGTGTTTTAAAAGAATTTCCGTGGCATTCACGCCCATCAGCCCGCTGCTATTGCTTCCCTCAACTCCACAACCCGTTTATGGGCTTGTTTAAAAAACTGATTGCGCTGTTTTTCTGCCACCTTGCTCACCAGCGTGCTTTTGGCAATGAGGTTCTCCAGCCAGCCGCTTATTTGTCGGTTAAAAACCGTATTGGACGTGCGCAAATAATTGAAAGAACCATAACCGATATAGCTGGAAGTTCGCTCGCCGGAAGACATATATACGTGGTTGTTGCCTATCATCAAATCGCTGATATACAGGGAAAACGGCGTATTTGTAAATGTTCCTTTGGCAGGATTGAATTTTTTACCGGTCTCGGCCTGTCGGGAAGCCATTTCTATTACACCTTCCAGGTCTTCCAGGATATCAAACAACGTTTCATTTTCTTTAAAAAATCCGGCTTCCCAGTAAAAGCGTATCTGCTGCAGCGTGCTCTTGATGGTATCTTCATTCCATATTTCGGTAGTGGGAATACTTTGGTATCTGCGGGTTATATCTGTCAGCACATCAGACCAATTACCTGGCAGTGCTGCATCTTCCGCTTTGATACCCTGATAAGCAGGCACATTCAATATGCTTTTGGTCCAGTATATCATCTTGAATCGTGCCAGCCTTGGGAAGAAAAAGTGGTAAAATACCGGCAAGTCTTCGGCTGCATAATACAGCATGCTGTCATCAAATTTCGCCAGCCAGGCAAGATCCCTGTCAAGCGACTGCAGGTAGTGCTGAAAACTGTTTTCATTGCCCAGAATATTGTTAATCCGGAAAGACACCACATCCTCCATTTCCACATTAAGCGCTTCCAGCGGGATACTGAAATGCTTGCAAAGTTTTACAGTTTCATTGAGTGTAAAATCCGTTTCACAACGCAGGCGGCGGTAGGCACTGTCGGCGCTTATGCCCAGCGCACTGCTCACCTCTTCGGCCAAATGAAGATTGGACGGAACCGTATTTTTAATGATGCGAATAAAGGATGACTGGTAATTCATAGTATTGCGATTTTCAATAACGGCAATTCATCAAAATTAGTAATTTTCAATAAAAAATAAAACTATTTCTATTTTTTAGCAGCACAAGCCTTGTGGCATCAATTTAATTGATTTCGGTCTACGCTTGATATTTATGATAATATTCAATAATTTTGTTCATAAAACTAATTTATTAAAAAACAACAACATGATTCACGTACCAGAAGCCCCCAGAGATGTAAACGAAGTAAAGGTTTTAATAGCCGACGACCATACCATCATTTTCAGTGGAATCAAGCTGATTCTGACCATGAACCTCAACATAAACAACATTGTTGAATGTTCTCAGTTGAGCATGTTACTCCCCACCATTGAAAAGGAAAAGCCCACACACATCATACTGGATGTTACTTTTCCCGAAGGATCCAGCATTTCCCTGGTAGAAAAAATCATTGAGCGCAACCCCGAAACACGCATACTGCTCTTCTCTATGCACCCTGAAGTAATGTTCCAGCGCATTCTGAGCCGCTACAAAATTGATTACTGCGAGAAGAAAGCATCGGAGGTAGAAATTACCCGCCGTTTTTCAGAGTTCATCAATGGTGTGAACATGCCACGCCTGGCTAAAAGACCACTTATCAAAGGCAAGCGCGAAAACCAGATTCTGCACATGCTGATGGAAGGCAAATCTACACTTACCATAGCCACCGAACTGGGGATCAAGAGCAACACGGTTTCCACCATCAAGGCGCGCATCTTCCACAAACTGAATGTAAATAACGTGGTAGAGTTGGTTCAGCTCTATAAATGAGCGCACGTGCTTTCAGTAAACAAATTATACTAACGGCATTTTGGTCGTTAACTACGCTCTTACAGGCCCAAAACATCAGCCGATACTACATCAGGGCTTACAACAAACAGAACAACCAGATTTCTGAAAACATCATATCTGACCTGCGGTTAGATGAAAATAAGACGCTGTGGATTGCAACACCCAACGGATTATTTACGTTTGACGGCGCTGCCATTGAACTTTACCCCAAGGAAATACCGGAGCGTATTATTTCCATTTTCCAGGATCGGTCTAAAAAGATGTACATAACCTGCGTAGATAAAAAAATTTACCAGGTAGGGAATGACAGCATCTCACAATATCACTTTTTATCGGATAAATTATCTGCCGCTTATTCGGCCCAACTCTACGGCGCATCGAAAGCAATTGGTTTAGAAAACGAGAAATTACTTGGCGATTCCCTGGTAAATGCTGGCGCACTTTTCGTAAGTTCTGACAATAAAATATATCTGAGAAGGAAGAATGTAATTTATTTTATTGATAAAGGCGTTTTCAAGACCATAACAAAAACATTTCCTGCAGGGGGAAAAGATATATTTGTTGATGATAAATACTGGATTTACAATCCAAAAGATGGTAAAATGCATTGTATCAATAATGGAAATCTAAAAGATGTATATATACCAATCAGACCGGAAATAGCTGGTAATGCCAAATGGTTTATGAAACACGATGCAACACCGCTGCTGATGACAGAGAAATATGCTTGGACATTTTTTAAAAACCAGCAAACCGGGCAATATGAATGGAGGGAAGTTGCAGATAACATACCGGATGATGCTGCCATATATTCAGCACTTTACAGCCCTGAACTCAATAAATTGTTCTTAGGAACTATTCCCTCTGGGTTAATCGTTATTAGCAAATCCAGGTTTTCCATTTTTCAGCATTCTATTCCAAAAAACACCATAGACTTTTACCGGTATTATGTTCAAATACCTCAAAAAAGCGGCAATATAATTTCGGATTATCCACAGTTAGCGAAAAACACACCTGAATATTTCAGAAGTTTTTTCGAAAATTATGACATTTCATACTCTTATCAGAATTTAGATTCAACTAATATCATCGGGAACACCCGTGATTTTTATTACACGCTTGACATCAAAACGCTTAAACCCAGAAAAATCAGCAAACAGCCTGCAGCAAACCTACAACACCAAAGTTATGTACTGTATGGAAATAAAGTATATATTTTCAATAGCAATGGAATCTTTATCTACGACCGCACCAAGGATAGCATTTACTTGCAATTAAAAATGAATATAGGCTACGGACTAATTAACCAGAGCATCGTTATAAATGACAAAATTTTTCTTTCCTATTGCGGTGGAATTTTGGTATATGATCCGAAAAAAAACAGCATTTTAACCCATATTTCAAAACCTACCTGTTTCCGGTATTTTTTTCGTTACAAATCTCAGATTATTGTGACCACCTTCGGAGAAGGACTGCAACTGCTGGATACGCTTAATTACAAGGTCAAATCGCTGAAAAATGATCACTTCAACGCATTAAAGAGAACGCACTTTCTATATAATGACAAAAACAATTTTGTCTGGGCATCCACCAATGATGGCATATTAAGAATTCCAGGATTCAGCTTTGATAAATTGCTGGTCGGAGGTGATCTGCAGCCACAACCCCAATATTTCGATTCCAAAAACGGATTGCCAAATGATGAAATGAACGGTGGAACATATCCTGCCTATATAAATTTTGGAGACACGATGCTTTCGGCTCCCAGCCTTATAGGCATTATTCAATTTCACCCCCTTCGCGACTTTCCCGCCAGAACTGCAGGCAGGGGCATTCGCATGAAAACAATCAGCAGCCTCGGAATATCCCTTTCCATAATAAGCGGCACAATAAACTTGAGCAGTCTGATGAACGAGGTGAAATTCCATATTCAAACTGCACATTGGGATAATCCCAAAAACCTCAATCTATATTATAGACTTAATAATAAGTTGCACTACATTTCATACAAGGAACTAAGTTCGCTTGGCATTTTATTTGAAGATTACGGAGAACATTCGCTAGCATTTCTTTATCTAGATGATTTTGGTAAAGAAACAATAGTAAATACTTTCACCATTTTAAAAGAAAAACCCTGGTATTTAAAATGGTGCTACATTATTGCGTTTGTTGTATTTGTAATTGGGAGCATTTTAATAATTTCTAAAATTCGAACACGAAGCATTGAAAAAAAGAATATTGAACTGCAGCTAATCATTGATGATAAAACCCAGGAAATACGCAAAATAAACGAGAGCCTTATTGAAAAAATTGCAGAATTAACCCAACTCGACAAAATCAACAACATATATATCAGTGTTATCAATCACGACATTTTTGCCCCTATTAAATACATTAATATGGTAGGCGACAAAGTTCATGACTTTCAGGGAAAACTAAAAAAAGCAGAAGTAATTAAGTATATGGAATTAATTATCAATTCCACAAAAAGACTGGAGATTTTATGCTCAAATATTCTCAATGACAGATCTGCCGGGGGATCTTTTGCACGCTTTAAAAAGGATATATCCGTACATAAAATGCTGTCTGATCTCAAGAAATTTATTAAAATTGGACTGGACATAAACCATAATCAATTGATTGTAAACGTACCTGAAAACGCTTTTGCAACTTCATCTGAGAATGCCCTAAACATCGTTCTCACCAACATTATCAGCAATGCAAATCATTTTACCAAGGACGGAAAAATATCGGTTTCGTACAGCAAATCAGGCAGTAAGCACAATATAACTGTTGCAGATACAGGTACTGGTATGCCTGCGGACATGGTAGCAAAAATCCAAAACCGCACCCTGCAGGTAAATCACAAAGACGGTACAGAATTTCAGAGCTACGGAATTGGGTATTCTCTTATCTTCAAAATGCTGGATGTGATTAAAGGAGAGATGTCGGTAAGTTCAGAGCCACTGAAAGGAACCTCAGTTACCATAGCCTTCCCGGATATACAATCGGAAGAATAATTATTTATTTAAAAACCCCATCTACCATATGAAGGTTGCGGTCTGCCAATGCGGCCAATTCTGCGTTATGGGTTACAATTACAAAAGTTTGTCCCAATTGATCCCTGAGTTTTAAAAAATGTTCGTGCAGCGCCTTGGCATTTTTACTATCGAGGTTGCCACTGGGCTCATCTGCCATTATCACGCCCGGGCTATTAATCAGGGCGCGCGCTACAGAAACCCTTTGCTGCTCTCCTCCGCTCAGTTCATTCGGCTTGTGGTGCATTCTGTCTTCCAAACCCAGCATGGCAAACAGGGGTTTGGCTTTTTCTTTGGCTTCTTTCTTCGATAATCCCGCAATCCATGCCGGCATGCAGGCGTTCTCGAGTGCAGAAAATTCGGGCAACAACTGATGAAACTGAAAAACAAAACCCAAATTTTGGTTTCTAAAAGTGGCTAGCTGTTTTTTGTTCAGTGATGAAACCCGCTCATTTTTATAGTACACTTCCCCATGATCAGGCTTGTCCAATGTGCCCAGAATATGCAGCAGCGTGCTTTTCCCCGCACCGCTTTCTCCGGTAATACATACAATTTCAGAAGGCTTGATTTCAAGGTCAATTCCTTTCAAAACCTCAAGGTTTCCGTAGCACTTTTTTACCTGTTCGGCCCTGATAAGGAAGGCATTGTCCATTGCACTTCAAACCTACGGCAAAAATCTTACCCAGAAAAATCGGGTTACACAGCATAAAATGGTTAATTTCGCAACCCGAAAAACAAGCATGAATATTCACGAATATCAGGCCAAAGAAATATTGAAAAGTTATGGCGTAGCCATTCAGGGCGGTTTTGTAGCCGAAACCCCCGAGCAGGCCATGGAAGCAGCCCAAAAGGTTAAAAGCGAATTCAACAGCGACTGGTGTGTTATAAAAGCCCAGATTCACGCCGGTGGTCGCGGTAAAGGCAAAATTGCCGGTACCGAACACCGCGGTGTGCAAATCGCCAAGTCGCCCGAGCAGGCCGCCGATATTGCCAAAAACCTGCTGGGTGGCACATTGGTTACCATTCAAACCGGGGCAGCCGGAAAACAGGTAAACAAAGTGCTGGTTGCACAGGATGTTTTCTACCCCGGCACTTCAGAGCCCAAGGAATATTACATGAGTGTGCTGCTGGATCGCCAGACCAAAAGAAATGTCATTATCTATACCACCGAAGGTGGCATGGACATTGAAGAAGTGGCCGAACAGCACCCCGAGAAAATACACAAGGAATGGATAGACCCGTCCGTGGGTTTCCAGGCATTTCAGGCCCGCAAAATAGCATTCAAGCTGGGTCTGGAAGGCAAGGCTTTCAAAGAAATGGTGAGCTTTGTTACCGCCCTTTATAAAGCCTACGACGAAACCGACAGCGCTATGTTCGAAATCAACCCGGTGCTGAAAACCAGCGACGACCGCATTATTGCCGTGGATGCCAAGGTAAACCTCGATGACAATGCCCTCTACCGCCACGCCGATTACGCTGCCCTGCGCGACATTGCGGAAGAAGATCCCACCGAAGTGGAAGCCGGAAAATTCAACCTCAACTTTGTAAAATTGGACGGAAATGTAGGCTGTATGGTAAACGGCGCCGGGCTGGCCATGGCCACAATGGATATTATCAAGCTTAGCGGTGGTGAACCAGCCAACTTCCTCGATGTGGGCGGCACTGCCAATGCAGAAACCGTAGAAGCCGGATTCCGCATCATCATGAGCGACCCCAATGTAAAGGCCATACTCATCAATATTTTTGGCGGTATTGTACGCTGCGACCGTGTTGCCAATGGCGTGGTAGAAGCCTACAAGAAAATCGGAGATGTAAAAATCCCCATTATCGTGCGATTGCAGGGCACCAATGCCGAAGAAGCCAAGCGCATCATCGATGAAAGCGGTTTAAAGGTTTTCAGTGCCATTGTGCTGAAAGAAGCTGCTGATTTGGTTAAGAAAGTGCTGACAGAAAACAGTTCTGCAGCCTGATTGGTATAATTTTAACTTCGCTGCATTATTTTGCAGCAAAAAGTCATGGGATTTGTTTCAGAATTCAGGGAATTTATCAAAAAGGGCAACGTCATTGACCTGGCAGTTGCCGTGCTTATTGGCGGTGCTTTTCAGAAAATTGTGGATAGCATTGTAAATGATATCATTATGCCCATCATTGCCTTTATTGGCAACTTCAAAAACATAGAATCATTGGCTGCAGGGCCATTCACATATGGCAAACTCATCGCATCGTTGCTGAATTTTGTTATTATCTCGGCGGTGCTCTTCATCCTTGTAAAGGCCATCAACCGCACCAAGGACGTTATCGTTAAAGACAAAGAATAAGTCCTGCCATTGCGGTATGCATTTTTGATATTGTTGGGTTTCGTATCGGTAAATGCCCGGGGAAATTTCACCACCGATTCCACGCAGGGGCGGGATACCAACCGCATCATTAAGCAGGGCGCAGAATTGGGTGTTACCACAGCCCTTTCCGGTACCAGCCCCAACTGGAGCGGCGGTGCTGCCAACAACCTCAGCGGCAACTTCTATATACGGGCTTTTTACAACGTAAAATTCAAGCGCCAAACCTGGGACAATCTCCTTAAAATCAACGCCGGGGCTATTTCCAGCACCATGTTGGATAATTATGGCAATAAATTTCGCAGCACGCGCAAAAACATAGATAACGTATTTATAGACAGCAAATACGGTATGAGTTTCGACCGTGTAGACTGGCTTAGCGGATATGGGGGTCTTAACCTGCAAACCCAGCTGCTGCCCGGCTATTCCTATGCCCGCGATGTGAACGGCAGGGAAACCAAAAATATGGTCAGCAGTTTTCTGAGCCAGGGTTCGCTTATGTCGGCCATAGGCATAGAAGCCAAGCCTTCGGAACGGTTTTACGCACGTCTGGCGTTATTCTCATTAAAACAGACCTTCATGCTCAACCAGAGCCTGTATGCCAAAAGAAACCAAAGCACCATTGCCGGCGTGAACAAAGGGCAATACATACGCAGTGAGCAAGGCTTTCAGATACAAACCGGCCTTAACCGCGAATTCAATTTCAACAAGCAGATTCTGATCCGCACCAACTACCTGGGCTTTATTCCCTACAACTACAAACGCAATCCCAGTCCACTGGATAGCCGTATTGACCTGGGCGCAACCGTAAAGCTCACGCGCTATCTGAATTTCAACTACACCCTCATCAGCATATTTGATAAGGATTTGGCCCGACCGGGCGAAAACGCCTGGCAAAACTCCTGGGTTCTGGGACTGGGTTTTCTGTATAAGATTTAAGTGCCGTTTGCCTTTTAGCGGGCAATCATCAGTTTGGGGCCTATTCCCTTTGTTAAATAAATAGGTTACAAGAAACTAAACCTTAAACTCGCTCGTCGCGTGAAATGTGATCTTGGGGTAATTTTCCTGCATGCTGCGGAGTATATAGGCGGTCTCTGCCAAAAATACCGGCTGCCCGTCTTTGTCCATGGCAATGTTGTTCATCCTGAATTTCATAAACTCACGCAACGCATCCTCATCCCCGCTCATCCAGCAGGCCTTGTGAATTTGCCTTGGCTCAAAACGGCATTTGGCGTTGTATTCGTGTTCCAGCCTGTATTGCAACACCTCAAACTGCAGTTCGCCCACGGTGCCCACAAAACGGCGGCTGCCGGGCTCCTGCGTAAACAAGGAGGCTAAACCTTCATCAGTTAGTTGCTGTATACCTTTCTCCAGCTGCTTACTTTTCATGGGATCCAGGTTCACGAGTTCCTTGAATATCTCGGGTGAAAAGCTGGGAATACCCTTGAACATGAGCTTTTCGCCTTCCGTCAGTGAATCCCCGATTTTAAAGTTTCCGGTATCATACAAACCCACCACATCCCCGGGATAGGCATCATCCACCACCTCTTTGCTTTGCGCCAGAAAGGTGTAGGGGTTAGCAAAGCGCATCTGCTTTTCCAAACGCACGTGGGTGTAGGGTTTATTGCGCTCAAAAACACCGCTGCACACGCGAAGAAACGCAATGCGGTCGCGGTGTTTGGGGTCTAAGTTGGCATGAATCTTAAAAATAAATCCGGTGAATTTCTTCTCATTCGGATCCACATCGCGCAGGGAGGTTGGGCGTGTTTGTGGCACGGGTGCCAGTTCTATGAAGGTGTCCAGCAATTCCTGAATACCGAAGTTATTTAGCGCACTGCCAAAAAACACAGGTGCCACATCGGCCTGCAAATAGTTGTTTCTGTCAAGCTTGCCATACACCCCCTCAATCAGTTCGGCATCTTCGCGCAGCTTTTCGGCGTCCTTCTCTCCTACCTTGGCATCCAGCTGCTTGTCCTGCAAATCGGTGAGACGCACATAATCATCGCTCACCTTGGATTTGTTGCTTTCAAAAAGGTTCAAACTCCCGGATTCAAGCAGGTAAACGCCCTTGAAATCCCTGCCCATATTGATGGGCCACGACATAGGATGCACATGAATATTGAGTTTGCTTTCCAGTTCATCCAGCAAATCAAACGGATCTTTGCCATCGCGGTCAAGCTTGTTCACAAACACAATTACAGGCGTTTTGCGCATGCGGCATACTTCCATGAGGCGCTCGGTTTGTTCCTCCACCCCTTTCACACAGTCCACCACCAAAATAACGCTATCCACGGCGGTAAGCGTACGATAGGTATCTTCTGCAAAATCCTTGTGGCCGGGGGTATCCAGAATGTTTACCAGCTTGCCTTTGTATTCAAATGACATTACCGAAGTGGCCACCGAAATACCGCGCTGTTTTTCAATTTCCATAAAGTCGGAGGCGGCGGTTTTCTTGATTTTGTTGCTTTTTACGGCACCTGCGGTCTGTATTTGTCCGCCAAACAGCAGAAACTTCTCTGTGAGGGTGGTCTTTCCCGCATCGGGGTGGCTGATAATGGCAAAGGTCTTGCGTCGGGCAATTTCGGTTTCGAAGGACATGGAACCGCAAAAATACGGCTATGGGCAACAATTGCGGGTGTGCCGCAGATTATTCCACTACAATTTTTTGTGCAGTGCGGCCTGATTTGCCTACCACCTGCAGCGCATAGATACCGGGTTTCAGGCCCTGCGCAACAGACTCCCCGTTGCGTGCAGTTCCTGCTTTCACCTGTCGTCCGGCGGCATCGGTGAGCGTATAGCTGACAGCAGTTTCCCCTCTGAAATACAAATTGCCTGCAGCGTACCAGGGTTTGTTTCCTGCGCTGGCAATGGTTTTTGTACCCACACCGCTTCCAAAAATAATGGTGTAGCGCTTTCCGCTTGCCGGGTAGCCCGTTAAACCTGTTGAGTTGGATAAATCTGAAGCGATGGTGGGATTACCGGGATTGCCCTCCAGGGAAATACCGCTGACGGAAATACCATCGGTTACATAATATCCCATGAGGGTATAATCGGCCATGGTAGAGGCAAAATCCATGAAGTAAGATTCACCGAAACGCATTTCAATTTTATTTCCGGTTTCATAGATCCAAAGCTGCATGTGGCCTGAGTCTTTACATTGTCCGCGCAGGTTAAAATCGCCGTAAAAGCCGTGGTTTGCCCACTGAATAATCACCACGCGGTTGGGGGCAGTGCCAATGCGGTGAATGGTGATTTTTGATTTGGGACCTGCCCGTCCACCCAGCCCTTTATCCACCAGGTCACTGAAGTTGCCAATACCAAAGCTTTCGTCTACACTGGTAATGTAACCGTCACCCAACAAGAAGGTATCCAGGTTGTATCCGTCCGCCATAAAAGGAAAATTCAGGCGGAAAGTTACTGTAGCAGAATCCCATTCATCGGTGGGGTCATCCCACAATGAATCCGGTGCTATGGTGCGTCCTGCAGCACGGTCGGCGTACGCAACATTATCGTGGCTGAAGGTGCCGGGCTGTGCCTGCAGTTGAATGCCCAAAAACATCAGTAGGGCAGAGAAAATGGTGGCTTTCATATTTTATGCAAATGTAGTGTGAAATTCATTTGGCAGACATGGCAAATATCTTTTGACCTTCGGGCAAGAGCAAACGCGCTTCTGCCTGTCGCAAGGCGGTGGCGGCATTCCGGTACCATATTTCACTCGGACAATGCAGTTCTACCCTGCTGTCTTTCTCATACAGCCATAGCTGAAAATGCAGATGTCGGTCGCAGTAGCCACGGTAACCCCAGTCTTCAAAGTAACCGGCATTTTTCCATTCTACTTTCAGAATGCGCTTTCCGAGACGGCGACAGATTTTGTAGGCAATGGGAGATTGCGAGGTATCCGTCCCAATGCCCCGATCGCAAAGGTCTTCAAACATCCCGATATTGATGAGAATGCCATTTTTCTCGGCCATGATACGCCCCTGACCAATAAAGATGGTATCGAATGCATATCCGGCCCAGTGCCAGGTAAATCCGGGGATAACGATGCGGTTTTGCAGGGGAAATTCATCCGCAAAATCGTCCCAAACATTTCGCTGGTTAACAGATACGGTATTTTTAAGCGGCCGGAAATTGTCAAAAACAGGCAAAAGTTGCTGTGCAATGGAGAATGCAGCGGTCAGCAAAACACAAATGGTTAAAGCGGTTTTCTTCATACCGCAAACAAAAACTATTCAGAATGTAGCAGTTTACGGCAAATTGAATGTGCAGGAAAATGTGATTGCGATTTGCGTGAATGCGCGCTATCAGAAGACATATAAACCAGAGCGTTTTGCGATTTTCAACAATCTACAAATTCACATTTGCGATTTTTAATTGTTTATTTTCTACGCTTTTGCGGAAAATAATAAAACTTTTAAGGCCTGCAACAAAGAATTAATCGTGAAATGATGTACAGGTATGCCCGAAATGCGGTAAATAAGCGGTAATTTCGCGCACTTTTTTATCAGCATGCCCATTCGTAACATCGCCATCATCGCCCACGTAGACCACGGAAAAACCACACTCGTAGACAAAATGCTTTATCAGGCCAGTTTGTTTCGCGACAATCAGGAGGTGGGAGAACTCATCCTCGACAACAATGACCTGGAGCGTGAGCGTGGCATCACCATTTTGGCCAAAAACGTGAGTGTAAACTGGAAGGGCACCAAAATCAATATTATCGATACACCCGGCCACGCCGATTTTGGCGGAGAGGTAGAGCGTGTGCTCAACATGGCCGATGGCGTATTGCTGCTGGTAGACGCTTTTGAAGGCCCCATGCCCCAAACCCGCTTTGTGCTGCAAAAGGCGCTGAGCCTGGGCAAAAAGGCCATTGTGGTTATCAACAAGGTAGATAAGCCCAACTGCGATCCCGACCAGACCCACGACCATATTTTTGACTTGTTTTTCAATCTCGGCGCCACCGAGGAACAGCTTGATTTCACAACCGTTTATGGCAGTGGAAAACAAGGCTGGTTTGGCCCTGACTGGAAAAACCCGACCCAGGATCTCAACTACCTCATGGATACCATCCTGAAGATAGTTCCTGAGCCGGTGGTAACAGAAGGTTCTACCCAGCTGCAAATTACCAGCCTCGACTATAGCAACTACACAGGTCGTATTGCCGTTGGACGTTTAAACAGAGGCACTTTAAAAGAAAACATGCCCGTTACCCTCGTAAAAAGGGATGGTTCTTTGCAGAAATCCAGGGTAAAAGAACTGTATTTGTTTGATGGTTTGGGCAAAGCCAAAACCCAGGAAGTGATTGCAGGCGATATTTGCGCAGTTACGGGCATAGAAAACTTTGAAATCGGCGATACCATTGCCGATTTTGAAAATCCCGAAGGCATGCCGCCCATTTCCATTGATGAGCCCACCATGAGCATGCTGTTCTCCATCAACAACAGTCCGTTTTTTGGCAAGGAAGGCAAGTTTGTTACCAGCCGCCACCTGCGCGACCGTTTGATGAAAGAAACCGAGAAAAACCTAGCCATGCGCGTGGAAGAAACCGGCAGCGCCGATCAGTTTATCGTATACGGACGTGGGGTGTTGCATATTGGTATATTGGTAGAAACCATGCGGCGCGAGGGCTATGAATTGCAGGTGGGACAGCCCCGGGTAATTATCAAGGAAATTGACGGTGTGCAGTGCGAACCCATAGAAGTGCTTACCGTGGATGTACCCGAGGTATCCAGCGGAAAGGTAATCGAACTGGTGAGCCAGAAAAAGGGTGAAATGCTGAGCATGCTGCCCAAAGGCGATATGGTGAGAATAGAATTTGAAATTCCCAGCCGTGGATTAATGGGACTGCGCAGCAACATGCTAACCGCTACCCAGGGTGAAGCTATTATGAGCCACAGACTCAAAGGATATGAACCTTTCAAAGGCAATATGCCCGGACGCATTTCCGGTGTGCTCATCAGCAAGGAAAAAGGCACTTCTACCGGCTATAGTATGGATAAACTCAAGGACAGGGGCAGTTACTTCATCCATACCAACGTAGAAGTCTACACAGGTCAGATTATCGGTGAGCACATCAAACCCGGTGATTTAGTATTAAATATTTGCACTGCCAAGCAGATGACCAACTTCCGCGCGGCGGGCAAAGACGACAACGCCGTGCTGGCTCCACCCATAGAGTTTACGCTGGAAGAAGCCATGGAATATATTCAGGAAGATGAGTTTGTGGAGGTAACCCCACAGTGCATCCGCCTGCGCAAAATTTTACTGGACGAAAACGACCGAAAGCGCGCTGCCAACAAAGCCCTGGGGGCTTAATCAAGCGGCTGGTTTTGCAGCCACTGGTGACTGCTCATTTGACTTAGAATGGTAGCCACATCTCCACGGGCAGTTACGAGTTCATCGCGTACTTTGTTTTTCAGCACCATGTCTGCGGCAAAGTTATTTTCTACCTCTATGTATTGCCCCATTTGTTTACCTATGGCCTTTACGAGGGAATAATATTTAATGTCTGCCATATCCATATCATACAGCATTTTGTCTGTAACCTCATGCAATGACTGGTGGCCAAGCAGGGGTTCAGGAAAAACACAGTCGGGCAGTTTTTTAAGTGCCGTAGTATCAAAAGAAATCTGAAAACGGCGGTAATCTATCAAATTTCGGAATTGGGGCGAGCGTAGCAAATCGGTCTGCATGTCGGATGCCGCTAAACTTGTTATCTTCCAGTTGAAAGGCGGTGAAAAAAGTTTCCTCGCCGGCGGCCATATCCATAGCGGTGATAAGGAGGTCTGTTTTGTATAGGGCAGCGGCGTCCTTCAATGACATATCCCTGAATACTTCAGCAGCAAAGCGCCTAAAAGATTTTTTGGTAAATTTAGGAGGATTAAAAAACCGGTTTCCCATAAAGAGCGGACTAAACACTTCATCCACCATGAGGTTATATCGCTGTTCTGTTTGTTCTGCTGTATGTCCGGTAGCCAGCAGCGCTGCAATGATGGCTCCGGTGGAAGTACCGGCCACCATATCAAAAAGGCTGTAAGCCGGCATCCCTGTAATTTTTTCCATCGATTTTAACAACTGAATACTCAAAATGCCACGCATTCCTCCTCCATCCAGGCAGAGAATGAGTTTATTTTCTGCCGGAATCTTCAACTTTTGCTTCGCTAACGTTATTTCTGAAATTTTTTCTTTCATTTTGCTAAGGTAATTTGTTTTTACATTTTTTTCTACTACTTTTACATACTTTTTAAATCTTACGGCTGAAATGGGCGTTAAAATGCCTTACAGTCTTTGGGTTTATCTTTCTCTAACAGAGGCCCGGCTTATGATTCAGAGGTATTGGAGGGTTCCCCGGTCAGGCTGGGTTTCTTTTTTCGATCAGGTGAAAAGGTTGTTGGGGATAAGAGAGGGTGTAAAAAACAATTTCCTGTATTTTTGCGGTAATATTCCATTCAAATGAAATTCGACATTGCAGTTATCGGCAGCGGACCCGGCGGTTATGTAGCAGCCATCCGCGCCTCACAGCTTGGCAAGAGTGTTGCCATTATTGAAAAATCTGAACTGGGCGGTGTGTGCCTCAACTGGGGTTGTATTCCCACCAAGGCGCTGCTGAAAAGCGCTCAGGTATTTGATTATATCAACCACGCCAAAGATTACGGAATTACCGTTGGCTCACACCAGGCTGATTTTGATGGCATGGTACAGCGCAGCCGCGGTGTAGCCGGCAACATGAGCAAGGGTGTGGAGTTTCTGATGAAGAAAAACAAAATCACCGTAATCAAAGGTGCAGGCAAATTGGCCGGAAAAGGTAAGATTTCAGTGACTGCCGATGGCAAAACTGAAACCGTTGAAGCTGCCAATATTATTTTGGCTACCGGGGCACGCAGCCGCGAACTTCCCAACATTAAAATTGACGGGACCCGCGTAATTGGATACCGCGAAGCCATGGTTATGCCCAAGCAGCCCAAAGAACTGCTGATTATTGGCAGTGGTGCTATCGGTATGGAGTTTGCCTACTTCTACCACACCATTGGAACCAAGGTTACCATCGTGGAATTTATGCCCCGCATTCTTCCCATTGAAGATGAAGAGGTGAGCAAAACCATGTCAATGACCTACAAAAAGCGTGGTATTGAAATACTTACCGAAAGCAGTGTAGAGAAGGTAGATATCAAAGGCGAACGCTGTGTGGTAACCGTAAAAACCAAAACCGGCGAACAAACTTTCGAGGTAGATAACGTATTGAGCGCAGCCGGTGTTCAAACCAACCTGGAAACCCTGGGACTGGAAGAAATGGGTGTTAAAACCGACAAAGGCAAAGTCATGGTAGATGAATACTACCAAACCAGCGTGCCCGGTGTTTACGCCATCGGCGATATCGTTCCCGGACCGGCCCTGGCCCACGTGGCCAGTGCTGAAGGCATTATTTGCATTGAGCACATGTGTGGCGTTCATACCGAACCGCTCAATTACGGCAATATTCCCGGCTGTACCTACACACACCCTGAAGTGGCCAGCGTGGGTCTAACAGAGGCCCAGGCAAAGGAAAAAGGTTATGATATCCGCGTGGGTAAATTCCCATTCAGTGCCAGCGGTAAAGCCAGTGCAGGCGGACATAAAGAAGGATTTGTAAAGGTGATTTTTGACAAGAAGTACGGCGAATGGCTGGGCTGCCACATGGTAGGCGAAGGCGTTACCGATATGATTATTGAAGCGGTAGTTGCCAGAAACCTGGAAACCACAGGCCACGAGATCATCAAGAGCGTGCACCCCCACCCTACCATGAGCGAAGCGGTAATGGAAGCCGTGGCTCAGGCGTATGATGAGTGTATACATCTGTAATTTAATTATAACCATAAAAAAAGCCCGGGCTAACGCCCGTGTTTTTTCATGCCCTGCTTTCGCCTGCAAGCAAGCTTGGGCGCGCGGATTACTCGCTCATTACATTCGCTCGTGAACCGAAAGGAGGTGGTTACACCATCAAAAGCCCGGGCTAACGCCCGTGTTTTTCTTTCGATTGAAATGTATTTTTTACGCCAGTTGCGGCTCCAGCACAGGCGCTGAACCCATAAACTTAAGGTGTTTTACGTGCGATTTAATCGCATCCAAAAAGGTTTTGTGCTCCAGAAAAGGAATGCCGTATTCAACACAGGTTTCTTTCACAATCTTGTTGATAGCAGGATAGTGAACGTGGCTGATTCTGGGGAACAAATGGTGTTCCACCTGAAAATTCAAGCCGCCCAGTGCCCAGGTAAGAAATGCACTTTTAGTAGCAAAATCCGAGGTGGTTTTCAACTGGTGAATTGCCCATTCGTTTTCTATCACTTCTTTGTCATTGGTATAGGTTGGTGACACAAACTCAGTATGATCTACTACATGAGCCATTTGAAACACTACAGAAAGAATCCATCCCAATAGAAAACATGCAATGAAATAACCGAAGAAAATTTGCGGGTATGAATAGCTGGTATGGTTGGCTATGTAATAGAAGGGCAAACCTATAAAGAGAAAAAGATGCACCAGTTTGCTGGCCCAAAAAAGTACTTTTTGACCGGTGGTGAATTTAAACTTGGGGCTATTTTCGGAGATTCTCTGGTTAAAAAACTTTTTGGTGTCTTTGCTTGTGATCCACATAAAGTATAATCCACCATAAAGAAAGAACCAATAGATGTGTTGAAATTTATGAATTCCAAGTTTTTTCTGCCCATGGTGAAAACGGAAAAACATACCGGCATCGAGGTCATCGTCCATACCTTCTACGTTGGTATATGTATGGTGATTTACCACATGCTTCTGTTTCCAGAAATACGCATCACCACCTAAAAAATTCAGGGAGTATGCCATGATGGTATTTACTTTGGGATTGCTGGAATAGCTGTCGTGGCTGCCATCATGCATGATGTTAAAGCCAATTAGCGCCATGCTCACGCCGAAAAGACAACATAATAGCAGGGCAAGCCATGCAGTCTGGGGTGTGAAGAAAACCAGCGTCACATACAATGATACAAACATGGATAAGATGACGATGGATTTGCCTACCAAAGCAGAATTACCATAGGGTGTTGTATTATTTGTCTTGAAATAAGCGTCGGTCTTTTGTTTCAGGGCTGCCATGAAGCCGGTACCCTGGTTTTGGAAAGTGATTGTTGCCATAAGTGATTTTCAAAGTAGTGTTAAACTCTTTTGGCAAAGATAAGTTGTTACAAGTATTTAACGCCACAAAAATAAGTTCAACAAAATACAGGGGTTGTGCATTAAGAATAACAAAACCGCTGTAAACCAACAAAGACCGCCAATTGCGGTCTTTGTCCTAAAATTTGTACTTGTTGGAATTATCCCTTCATTACACTATCAAAGATGGCTTTGAAAGCGGCGGGATCGTTCATGGCGATATCGGCAAGCACCTTGCGGTTAATTTCGAGCTTGCTGTTGTTCAATTTACCCATGAACTGGCTGTAGCTGATACCATTTTCGCGGCATGCGGCGTTGATACGAACAATCCACAGAGAACGGAACTCACGCTTCTTAACCTTACGGTCGCGGTAAGCGTAGCTCCAGCCCTTTTCTACGGCGTTCTTGGCTACGGTCCAAACATTGGAGCGACGTCCAAAGTAACCTTTGGCGTGCTTCAGGATTTTCTTTCTGCGAGCCCTGCTCGCTACGTTGTTGACGGATCTTGGCATATTATTTTAGTTTATTGGCTTTAGCGATGTGCTTTCACACATACTTTGGGAGCTACGGCCATGGTTTCTTTTTTATTTACCCAGGCGGAGCATGAATTTAACATTGCTCATGTCGGCATCGGTAATGATGGCGTCATTCCCGAGTGCACGCTTACGCTTGGTCGCCTTCTTGGTAAGAATGTGATTCTTGAAAGCCTTGGCGCGTTTTACTTTTCCTGTGCCGGTTACCTTGAACCTCTTTTTTGCACTGGAATTGGTTTTCATTTTTGGCATATCTGTATTTCTATTATTTTTTTCCTTTGGGTGCAAGCAGTATCGCTACTTTCTTGCCTTCTTCTTTGGGTTCCATTTCGAGCTTTGCAACGCCATCTTCTATAAGTGCGTTGGCAAAACGCATGAGCAAATCCACACCACGCTGTTTGTAAATGATTGTTCTGCCCCTGAAGAATACATAAGCACGCACTTTGTTTCCTTCTCCAAGGAAGCTGCGTGCATGTTTCAGTTTGAAATCCACATCGTGGTCATCGGTATTGGGCCCGAAACGAATTTCCTTCACCAGTTGTTTAACTGCATTGGCTTTGATTTCCTTTTGCTTCTTCTTTTGTTCGTAAAGGAACTTTTTGTAATCAACGAGTTTGCAAACTGGTGGAGTAGCAGATCCTGAAATTTCCACCAGATCCACACCCAGTTCGTAAGCCATTTCGATTGCTTTTGATGTAGGATAAACACCTGTTTCAACATTATCACCTACAAGACGCACTTCGGGGGCAACGATTTTTTCGTTGATGCGATGCAGATCTTCCTTCTTACGGGGACCTCTTTGGTATGGACCGGGAGAACTCAATTTTTTTGTCAAATTTTTGTTTCGCTGACAACCTGATCTGTGAAAACCTGAAGCGATAAACTTCCCAGGTCTCCGCCGCCATGCTTTCTTACAGACACTTCACCGGCGGCGGCTTCTTTTTCGCCTACGATAAGCATGTAAGGGATTTTGGCGACTTCGGCATCCCGGATTTTTCGTCCGGCTTTCTCCGATCGTTCGTCAACGAAGGCGCGAATATCGGCCTTTTTTAGGAATTCTGCAACATGAATTGCATAATCCAGGAATTTATCGCTAATGGGAAGAACAGCCACCTGCCTGGGAGCCAGCCAAACCGGGAAGTTTCCGGCATAGTGTTCCAGAAGGAATCCTATAAAACGCTCATGGGTACTTAAAGGCGCGCGGTGAATGATAATGGGGCGTTCTTTTTCGTTTTTGTCATTGATGAAACTGAGATCGAAACGTTCTGCCTGAGCGAAATCCACCTGGTTTGTAGCCAGGGTAAATTCGCGGCCAATAGCGCTCCACACCTGAATATCAATTTTGGGACCGTAGAAAGCAGCTTCATCTTCCACTTCCACAAAAGGAATTTCACTTCTAACCAGCACATCTCGAACCATGTTCTCGGTTTTGGCCCACAGTTCAGGATTGTTAATATACTTCTGCCCCAGTTTGGCCGGATCGTGCTTGCTGAAACGCATTACGTATTTATCAATTCCGAACACCTTGAAATAGCGCAGATACAGCTCATTCACGGAACGAAACTCCTGTTCAAACTGCGCTTCAGTGCAATAAATATGTGCATCGTTCATTTGCAGGCTGCGCACACGCATCAGCCCAAACAATTCACCGCTTTGCTCATAGCGGTAGCAGGTTCCGTATTCAGCCAGGCGAATAGGAAGCTCCTTGTATGAACGTGGAATTGCACCAAAGATCTTGTGGTGGTGCGGACAGTTCATGGCTTTCAGATAGTACTTCTCACCATCAAGCTCCATGGCCGGGAACATACTGTCTTTATAGTACGGCAGGTGTCCGCTTTTCAGGTACATGCTTTCACGGGCAATGTGCGGGGTTTTTACACGCTGATAGCCATGTTCTTTTTCGGTTTGTTTGGCAAATGTCTCCAGGGTTTCGATGATTTGTCCGCCATTGGGCAGCCAAAGCGGCAGTCCGGGCCCCACATCATCATCAAACGTGAAAATTTCGAGTTCTTTGCCCAGTTTTCGGTGGTCACGCTTTTTGGCTTCCTCAAGCATCATCAGGTATTCATCCAGCTCTGATTTTTTGGGGAAAGTGATGGCATATACCCTTGTAAGTTGTTTGTTTTTCTCGCTGCCCCGCCAGTAGGCACCTGCTGTGGAAATAAGCTTAATGGCCTTAATGAAACCAGTGTGGGGAATGTGCGGCCCGCGGCATAAATCGGTGAAGGCACCTTGTTCATAAAAGGTAATTTCACCGTCATTCAGATCCTGCAGCAGTTCCAATTTATAGGGATCCTGTTTTTCTGTAAAATAGGCAATGGCCTCCTGTTTGGGCATTTCACGGCGAACAAATGTATTTTCCTGTTTTGCCAGCTCATTCATTTTGGCCTCTACTTTGGCAAAGTCTTCGGAAGAGAATGTTTTATCACCAAAATCAATGTCGTAATAAAATCCGTTTTCAATAGGCGGCCCGATACCGAGTTTTATCCCTGGATAAAGCGATTCGAGTGCTTCCGCCAATAAGTGTGCTGAGCTATGCCAAAAAGTCTTTTTTCCATCCGTATCGTTCCATGTAAGCAGGGCGAGTGTTGCGTCTTCATGAATGGGGCGTGTGGCATCCCACACATTTCCATTGATTTTGGCAGATAATACATTTCTGGCCAGCCCTTCGCTGATACTTTTGGCAATTTCCAGTGCGGTGATACCGGCGGGATATTCTCTGACGGCACCATCGGGGAAAGTAATACGGATTTGCATTGACACGGATAAATTGGGAGTGCAAAATTACTAATAATCGGCGGTGCAAACGAAGTTTGGCAAAAGATTGCTGTTTTTATTGACAAATGACATCAGAACCCTGTATATTTGCACCCCGGTTTGGTGAGGTGGGTGAGAGGCTGAAACCACCAGTTTGCTAAACTGACGTATGGGGTAACTCGTACCGCGGGTTCGAATCCCGCCCTCACCGCAAACACTGAAAGCCCCCGCGTATAGCGGGGTTTTTTGTTGGAATACCGGCGAATCTGCCGAGCGAGCAGTAAAGGCAAGAGCGCAAGGCATTCCAACAAAAAGCGGCCGACCGCAGGGAGGCCGTCTTTCAGTGTTTGCTGCTCCCCCACTTCGGGTTCACAAGCGAACGCAGTGAGCGAGTAACTCTGTTAGTTGATAGTTGACAGTCTACAGTTAAAGACGCCGGAAGACGCCCTTAAAGGACAACAAACCTTTACCATTACAAACAAACCTGCTGATATTGTGGGGTTCTTTTCCAGATAACACCAAACCATTTTTACGCACCACAACACCTTTCTTCACATGCACCTCATAACCAAAGACCGCACCAAAATGGGGCACCTGAATGCACTGCATTTCAGGAAAAAGAGGATGAATTTGTATTTGCCTGCGGAATAAATTGGGAAAGGTTTTTCACCCCCTCAACCCCTCCAGCACGTACAGCGCCTCAAACACATTTTCCACGCCGGCCACGTTCACAATCAGGGCTTTGTCGGTTTGCTTCATGCTGAATTTGCCGGGTTGTGAGGCAATCCTGCCCATCATCTCCACAAAGGCATCGCTGTGGTAAACAGCAGCATTCGGATCGCCGGGGAAATACAAGCGCATTCTGCAGTCGTTCAAAGTAATTTTCTCAAGCCCCATCTGCTTTCCGGCCCATTTCAAACGAACCGTATCCAGCAACGCAATAACTGCATCGGGCAACTTGCCAAAACGGTCGCGCAATTGTTCACCAAAGGCCTTCAGCTGCATTTCTGTTTCTATGGATGAGAGTTCACTATACAGGGCCAGTCTTTCTGCCACCTGGGTCACGTAATGGCTCGGAATGAGCATTTCAAAGTCGGCCTCTACCTGGCAATCGCGGCTGCTGATGTCTTCTGTATTTTCATCGTCATACAAACCGGCAAATTCTTCGTGCTTGAGTTCGCGCACCGCCTCATCCAGAATTTTGTGGTACATCTCAAATCCCATCTCCGAAATAAAGCCGCTTTGCTCCGCTCCCAGCAGGTTACCGGCACCGCGTATATCCAAATCGCGCATGGCCACCTGAAAACCGCTGCCCAAATCCGTATATTCTTCAATGGTACGCAGGCGCTTGCGGGCATCTTCGCTCAGCACGCTCAGCGGCGGTGAAAGCAGGTAACAAAACGCCTTCACATTGCTGCGCCCTACCCTGCCCCGCATCTGGTGCAAATCGCTGATGCCAAACATGTGCGCATTGTTGATGATGATGGTGTTGGCATTGGCAATATCCAAACCGCTTTCAATAATGGATGTGGCTACCAACACATCGTATTCGCCTTCAATAAAGCGTATCATGGCGTCTTCCAATGCGGCTCCTTCCATTTGTCCGTGTGCCACACACACGCGGGCTCCCGGCGCCACATCCTCAATCATGACTGCGATATCGTGAATATCCTTTACCCGGCTGTGGATGAAAAACACCTGTCCGCCCCGCCCCAGCTCATGCTGAACGGCCTCTGAAATAACCTCGCGGTTAAATGGTTGCAATTCCGTGTGCACGGGCTGCCTATTGGGTGGCGCAGTATTGATGATGCTCAAATCCCTGGCTCCCATCAGCGAAAAGTGCAGTGTTCGCGGTATGGGTGTGGCCGTTAAGGTTAGCGTATCCACATTAACTTTAAGTTCCTTGAGTTTTTCTTTGGCGGCTACGCCAAATTTCTGCTCTTCGTCAATAATCATCAACCCCAGGTCTTTAAACTCCACATCTTTACCCAGCAAGCGATGCGTACCAATGAGCACATCTACTTTTCCTTCTTTTACCTTGGCCAGTGTTGCAGTTTGTTCCTTGGCGCTTTTAAATCGGTTTAGGTATTCTACATTTACGGGAAAGCCGGAAAAACGCTTGCGGAAAGTTCTGTAATGCTGCTGGGCCAATATGGTCGTAGGAACCAGCACCGACACCTGCTTGCTATCGCAAACCGCCTTGAAAGCCGCACGCATGCTCACTTCCGTTTTACCAAAACCCACATCGCCGCATACCAGGCGGTCCATGGGCTGTTCGCTTTCCATATCGCGCTTCACATCTTCCGTGGCTTTGCCCTGGTCTGGCGTATCTTCATAGAAAAATCCGGCTTCCAGTTCCAGCTGCAAATAATTATCGGGGGCAAAGGCATAGCCCTTTTGCGCCTTGCGGCGCGCATACAGGCTGATGAGCTCTCGGGCTATGTCTTTTACCTTTTTCTTGGTGGCTTTCTTTTGCTTGTCCCAAACCGGACTGCCCAGCTTGTGCAACGACGGCGCCGTGCCATCCTTGCCGGTGTATTTGGCAATTTTATGCAGGCTGTTCACCGACACATACAGCAGGTCATTATCGCGGTACACCAAACGAACCACTTCCTGCATCACACCGTTCATTTCCATTTTTTCCAGCCCGGCAAACCGCCCAATGCCATGGTCCATGTGGGTTACAAAATCACCGGGCTTCAGACTGCGCAATTCACGCAGCGTAAGCGATGTAGATGCACTATAACGCTCACGGGATTTGGGGCGGTAGTATTTGTCAAACAGCTGATGCTCGGTAATGAAGGCCATTTTGGCATCGGCATCCGTAAAACCCTGACTGAGTCCTGCATACACAGGCGCAAATTCCACTTGTGCCTGCAAATCGGTAAGGATGGTCTGCAGTCGCTCAATCTGCCGGTTATTTTCGCTGAAAAGCAAACTTTCAATGCCTTCCTTTTTATTCTCCCGGAGCCAATCTATCAGCAAGGTGAAATTTCGTTTGAAAATAGGCTGTGGTTGTTGCAAAAATCCTATGCGCTTTGCTTTAGCGGCCGGTATACCCAGGTAATGCAGCACAGTGTACGATTCCAGAATTCGGCCCAGCTGACCGGGCGTGAGCAAGCGATCCTTGGGATGCGGCGGTATATTTTCTGCACCTGCATCGGTCGCGGTGGCATGGTCCTGTAATGCTTTCTCCCAGCCCTTTCCCAGGTTCTCTATTTGCAAGGGAAATTCCGCACCATACACCAGCGTATCTTTTGCCAAATAATCAAAAACGGGCGTTCGGTTTTCTTCAAAACGGGAATCGTGCACATTTGGCACCAGGCTAAAATGGTCTATTTCTTTGAGCGAGAGCTGTGTATTCACATCAAAACTGCGGATACTCTCAATCTCATCGCCGTCCAATTCTATGCGAAAAGGATGCTCATGGGCAAATGAAAATAGGTCCACAATGCCTCCTCGTATACTGAATGTGCCGGGTTCAAAAACAAAATCGGTGCGCTCAAAACCGTTTTCCTGCAGAAAATCCATGAGAAACTCGAGATCCAATTGCTGCTTGCGGGCAATATCGAAGGTGTTTTGTGCCAGCACCTGCTGCTCCACGGCCATTTCAGCCACCGCCGAAGTGTAGGTAATAAGAATGCGGCGGTTATTCTTTCGCAGTGCGGTAATAGTTTCAATGCGTTCCTGGGCAGATATGGCATGCTCGGTGGCCAGTTTGTAGGGTTTCAGGCAGCTATCGGGTAGAAAAAGTATATTTTCACCGGGCAGCAGGTGTTCCAGATCTGATTGAATGTAACCTGCCTGTTCCCTGTCGGGCATGATAATCAATAAGGGTTTGGGATTTGCTGCAAAAAGTGAAGCCAAAATAAGAGCCTGCCCGGATCCGCTCACGCCCTCCAGGTAAATTTGGCTTCCGGCATTTGCCAGAGCGGTTTCCAGTTCCTGCATCGGGCCGGTTTGCCCGAAATGCCGGAGAATATCTCTGGTATTCAATTTACAATGGCAAAGTTACTGCCGATTATCATGCAACATACTTTTTTCATCTGGAAACAATTCCTAAATTTCAATTACTGCATTTATTACGGGTATTGAAAATTTCATACATCGTTGTATTTCATACACATAAAAACCATATACGAGATGTTTTATATTAATTTACCAAATACATTTCCTTTTTTAAATCCATTTTTTATCCATGTTATTTCCAAGTTTTATTTATAATTTACTTGGTTTTTTGATAATTTTTTGACATGTTTAAACGCGTGGCGAGATACACCGTTAAGGAAGATATGAAAGATTTTCCGGTGGTAATCATTTTGGGCGCAAGACAAGTTGGTAAAACCACGTTGGTAAAACAAATTTTCGATGACCGCGAAAACGAATTGTTTCTGGATCTTGAAAAAGACTCGGAACGCAACCGTCTGTCTGATCCTGAGCTATTTTTAACATCACTAACCCACAAAACTGTAATTATAGATAAGGCCCAGGCTATGCCTGACATCTTTCGGATTCTCCGTCCCATCGTAGACGAACATCAGCGTCCCGGACAATTCATCCTGCTGGGAAGCTGGTAAGATTATTACTTCCTTGCCATTGCTCTTTCCGCAGCCGCAACCACATCGGATGTATCCAGGTGGTATTTGGTGAGCAACTCTTCAGGCTTACCACTTTCACCGAAGCTATCCATTACCGCAACCATTTCTATGGGTGTGGGCAGGTTTCGCGACAACAACTGCGCTATACTGTCTCCAAGTCCACCGTTTATCTGATGCTCTTCCGCCGTTACCACACAACGGGTTTTTCGGGCACTGTTAAGCACGGCTTCAGCATCCAGCGGCTTTATGGTATGTATATTGATAATTTCAGCACTGATACCTTTTTCCGCCAAAGCCTCACCGACCTGAATGGCTTTCCAAACCAAGTGTCCGGTAGCAAAAATGCTCACATCGGTTCCTTCATTCAGCATCAATGCCTTGCCGATTTCAAACACCTGATTTTCCGGCGTAAACACAGGCCATTTTGGTCTGCCAAAGCGCAGATAAACAGGTCCATGATGTTTGGCAATGGCCAGGGTGGCCGCTTTTGTTTGGTTGTAATCACAAGGGTTTATCACCGTCATTCCGGGCAGCATTTTCATCAAACCCAAATCTTCCAGAATTTGGTGTGTTGCACCGTCTTCACCAAGGGTTAGACCTGCATGGCTGGCGCAAATTTTCACGTTCTTATCGCTGTAGGCAATACTCTGCCTAATTTGGTCATAAACCCTGCCAGTACTGAAATTGGCAAATGTGCCTGTAAACGGAATTTTGCCTCCGGTTGCAAGCCCGGCAGCCAGACCCATCATATTGGCTTCAGCAATACCCGCCTGAAAAAAGCGGTGTGGAAACTCTTTCTGAAAAGCATCCATCATCAGTGAGCCGGTTAGGTCGGCACACAGGCCAACAATGCGTTCATCGAGTCTTGCGGCCTCAAGAAGTCCGGCGCCAAACCCGCTGCGGGTGTCTTTCTGGGCGGTTATTTCAAATTTTTTCATGAATTACAAAGTCAATACGGTATTGGATCCTGTGGTTATTTTAAAGTCTGCGGTTTTGCTGTAAAGGGTTCTGGTCTCACTCTTGGCGCGGTAAACAGCTTTGTATTCACCCGGCTGCATGGTTATAAACTGCGATGTTCGGGTACCATCTATATCCGTAACCCACTCCATCTTATTTTCTTTCATCACAAAGATGGAAGCAATAACATCACGACCCAGTGTGAGTTGAAGTTGACCAGGTGCCGGTATTTCAACGGTGTAAGTCTTATTTTGCATAAGCTCCACACCCGGAATGAACATGCGTGGAAGGGTCAGCAACTCAAGATCATATTTGCCTGTAAGGTATTTTTTTGTTGTCTGAAAATCCTGCGCAAACAAGGTTTCCATTTTGCCGTTTTGTCTAACAATGGCCTGCAGTCGGCCGTATTTGGTAATTCCTCCCACCTTTAGCGACAGACTACCCATGGGTGTTTCAAACGGAATTACATTATGTCTCCCGGGCTGCAGCTCTACATTGCGCTTTGTAACATTGGGCAATGTATGAACCATAATATCGAATTTACGCATCGGATCCAAATAGAGTGTATCAGGAATTCCCTTACCATTCATTGTATGCACCACATTCTCCAGCACCTGTCCGCTGATAGCATCATATACTGTAATTGGAACATCGGATTCGCGTGGCTGGTTTTGGTTATCCAATAAATTGAACTGAATGGAAGTATTGTTCATTGTCTGACTTACAATAACACCGATGATTTTTCTAAACTCATCTTCGGTTTGCGCATTGTAGTATTTTCCTGCACAGGAATACGTCTGTTTAAATTTCTCTCCATCGGTACCTAATCCAATAATGAATGGCTGTAGAACAATTCCCTTTCGCTGCAGCTCTTGACTTACCGCACAGGGATCACCCGGACATTCTTCAATGCCGTCAGTAATGAGAATAATTACATTTCTGGAATTTTTGTCGGCGGGAAAATCTTTGGCGGTTGCGAGCAAACTTTGTGTAATGGAAGTAAACCCCAAAGGCTTTACCTGCCTGAGTTTTGTAATAAAGGATTTATGGTTATTAGGCGCAAAAGGCACTTCCAGTTTTGTGTCGTAGCAGTCGCGCATGGTAATGGGTTTTCCATGTCCAAATACCCGCAGCCCTACTTCGCAATTTTCCACAAACCGAAGGCTATCTACAATGCGGCTAATAAGAGTTACACTCACAGCCCAGCGATTGGTTTTACCCATCTCAGCCACCATTGATCCGCTGGCATCGAGCAAAAAAAGAATACGCGTTTTTTTGCCCGGAAAAGCATTCTGAAGCTGTCCTTTAACTGTTCCTGCAAAACATGCAGCAAGCAGTAATATCCATGGTTTTAGGTATTTCATTTAAAAATCTCCCAGTTCGGTTACGGGGAGCTGCGACATGGCATTTTCAAACTGTTCGGCATTGGGGGCTTTGCCATGCCAAGCATGGGTTCCCATCATAAAATCAACGCCTTGCCCCATTTCTGTTTTCATGATGATAACAACTGGTTTGTCTTGACCCATTTTTGCCTGTGCCAGAGGTACCACCGTCAAAATTTCATCCATGTTGTTTCCGTCCATGTGCATGACTTCCCAGCCAAACGCTGCAAACTTGCTGCCAATCTCACGAAAGCCCATAATTTCTTCCGTTGATCCATCAATTTGCTGACCATTGAAATCAACCGCCACAAGCATATTATCCAGTTTATTGTGAGCCGCATACATTACCGCTTCCCAGATTTGGCCTTCCTGCAACTCACCATCACCGGTTACAACATAAACGGTGCGGTTGTCATTATTTAGTTTTTTTGAGAGTGAAATTCCTGCAGCAACGCTCAACCCCTGCCCCAAACTACCTGTTGCAACCCTTATTCCTGGCAAATCCTCATGTGTGGCTGGGTGCCCCTGTAAGCGGGAATTTAGAAGACGAAAGGTATTTAACTCGGAAACCGGAAAATATCCTGAACGAGCCAGCACACTGTAATAAACAGGCGAAACGTGTCCGTTACTAAGAATGAAAACATCCTCATTCTCGGCTTCCATGCTGAAAGCAGACGGATTGTGCTTCATAATGCGAAAAAACAAAGCAGTGAAGTAATCTGCCAAACCCAGAGACCCGCCCGGATGGCCGCTTTGAACATTGTAAACCTGACGCAGAACATCCCTGCGCACTTGCGTTGCCATCATCTGAAGCTGTTTTGAGTCCATAATTGTTTGAGGGGTTTCCACAACGCAAAGTTGGTCTTGAAGTCCCTTTCACTATGCACAAGTTTTCAAGAGTTAACGATTGAATTTTAACCCCTAACATTCGACCCTACAGCAGCCTAAAACCACTTGCTTTTATGCTGTTTTTAAAGTATATTCGCGGGTTCAAATGGTTCGTTTTGCATTTATCATTCCAATCCTGCTGCTGCTGGCTGCCTGCAGCGATTACGGAAAAATATATAAATCGAAAAATGCAACCCTAAAATACAATAAAGCAGTGCAGCTTTACATGAAAAAAGATTTTGCCAGGGCACTGCCGTTATTTGAGCAACTTAGAGACATTTACGCAAGGGCGACAGATAGCCTGGAACAGGTTTATTTCTACACCGCATACAGCCACTATGGTTTGGGTGATTATGAATTTGCCAGCATGTTTTTCAAGGATTTTACAGAAAATTTTACCACGAGTAAACGCAGTGTTGAGTGTGCCTATATGGCAGTTTATTGCGATTACATGGATATTGGCTCCCACGATCTGGATCAGAGCCAAACGCTGAAAACCATTGGCGGACTCCAAACATTTATCAATTATTACCCTGAAAGTGAATATGCTCAGCGCTGCAACAACCATATTGATGACCTCAGGCGCAAACTACAGCAAAAGGAATACGACCACGTAAAACAGTATTTTCACATGGGCGATTTCAGGGCTGCTGTTAATTCAGCCAAAAACACACTGAAACTCTATCCTGATATAGAAAAGAAAGAAGAATTGGAGTTCCTGATTGTGAAAGCGCAGTTTAATTACGCAGCTAACAGCATTGAAAAAAAGCGCCTGGAACGCTATAAAGAAGTACTCGAATACTATCACGACTATGTATACAGCAATGGCAGCAAAGGTGAAAATGCCAGAGAAGCTGAATCACTAAATGAAAAAGCCAAAGACGCCATAGAAAAATTAAAAACATTATTATGAACCAACCTATATCACGCAATGCGGAAACCCGCGACCTCAGAAATTTCGATTCAGAAACTGAAAACGTTTATCTGTCTGCCGTTATCATTTCAAAACGTGCAAACCAGATTGCAGAACGTCAGAAAGAAGAACTGCGCAATCGTCTGGAGCCCTTCGTGAATGACACCGACAACCTGGAGGAAATTCAGGAAAATCGCGAGCAAATAGAGATTTCGCTGATGTACGAAAGACAGCCCAAGCCCACCCTGCTTGCCACACAGGAGTTTGCCGAAGGCAAAACTTACTGGCGCATGCCCGATGCCAACACCGGTAAATAAACCGCTGAAAATCATTCTTGGGGTTACCGGTGGTATTGCCGCCTATAAAATCCCCATGTTGCTTAGGCTGCTCAAAAAAGCAGATGCCGATGTTCAGGTTATTATGACCCCGTCTGCAGAACGCTTTGTAACGCCCGAAACCCTTTCTGTACTATCAGAGAAGCAGGTTCTATGCGATTTTTTCGATCCTGCAACCGGCATGTGGAACAACCATGTTGATCTTGGTTTGTGGGCCGATGCTATTTTAATTGCACCTGCCACAGCCACAACCATAGGTAAGATGGTTCATGGCATTGCCGATAATCTATTGCTTGCTACCCATTTGTCAGCGCGTTGTCCTGTGATAATAGCTCCTGCCATGGATCTGGATATGTATGCACATGAATCTGTCACCGAGAATTTAAAAACCCTTGAATCCAGGGGTGTGCATATTATTCCTGCCGAAGACGGGCCCCTGGCAAGTGGACTTTCCGGACCCGGCAGGTTGCCCGAACCTGAAACCTTGTTTGCCGAATTTATGAAAATCATGAATCCGGAATTGCCCCTGAAAGGCAAGAATATTATGGTAAGTGCAGGGCCAACCTTCGAACCTATTGACCCTGTGCGGTTTATTGGCAACCACTCAAGTGGAAAAATGGGCTACGCAATTGCAGATGCTTTTGCCAAAGAAGGCGCCAATGTGACGCTGGTTTCCGGGCCAGTCTCACTGCAAACACCCAAGAATGTTAGCCGTATAGATGTGCAGACGGCCGAAGAAATGCGGGAGGCTTGCCTAAAAGAATCCACCAATGTCGATATCATTGTTATGGCAGCTGCCGTTGCCGATTACAAAGTTGAAACCCGGGCGCAACTGAAAATTAAAAAAGAAGAGGATTTAACCCTTAGTCTGGTCAAAAACCCTGATATTCTTCAGGAATTAGGCAAAGCAAAAACTCCCTCACAGACACTGATAGGTTTTGCTCTAGAGACCAACAATGGGTATGATTATGCCAAAGATAAAGTTGTGCGTAAAAATCTTGATTTCATTGTTCTGAATTCACTGGCAGACGAAGGTGCTGGCTTTGGCCATGACACCAATAAAGTGTGTTTGTTTGATAAAACGGGCAGTGAAAAGGCTTATCCACTTATGTCCAAAAAAATGGTAGCCGACATCATTGTAAAACAAGCCATTTCTTATCACTTTTCAGGTAATTTTGCAGATATATGAAAAGATTTGGCCTGATAATTTGTGTTTTCACTTTTCTGGTATCTAAGGTAAATGCCCAGGAAATAAAGGCCAATGTGCAGGTGATTGCGCCCAGTCTTCAACTCACCAACAAGCAGATTCTTACTACCCTTCAAAATTCTATTCAGCAGTTCATTAATACCCGTAAATGGACAGATGACGTATTTGAAGCCAGGGAAAAAATTGAGATGTCTCTTTTTTTTGAGGTGAAAAAGCTAAACAATGCCTCCGATTTTGTGGCTACGCTGCAGGTTCAAAGCACCCGTCCTGTTTTCGGTAGCAATTATAAATCTACAGTTTTCTCTTTCAATGATGAAGACATTGCTTTTGTTTACAGAGAATTTGAACCTTTGGATTACCAGGAAAATCAAAATGTAAATGACCTAACCAGTCTGCTTGCTTTCTATGTGTATATGGCTTTGGGATACGATTATGACAGTTTTGGAGAATTGGGTGGCACCCCATTTTATCAGAAAGCCCAAAATATTGGCGGACTTATGCAAGGCAAACCCGGATGGAACCAGGGTGATGGCAAAGGTCAACGAAATCGATTCAACCTGATTGACGGAGTAAATAATAACAGGTTTTTAGCCGCGAGGAAACTCACCTACCTGTATCATAGAAAAGGTATAGACAGAATGGCTGAAAACACCGATCTGGCCAGGGCCGAAATTACATCCTCAATAAAAAGTCTTGAAGAATTATTTACCCTGAGTCCCAATAATCTTATGTCCCGGGTTTTCTTCTCTACCAAATGGCCTGAAATAGTGGAAATTTACAAACCCGCTCCGGTTACAGAGAAAAACAACATTCTTGAGCTGCTGCGCAAAATGGACAGCCAAAACAGCAATCGTTACGAAAAAATCAAAGCGTGATTTGCATTACCCAAAACATTGCCGGCTCATTACAAGATTTTTTAATCCAAACTTCTCCAGATAAAATTTTTCTGCTCTGCGATTCCGATACAAGTAGGTTTTGCATACCACTTATTTCTAATGTAACATTAGACCATATAATTGAAGTTCCTGCAGGGGAATCAGCCAAAACACTTCAAGTATGTGATAGTATTTGGAATGAACTGGCTGAACAAGGAGCCACTCGACAATCCTTATTGATTTGCCTTGGAGGCGGGAGCATCACTGATTTGGGCGGATTTATTGCAGCAACCTATCAGCGGGGAATTACTGCTTGCTATGTACCCACTACCCTTTTATGCATGGTGGATGCAGGAATCGGTGGCAAAAACGGCATTAACCTGGGTGGACTTAAAAATTATATTGGCACATTTAGGTTGCCAATGGCAATTATTATAGACCCCAACTTTCTGAAAACACTGCCTGAAAATGAGTGGTTAAACGGCAAAGCTGAAATAATAAAGCATTCCCTCCTATCAGGAAATGGATGGAGTGAATTGAGCCTGCTGGGTTTTCCAGAAAACAATGATATTCAAGGCTGGAAAAAGATTATAGAATCCAACTCAAGTTACAAACAAGAAATAATCACCGCAGATTTTACGGAGAATAACATCCGGGCAAGGCTCAATTTCGGACATACCGCTGCCCACGCTCTTGAATATCTGTATTCAAAAAAAGGCCAAATCTTACCGCATGGAAAGGCTGTAGCCGCTGGGATGATCGTTGAAACCATGGCCGCAGAAGCATTTCAGATCTGTAAACCGGAACTTACCAATGAAATTAAAACACTGATTTTCACCATGTTTGACCATGTGGTTTTCAATGAAGATGATATTGAGATTCTGAATATTGCAGCTTCAAAAGACAAAAAGTCACACAGCGGAGACATAGTTTGCAGCTTCATTTCTGCACCCGGACAACCTTGTAACCCCACCGGCATTTCGGAAAGTGACATGACAAAGGCATGGATGCGCTACCTACATGAAACTGTATAAAAAAGCCTCCCCGCCTGCGGTTACAACCATCAGACTTCCTGGCTCCAAAAGCATATCACACCGCGCTTTGATAGCCTCGGATTTATGTGGCATGCCGATTGAAAACATTCAAGGCTTGTCTGATTGCAACGATACCCAATATTTGCTGCGCGCCCTTCATAATCAACAGCAGGAAACACATGATTTTGGTGATGGTGCCACTCCTCTGCATTTCTTTATGGCACTGGCTGCCGCTAAAAATAAATCCTGCATTTTGACAGGCTCAGAAAGGCTTATGCAGCGCCCACACGGAGATTTGATAGAACTTCTGGGGCAATGTGGCACAATCATCAAACAAACTCCGAAGGGAATCATTATTGAAAAAGGGATACTGTCATTCCGGACGATTACTGCAGATACATCCAAAAGCAGCCAACATATCTCTGCAATGATGCTGGTGGCACCGCTTATTCCGGGTCAAAAAGAAATATTGCTAAC
>Ga0169931_10001090_pt1 | contig 44467 bp, 44 predicted proteins | sample Kivu_15m_20L_FD_129675 | JGI IMG/M metagenome (GOLD analysis project Ga0169931, IMG submission 129675) | Freshwater microbial communities from Lake Kivu, Western Province, Rwanda to study Microbial Dark Matter (Phase II) - Kivu_15m_20L... | ecosystem: Environmental > Aquatic > Freshwater > Lake... | reverse complement strand
TACTGAAAAACAAGCGAAAATGCTGATAAATCAGGTAATTTTAGAAAGCAAAAAATACAAAGGTTAGCGATCAACCCTTCAATTTATGCCAACATATACAATCAAAATCGAACTAATCAACACCGAACCTTTAGTGTCTAGAACCATTAAGGTTTCGTCAGAGACAAGTCTATATCTGATGCATCATATCATTCAAACCATTATGGGCTGGGAAAATCGTCATTTGTATGAGTTCACAATCAACACCTTACGTTTTGCAGATAGTAGACTTGTTGATGAGGATTTTGGTGATATAACAGATGTAAAAACGGTCCTATTGGATGATGTTTTTCCAAAAGCTTGGGAGACCGCCATTTACCTTTATGATTTTGGAGATGGGTGGAAGCATCACCTCGAAGTGATTGAAATCAGTAATGCTCCGCAAAATGAATTGTTGCCGTCCTTAGTTTCAGGCCAAAATGCATGTCCACCAGAAGACTGTGGAGGCGTTTATCGCTATCGAGAAATTATTGAGATATTAGCTGATCCATCCCATGAAGAATATGAAAGCATAGTTGAATGGTTAGGCCCGAAATTTAATCCTAATACATTTAACAGAATTACGATTGAAAAAGGGCTAGGAATTTTGGGAGCTAAAATCAAGGGGTATGAAAAAGGGTTCAAATAAAGTCGCACCCTTTAAAACACAAAACCCACCGTGGTGGTGGGTAATTAAATTAATAAGTTTACAATTATTCTAGTGACTTACGCCTTTGCTAAATAATACGTTAGTGAAGGTCTTTACAATAATCTCAATATCAAAAAGTGTTGATCTCTTGTATAAGTATTCTTGTTCTAGCTGAACCTTCTTTTCTATAGAAATATCATCGCGGCCGTTAATCTGTGCCCAACCTGTTATGCCTGGTTTAAGTTTATCGACTCCAGTTGCAACACGTAATGTCATTAAATCGTCTTGATTATATAGTGCAGGACGAGGGCCAACAAATACCATTTCACCTTTAATTATGTTGATGAGGTTAGGTAATTCGTCTAAACTAGTTTTACGTATGAACTTCCCAATTTTTAGTAAATACTGTTCAGGGTTGGTAAGTAAATGCGTAGCTACATTGGGTGTATTTTTTTTCATACTACGAAACTTGTAGATATTAAAAAAAGTGTAATTGATGCCAACACGTTTTTGAGTGAAAAATATGGGAGATCCGTCTTCTATGAAAATTGCCAAAGCCACAGCTAGAAAGATTGGAGACAATATCAATAAAATTATGAAGGCAAATAAACGGTTAACCATTATCTGAAAAAGATTGAAATGTTCGCATTAAGCCCTCTTTAGATGTGACGGGGAATTCCTTGCCTAAGGCTACTTTGATCTTAGCATTACTCACCACGTAACTTTCTGTAAGTTTCTGTAAGCGCTCAGAATTGAGCGGTAATTTCAAGAAATCACCAATACTTGCAATTACCTTTACGAGATTTATACTGAGATTCAAAATCGTAGCTTTCTTCCTCTTAGATTCAGCAATCATATTAATCAACTCATTGGTAGATAATGGAACATCGTCTGCCACATTATACACTCCCGATGGGATATCCTCTCTTACTATTAATTCCTTAATTATAAAGCAAAGGTTTTCTATGGAGAGGTAAGAACGTGAGTTTTCAAATAACCCTAATGGCCAAGGCAAACCCTTAGAAACTAAACTGTATAAAAGATTAAGGTTCCCTTTATTCCCTGGTCCATGAATCATACAAGGACGTAATATATAAACTCTTTTGCCATCTGGAATTGTCTGAGAAAGGATATATTGCTCTGCTAATAATTTACTCATTCCATAGTGAGTAATTGGATTAGGTGTAACCTCTTCCGTCAATTCGCCATCAACTTCATCAGCTACCGCTTTTACAGAACTTAGCGTAATAAATACTTTTGCTTCTGAGGTTAAGAAAGCATCAAATATCTCTTTCGTTAATTCTGTATTTACTTTGTAATATTCATCAGAAGATGAAACATTTTTTAGATCGTGGGCTTTACCAGCTAGATGAATAACAACCTGCTCTTCAAATTCAATTGAAGTGTTTCTGGTAGCTATTACAATTTTCTTTGAATCCCTGAAAAACTCAATTATATTTTTACCAACAAAGCCTGAAGCACCTGTTAAATATATACTCATAGATAGGACAATATTGATTCTGCCATTGCTTTATTGATTTTACTGCGTCTAAATTTATCTACAAATTCATGACGATCAATAATTGATTTCGACTTGCTATTTTTTAAATACTCTGCTAATTGAATGGCATCACATGGATAAAAAACAAAGCTATGTGAAACTTCTTTTTTAATAAACTCTGCAGAAAAACCCGCAACACCAGCAACAATAGGCTTATTAAATGTAGCTAGTTCGAAAATCTTTGAAGGTAACACTTTTCTAAATGCCGGATAGTCATTTAAATGAAGAAAAAGAAAATCTGATTTATCATAATAAGACTGAAGATCATCTCTACTTACAGGATTGTTCAAAATAACATTTGTTAAATCTCGGCTATTTATCTCAGCCTGCAGCTGTTTTTTCGCTCCTCCGTCTCCGATAATTAAAAATTTAAACTCATTCCCAAGTAATTGTGCCGCTTGAGGAATTATCCTATGCAAACCCTGTCCTTCACCAATATTACCGGCATACACAATTAATTTATATGCATTTGAGATTTCGCGTGATTGATTTGACTTATTCCCAGAAATAAATTCCTCATCAATTCCATTTGAGAAATAAGAATACTTCGGTGATTTAAATCGATGAAAGTATTCTTTAAACCCGCCAGAAATAAGATTTATATGTTTTGCATAATTAAATGTTTTAGCTTCTATAATTTTCAAAAGTGGTAAGATTAAAATCTTTACCAATTTGGATTTAAAGACATCATTCATTGTATCGACAAATATGTCTCTTATATCTAAATACAATGGAGCCCTACATTTTTTAGCAAGTTTATACCCTAAATAAGCCGTAAATAATCGACTGGATGAAGCAAAAACTAAATCTGCATTCTTTGATTGATTTAATTTCCAAACGGAATTGTAAAAATGCCAAAATGCAAATACTTGATCCAACATCCCACTTTTATGAGCGGGAAGCGCAATTCGATGAATTCTTAAATTATCAACTTCCTCATATTCCTGCGCATCAACATCAAACGTGCTATATCGATTAGGGAGTGTGGTATAGACATCCAAAACTACATTTTTGTCTAGTGTTTGCTTTGCTAATTCAATTGCTAGAGGAGAATTGCGGAATGATCCAGCGCATAAGTCTGGCTTAAAATAGAATGATAAATATACAATTCTCTTCATCAAATAATATGAAATTTAACTTTGATAATTTGGGGACTTTTACTTGTAATTTGAATACATTTATTCAAAATGCTTGATCCAAATTTATCATGATAGGTGGAATCATAAATTAAAGCATCATGAGCTGATTCCAAACTTAATTTCACAATAACCTCTCCATTCTTACAAAACAAAAACTCTTCCTCTACTTTTGAGATTTCGATATCCGGATGAATAAAATATCTTGAAACAACTGTATTTCCGAATCCGCTTATCTGATCATTAATTTCCAACGATGTATTTGAATATATAAATTCTCTTTTGTGAATTGGAGAACCCATTATTCTCTTATATCCATCATGGCATGCACTGAAACTCATTAAACCATTTTTAGAAATATTTACACTTATATCAAAAGGGGTTGCTCTATTTGCAACCCTAAAACCTGACCAAACCTCTGATGAATCTTGATTATCAATTTGAACTGTTGAATGAGCAGATGTCCCTCGTTGACGAAGTCTTTCTTTTGTACTACCGTAAACACTTGTCCCCGAATTAACTATAACTCTATGCCCTTTAACTGCTAATTCAAAAGATAAAGTATCAGCATGAGCATGACCTGGTAAATAATCGGGACCAACTTTTCCAATGTCAGCAATTAAATGAAAGCCATTATCTTTATATACCACAAAACCACTTGATTTATGATAAATAGATTTCGGCCCATCATGATTTGACACTACGACCCCTAATTCAGCAGCATAATTAACAAGCTTGCTGAATTTAGGCGCTATTCCATTAGCACAATCATTGAAATGGGCTAATTCCTCATTATTGTAAATCATTGTTTGCAACCATTGCATACCTTTTACAAACTTTTCTTTTATTACTTCTTTGGGGAAATTAGATGGTAATTGATCAGATATGCTAATTAAATCTAATAAGTCCTCCATCGCTAAGGAATGGTACATTGGACTTAATTCAAAATGCGCCCCGTCTTCCAGAAATTGCTCATTTATCTCTTCGTTTATAATGGATATTGCCGTTCTATAAATATGTGTTTCTTCTTTTAATTTAAAAAAGGCACATGCATATAATAAAGCTTTAGCATTAATAAATAAATGATTCCCAAGTAAATGATATTCTGGTCTTGATTCAAGATATCTAATTTGATTCCAGAGGCTAATCTTTGCACTTTCAGATAATAGATTTGTTCTCCAATGCCACTTTATCCAATTAATTATTCGCAAAGAAGTGGGATATTGTTCCCAACCAGTTCCTCTTCCAAATTGATTATTGTCTATCCAATTACTTATTATTTGAGTATGAGAAATTAAATGCTTGTCATCTGAATTATTCTGAAGTAAATATTCAAAATAGTGTAAGTTGTATCTCCAAAGTTTTGAAATACTTGGATTATCCCAACCGGTTACAGCAATATTATTTAATTCACTAAGAAATATAAAAGACTGATAATCTGCTGTAATGCCATCTCGGGGTATAAATAAGTCTATTTTTCTATGTATTTGTGCGCTGGGACATTTTTTCTGTTGAGTAATTAACCTAGGTAATAGGTATATTATTCTCCAATATATCTGCTTAAATTTTAAATATTTTACTGTGTTATACAGTCTAACTAATTTATTTAGCAAGATTAAGCTTGGTTAATATTTCAACAATTCTTTCAGCCGTTTTGCCATCCCATAATTCTGGAATGCTACCTTTTTTCCAATTGCCAGAAAACAATTTTTCCATTGCTGGTTTAATTGCTTTGGGATCAGTTCCAATCAATTCATTACTGCCAATTTCGACAGTTTCAGGTCTTTCAGTGTTATTACGAAGAGTCATGCAAGGGATTCCCATTACAGTTGTTTCCTCCGTAATTCCTCCTGAATCGGTAATAACAGCTAATGAATTTTCGACTAAATAATTAAATTCTAAATAGCCTAAAGGATCTATCGTATGAAGACAGCTATGTTGAATTCCTAACCCATGTAATATTTTAGCAGTTCTAGGGTGTACTGGAAAAATTAAAGGGAGATTGTTAGAGTTCTCTACAATTTCATTCATCAGTAACTTTAATTTCTCTTCCTCATCTACATTCCCTGGTCTATGTAAAGTCATTACTATATACCCTTTTTTTGAAAGCTTTAATTCTTCCCAAATTTTAGGCTTCTGAAATCTAGAACGATGTTTTACAAGTGTATCAATCATTGTGTTCCCTACCCAAAATATAGAGGTATTCGGGATACCATTTCTTTTCAAATTCTCTCCTGCTTCAGGTGTAGTAGTGAAAAAATAATTAGAAATGGAATCAGTAACCAGACGATTTATTTCTTCAGGCATTGTCCAATCACCTGATCTAATTCCTGCCTCAACATGCGCTACAGGAACATGCAGTTTTTGAGCGACAATCGAGCAAGCCATTGTTGAGGTTACATCACCCACTACGAGACATAAATTTGATTTACATTCAACTAATAACTTTTCATAGCCAATCATAATAGTCGCAGTTTGCTCTGCCTGAGTCCCTCCACCTGCACCCAGATTTACATCAGGCTGTGGAATCCCCAATTGCTCGAAGAAGCTATCGGACATATTTTTATCATAGTGCTGTCCAGTATGGATAAGACGAAAATTTATATCTTGTCCATCCTTTTGGGCTTTTCTGATTGCATCTATAATTGGCGCAATTTTCATAAAATTGGGACGAGCACCCGCAATTAAATCTATTTTCAATTTATTGACTTTATAATTATAATTAAAGATTTACCCAAGCACCTGTTTTTAAACTTTCAACTGCCGCAAAACTAGCTAATGTTGTATTTACTATATCACTTATCGGAATAATAGATTCTCCACCATTCTTAACGGATTCAATCAAAAGGTTAAATTGATTTTGATGCCCTTTGTCTTGACCTGAAGAAGCAGAATTAAAATTATTAAATCCATATCCCTTTAATTTTCGCCAATTATCCAATACTAATGTTCGCTCTTGATGATAGACCTCTACCCTCTCTTTAGCATAAGCCTTTGAACCATTCGCAAAATAATTAATTACAGCGTTGGTGCCATTTTCATATTTTAAAAGAATGCTAGCATTATCTGTATTTTCTTCTGGCTGAGTTCCTAATGAATTCATGCAAACAGACTTCACCTTTGACCCAGTTAAATAGGTAATCAAATCAATAAAATGACAAGCTTCTCCTATTATTCTACCGCCACCTACTTCCATATCGTGAATCCAAACTTTCGAAGGAATAAATCCCGCATTCATTGTAGCCACAATATTCATTGGGGTAGAAGCAGATCCTAAAGCTTTTTTCATTTCGACAGCCAAAGGAGCAAATCTTCTATTATAGCCTACAGTTAAGGTTTTACCCGATTGCTTATAGACTTCAATTACTCTATCTAATTCTTCTTTATTTAATGCTAATGGTTTTTCAATAAATACATTTTTACCATTTCTTAATGCCTCAATTGCAAGAGCAGCATGTGAATTATGTCTTGTAGTTATTAAAACTAAATCGACCTCTTCATCTTTAAAAATAATATTATTATCAGTAGTAGAATGTGATACATTATATTTCTTAGCCAAAACAGTCCCTGTTAAACCTGTAGAGCTTGAAATATATTTAAGTTTTGCTGAATTCCTTTTTAAACAAGGCAAAATCATTGCGGATGTAAAATTTCCTGCTCCAATAATTCCAACAACACCGTCCCCTTTTTGAAATATATTAGTGTTAATCTCAATTGAATGACTTGGATTAATAAATTTCTCGGGGTATACTAAAACGGAGGCAATGGATTTACTCCCATTCATTTCAGCATATATTTGTTGGTAATCTTCTAACAATACTCTTTCCGTAATGAGAGGTTCAACCTGAATTGAATTAGATGAAATTGCTTGTAATATTGTTTCAAAATTTCGCTTCTCAGTCCATCGCACAAAGGCTAATGGATAGTCAATTCCCTTTTGCTCATAGTCATCATCATATCTACCCGGGCCATATGAACAAGAAACTTGAAATGTCAATTCCTTTTCATAAAAATCAGCTCTAGAAATATCAAGCCCCACCACTCCCACTAATACTATACGGCCTCTTTTCCTAGACATTTGTGCCGATTGAGAAATTATTTCATTCGTTTTATTTGAGGCGGTAATAATAACAGCATCAGCTCCTATATTATTTGTTGCATTATTTACGTAGGCTACTTGATCTACGCCATCACCTGGATTCACTGCATCAATTCCTAATTGTTTAGCTAACGCTACTTTTGCTGAATCAAAATCAAATCCAATGACTTTACATCCATTGGCTTTTAAAAGCTGAGCCGTCATTAGACCAATTAAACCTAATCCGACAACAACAAAAGTTTCACCAAAGGTTGGATTTGCTAATCTTATTCCTTGTAAACCAATTGACCCAATAACAGTAAATGATGCAGCTTCATCCGAAACATTTTCAGGGATTTTAACTACAAGATTTTTAGCTACGCTAACATACTCCGCATGAGGCCCATTTGAAGCAACTCTATCGCCTATGGAAATATCATCAACTCCTTTCCCCACAGCGATTACCTTACCTGCATTACAATAACCTAAAGGAAGCGGCTGACCCAATTTATTAAAAACAGCATTAATAGTAGGCTTTAATCCATCCGTTTTAACTTTATTTAAAACCTCTTTAACTTTATCAGGCTGCTGCATTGCCTTTTGAAATAAATTCGATTTCCCAAACTCAACCAACATACGTTCTGTCCCTAAAGAAACAAGGCTTCTTGTCGTTTGAATTAATATATGACCAGATTTTATAAAAGGTGCTGGGACCTCTTCTAAAATCGTATGGCCATTATTAAGATCTTGAATGATTTGTTTCATTTATAAATAATCTAATTTAGTTAATACAGACAGTAATATAATTGGTTGAAGCTTGTAATTGATATCAAGAACATGATGAAATGAAGACTTAGGAGGTAGCATAATACTATTGGAGGCAGCATTTAATAACTCTCCTTTAGAGATTTTGCCGTCAATGTGAGTAGTAATTAATTCAGATTCATAATTAACTTTTGTCACAGGGACTTTCTCATATCCCAATTTTTGCAATGCATAATAACGATGATGACCATCAATTATCATATGAGATTTTGAACAAATTAAAATAGATGGGATTACAATGTAAGGTTTTAAAGAACTTAGATAATCAACCAACTTTTCCATCCTTTCTGTTACTACTTCCTCATGAGGAAAAATTTGATTTACAGAAAGTAAATCATTTGAAACAAAAATATTTTCTTTTAAGTCTACAGAATACATTTTTATATATAAATAAACTACTTAAATAAAAAAGCTTTACTAAAGTCATTTAAAGCATTAACTATCTCGAAATTTTCTTTTTTAGATCTTGAAGCTATTCTAACAAATTCGCCAGACAATCCTATTTTATCGGAACAATCACGAATATAAATTCCTTTTTCAACGAGAAGTTCTACTACCATATCAAATGAAGAAATTTCATCTGATAAAATCTCAACAAGAACAAAATTTGCTTTCGAGTTATAAACTTTTATTCCTGGAATTTGAGATAAATCATTTATAAATTCTATTGTATCATTTATATATCTTTTTCTCTCAATTTCATATTGTTCCTGAAATTGACTGTCACAATATGTACTAAAAAAATAATCGCATAATCCTGAAACATTCCATAAATATCCATTAGAAACAAGTTTTTTAACCCTGTAGCTATTCATAATTCCATAGCCTGCTCTAATACCAGCAATGCCAAAATCTTTAGACATACTTTTTACGATAATAAGATTTGGGTATTTATAGATAAGATCTTCATTTTTTGAAAGTTTTAATGATTCATCTTCATATGCAAAATGAATAAAACTCTCATCAACAATAATTAATTGCAATTCTTTTAGACTTTCTAAAAAATGATGAATACTTTTTGTCGGAATAAACTCCCCAGTAGGATTATTCGGATTAATTAAAATAGCCGTATCACACTTTCTGTCTTTAATAAATGATATGTATTCCTCAATATCAATTTGGTAATCTAAATCCTTTCTTAATTGGAAATACTCTATATTAGACTTATCGGTTTTGAATTCATAGTATGATGAGAAAGTAGGAATAGGTAAAGCAATATTATTACCTGCAAAATTATGCATCGCTGCTTGAATAACTTCGATAGCTCCATTTCCAACAAAAATATTACTGTAATCAATTTGAATTATTTTAGATACTTTTTTTGCAACATCATAATTCTGTGGTGGGTAATATTCAAGTATATCTCTTAGTTTTTGAGAGCCCGACAAATCTTGTATCTTTTGCATAAATAAATCCGTTGCATAAGGATTTGACAAAAAACAAGCGTCAACTTTGATTTGCAATTCTGGTATTTCTCCAAGCATAGTGCCAATACTAGGAGAATGCGACCCACTTTCTCCTTTCAGTAACTTTATCTTGTGTTTTACTTCTTTTGAGCTCATTATATTATAATTAGTTAAAAAATTTATAGTATTTTTTTGTAGCAATTTCCAACATTTGATTATCACCCTCACTATCGCCATAAGCATAGATATCTTTATATTCTTTAAGATTTACACTATTTTTTATCGCGTTCACTTTTTCTTCAAAATTTAAATCATTGCCTAATAATACCCGTGAATTTTTATCATAAAATGTCCTATTTGTCAATAGTTTTACTCCAACTTCTGCGGCCCATTTTTCTAATATAAAGTCATATGATGCTGATACAATCCAAATTTCATGTCCCTCTTTTTTATGCCAAAACAACTTACTAACAGCATTAGGTATTAGAATATTATTAAATTCTTTCTTTCTAAATTCATCTGCTAAAACTTGTAATTGATAATCATTGAATTTAGATGTGTGCACTTGTAATCTTCTCTTTTTTAAATTCAAATAATTAAAAATATTTAATTTTAAAAACAATGATTCTTTAAGACAAAGGACATAATTAAAAAAAAAGTATTCAATTTTTGACTTATAAAGGGATTTATAAAAAGCTTCCGAGGAATCCCTATAAGTTAAAGTCCCATCAAAGTCAAATAAAGCAAGCGTTTTCTCACTCATTATAAATAAGATATGAAAGGATTAATTTTCCCCTCATTTTTTTGAACAAAATATTCATTTCGAGAAATTTTTATTTCAATAGATTTAGGTAATCTAGAGTAGATTTCTAAAATCAATTCATCGTCATGTAAATTTTCATTAACTTTTATTTTTACTATGAATTCAATGAAATTAATTCTGTGCTGTACAATTTGCCATCTACTTATTTTTCCAAATTTTTCAAACATTGTATAAAAATTAACCGTAGGTATTTTATACCCTTCTGGCGTTTGGATTTGCTGGTCTTTTCTCCCAAGAATATTATCAATCGTATAAAATGAGTGACTGCACGAAACATCCGCGCTCTTAACTTGAGCTAAGTCCCCAGTATCATAACGTATTAAAGGGGTAGCCAAATTATGTAAATTTGTCCCTATAATTTTCTTTTGATTAACGACTTCGGTATCTAGCAATTCTAAAAAACCATAATCATCATAATTGTGAAGCCCGCAATGTTTGTCACAATCACCCATCATAACGACTATTTCAGCTAAGCCATAATGATTTGAAATTTTTGTGTTAAAAATATTTTCGATTAACTCTCTATCATTTGTGGAAAGAGTCTCAGAGGCTGTAAGAATTAACTTTAATTTGGGTATTGCATGACCTGTTTTTTGAATGTACTCTGCAAGAGTTAAAACAGAACTAGGATATCCTCTTAAGATTGAAATGTCTTCTTCAATCATTAGTTTAAGGTAATTTGAAATTTGAATATCATTTAATCTAAATGGACTAAACATGTAAAAATTCCGTAATTTATCATGTTTGTAGAAATTTTCTCCAGGCTTTGGAGCAAAACTTCTAACCATGGCCAATTTATCTCGAAATAAATATCCGCCCCATGCCCAATGCCGCCAAACCATAGCTTGCTCAACTACCCAAGCATTATCTGAAACGGCCACTTCAAATGGTTCGCCAGTTGATCCTGATGTACGTAAACGCATAGCATTTTTAGAATATTTAGGATTATCAAGGTACTGACGTACATCCTTAGCCTTCTGTTTAGTTAATACTGGAATACTTTGTAAGTCATCTAATGACCTAAAATCATATTTGGGATTAAAACGAATTTCATGAAATAGCTCTTTGTAATACGGTACATTTTCTTCACTTTCAATTAATAATTTTTTGATCTTATTAAATTGATAATTCTTGATTTTTTCTGCATTCCAATTACATGTATTCTTGAAAAAAAAATTGTAAGCCAAAATTCCTCTAAGAGTTAAAGAAACGTCTTTTAATATATTTAATGGGGTCATTTAGATAAATGATTAGACGAACTTATTAAAAGTATATAGATTCTCTTTTTTAGTATCCTAAATAGAGAATATGATAAAAATACAATGCTTAATAAAAATTTTATATGGCTAAAAATAACTCAACAAAGTTAGACAAGTATATTGATTAAATTTCCACTCATTTCCAAAGAGATTTATTTCTATTAAATGAAGAAAGATAAACAAATAATCTAGATAAATTAAAAAATTTATTTGGACCAAGTATTAGCAATGTAATCCTTAAAAATTTATTACATAAATAAAAGAAAATTTTATTTTCCTCTAATTTGCTGTAACCATACAAATCAAATTTATCACTATTTGTTAACAGATAATTTTTTTTGGCAAATAAATAAACAGATGAAGTATGTAAAAATGGATCTCCAACATCTTTGAACCTTATAAGAACAGATGCATACGCTCGCCTTAAGGTAGGACTAATAAATTCACCATTACTAAAATAATCATAGCTATATTTTTTTTCGATTGATTTTAGTGCACTTGAAAAATATTGGAGTTTTAAAGAATATTCATAAGACAATTCTAAAAGACTCTCTGAAATTAAACCACTTGAAAGCTCTATCCTTTTAGTAATAACATTATAATTATTTGTATCAAAGCTACTAAAATGAAAAAAAACAATTTGACTACCATTGGAAAAATATTTTCCATCCTTAAATGAAATCTTTCTTTCAAACAAATTCCAATAGGCAACATTATATCCAGGATCTCTTAAAATAAATAAAAAATCAAAAAATGCATTAGCTATGGTAATCCATTTTTGATCAGTAGAAATACCAAATTGAGTTTCAAAAAAGCATTGATCTAAACACCTGCTATTCCACCAATTCAAAAATGCCTTCCCATTTTCTGAATCGTTTACGGCAAAAAATCCAAGATTGAAGGAACCGAATCTCATCAAACCTAGATCAGGGAATTCTAAATTATCAGATTCTGGAGTATTGAAATGCGAGGTAAGAAGTACATCCTCACTATCCAACATATTTTCCAAGTCTGAAAATTCCCCCAACACAAAAACATCGGGATCCAAAAATACTACTTTAGAGAAAGAATTTAGCAATTGAATTGCAATAAATGGTTTTAAAGACGTAGTAAATTCAACAACATCATATTTAAAAGCAAGTTCTCCTAGTCTATTAAAATCAATACTTTTAACTAAAACTAACTCGTAAAAATTACTTTTAATATCATTAAGTATTGGTAATTCTTTTTCAAATAAGTAAATTTTCAGGATAACATTATTTGAATAATACAAGGATTCAGCTAGGACAAGAGCCCTATTTAAATATGCATTATTACAAACAGTAAAATAAACTATACTCTTACTCTGAATATTTTCCATAAAATTCTATGAGATATAATAATAAATAACTGAATTAATGCTTGATTTAAAAAACCAAGCAATTCCTTAAATTGAAAATGTTTAAACAAAGTTGAAATTAATCTTACAGATGAAAAAGAATACTCTTTAATTCGTCTATTAGAGTATAATTTAAGATTAACATTAACGCCCAAAATAATAATTTTTGAAAACCCCTGATTTAATATATGATTGAAAATTCCTGTTCCATATATCAAAAAAAAAGAATACCCTTCTCGTAATATCCTAAACTGAAATTCATAATCAACTAATTCAACAAAATAAGACTCATTAAATGGCCCTATTTTAGAATAAGAATCTAAAAAAAGGACATTACCATTATTTATAATAAAACCAGAATTCTTTAAAGTATATTGACTAGACAACTCTCCTCCAACAATATTGGCACACACAATATTTTCATTGATAGGAAAAGGAAATGTAAATCGCAATAATTTATCAGGGCATATTATAGTATCTTGATCTAGTAAAAGAATATTGTGCCGTTTGCGTAAAATTGCATGATCACAAATAATATTGTATGCTTTACTCAACCCTACGTTTAAATTATCGCCTAGAAAAATAATATTAGAATTATTATTAATCAAAAAATCGAAATATAATTTTAAATCATTTCTAACTTCAGAGTTAAAATAAATAATGACTAAAATGTCACTTTTTAATATCTTATCTAAATGAAGATTATCCAATGAAACTGGATTATAAAAAACTATGCCAATCGATGATATTTTCTCCACAATATAAGAATTGATAAAATACAAAATCCTTGAATATATCCATGCTCTAAATAAACTAAGTCTTTAGCATTAGTAATAAATGAACATAAAATTAATGCAGAAGCTATTATTCTATAATCTGTAAACCATGCTTTAAAAAACAGAAAATAATACGGAATATAATATATAAAAACACCTAATAAACCCGAACCGTTTATAAACGTCAACCAACCGATATCAGTAATTAACTCACGATCTCTGCCAAAGTCCCCCGTTCCAAATAACCAATCAAGCAATGAATCAGGAAAAATCAACTCTTTTGATAAATCAGCAATTGTCCCATTATCAATTTCTGAGTTTTCTAAATAATTAAAAACATAATCAAAACTCCTAATAAGAGCTAACCCAAATTTATCCTCAAGAAAAACAACTATAAATTTATATATAGCTATAGTAAAAAAGATTACAAAAAATACTTCCTTAATTCTAATTTTTTTTAAATATTTATTGGCTATAAACCAGAAAAAAAATAAAATAACAAATAATAAGCCAGTCCTAGCAACAAAAAACAAACTAATAATAATTACAAGAGAAGAAAATATAATATAAATAGATTGAATCGATGATAATCGTGACTTTAATAAAAATAAAATAGAAATTATATACAAAAACATATATTTAAATGACAAAAAAGAGAATCCAGAAACTGCAAATCCGGAATATCGAGGAATTAAACGAGACTCAGAAATTCCTCCAGCTTGTTTTTCAGTAAGATAGACGAACTTATAAAGTATATCAGAAAATGAAGAACTGAGTACTGTTAAAATAATAGTGATTGAATTAAGAAGCAATACTCCTAACGTGAATAAAAATAAATACTTTAATGTATCTAAAGGCTTATAATTTTGAAATTTTTTGATATAATAATAATAATTAATAAAAATAACTGGAAAAATTAAAATTTGTTTAAATATCCCGAATTCGAAGTATTGATTATAAATTGAAACTATAAAATGAAAAAATAAAATAAAAAGAAATAGAATTAAAAAAACATTTAACGAAATATCCCTGAAAAATAATTTATAATTCGTAATTAATACTGGAATAGTTAGTAAAAATAAAGTATTAAATACAATTCCAAAAACAATAAACTGGGGTATAATTGTAATAATAAATAGCCAAATAAGAAAAAAAAGAAATTTCATAATTATATAATATTCGCTGTGGACAAAATATAAAATAATTTTATTTTCATATCTAAATTCCCACGAGCAAATTCAAAATAATCAGACTTTTTTTTATTCAATGCTAATTTATCAACTTCTGTAGTAAATTTATAAATTGATAAGCTATCCGTACTAATTTCAAAACCAAAAGGTGAATTTGATATATCAATATCAAATGATGAATAAACAACAGGAATACCGCAACAAATATACTCCCTACTTTTCAATGGTGATGCAATTGTAACACCTACACGATCCCAAGCCAAAGAGCCAATGCCTAAATCGCAACATGAAATAAATGGGACATATTCTTCTCTTTTCATCTTCCCTAAGAAAAAAACACTGTCACAAACATTATTTTGGATTACCATTTTTTTTAGGTTGTCAAGCTCTATACCATCACCTATGATATAGTATCTAAGTGGGATTTCTCTTGTTTTGTTTATCTTAGAAATTAAATTTATTAATTTATCCCACCCATGCCATGGAGCAACACTTCCTAGTGAAACAACATTTAAATAATTTGTATTAAAATTATACTTTTCAACAAACATTGAACTATTTATAGAGTCAACAAGATTGATCACTTGATTTGCATCTATGCCATTTCCAATCAATATTGATTTAACAAGCTTGGGATTAAAATAAGCAGATTCTTCGGCATACTGTACAACTAAATCAGAAATAAAAAATGGCAAAGGTCCTAAAATATAGGTGGAAAATTTAATTAAAAATCTTTTAAAACTTAATGCGGAAGATAAATTAAGCTCTTTTAGATAATTTGTCAATGGGGTAGGGACATCTAATATGATTCTTTTTTTTCTAATTTTTAAGATAACAATCATTAAAAACAGAAAAATATTTCTAGAATTGTTGTATCTAATTAAATATACATTTTCGTTAGATTTAATAATTGCCCATATATTTATTAACTCATCAGAAAGATATAAAGATTGTATTTTATAAATAATTGAATCAAAATTTAGATGGCCCGCTGCTTTTTTATATGACAACATTTTGTTATCTATTCCAATTGCATCAGAAGCATTTGAATAATAAACAAAGGCAATTCTCATTAGTTATTTTTTAAATGCTCTTTTTAATTTATTGTATAATACTCCACGGTTAGAATTATCAAATATTAATTTCCACAATTTAAATTCTGATTTATATAAAGTATGAGCTTTAGGTGATCTATTTAAATATTCGTTTAATTGCATATTAGTCCAATTCATTTTTTTTAAAAAATATTCAATATCTGTTTCTAAATCAACAGGGCTAGGGTAAGGAATATTAGACAAAGTATTTATTGCATCAGAACGAGTCATCTGATTTGTTACTATTAATGAACTCAAATGTAGCTTTCTCTTATCAATTTTAAATTTATTGGGGAGTAAATACCCTTGATAAAATCTTGTAAAAACAGATTCATAATGCTTATATGGATATCTCTTAAAACCGAATTCTTTCTCTAAAATTTTTAATGCTTCTTCTTTTTCGAATTTTATAAAATCTAAAAAAGGCAGCCATTCAATTTTTTTAATAAATCTGTAATAACAATAATCAAATGTCCCTATTGATGGAAATGAATTAGTCTTAACATTATTAAATTTCCTGCCAATACTTTTAATTTGCCTTTTATCATATTTAAACCAATTCCAATTTTCAGGCATTCTAATTCCTTCAGTAGATTGATTCATTCCTGATAATATATACTTTACATTATACTTATTAGCAAGCATATAATTGACCTTGAGCATAGCATTATCATACAACAATTCAACATCAACCACATCTGATTCAAAAAAAGATTGCATCAGACTTCTATACTCTTCCCAATCAATTACGTAAGTATATAAATCTACCCCTAGAGTGGTTATTAAATTTGCAATATTATTTTGAGCTAACTCAGAATTCCAACCATTATCCATATGAACTGCAAGTGGCCTTAAACCCTGTTTAATAGCTTCAACTAAAACCCAAGAACTATCAACACCACCAGAAACACCTATTATGCAATCATACTTCTTTCCTCTGCCAGTTATTTTTATTTTACTAATTAACTGCTCAAATTTCGCATTCTTAGAAGAATCATCATCAAAATATACACTTTCTGTATTAAAATTAAAATCTCTACAAAAATTACACACACCATTTTCATCAAATAAAATATTTGATGCAGTTTCATCCATTACACAATAATTACAAATCATATATCTTCAAAAATTTTTATAATCTCTTCTTGTTTTGGATAGGTTATCAGAACTGCTCTATGTGGACCATTAAATACGAAAAATGATCCAGCTGATACTGCTGAAGCACCACTTACAAAAGCTTTTTTAATATCATTTAATGACCCAACTCCACCTAAAGCAATTATTGGTAGATTAGTATTAGATGATAAATTGTTAATAATATCAAAATCCATACCGGACATTTTACCATCTTTATTAATAACATTCAATAAAATTTCACCTGCACCCAATTGCTCCAATTCCTTTAATAGGGAAATTATATTTTTATTTATTTCAGAACCATTTGATGAATTTACTAATTTGTAATTGCCAAAAAAATTTTTGAATATATCTAATGAAACTACTATTGCTTGACTGCCATATTTATTTGAGAGCTGCTTAAGAAAAAAAGGATCTTTAAAAATTGAACTCTGCAAACAAATTTTCTCTATTCCCAATGAAAACAAACGAGATGTGTCATCTATATTTTTTATTCCACCTCCATAACATAAAGGCATAAAACACTCGCTTGCACAATCCTCTATAAGCTTATAATTTATTGATGTTTGTGTTTTAGAAGCATCAATATCAATTAGTATTAGTTCATCGACTTCTTTATCATTAAATATTTTAATTGCATTAATAGGATCACCTACATATGTTTTTTTACCAAAATTTATTGTCTTAACCAATTTCCCATTCGAAATTAAAAGAGTAGGAATGATTCTTTTTGTAATGATCATACTTCAGCAAAATTTTCTAATAATTTAAGCCCATATCTATGACTTTTCTCTGGATGAAATTGCACTCCATATATATTCTCTTTATTAAAAGAAGAAACAAATTCACTTCCATTGTATTTTGTTACACCTATAATATCTTTATTTTCAAGACAATCTACATAATATGAATGAACAAAATAAAATTTATTCAAACCACTTAACTCTTCATAAATTTTACAATTTAAATTCCTGACCTCAACAGAATTCCAACCCATATGCGGAACTTTTAATTTAAAATTATCATCTGTCTTAAATTTTTTTACATTAGCATTAATCCAAGATAAACCCTTAAGTTGGCCTTCTTCACTATTATTACATAGCAATTGCATGCCGAGGCAGATACCTAGTATAGGTTTTTTCTTTTCTAAAACAAAATTACTCAATGGTTCAACCCATGAATGATTTATTAATTTATTCATGGCAAAATCAAATGACCCCACTCCAGGTAATATTAATTTGTCAAACTTATCAATCATTTCAGGTTCTGAAAGTATTTCAGATTTATTTCCCGATTTTTTTAACATATTTTGAATTGAAAGTATGTTTCCTACGCCATAATCTATAATTCCTATCTTCATATATTACAATCTATGAGTTGCAATGTTTCGATCAATAAAAGATTTTAAATCATAAATAATACAGTTGTTATCTTCTTTGTGCTTTTGAAAATCAATTTGTAAAAATTCATCATGTGCTACAGCTAGAATTATTCCCCTGTAATTACATTTAATATTTTTAATTAAATCTATTTTATATTCATTAAATACTTGCAATTTATCAGCATGCGGATCAAAAACATCAACATTAACGCCAAATTGAATTAGTTCGTTATAGACATCAATTACTTTTGAATTTCTGATATCTGGGCAATTCTCTTTAAAAGTAATTCCAAGGATTAAAACCTTTGCTCCTTTAATTGATACATTATTTTCAATTAATAATTTTATCATTTTATTGGCAACAAAAATACCCATATTATCATTAACTCTTCTTCCACTTAATATAACTTGAGGGTAATACCCAAGGCTTTCTGACTTGTGAGCCAAATAATAAGGATCTACACCAATACAATGGCCCCCGACAAGTCCTGGTTTATATTTTAAAAAATTCCATTTAGTGGCGGCTGCATCTAAAACATCATTTGTATCAATCCCCATCTTCTCAAATATTAATGCTAACTCATTTATAAATGAAATATTTATATCTCGTTGTGCGTTCTCAATTGCTTTACTAGCTTCCGCAACCCTAATTGATTGCGCTTTGTAAGTTCCCGCAAAAATAATTGAAGAGTATAATTCATCTACAAAGTTTGCAATTTCAGGATTGGATCCTGATGTAACCTTTTTTATATTGACCAAGGTATTAACCTTGTCCCCAGGATTAATTCTCTCAGGTGAATATCCACAAAAAAAATCTTCATTAAACTTAAGCCCACTTACCTTTTCTAAAATTGGAACACAATCTTCCTCTGTACATCCAGGGTATACTGTACTTTCATATATAATAACATCATTTTTTTTAATTATTGTACCTATAGTCTTTGTAGCCTCTAAAATTGGCCTTAAATCAGGCACCTTAAATTTATCAATTGGTGTGGGAACAGTAATAATAAATATATTACAATTTGAAATTTCCTTTGGATCATTAGTAAAATGAATATTATTTAAATGATATAAATCTTGAATATGAACCTCTTTTGTTTTTTCAACTCCACACTTCAATTCATTAATTCTATTAAAATCGATATCAAAACCAAATACTTTATATTTTTTTGAAAATTCTATCGCTAGTGGCAAGCCAACATATCCTAATCCAATTATAGCAATTTGTGAATCATTTATACTCATCATTTAAAATTAGATATTGTAAAAACTATTAATTTTATCGCAAACATATTTAATTTGAGAATCAGAAATTTCTGGGTATATAGGAAGAGATAAAATTTCTTCTTGATATAAATTAGCGATTGGAAAATCTGATGATTTATAGTTTAGATATTCATAAGCTTTTAAATTAGGGAGAATTTTAGGATAATGAATTGCTACTTCAACTTCATATTTCTTTAAGTATTCGATTAAACTGTCTCTATTTTGAACACGTATAACGAAAAGGTGATAAGAATGTAGCGAGTTTTCCCTTTCAATTGGTAAAACTATATAAGTATTTATTGACAAATATTTTCTATATAAAATTGCCTTTTCTCTTCTTAAATCAGTCCATTTAATTATATGAGGTAACTTAGAGCACAAAATAGCTGCTTGAATTCCATCCAAACGACTATTAATGCCCTCTATAATATGCTCATGCTTTTTCAAAGCTCCATGTCTAGAAAACATTTTAAACTTATAGGCCATTTCATCAAAGTTAGTTAAAATACATCCAGCATCTCCATAAGCTCCTAAATTTTTCCCAGGATAAAAACTAAATGAACTAGCTATTCCAAAAGTCCCAACACGTTGACCATTAAATTCACTAAAATGGGATTGAGCACAATCTTCAATGATAGGTAAATTATATTTTTGAGACAGGCTCATTATTTTCTCCATATCACAAACTTGTCCAAAAATATGAACCGGAATAATTGCTTTGGTTCTTGGAGTAATTTTCATTTCAATTTCATCTTCATTAATTGTATAATAAAATGGATCTATATCTACAAAAACCGGCTTAGCCCCAGTTAATGAAATTGTTTCAGAAGTAGAAATCCAAGAATTACAAACAGTTATTACTTCATCGCCTGCTCCAATTCCAAGCATCTTCATAATTATAAATAAAGAATCAGTCCCATTAGCTACACTTATACAATGTTTTACTCCATATAATTTTGAAAATTCTTCTTCAAATTTGTTCACATATTTTCCTCCTATAAATCCACTTTCATTTATAACATCAAAAATTGCATTATCGATATCATTCTTTATCGATAAATATTGTGAATGTAAATCAACAAATGGTATTTTCATTTCTTATAATTTTTTTAACAGTTTTGCAGGATTCCCAACATAAATTCCTTTAATATAAATATTTTTAGTCACTACTGCACCCGCTCCAATTACCGTACCGTCACAAATTTCAACAGGTAAAATAGTTGCATTACTTCCTATTGAGACATTATTCCCAATTTTTGTTGCCTTCCACTTAGAAATATCTCCTCCAGCAGGGCCTCCACTAGAAAACAAGTCATTAATAAACATAACACCATGCCCAATAAAACATGATTCACCAATAGTCACTAGTTCACAAATAAATGAATGAGATTGTATTTTTGTTCTACTTCCTATAGTAACATCCTTTTGTATCTCTACAAATGGCCCAATAAAACAATCATCTCTAATAGAACATTTATAAATATTAACTGGCTCGACTATCTTAACATTTGTTCCAAAAATCACATCTTTAATTGAACTTGTATATTTAACACAATTTTCCATTAGATAATTTTAGCTGAATTATAAATTTTTTCAATTATTTCAACAGTTTTTAGCGCTTCGAAAGAATTAGTTGAAATAGATGCCCCATTCTTAATTACATCAATGACATTTTTATAAACTAAATCATGGTTTGACATCGATCCAACATAATTTCCATAGTTGTTTGGCTTATTCCCCGCAGGTAAATCTTTTATCTCAAAATCTTCAAATTGTTGATATTCAAGTTCATTTAAATATTGCCCACCAATTTTAGCAGTACCTTTTTCCCCAAAAATAGTTAATGAGCCCTCCATATTTTTATTATAACTATTTACAGTATAATTAATTGTACCGATTGTTCCGTTTACAAATTCTAGGATTACTACACCTGTATCTTCAAATTCAATTATACCTTGGTGGGCGAAATTAGACATTAAAGCACTTGTTTTTTTAACATCTCCTACAAGCCAGTATAACAAATCAATGAAATGGCTAAACTGTGTAAATAAAGTTCCGCCATCAAGTGCTTTTGTTCCCTTCCATGAGTTTTTATAATAATCCTCATTTCTATTCCAAAAACAATTCAATTGTATATTATTTATTTTGCCAAATTTATTATCTTCAATAGCCTTTTTAATTGCAGATACTGGTGGATTAAATCGATTTTGCTTAATTGCAAATAACCTTTTATTGGATACTTCAGCTGCTTTAATCATTTCTCCAGCATCTATAGAATTAATTGCTATTGGTTTCTCACACAATACATTAAATCCACTTTTAAGGCTTTTAATACTATGCTCTGCGTGAAGACCATTTGGCGTACAAATTGAAATTACGTCAATTTCCAATTTCGAATTAAGCAAATCATCTATATTGTAATATATTTCCGAATTATACTTTTTGCCTAAATTATCAGCATTATCCTTTATATTATCACATACCGCAATTAAAATTCCTAGATTATTAATATGCTCTGCATGTCTCTGAGCTATTCTTCCACATCCAACTATTGCAAATTTTAATTTATTATTCATTTTTCTTTAAATTTAGTATATTACTTAAGAAATTGTTAATCAAATTAATTTCTAAATTTGTTTCAAAATATATGTTATTACTAGGTATATTTTTATTTATCCAATCTAAAATATTTTCGTACGTTGGTTCTACTATTTCAGCAATTCCTTTATTAATTTGGCTGCCGAAATAATCATATAAAATCGCATGATTATTGTTCAATAATGCTGTCTTAATATTAAAAGATTCTGCTTCAATAGTTACAGCACTATGGGACGTAATATGTAAATCAATATTTCTAAGAAGGATTGGTAGAGGTAAACTAGATGCAACCTCCCACTCAACATTTTCTAAACTAGATAGTAATTCTTTGATTTTGCAAATATAAGTCTCGGAATTAAATTGTACGGGATGAATTCTTAGTAACCAATTAAATGATAAATGTTTATTCAACATTAATTGATATAGAAATTTATTAACCCCTATTTCATTATTATCAAAATCATTCTCTAATCCCCATTGTAAAGTAATTAAAATAATTGGGCCATTTTTAAATGTTAAATTGTTTTTTATTTCAAAACCTTTGCTAAAAACATCTTTAAACAAATTATTTTTAAATATTAAGTACCAAGGATTCCCAACTAAAACAGGAACACTATTTGAAGAAATATTTTCTTCAACCCATTTTTTAGAATCTTTATCCCAACATAATATGTAGTTTGGCCAACCTAAATTATTGAATTTTTTTCTGTAACAGAATCCATAATAATTTTCAGCTGATATTACGCCGTGTTGATAATCACAAACATTTATTCCTAATTTATTGGCAGCAATGCATAATTCTGGCGTAGGCTGAATTGCAAAAATCACCTTTGCTTTTGTTTTTGATAATATTCTTAACCAAGTATTTACAATAAGGTTACCTTCGAAAAATTGACCTAGTTGTAATTTAGATTTAATCCTTTCTAGCAAATGAGCCCTATAAATCAATCCACTAACCGAAATAGAACTACTAAATGTTTTTGAGCCAAAAATTTGTGAGCCAGGTAACGCAATTGAAAAAGTATAAAAATTAAAATGATTCAATATCAAATTCAAGGAATCAAGTATTTGAGCATACTTTTTGCCATTATTTAATCTATAACCCAAATCATGATCTCCTGACATTAAAATAATATCAGCTTTTTTGACTTTACTTAATTCATTTGTCCTAAAAATTAATTTTAAATTATTAAAATATCGTCGAAGTAACAATTGATATAAAATTATAAACTGATTAAATTATTTAAAAATTAATTTTTGAGTAAACCTCTTTCATGTTTTCGAATTGTTCAAAAATATCCGAAAAAAGACTTTTTTGATTGTTTAAAAATGCCATTGTTTGCAAATATATTCCTGGCTTAAATTCCTCATCAATCTTGTAATCAATCTCATCAAAATAATCGATTTGTACAGAACCTAATTTCATAATTTGCAACTTTTCTAAAGGCCTAAAAATTAACCGATAATTATTTGTTGCTAACTCTAAATTCCATCTACCAGGTGACTGCCAATTTGCGATATAAGAAAAAAGTGCTCCGCCTTCTGTTTCACCAGATCCAGAATAAATAGATCCTGATGGATGCCAATTTAAAGATCCAGTTTTATAACAACTTAATGATTTAGGCTTTCCTCCTAAAAAAAATGCTAAATCGATTAAATGAGTAGAATTGCCATAGAACCAATTATTATGTTCAACTAAAGATTTATCTAATGTTTGAATACTGTGGGACCATTCAGTAAATTCAAAATTAAAGCTTTTCACTCCACCATCAGCATTTATGATCTCAACGGCTTTCAAAGCTGACTGATAAAATCTTCTATTATAAGCTAATAAAATGTTTGAATCATACTTTTTTGATAACAATAATGTTTCACTCAGCTCATTCGGATTACCAAATCCAGGTTTTTCCAATAAAATATATTTTATTCCGTACTCAATTAAACTTCTAGTACTGGAAGATAAAGAATCAATTCCTACCGTATTTATTACGGCATTAGGAATTCTTGGATTTGTTTTTAAAAATTCAACTAAACCTCCATCAATACTATCAACACCAGTAATTTCTCTAAAATGCTTACAATTTTCAGAACCTCTTCCAATTGCAATAAATTCACAACTTAATTTTTGCAATACCTTAGCATATTCTATTGCCATGTACCCTGTACCAATAATCCAAATATTCTCTTTTATCATAAGCTGAGTTCAATTGATTAGTGCAATTTTTGAAAACAAATGACAAAACGCTTTTAAGGGCATTTTGTCATTTGACCGAGTAGTGCAATCTTTGGATTGCTTATGTCTAAAAGTTACACACAGCTCAGTTTGGTACAAAGGTATCAGATTCAAGCCTTTCTTAAGGCAGGAATGAAACAAAAATGGATTGCTCAGGAAATTGGTGTGCATCCATCTACGATTAGTAGAGAATTGAACCGGAACATTGCCCAACGAGGCAGAACGGCCGGTGAATATTTGGCAACTAATGCTCATCGAAAAACGGAACAGCGTCATAAACTCAAACGTAAGTTGGTAAAGTTTACCAACTCTATGAAGGATCAAGCGGTAAAGTGGTTGATGCACGAAAAGTGGAGTCCTGAGATTATTAGTGTTGAAGGTCATAGAACGGGTAAATGTCCTGTTAGTATAGAATGGTTGTACCAGTGGATATGGCAAAGTAAGCATGGTAATAAACGAGCGGATAAGTGCTATAAGAAGATTTACCAGCTGCTTAAACATGGTAAACGGCGGCGGAAACGAGGAGCACGTAAAGATAGCAGAGGCATTATCCATGATCGTGTGCCGATCGAAAAGCGGTCTAAAATGGTTAACAAACGCATTCGCCCAGGTGATATTGAAGTAGATTTTATGTTGGGTAAAAACCATAAAGGAGCATTATTGGTGATGACAGATAGAGCTATGTTGCATACACGACTGCACAAGCTTACGAACAGACATAGCCATGTACTTAGTAAAGCGATTATCAAGCAGCTCAGTAAACTTAGTTACCCTATTCATACCCTTACATTTGATAACGATAAAGGCTTTGCTGATCATATGACAGTTGCTAATACCTTGAATGTAAAAACCTATTTTACCAGACCCTATACCAGCCAGGATAAAGGGACTGTTGAAAATAGAATCGGACAGCTCAGAAGGTTTTTCCCTAAAAAGACAGACCTTAGTATCGTAACCAGTGCGCAAGTAAAACGTGTTGAACAATTATTAAATGATAGACCGGTAAGAAAATTTAATTATAAAACCCCTAATCAAGTGCTACTCGAAAAAATTGCACTTATTAGTTGAACTTAGATAATTATGTTATTGGAAATTCATCACTATATTCTGAACTAAATTCAAGCCAATCAAATAAAAGTTTGTGCGCTTTTAATGACTGCTCAATTGTTGGAAGTAATGATATATTTTCATTTAGAAGGCCTTTTATCCACTTGTTAGTAAGATCACCAAGGAAAGGGCTAGGGAAATCAGTTAATATCGGTTTCAAATAATCACCATGATACCTATAAATTGGCAAAGTTGATCCTTCATCCCTTAATAAGTCTGTTCTCCGTTGTTCTACTTCATTAAAATAAATCCGCCCATGCGTTCCAATAATTTCCCAAGATCCAAAAACACTACTAGTTGAGCTCAAAGATAACATTGCCTTTCCTAAATACATATTATTTCTATAAAATTTGATTACGGCCCAACCACCAAAGTCACAAAATTTATCTCCTCTTCCACTAGTAATTAATTCATCCTGAATTTCGGCACTCACAATTTTAGCATCATCAGCATTAAATAAAAACAACAAATAATCTAAATAATGAATTCCATTAGCCCCTATTCCAATACTACCAGAATTAATTGATATAGATAATTCTCCATTAAATTGATTTAGTAATCTTATATCATTATGAACTTTTAAAAAACTATCATTTAATCTCATATTTAAGTTAACAAAACAATTAATCTTCAATTCATTAACCTTATTATTAAATTCGAGTATTTGTTTGAAGCTCTGACCAATAGGCTTCTCAACTAGTACATAGTTACATCCTAAATCTGACAAACGAATTAATAAATCTATTCTATTATTTGCAGTTGTAGCAATTATTCCAATTTCAAATTTATTTTCATAATTTAAATGCTCAATATTATCGTAAAAAATAAATTTATTATAGTCAGCATTTATTAATAATTGTTTTTTTGCATTTTCAATAGAATTTGGATTATTATCAATAATAGTAATTAATTTAATTTCTTTTACTTTGGCAATTCCCTCAGCATGACGCAATCCCATTCTTCCTGAACCTAAAATTATGACATTCATATTTTTTTTAATAATAAAGTATTAACTAATAAATTTTAAATATTAAGTTCGAAACATACTAAGTATAAATAACTGCACAATCACAATTTAATAAGTCACAAGAGTTAAAAATAAATTCCTATGCCTAAAATACGTATACAATGATCGGAATATAAATATGAATGTAATTAGAGAATTTCATCTAATACAGATTACCCATTCCCTTAAAAAATATAAAATGATTATTTAAACTCTTGGAGTAAGAATAATAAAAAATTAAACTTCATATTCTACGTATTATTTGAACTATTTGAACGTTTTATGCTATGTCAAGAATGACATAAAATTCATTAAAATAAAAAAAGCTTACTTTGAGTAAATAAGATATATCAATAAAAAAGAAGAAAATATATTACATATTGTGAAAATCACTAATGGTATTATCAATTTTAAGTAATTGTATTTCGTCAATTTTTATATTCTCATTATATATATTTTTTAAAATATCATCCCGTTTATAAACTTTTAATTGAAATAAATTAAAGATTTTTACTAAAAATATTTTAATATTAAGGAATTTGATATTTTTTTTATGTAAGTCCATACTATTTATATAATTTACATATGAATGTATTCCGTACATAAAAGTAATGCCAAAATCGATGGAAATTAGATTTGAAGTGATATTCTTAAGTTTAGATATTTCAGGTAAAAATTTTAAATCATACAATTTATTTTTCAGAAGCTCTTTTTGAGACCAATCAATTGTATTGACTGGCTCATTTTCTTTGCTTCTTAAATTCATAATTTGTGGCAAAACTTTCTGCTTGCCATATATAGCTGAGGTGAATCCATAAAACAACTCAAAACTTTCAGGTGGCCAAGAATCTAATTCTGCAAATATCTTAGATACAGTCTCCCAAACAATTGATTTTGTAACTGAATGAATTGGTTGAAATACATATGGATTTGATAAAGACAAAACCCGCTCTAAACTAGATTTTGAGGTTATCTCAAAATTTTTATGGTGAGGATATATTAAACTATAATAGGGTGATCTATTTTTTATTTCAAATTCAAGACTTCTTCCAGCACATGAAAAATACTCATTGTTATTATCTAAATAATCGATGCAATCAATCAAACAAGATGGAATTAAAAACTCATCATCCGGCAGATAAATAACATATTTTGTCTTAATTAAATTTCCAGCCTCAATTACTCGTTCCTGAAAATTTTTATCTAAATGAAAATAACGAACTCTTTTAGAATTGATTATATTATTTAATTTTTCCCTACTTTGATCAAATATAAAAACATTAAATTCATAATCTTTCCAATAATTTATTTGCCTCAATAAAAAGTTTTGTCTCTCTCGAGAAAGTATCACGATAGTTAAAGATTGAGCTTTATTCATTGATATAATAAAATTATTTAATAATCATCCCTTGACCTTTAGGGAGCGATAAAACACTAAATGAAAGTTCATCTGCAAGTTTGTCAATTGCATGTTTTTGAGGCTCTCTAGAAAATGCATTATAATCATCTAATATTACAATACCCCCAGTTTTAATTTTAGACCATAAGTACCTTAAAGCATCGACTTCAGGATTGGCAGAATTTAAGTCTAAATGAACGAAAGCAATACTTTCAGAATCAATCAATTTCAAAGTATCTGGCACGAAACCTTTAATCAATTTAATAAAATCAAAATCACCAAACGTAGACTCAATAAATGGAAAGTTTCCTTGAAATTGTACATTCCATTTATCATCCATTATTTTTTCTTCGGGTAAAAGATTTTCAATATCTACTCCCTCCCAGCTATCCAACAAATAAAATTTCTTGTTTGAAAATTTTTCTACACCTACGTAATTAATTATTGACAATGAGTGAAAACCCTTTTCTACGCCCAATTCAATGAAATCGCCATTCAACCTTATTGATGTTTCTGCAGCCCACAAAATAACATGTGAAATCCATAATGGTCTCTCTTGATTAGTAAGCTTCTGAGCAAAACTAGTCGCTTGAATGAATCTATGATTCTCTTTAAACTCAGAATTCATTCTCGTAATTAAATTAAAATCATCAACGAACGTAGCGTGGAAACTAAATCCACCCATATAAAATAATTTATTTAGATTTTCTAATTGCTCCTTGTTATTAAAATTATAGAAATATCTTACGAACCGTGAAAATATTTTAAAGAAAATAGAATACATGTGCATAATTTTTAAAATGTGAAAAAAATCTAACTTGATATTTTAGTTTTAATAGCCTGTCCATTTATAATCTTATATACAAAATCACAATTAGATAGTGTTGAAAGTCTATGGGCAATAATAATAATGGTTTTTCCCCCTTTTAATTTATATATTGAAGACATAATATTCTTTTCGGTCTCGTTATCTAATGCACTTGTAGCCTCATCTAGAATAAGTATTTCTGGATTATTGTAAAGTGCTCTGGCAATTCCTATTCTTTGTCTTTGACCTCCCGAAAGCTTAACTCCCCTTTCACCAACATTTGATTCAATTCCATTTGGTTGATTATTTACAAAATCTTCTAGTTCTGCTAACTTTATTGCTTGATTTACCCTATTGTAATCAATATCATTTTCATTAATTCCAAAAGCAATATTTTTTTTAATTGTGTCATCTAATAAAAATATAGACTGAGGTACATAACCAATCTCTTTTTGCCAATTTTTTTTAACTGAATTAAAACTAATTGAATCAATTAATATCTCCCCATTATTAAAGTCTAGTAAACCAAGAAGAATATCTACTAAGGTACTTTTACCTGAGCCACTTTCTCCTATTATACCTATTGTTTCTCCCTTTTCAATTGTTAATGAAATATCGTTTAATACATTAATGTTAGTTCCTTTGTACAAAAAAGTTAAACTCTGAATTTCAATCCTTTTTTCAAAATAAAATTTTTCACTACCACTAATTAAATATTTATCTTTTTTAAACAAATTGAATTCATTTGTTAATAAGTTAATTACAGTCTTTGAAAATGAAAATGTTTGAAATGAAGCTATGATTCTATTAATTGAAGGTATCATTCTAAATGCAGAGGCAACAAAAATTCCAAGAGACGGTATTGTTGTCTGAATTGATTTGCCGCTTAAATTCATAACAAATAATAAACCACTTAGTCCTATTATAGCCAATAATTCTAAATACAATCTAGGCGCCTGGTAAATAGTTGAATATTTAGCTTGTACAGAAGTATAAATTATATTGTCATGATTGAACTGATTTAGGAAATATGCCTCTTTGCCAAAAATTTTAACATCTTTAATACCACCAAAACCTTGCATAATATTTTTTCTAATTTCACCAGAATAATATTGCCTTTTTTCACCCCATTTTTTAAGATATTTTTTGGAAATTTTGTGAAACGAATACCCTAAAGATCCTAAAAAAACAATTAAAAAAAGTGCTCCTATTGGTTCAATAGATATTAATAAAAAAGCTAACCCTACAATAACACTCAATTCAGAAACAAGAAAAATAACAGCTTGCGTTAGACCGGTAAATAGCTCAACTTCACTTTGAACATTTCTAGCTAAATGCGAAGAATTCCTATTTAAATGAAATTCATATGGTAAATTTAAATACCCTTCATACATTTTTTTAGAAATATCTGCGGAGATTTTTGATGTAAATTTATTCTGGTACCAAATCGAATAAACTAAAAAAATTGTCTTTATTAGATATAATAAAATTAAAAATATCAACCCGTAAACTAATAAATTGAATTTTGAAGTTTGATTTATAAATGTAATTATATATATAGAGTGTGTATATTTTGTTACACTCTCCGGCTCTGTTACTAAATTTATTATTGGAAAAATCGCCCCTAAACTTGCGATTTCCAAAATCATTCCTATTAATACCAATAGAAAAATATATGCTATTTTTCTATTACTTATTAAATCTCTCAAAAACCTTACCTTATTAAATATCATTTTTTCTATTTTCTTCCAACGCTAATATAATTATAATTTCTTTGCATCATTTTGTCTAAATCAAATAGGTTTCTACCATCAAAAATATTCTTATTATTTTGTAAGGCTTTATCCATTAATTCAAAATCTGGTGTTCTAAATTCACTCCACTCTGTTGCTATAACTAATGCTGAAGCACTTTCCAATGCTTGGTATTGATTCTCGGCATATTGGATTTTGTCGCCAATCTGTGCTTTGACATTCGGCATTGCCTCTGGATCATAAGCCGTAATTGTAGCACCAGCTTTTATTAATGCATCAATTATACTCATTGCGGGCGCCTCTCTAATATCATCAGTGTTTGGCTTAAAAGCTAAACCCCATAAGGCAAAATGCTTCCCTTTTAAATTATAATTATAGTATGCGTTTATTTTTTCAAATAAGTGTAATTTTTGCCGGGTGTTTACTTTTTCAACAGCCTTTAAAATTTTAAAATCATATTCCATTTCACTAGCTGAGTGAAGTAAAGCTTGCACATCTTTTGGAAAACAACTTCCCCCGTAACCAATACCTGGAAATAAATAACGCTTCCCTATTCTGTCATCAGACCCAATACCCATTCTTATCATATCAACATTCGCTCCAAGTCGCTCACATAACTGGGAAATCGCATTCATAAAAGAAATCTTTGTTGCAAGGAATGAATTCGCAGCGTACTTTGTTAACTCTGAACTACGTTCATCCATAAAAATAATAGGGTTCCCCTGTCTTACAAATGGCGAGTATAAATCATTCAATATTTTCTTAGCTTTTTCCGACCTTGTTCCAACCACAACTCTATCGGGTTTCATAAAATCATCAACCGCTTCGCCTTCTCTTAAAAATTCAGGGTTGCTTACTACATCGAATTCTCCTTTGTAGGTTTGAGCAATTATCTCTCTTACTTTATCTGCTGTTCCTACAGGTACTGTGCTTTTATTGACAATAACTTTGTATCCATTTAAAATCCTACCTAAATGTTCAGCAACACCTAATATATATTTCAAGTCCGCACTACCATCTTCTCCTGGAGGAGTTGGTAAGGCTAAAATAATAACCTCTGACTCATCTATTACAGTTGCAACATCTGTTGTAAAATGTAATCTCCCTTCTTTAATATTTCTTAAAAATATTTTTTCTAACCCCGGTTCATAAATAGTAATATGACCTGAACTTAATTTTTCTACTTTAAGATTGTCGACATCAACACAGGTAACGTTGTTACCTGTCTCCGCAAAACATGTTCCAGTTACTAAACCTACATACCCCGTACCTACTACTGTTATTCTCATGAAAAATTTAATAATGTCCTTGTACCTACAGGTTCAAAATTAATTTCAACATGTTTAAGACCTAGTAAAGAATTAATAATTTGATTATGTTTGGATTGTGGTGCTAAAAAAAACAAAAATCCCCCTCCTCCTGCACCTAAAATTTTTCCCCCCAATGCGCCATTTAAAATTGCAGTGTTATAATAATTATCAATTTCCAAGTTTGAAATTTTATTTGATAATGCTTTCTTTGCTAGCCAATTATTATGAAGTAATTCGGCAAGTTTAATAATGTTAAACTTTTCCTCACACAAGACATCATAAAACTCAATAGCCATATTTTTTATATCAATTAAATTTTGCTCATTATTTTTAAATTCCATTTTCTGATCCGATAAAACTACATCCGCGGATCGTTGAATATTTGTATAAAACAATAATGAATTTTCGAATATTTTTGATACGTTCTTATTTATAATTGGCTCAGCTGAGACTTTCCCATTTTTTTTAAAATTAAAATAATTAATCCCACCAAATGCAGCTGCATATTGGTCTTGTTTCCCTATCGGTTTCTTTAAAATATCAATTTCTATATGGCATGCTTCTTCAGCAATTTGAGCAATACTGACATGATCTCCTTTAAATTGATGTAAAGCATTCAATAACCCTACTGCAAAACAACTAGAAGAAGCTAATCCAGAAGAAGCAGGCAAATCTGATATTGTTGATATATATAGAGATTCTTGAATGCCTAAAAATTTTATACACTCCCTGGCAATTTCATTTTTGATTTCTTCAAGATTATTTACTTGTTCAGTAATTGAGTAGTTAAGTCTGTATTTTTCTACAAATAATGGATTATGCTCTTTTACAGTAACATAAATAAACTTATCTATTGTAGAACTTATTACTAAACCTTCATGTTTTTCGAAAAAATAACCAATATCTGTACCTCCACCAGCAAAACTAATTCTTTGAGGAGTTGCTGTTGTAATAATTTTATTTTTGTTATTTTCCATTTAAAATTCCATTACTAACTTCATAGTTTCTTCTGATATTTTTCTACTTGGTGACCAACTAAGCGCTAACTTAGTTTTTTCCATATTTGCAAAAAAATCAACTGTTTTTTCAGTTGAAATTGTTTTAGTAATTAACTCATTTGTGTACTGATCATTCCCCGAAATTATAAATTCAACCATTCTTGAAACTTCTGATACTGAAATAGTAAAACCACTTCCCAAATTATATATTCCAGATTTTATTTCTGTTAAAACCATATTCAATAAGCCATCTGCTACATCATTGACATGAATAAAATCATTAGCATTTTTGGGAGTCCTTAAATCTGGTGTTTTGCCAGATTTTAATGATGAAATTAATGTAGGAATTAATGCCCCACTTCTTTGATTAGGCCCATAAACATAAAATAAACGTGCCCAGCTATATACTATATTATTTTTACTACACTCTAATTCTAAAAAAGATAGTATTGTTTTCTTTGCAAAAGTAAAGTAGTCTTTTGCAATTACTTTATCATTCTCATTACATTCACCAATTTTGGTATTATATTCAAAACAGCTTCCAGTAGTAATAATTTTTTTACAAGAGGTTAATTTTGTAACAACTTCGAAAAAAGAAATACTTATTAGCATATTTTTAATACACATTTCTAAAGAAAAATTTGGTATACCTTCCCAAGCAAGATGTAATACAACTTCAGGTTTAAAATTTTCAACTTTGGATTCATAGGTATGAGGATTTGAAAGATCGCACTTAAAATGTTCGACATTTTTATTATGCGAAATCAAATTAGTTCTTGACAAATTTAAAATCTCAACCCCTTTAATTTTATGAATAAGGCTACTTAAAACTGGACCTCCGATAAATCCAGTGCCGCCTGTGAGCAATATTTTCATTACTTATAGCTGTTTTCTGGGTTAAAATCTGGATGATTATTGTCTTTGTCAGATATCACCTTAGGTTCAACAGGCCATTTAAAATTAAAATTTGGATCATTGTAGCGTATACCTCGCTCTGCATTGGGAACGTACTCTTTAGAACAATAATATTGTATTAAACATTTGTCTTCTAAAGTTAAAAATGCATTTGCACAACCTGGTGGTATATGAATAGAATTTCTATTTTTATCATCTAAACTAAAGGAAATCCACTGCATAAATGTTTCTGACTCTTTTCTTAGATCAACAACAATATCGTAGATACTTCCTTTTAAACAAGACAATGTTTTCCCCTCTCCATTTGGTGCAACTTGATAATGAAAGCCTCTCAATGTAAAAGCGAAATTATTTTCTGATACATTTGCCTGCTTTACAACATCCGCAATTCCGTTTTCTCCATATTCATTGAAACAAAAATGTCTCCTAAAAATCCCTCTTTCATCCTCAAATGGTGTTGGTTCAATTAAATAAACCCCTTTAATTTTTTGCTCTGTAAATTTCATTAGTATCGCATTTTTAAGTCAATAATATTGTTTTTTTGTAAATAAGACAATTGAGCTAGTCGAGTGGTTTTTTTGCCCCTGAAGTCTTCTTCGGTAAAATTTACTTTATTAAATAATTCTACCAATTCTTCTCCACCTCTATCTAAATCCCACTCTGGTTTAAAATAATCTTTCAATTCTGTAAAAATTCTATTAAAACTTACTCTATAAGTTCTTGCATCATTCCCATGTTCTCCGGTAAATGTTAATTCACTTCCTGGTACCGCTCTTTGCGCAGCTTCTGCTAATTGTCTAACTGTAAAATTTCCATTAGGAATTCCAACATTGAATGCTCTTCCAGCTACCAACTCAGCAGGTGCATTTAAACCGGCTAGATAAGCGGCACAAACATCCTTTACATGTACAACAGGACGATTAGGTGTTCCATCACTTTTTATTTCAATTTTCCCTGTAGTATAAGCACATGCTACCAAATTATTGAAAACAATGTCACATCTTAATCTAGGACTAGCTCCAAAAACGGTTGAGGGTCTAAATGATGTTACAATAAAGCTAGAAGTTTGTAATTTGTTGAGAGCAACTTCGGCATCCCACTTTGTTATTGCATATGAAGTTATTGGATTTTTCTCGCTATTATATTCATCTAATTCGCCATCATAAGTTGATATTCCATACATACTTTGAGAAGACGAATAAATAAACCTTTTTACTCCAGCTTCTTTTGCTAATTGCGCTAACTTTAAAGTACCCATTAGGTTTATTTCTTCCGTTAAGCCCGGTGACAACTCACCTAATGGGTCATTAGATAAAGCAGCTAAATGAATTATCGCTTCGACATCTGTTAAATCTTCAATACTCACATCTCTTATATCTCTAATGATTTGTTTGATATGTAGATGGTCGTCATATAGCAAGCAGTCTTTATAGTACCCTATATCATATCCTATAACTTCATGACCTTCCTTTTCTAATATTGGAACCAGTACACTTCCAATATATCCTAAGTTACCCGTAACTAGTACTTTCATATTTTATAATTTTAATTTGCTTTATATTCTATATTACCAACTATATAATCAACAATTGAAACCAACCAAATATGATGTGCCATTTCAATAATATTATACCCCTTACTATCTACCCATAGATTTATATCACCAATATTTTTTAATGGATTGTCAGAATTAAATCCGGATAGAGTAATTACAGACAAACCATTTTTTTTTGCCCATATTGCCCCATTTATAATATTTTTTGACGTTCCGCTACTACTTATTAATATGACTACATCGCCCTTATCAGCATAAAAATCTAAAGCTCTTTCTACCCAATTTTCATAACCATAATCATTGGCAAAACAGGTTAATAAATCAGCTTCGTTAAATGTTATTGCTCTGCAACCTGCAGCTTTAGTTAAATCTACTGCTACGTGGCTTGCCATTGCTGCACTTCCGCCATTCCCTACCACAATTATTTTTTTACCAGTATTTCTAACATTCTTTAACATTTCAGCTGATTGAACCAGTATATTACTCTCTAAAGAGTTAATTGCTATATTAAGCAATTGATTAAAATTCTCAAAAAAATTATTTTTCATATTATTTTATGTATTAAGTTATTCAAATAGTTTATTGGGATTTTGTGTTAAAATATCATTTAATTTTCTTTTGTCATCAGGGGTATCCATTGGATGCCAAAAATTTACTTCATAAACTGATATTTTTACTTTCCCGCCTTTTAAAATCCTTGGCAAAACATCAATTTCAAAAGAATCTTCCGTTGAAAATATGTAATCAAAAATCTTTTTATTTAATATATAGAACCCTGCATTAATTGGTACTGAATATGTCTTTTCAAATATTTTGTTTAAAACAAAATTTGTATTTATGTCTAATACACCATATTCAAGTTTTTTTTGATAAGTAGTAATTGACATTTCAGATGCACTTTCTGTCATTTTTTTTTGTGCATTTATTAAATTGAAATTGGTTACGCTATCTCCATAAGTTAGTAAAAATGGCTTATCAGAAATCAATTCTTTAACTTGAAGTAATCTTCCGCCTGTTGGGGTGCCACTGCCGGTATCAATAACTTTAATATTTAATTCTTTATTTGAGTTGCTTTTAGCAAATAAGTACAAATCTTCTACCCTGTAGCCTCCCAACAAAATAAATTCTTTAATGTTCTGTGCTTTGTATATAGATATTATATGAGCTAGTATCTCTTTCCCAGCAACTTCAATTAATGGCTTAAGTACACCTGGCTCACCATTATTCATTCTTGTACCGAAGCCACCACAAAAAATGAAACAGTTCATATTTTTAATTTTTTAGACGATTAAAATCAAACTTCTTTATGGCTTATTGCGAAAACCCATTTTTTGAAACATTTAGAAATTAAATGGAATTTCAAAATGCCCATTCTACACGAGCCAAAAGTACTATTGTCAAATTATTTTAGTCATTCAACCCCGTTTTCGAAACGTTATGTCTTAATTTCCATTCTCCATTTGAATCTTTTCCCCATAAGTGTGGAGATCTGAACTTATCACAAAGCGCGTGAAAATCACTTGGTGTCATTCCTATGTAATCCATAATATCATTAAAATATCTGTCTGGAAATTCGCCATCAAACCTATTAACTAATGCAACACCCTCTTCTCTAGTCAAATGTCTGTTTCTGATCTCCTGAGAAGCGTCGTATGTGGCTCTACCAATTCCAAATTTTATAAATGTGGTATAAAAATGTAAGTCATCAATTTTATCATCAATACCGCTATATTTGCTAAATGTACCCTGTGTTCTATGTGGTCTAGCTTTAAAACCTGTATTTTCAACAGCGTAATAATAAACTTCTTGTGGAGTCCATTTAAGGTAATAACCTAAATAATGAACTTCGACATTAGCTTTTTCTAAATCTTCTAATCTAGGGGGTAAGTATGACATCAAATCACTTAAATTAACGTCATACTTTCCCATAATTTCTTTAATGGAAACACCTGCTAGAAAAACTTCATCCAAATTTTCAAAACTAAAAAAAGACTTATCTCTTAAAGATGTAGTATTATCAGCTATTGGATTTCCATATTCAGCTTCGTTTTCCCCATAAAATATTAGATTAATTCCATGTTGAGCTGCAATTTTCGGTGCTAAATTCTTTTGTCCTAAAATAAATGTTTGAAAAGGATGCAGTAAATTTTCGATTGACAATTTAGTTAATAACTTCATTACTTTCCCATTCCTATAAAATGAAACATTATCAAATCCACTATCTAGCCAATTTCGCCAGTTCTTTAGTCCATAGTCGGTATATAAAATTGGGGGCCATGTAACAGTAAGAGGATTCATATTGTATTTATATTTTAATACATGCGCTTGGTATGCACTATCTTTTCCTCCACTACCTGGGACTAAACAATCATACGATCCATCATTTTTTCGATGTTTATTTAGAAGATTAATTAACTCTTCCTCTCTCATTCCCCAATCTATATTATCTTTGATTTCTGCCATCCTACATGCATCACAAACGCCCTCTTCATCAAAATTCATTGTAGTTTTTTTGCTTTCTTTAGTATGCTTAAATTCAATCGCTGAAGTTGGTCTTTGGTTTGACATTACACACTTTGAACAGAATTTTACTTCATCAGGTAAACCATAATAAGCTTGATTTTTTTTAATTTCTGACATAATTAAATTAATTTTTGGATTTGAGCCCATTGTTTATATATTAATAACCCTTTTGAAGCGCTCTTCTCAGGATGAAATTGAGTAGCAAATATATTCTTGTAGTTTATCGAAGAACAAAATTCTACACCATCATAATTTGTAAAAGTTAAGACACAAGAATCTTCATCCGGTTTAACATAATATGAATGAATAAAATACATAAAATCATCATTATTTAATTCCCTTAGAGCTGTTGAATTCCATGATTGATTTGATTTATATATAGTATTCCAAGCGATATGAGGAACTTTTATTACTCTATCTCCAATATGATTTGGAAAACGTTTAATTACACCAGGAATTAAATTAAGTCCATTCCCTGCTCCAAACTCTTCACTTTTTGAGAATAACAACTGTTGTCCCAGACATATTCCGAAAATTGGGACCCCATCATTTACTTTGGATTTAATGGCATTTATTAATTCTAATTTATTTAAATTATTCATAGCTTCAATAAATGCTCCAACACCAGGCAGGATTAAGGCATCGGCATTTAAAACATCTATTTTATCTGAACTTATTTTCGCATTAATACCTACTGTGTCGCAAGCTTGTTTAACACTAAATAAGTTGCCAAGTTGATAATCAATAATGATTACTTTTTTATTTGAATCACTCATTATATTCTACAATCAATTTTATTTTCAATTAATTTTTTTTTGACATCAATAATTTTACAAGATTCAAAAATGTGAAAATTTCTTTTCTGATTTAAAAATTCTACATTGCCTTCGGCATCTGAAGCCTTCGAAACATTTTCTTTTATAAAATCATAATGAAATAAAGATGAAATCATAGCCGAATTTACGCTAGATTTAGTCATTAGATCTTTAACATGATCTTTATTTCCTGCTCCGCCATGTGCGATTAAGGGTATACTTATTAATGAACTAAGTTTAGTAACAAGGTCTAAATCAAATCCTTGGCCTGTTCCTTCTTTATCTACAGAAGTAATTACAATTTCACCGGCTCCTAATTCATCGACTTTTTGTGCCCACTCAAAAACATCTATTCCTGTGAATTCTCTACCATTATCAGTATAAGCCAAATATCTGCCATCAGATTCTTTAATTGCCTCTATACCAACAACAATCGTTGAAGAGCCAAACATTCTTGAAGCTTCTTTGATTAAATCGGGATTTTTTATAGCAGCAGTATTTAAACATACTTTATCAGCCCCAACCCTAAGTACTTCTTTGATATCAGAAATGGTTCTTAATCCCCCTCCAACAGTAATAGGTATAAAGATTTTTTTTGCGGTTTCTAATATGATATCATGTAAACTATTGCGCTCATATAGTGAAGCGACAACATCCATAAACATTAATTCGTCTGCACCTTCTTCATAGTAATATTTTGCAAAATCTGCAGGTTTCCCTAAAACTCTTAACCCTTCTAAATGTATCCCTTTTACTAAATTAGGTCCTTTAATGTCTAATCGAGGTATAATTCTTACTGTTTTCATTGTTTATCTAAATAAAATTCTGCTAATAGCCAATCTGCTAGCGAATCAATATCAATACTCCGCTCATCTGGCATAACAAATTTTCTAATTTTGGTAAATTCATTGATCTTGGAATTCATCAAAGAATTAATATTTATCAAATATATTGAACCATTAAAAGCATAAACCTCAGGACAATCTTGCCTTCTGTCGAAATTTTTATTTTTACTTTTTACTATATATCCATTATTCTCCTCAAATAAAGTAAAATATGGATTCTCTTTTGCTATTTTGACGCTAACAACCATATCCAAGTTATTATCATATAGTGATAGCATTGATTTTAAATCATTATTTGTCCTAAATGGCGATGTAGGCTGAAGGAGTAATAATGCATCGAATCTTTCCCCTAGTATGAGATAATGATTTATAGCATGAATCAAAACATCATATGTCGTCGATGAATCTGTAGCTAGTTCAAATGGCCTCTTAAATGGAATATTTATCCCTTTTTTAATAGCAATATCAATTACATTTTCATCATCAGTTGAAATACAAAGTTCATCTCCGTTTTTTAGATTTTGTAGTGCAAAATCAATAGAGTATGAAATTAAAGGTTTGTCTCCTAATATTTTTGTGTTCTTACCAGGCAAGCCTTTTGACCCAGATCTTGCAGGAATTAAATATAAGATTCTCATAAATCAATATATTTAATATCTATTTGTGCTCTTTCAAAATCTTCGTGCTTTCCAATGTCAAGCCAATATCCTGAGAATGGATAAGAAATAACTCTGTAATTTTTACTAATTAATAGCTCCATTAAATCTGTGGAATTATAAAAAGTATTTTTAGGAATAAGTTCAAGTACATTCTTTTTTATTAAATAAATTCCTCCATTTGAGTAATACGTATAAGTTGGCTTTTCTTTTAAACTTTTAACAATACCATTTTTAGTCTCCAAAACTGCATAAGGAATATTAATTTGATATGGAATAGTTAAAACTGCCAAATCTGCATCATTATTCAGAAATTCAAGAAAAAATTTTTCGTAATCAATATTTGTAAGCAAATCTGAATTAGTAACTAATACATAATCATGTTGAAAATTATTAATTTTAGCAACTGCACCGATTGTTCCAAGTGGCTCACTTTCCCAAATGTATTCTATATTCACATTTTTTTCAGCTCCATTACCTAAATGACTTTCAATTTGTTCTCCTAAATATCTTAAAGAAATCCAAAAATCATCTATTCCAAATATTGCTAATCGATCTAAATTGTGCTCAATAATTGCCTTACCGCCAACTTTAAGTAAAGGTTTTGGAATTGAATCTGTTAGAGGTTGCAGCCTTTGCCCTTTACCTCCTGACATAATTACTGCGTCAACTGGTAAATACGATTTTAAATTTCTAAAATTGATTACGTTTATAATTTTAAAGTCACTGTCAACTACAGGAATAATTTTAAAATTCCCCTCTCTTAATTCAATTATTTTATTTAAATTATTTTGACCTTTAATTATATACTTTGGCTCCTTCTGTATAACTTCCTCAACACTAGATTCAATTTCTACACCTTTAATTAGAGCTCTACGAATATCTCCATCAGTTAATGAGCCAACAAGCTTGCTATTTGAATCTACAACAAAAAGTATATTGTCTAAATTTAAATCGTTAAGTTGAATTAAGGCTTCTTTAATTTTCGTCTCTATTGAGATAATGTGATCTTTATGCTTTCTCATTTAAAGATTTGATTATTTTAATTATACTTTCAACTGCAAAATCTTTGTAGTATATATTTTCTTTGATGAAACTCTTAAAACTGAGAGCCTTATTTACTGCTAATACAATATCTTTTTTACTGAAATGACAATTCAATATATTTTCACTTTGTACTCGACCCTTTTGTCGATCCCCCACATTTACCACATATTTTCCAAATGATGCTGCTTCAATAATACCACTTGATGTATTTCCTAGCATTATTTTAGAATAATACATTGCGGAAAAATAGTTTTCCTTGCCAAAGTTTTCAATTAGAATAACACGACTCGGAAAATCCTCATTTAATTTAAGAATTGCCTCCCTATATAAAGAACCTTGAGTGTCTGCATTTGGCATTGTTATAACCAAAAGTATATGTTTTACTAAATCAGATAAGGCTTCTTTCATTTCTTTAACGTATGTAATATTTTCTTTTAAAGAAACTGTTTCTGGATGAAAGGTGACTAAAATATACTCTGAATCTGGTAATCTAAATTTTTCAAAAAAACTCTGCTTATCTACTGGAATGAAAGATTTGATATTGCTCAAACTCAATGAGCCCGTAGAATAAATATGATCAGACTTATCCAAAATCTCAATTAATCGTTTTTTGAAACAGTCTGCTGCTATGAAATGTAAATAAGATGCTAAAGAAATTTGATGCCTATAAATATTATCTATTGCCCCTAGTGTCGTTTCTCCACCATGTATATGGGCAAATTTTATACCAAAAGGAATACCTGCTTGAACAGCTGCATTCATTTCAAAACGATCCCCTAAACAAAAGACTAAATCATACCTATTGTTTGTCCAAAAATCTGCAAATTTCAAAACAGTTAAACCATGTGAAGTTGAAATTGATTGTTCATCGTCGTTTGTAAGAATTGTTGAAAGTTTATGGATGATATCATATCCATCTTTCTCTATTTCTTTGATTGTGTTTCCATGAAAAAACGACAAATGAGTACCAAATGCTATTATTTCTAATTCAAAAAAAGTATCACACTTCAATTTTTGAATTAATGGAAGATAAATTCCATAATCAGCTCTAGAACTAGTTAAAACGCCTATTTTCATAAAAAATCTGAATAAGATAATTTATCAAATTCATTTTTATCTTTATTCAACACCTTACCAATTATATCCTCCCAAAGCATAGGGGAAATCCCATCACCTGGTCTTAATGCTACTAAATCATTTTGCATTATTAAATCTCCTTTTAACATATTTTTATTAAGGTGTAAGCTTTTTCTTGCTATTGATATATTTTTTATTTCACTCTCACTAGGTTTTTTTGTACCATTCCCTCTCATAGCTAACTCAATATTGCGAATGGCAGTAACCATATTTTTCAATTCAGAAGGTTCAAGTGAAGCAGCATGATCAGGGCCTTTTAACTTCCTATCTAAAGTAAAATGCTTTTCTATTATAGTTGCTCCCAGTGCAACTGCAGCTACAGGTACCTCTATACCTAAAGTGTGATCAGAATAACCAATATTCACACCAAAATGATCTCTAATAGCTAACATTGCCTTTAAATTTACATCCTTCATTGGTGTTGGATATTCGGTATTACAATGTAAAATAGTTATATCTTTTTTATTTAACCCAAATCTTAATAAAACTTGCAATGCATCATTAATTTCTTCTTGAGTTGACATACCAGTAGACAAGATGACAGGTTTACCACACAACGCAACTGCTTTTAAATATGGGAAATTAGTTATCTCACCACTCGGAATTTTTGTATAATCAAGACCTAGTTTTTCTAAATATATTATGCCCTCAACATCAAAAGCTGTAGAGAAAAATTTTATATTTCTAATTTTACAGTAATCCATTAGTTCTAAATGATCATCATTACTCAATTCCAAGTTTTTTAGCATTTGATATTGATACTCATTTCCATCATTAAAGTTAGTATTCTGATAATCAGCTTTTTTAGCTGTCTTGGTTACTAATCTATCTGCTTTAAAAGTTTGAAATTTAACATAATCTACTCCAGCACTTACTGCAACATCAATTAGTTTTTTTGCAATATTTATATCTCCGTTATGATTAACGCCTGCTTCGCCTATAATTATTACTTTTTCCATTTTAAATTGCTCTACTTGGATTACCTACAAACTTTCCACCATCTGGTATGTTTTTTAAAACAACTGATCCTGCTCCTATAATAACATCTTTACCAATAAATACGCCTTGTTTAATAACTGAATTTGCTCCAATAAAAGATCTTTCTCCGATGAATACATTTCCAGCCAAAACTGCACCTGGTGCAACATGGACACTATCTGATATTATGCATTCATGCTCAATAATACATGCCGTATTTAATATTACATTTTCGCCAATTTTTGCGAATGCATTTACAGAAACATTTTTATTTACAAATGTCCCTTGTCCAATAAATGCATTTTCAGATATATTTGATGATTGAGATATTAAGGTTCTAACTTCTCTGTTTTTGCTCTTAATTAAATTGAAAATATTTTGTCTTATGAAATTATCTCCAATACCAATTAGAAAATCAGCTTGCATTTCCCAGCCTTTAAAATTACTTTCTAATTCATTTCCTAAATAAATTAAATCAAATGGATTTCTTTGAACTCTATTTTTTTCAGCATAGCCAAACAAATTTAATTTATTCATTTGTGCAATATCAGCTACAACAAGCCCATGCCCAGAGTAGCCTATTAAAATAATTTTATTGCCTAACACTACTAGGTATATTTACTATACGTTCTTCTAAAAAAATAGCATTTTTTTGATCATCACGAAAACAGTGCTGATACATAGGTAAACGATACATTAATTGCCAAATTGGACGAGTCATCGTTTTAGCGTTATTAGTAGTTTTTAAAAAATCATTTCGTTGAGCTAAATCTTCCATCTCAACACACATTAACCAATAATTT
>Ga0169931_10001089_pt1 | contig 44468 bp, 36 predicted proteins | sample Kivu_15m_20L_FD_129675 | JGI IMG/M metagenome (GOLD analysis project Ga0169931, IMG submission 129675) | Freshwater microbial communities from Lake Kivu, Western Province, Rwanda to study Microbial Dark Matter (Phase II) - Kivu_15m_20L... | ecosystem: Environmental > Aquatic > Freshwater > Lake... | reverse complement strand
TCGCGTATGTTATAGCCCAGCCAGTAGAGGCCCTGGGCACCGCGTTCGTGGGCGGGGAAGCGGTCGGCGAGCTGGTAGATCAGGGTTTGGAAGACGTTCATGTCCTCCTCGTCGAAGTACATGGCGTAGTAGAAGGAATAGGCGGGATTCTTCGTGTCGGCCACGGAGGCGAGGCGCATGTATTCCTTGGCGTCGTTGCGGTTGCCCCAGCGTTCGGCATCGATGGCGAGTTGCAGGTAGGCCTCGGCGTTGCGCGGGTCGAGTTCGACGGTGCGCTTCAGGTGTGCGGTGGCCTTGGGGCTCTCGCATTCGTAGTAGGCGGTGCCGATGGCATGGGCCACAGTGGCGCTGTTGGGAAAGCGGCGCGACCAGGCCTCGTACTGGCCTCGGATGGCCGCCTCGGTGCTGTCGAATTTCGACTTATAGCGTTCCGCCTGCCAGAAGAGCGCCGATTCCCAACCGATGGAACGCAGGTAGGCGGTATGGTACCGCATGCTGTCGGGAAACGACTCAACGAGGCGGACCCAGTTGGCGACGCTATCGGGATTGACAGTCCGCGGGGTTGGACGTGTCGACTGTGCATCTAGGCGAAGGGCAGACAGGAGGAGGAGAAAGACAGGCAATCGTTTCATGTCGGGTCATTGGTCCCGCATCCCTCCAAGGGGGGGATGCGGGTATGCTGGTCGATAGGGTGGGGTCAGTATTTGTTCTGCTCCAGCTGTCCCTGGCTGGAGAGGATGTCGGCGAAGGGCAGGGGCAGGGCGTACTTGCGGGAGTCCTTGGGGATGGTGATGGTCTGTACGGGCTGGCTGGTGACGGCGCCCGTCAGGTTGACCGGATAGAAGGTCTTGGTGATGATGACATCATCGGAAGGGTCGGTGTTGTGGTTGAGCCGGCGGATATCGTACCAGCGCATGCCGAAGGGCATCTCCCGCCTGCGCTCCTGCAGCACTTTGGTCACTGCGTCGGCGGGCGAGCTGGCGGTGAGGTTGACCCAGGCGCCGGGCTTCATGCGCTTGGCGCGGAGGGTGTTGACGGCGGCCATGGAGCCTGCGGCGTTGCCGGTGCGGGCGAGGCATTCGGCGCGGATGAGGTACATCTCGGCGGTGGTGGGGCCGGCGGGGAGCCTGTCCTTGAAGAAGTGGATATAGCCGGGATATTCATAGGCCGGGGAGGTATTCATCCCGCGGTCGTAGGAGTAGCCTTCGACGATGTGGTATTCGTAGCGGAGGTCGTTGGTCTTGTCGTAGAGGTTGAGGAGTTCCTGACTGGGGATGTACCACCAGGAGCCGTAGTTGAGCATGCGGAAGTAGAGGAATTCCTTCCATCCGACCATGTCGACCAGGTCGATCTGGTTGTTATGGGTGTAGGGGTAGCGGATGGTGAAGGTGGTGGCGTTGGGCGTGCCGGCATTGAGGGACACGGTCTGGTTGTTGCCGTAACGCATGTCGGTCGAGACGTTGTAGTCGTTCAGTACACTGTATTCGGCGAGGGCGAGGTCGGCGTGCTTGAGGGCTTCGGCATAATTATGTCTACCTAGGTAGTACCGTGCCGCAAAGCCGTTGGCGGCGGCGGTGCTGGAGCGCCAGTGCTGAGCGCGACCGCCGACGACGAGGGGTTTGTTGATCTTGAGGGCCTCCTTGAGGTCGGCTTCGAGGAACTGGTAGGTCTCTTCGAGGGTGGCGCGTTTGAGGTCTTCCTGGAAGCTGGGCGAGCGTTTGAGGGGCAAGCCGGGCTCGCTCTTGCGGGCGTCGGTGTAGGGCAGGCAGTAAGTCTGAACCATCTGCCAGTAGGCGTAGGCGCGGATGAGGTGTGCGTCGGCCTTGATGCGGGCCTTCTCATCGGGTGTCCCTTCTACCTTGTCGACGTTGGCGAGGACGGCGTTGGCGTAGAAGACGTCGCGCCACTCGCCGGAGGTACTCCCCCAGAGGAGGTCACCCGAAGTCGCAGTGGGGATATTCTCGGTGTCCCAGAACGCGTGGAGGAGGTTGGCGACGAAGTTGTTGGTTGCGGGTCGTGCGTCGTAGAGCGCCTTGGTGAGGCCGTAGTCGTCGGTATGGAGGAAGGCGGGGTTCTGGTCGGCGTAGTAGATGGTGAAGTTCTCGAGGAGGGCGTTGAGTTGTGCGACGGTCTCGACGGGGAGGGAGGAGTTCTTGCTGGGCCGTTCGTCGAGGAACTTCTCGCAGGAGCTGGCGCAGGCCATCGCGACGACGAGCGGCAGCAGCTTCAGGCGGAACATATGCTTGTGATGTGACATGGTATCTCGGGGTTGGGGGATTAGAGTTCGCATTTGAAGCCGAAGGTGAACTTGGGCATCGGGTTGAGGGTGCCGAGGCGGTACATGGGGTCTTCGCCGTAGCGGTTGGCGAGCAGGACGAGGAGGTCGTTGCCCTGCACGTATACGGAGCCGTTGCGGAAGCCGGCCTTGCCGAGCCATGCTGCGGGCAGCCTCCAGTTGAGGTTGACCTCCTGGAGGCGCAGCCACGAAGCGTTCTGGGAGAGGTAGGAGAGGTTGTTGTAGAAGCGGTCCCAGAAGAAGTAGCGGGGTTCGTTGGGGTTGGTGGGGAGGGTGAGGATGTCGGCCGACTTGCCGTTCAGGACGTCGGATGCGTAGCGGTTGGGCAGCATGCGGATGGTGGTCCACTGGACGGGGTAGTTGAAGCCGCGGCGCTGGAAGACATGTCCGAAGTTGCCGGTGATGATGGTGGAGAGGGTGAGTTGCCCGTAGGTGAAGCTGTTGAGGAAGCCGAAGGTCATGGGTGCCACCAGGGTGCCTTTGTTCTCGAGGTATTCGCGGCCGTCGCCGGGGACGAAGGTCTGCATGTCGTAGTTGACACCGCCGGGGCCGAGGACGGTGGGCTGTCTGGCCGCGTTGAAGCCGGTGTACTTGAACATCCACAGGGTGTTGGCATTGTAGCCTTCCACGTAGGAGGAGGTGCTGCGGGCGACGAGGCTGGAGGATGCGTACTGGGCGATGAACAGGTCGGTGATCCGGTTGCGGTTGTAGGAGAAGTTGAGGTTGCCTGTCCAGCGGAGTTTCCGGCCGATGCGGGCTTCGGTGCCGACTTCGATCTCGATGCCGCGGTTGGTCATGGCGGCGTTGTTGAGTCGCTGGGTGGCGGCGCCGTTGACGTTGGGGATGGAGATGACGGCGATGAGGTCGCTGCCGCGTCGGTCGTAGAGGTCGATCTTGCCGAAGAGGCGGCCGCGGAAGAGGCGGTAGTCGATGCCGATGTTGGTGGTGCCGGTCTTCTCCCAGCGTAGCGTCGGGTTGCCGAGGCTGGAGAAGCTGGCCGTGAAGGCGCCGGTGAGGACGTTGGGTGTGGCGCCGAGGGAGATGAGGGGCATGAAGGCGGTGCTCTTGTCGATGTTGCCGTTGTAGCCGTAGGTGGCGCGGAGGGCGAGGCGGTCGACGAAGTCGACGCCTTTCATGAAGTCTTCCTTCCATACCTGCCAGGAGGCGCCGGCGGACCAGAAGGGTGCGTAGCGGTAGGCGGGGTCGTCGGTGATGAGGTTGGAGGCGTCGGAGCGGAAGCTGCCGGAGAGGGTGTACTTGTCGCGATACGTATAGGCGGCGTTGGCGAAGCCCGAGAAGAAGCGGTCTGTCGAGTACCCGAAGGAGTTGGTATAGCCGAAGGTCTGTGTCTGGTTCAGCCAGTTGCGGATGGTGAGGGTGGTGGGTGTGCCGGTGCCGTTCTGGTTGCCGTTGGAGGGGGTGCCGCCGGGTCCGTTGGGGAAGATGCCCAGCTGGAGGGTGGCGTCGTTGTAGCCGAAGGTGCGGGGCTGGCCGAAGCTTTGGAGGACGGAGCTCTGCAGCTCGGTGCCGGCGACGGCGCTGATGTCATGATCCTTGCCGAAGGAGCGGTTGAAGCTGACGAGGTTGCGGAAGTTCCAGGCGGTGAGGTTGGTGCGGCTCTGGTCGAGGATGGAGCCCTTGGGCAGGTTGGGGATGGGGGTGGTGGTGAAGGAGGTGGGGAGGCCGGGCGTCCAGAACGCGGCGTGGTTGACGGTCTGGCGGACGAGGAAGCTGTTCTCTCCGTAGAGGTTGCGGGTGAAGGTGTTGAAGTTCTCGTATTGGATGCGGGATTCGATGTTGAGTCCCTTCATGGGCTTGAGGGTGAGGCCGGCCTGTACGCGGCTGTTGAGTTCGGTATTGACGAGCGAGCGGCTGTAGATCTCGCGGGCGGGGTTGTAGCTCCAGTCGTTGTAGGGGAAGAGGTTGACGGGCACCTGCCGGCGGATGAGGGGGAGATAGTAACGGAGCGTGGTCTGCGTCAGCGAGCCGTCGGGGTTGGCGAGCATCTCGTAGGGTGAGAGGCTGGAGGCTTCGGCGAGGTTGGACCCGTTGTTGGTGAAGCGGTTGTATTGCAGCATCGTGTTGAGGGAGACGTCGAGCCAGCGGGCCAGCGAGGCGGTGGTCCGGTAGTTCATCATGTGCCGGTCGTTGTAGGTCTCGCGGAAGTTGGACTGGTTCTTCTCCAGGAGCAGCGAGAGGGCCTGGCTCATGCGCTGGGTGGCGCCGAAGAGGGAGAGGTTGTATTGCTGGGTGACGGGGCGGGCGAGGAGGAGGTCGGATATCTGGGCGCGGTTGTCGAGGCCTTTGAGGCTGTCGAGGGTCTTGTCGCGCTGTGCGGCGCTGATGAAGCCGAGGTTGGCCTCGTTGAGGGCGAGCTGGCCGGGCGTCCAGCTCCAGGCCTGGTGGTTGGCGAGGATGCCCGTGTTGAGTTGTGCGCCCCACTTGTTATAGGCCAGTTTTTCGTATTCGATGGTCTCGGCGGCGCTGGCATGCGGGCGGGCGTAGTCGAGGTCTATCTTGGAGGCCATGCGGGTGAAGGCGGAGAATTCGACCTTGAGGGGTTGTCCCTTGCCAGCGTTCTTGGTGGTGACGACGATGACGCCGTTGACGGCGCGGGCGCCCCAGATGGAGGCGGCGGCGGCGTCTTTGAGGATGGTGACCGACTCGACGTCGTTGGGGTTGACGGCGTTGTAGGTGCCTTGTATGGGGAAGCCGTCGACGACGACCAGCGGCTCCTGGTTGGCATAGAGGGTCGACAGGCCGCGGATCTGGAAGAAGGGGTTGCCTTCCTCGTCCATGCGCAGCGCCTGGACGCCGGCGTTGGTGCCGATGATGCGGGAGGCTATGTTGGTGGCCGGCTTGTCGAGCTGCTCCCGGCTGACGGTACCGAAGGAACCCGTGGCCCGCTCCTTGGGCAGCGTCTGGTAGCCGGTGGAGACGACGACGACCTCTTCCAGCGATCCGTCGGACCGCTTCATGGCGAACGTCAGTGCACCCGCACCTTCGGCCACCGGCAACTCGGCCGTCTGCATGCCCACGAAGCTGAACACGAGGGTCTGCATGCCGGCTGGCGCCTGCAGGGAGAAACGGCCGTCGGCACCGGTGCGCACCGTCTGGCTGCCACCCTTCACCTGCACCGTCACGTTCGTGAGGGGCGCCTGCGCCTCATCGGTCACACGTCCCGTGATGACCCTCGTCTGCTGGGCCGTCACCGGCAGCGCGAGGCAGGCCGCGATGAGCCATGCCATTACCCGGACGAATCCTTTCTTCATACCTGTGGAGTTTTGGTTTTCAACCCTGAATATAGTTCCGATGCGTCGCGGGGCCCTTCTGTTTTACGCGAACCGGCGCCACCGGCTGACGAAGACGGCGCTAAGGGTGGCGAAACCCCCTTTTTTACCCCGGCAACGCCGTTTTCGGGCACCGCGTTCTCCGGGAATCGGATATATTCGGTCATGGCCGCCTCCCGCAGGATCCGCACCGAAGACCTGATGAAGCCCGGATGGAGGAGTTTCCTCCTCACGCTGGGGTTGTGGTATCTGCTGGTCACCCTCTACATGGCGATGGGCTCTTCATCCAGGCCCCTCCTCGAGAAGTACGGGTTCTACACGCGCTACAGCTGGCCCAACTTCCTGCTCTCTTACCTCAACATCGTCTGGCTCGTTCCGCGACTCCTCCACCACGGCCGCGTGGGCGCCTACCTGTCAGCCGCCACGGCTGCGCTGGCGGCCTACGTCGGCATCCGGTATTACAACCACGTCCTCCAGGACCCCGCCATGTACACGTACTTCACCCGTTCCGGCGACCAGCTGGTGAGGGTCTACCTGTCGACGCCCGAGGTCGTCAAGTCGGAGATACAGAAAGGCCTGCAGTTCCTCCTCCTCTCGATGGCCTACCGCTTCATCCTCGACCGGATCGTCACGGAACGCCGGATATCGAGTCTGGAGCGGGAGAAGCTGCGGGCCGACCTCGCCATGCTCCGCTACCAGCTCAACCCGCACTTCCTGTTCAACACCATCAACGACATCTACTACCTGGCCCTCATCCGGTCGACCCACACGGCCGATGCGCTGCTGGAACTCTCCGAACTGCTCCGCTACGTGCTGCACACGAAGGAGGACAGGGTCGGGCTGGACAGGGAGGTCGAACACCTGCGGCGCTTCGTCAACCTGCACCGCTTCCGCTTCCCCGACTGCCATGTCAGTCTGGAAGCCGATACCGTTACCGCCTCGGCACCATGGGCCATCCCCCCGCTCATTCTGATCTCCTTCACGGAGAATGCCTTCAAGCACGGCGAGCCGGGCACCGAGGCCGACCCCGTCCGGATCGGCCTCCGCATCGAAGGGGGCAGGCTCCACTACCGCGTGCACAACCGCGTCGGCCACGCCCCCTCCAAGGACGCCCAGCACGGCGTGGGCCTCCCCAACCTGAAGAACCGGCTGGAGCTCCTGTTCCCGGGCGACCACACCCTGCAGACGCAGCTGACCCCCGACGGGCATTTCATCGCCACCCTCTCCATCCCCCTCCAATCCCTCTGACCATGATCGCCGCCATCGCCATCGACGACGAACCCAACGCCCTCGGCGTCATCCGGGAATACGCGAAACAGGTCGAGGACCTCCACCTGCGCGAGACCTTCACCGACCCCCTCGCGGCTGAAACCTGGCTGCACCGCAACCCCGACACCGGCCTCGTATTCCTCGACATCCAGATGGCGCGGATGAACGGGCTCGAACTGCTCAGAAGAAACCCCGGCAGCAAGGCCAAGGTCATCGTCACCACCGCCTACCCCGACTACGCCCTGCAGGGCTTCGACCTCGACGTGGCCGACTACCTCCTGAAACCCTTCGCCCTCGCACGTTTCCGGCAGGCCATGGAGAAGGTCCGCAACAGACCCGCCACCGTCGGCATCGCCCCATTCCCGCCAGACCCCTGCAGCGAGGACATCATTTTCGTGCGGACCGAATACCGCATCATGAAGGTGTCTGTCAGGGACATCCAATACCTCGAAGGCACCGGCAACTACGTGAGCCTGCACCTGCCCGCCGGCAGGATCCTCTCCCTGCAGAACATGCGCAGCCTGGAGCAGATGCTCAAGGGCTGCGGCTTCTACCGCATCCACCGCTCCTATATCGTATCCATCCGGCACATCGAGACCTTCACCCGCAAGAGCGTGACCGTCGCCGGCCGCGAACTGCCGGTGGGCGACTCCTTCCGGGAACCCTTCCTCGAACACATCGGCAGCCATTACCGACTCATCTGACCCCCCTTGCCACCCATGCGACAGACCCTTCCCGCCATCGCCCTCCTCGCCTGCCTCGCCACGGCAGAGGCCCAGCAGCCTTTCGACTTCGAGATCCGGGGAACCCTCCGCGGTCTCGGCGACGACACCATCCAACTCAGCCTGCAGGATGGCGCAGGTGGCCTCTCCCGACAGGCCATACCCGTCAGGGGCGACAGCTTCCGCTACACGGGCAGGGCCTCCCGCGTGGACATGGGATTCCTCTCCATGCCCCGCAACCGCCGCATGGGCGATATCTCCCTCTTCATCGAGTCAGGCGTCATCCGCGTGTCCTCCGATGTCTCCGACCCCGGCCGCGCCCAGGTCGGCGGCACCCGGGCCAACGAGGACCATTCGCGACTCAGAAGCCGCGAACAGCCCTTCTACGACCACATCACATCGCTCAGGAACGAGCTGAAGACCCGGACGGATACGGGGTCTGCGGCCTACCGCGACATCCCCCGCCGCGTCGACTCCCTCCAGTCGGCCGTGATGCAACTCAGGGAAGCATGGGCCCGCGACAATCCCGCCTCCTTCGCCTCGGCCTCCTGCCTCTGGGTCCTTGCCGACCGCATCCCCTTCGAAAGGCTCGACCGGCTCTACACCGCCCTCTCACCGGAGGTGCGCGGGACATCCCTCATGCAACGCCTCGGCGTCAAGATAGAAGGCAAGCGCAGAAGCCTCGCCGGCAGGCCGGCGGCCGACTTCGACGCACCCGACACGTCCGGCCGCCGCGTTCGGCTCGCCGACTTCCGCGGCCGGTACGTCCTGCTCGACTTCTGGGCCAGCTGGTGCGTGCCCTGCCGCCAGGAGAACCCCGGGCTGAAGGCGCTCTACGCCCGCTACAAGGACCGGGGACTGGAGATCATCGGCATCTCCGTCGACGAGGACGGCCGCCGCTGGCGGAAGGCCATCGTCGAAGACGCCCTGCCGTGGATACACGTGTCCGACCTGAAACGCGAGAGCAGCCTCGCCAACCTCTACGGGGTGCAACCCATACCCGACAACTTCCTCATCGACCCCGACGGAAAGATCGTGGCAAAGGGGCTTCACGGGAAAGCCCTCGAAGAAGCCCTCGCCAGCCGGCTCGGCAAGTGACAGATCCGGCGGTGACGCCCGGGCCCCAGGGAGACGACACCCTCCGTCATCCCTTGGCATACCGATCATTTTGCATATTTTGACCCAAGCCGCAAGCCCAGGGAAACCCTGCGCTTGCACACGCTGTAACCCACCCACACAGTCCCCATGAGCGCCATCTCCACCACCGACGTCCTCGTCTTCCTCCTCTACTTCGGGCTCGTCGCCAGCTACGGCATCTGGATCTACCGCCGCAAGCGGAAGACCGTCACCGACACCAAGGATTTCTTCCTCGCCGAAGGCTCCCTCACCTGGTGGGCCATCGGCGCCTCGCTCATCGCCTCCAACATCTCGGCCGAACAGTTCATCGGGATGAGTGGCGACGGCTTCTTCGTCGGCACGGCCGTGGCCGCCTACGAATGGATCGCCGCCTTCGGCCTTGTCATCATCGCCATCTGGTTCATGCCGATCTACCTGAAGAACGGCATCCTCACCATGCCGCAGTTCCTGACACGCCGGTACAACGAGACCGTGGCGCTCATCATGGCCGTCTTCTGGCTATTTCTATACGTGTTCGTCAACCTGACCTCCATCCTGTACCTCGGCGCCGTCGCCATCAACGGACTGATGGGCGGCCAATACCTCCATACGATCATGCTCGCCCTGGCCGTCTTCGCCCTCGTCATCACCCTCGGCGGGATGAAGGTCATCGGCTATACCGACGTCATCCAGGTGGCCGTGCTCATCGTGGGCGGACTGGCGACGACCTTCATGGCGCTGTCCATGGTCAGCGAGAAGTACGGCGCCGGCTCGGGTGTGTTCGACGGCTTCCGCACCCTCCTGCAACAGGCGCCCGACCATTTCCACCTCATCCTCGACAAGCCGGGGCCCGACGCCCCGCAACTCGAGATCGACAAGTACCTCATCCTCCCCGGCATCACCATGTACTTCGCCGGTCAGTGGATCCTCAACATCAACTACTGGGGTTGCAACCAGTACATCACGCAGCGCGCCCTCGGCGCCGACCTGCAGACGGCCCGCACCGGGATCCTCTTCGCCGCCATGATCAAGCTGGTCATGCCCCTCATCGTCATGGTGCCCGGCATCGCGGCCTACGTATTGTACCAGAACGGACACCTGCCGCAGCTGGAAGGAGGAAAGGACGGGGCCTACTCGGCCATCCTCAGTTTCCTGCCCAGCGGACTCAAGGGACTGTCGATCGCAGCCCTGACAGCCGCCATCGTGGCATCCCTCGCCGGAAAGGTCAACAGCATCTCCACCATCTTCACCCTCGACATTTTCAAGAAGTACGTGAGTCCCGATGCCGATGAGCGCCGGCTCGTCCGCATCGGACGCATCGTCATCCTCGTGGCGATGGCCGTGGCCGTGGTGTTCACTTGGAATGACACCTTAGGTATCGGTGGGGCGGGTGGCTTCACCTTCATCCAGAAATACACGGGATTCATCAGCCCGGGCGTCTTCGCCGCCTTCATCCTGGGCATGTTCTGGAAGCGCACCACCGGGGCCGCCGCCGTCGTCGGCGTCGTGGCCGGCTTCCTCATCGTCGTCTTCTTCAACAGCTTCGCCATCCCCCTCATGGGTAACGAGACCGTCCTCTATACCGCCTTCCGCAATGCGAGCGGCGTCTATGAGATCCCCTTCCTGATCAACATGGGCTGGTCGTTCTTCTTCACGGTCGCCCTGATGGTCGGCATCAGTCTGACGGGGCCGAAGGTCAATCCCAGGGCCTTTGTCTTCGAGAAGGGCATGTTCGCCGCCAGTCCGCGCGTGATCGTGATGTCGGTCGCCGTGCTGATGGTCCTGGCCGCCCTGTATATCCGCTTCTGGTAGCCGAGCAGTCGCTCACCGCGTCCAGGATATGCCGAGGAGCAGGTAGCGGCCGACGAGGCCATAGCGCGTGGCATTTCGCTGGTTGGCGGAGAGGTTGTCGATGGAGAGTCCGTCGAGCCCTGTGAGGTTATGCGCATGCAGGGTCAGTCGGAAGCCGACCCGCGCCTGCCAGCTGGCAAAGAGGTCCAGCATCCCGATGAAGGCGGCCGGGGCAAGGCTTCTTCGGGCGTAGCGCAGGGCGATGAAGGGTCGGCCCGACGCATCGATGCGGGCTTTCAGATAGCCCTGGTGCTGCCATAGCGCATGGCGGGCCCTGACGCCGGTGGCCGGCTCCGTGGTGTTCGCCATCCAGTCGGAGCGCCAGCCCCCTTCCAGGTTGAACCACCCGTCGAAGGCGCTGACGAGCTTCTGGTCGGCCCAGCACCGGGCGACCCGGTTGCGTCCGGGTATCCCGTTGAACCAGGCCTCCGCGTCTGCGACCATCCAGCCGAGGTCTGTCACCGACCGCGTCAGTGCAACGTCCAGGAAGCGCTCGGCATGCAGGCCTGCGCGGCCGCTCCACTGCAGGCCCGAAGGTACCCGGGTGATGCGGGTGTACGTTGTCGACCGGGTGATATGGGAGACATAGGCGCCGTCGTCGTGGCCGGCACCCAGGGACAGCACCGTCGACCGGGCCCTGGGGAGGTCCTGCCGCACATAGGCCAGTTGAAAGCTGCGCCTGTCGGCCAGGGAGGTCCGTGAGGCTGGAGACCGGACCGTGATATCCCCATCGAGCCTTTCGGGCAGGAATTCGTCGGGTGATGGCAGTTCGCGCCAGCCGGCCAGGCTCAGCCATACCCTGTCCCGCGGCGAGTACGAGCGCCGAAGGGATAGCATCGCGCGGTAGAGCAGGGCCGAGGTGTCTTGCCGGACGCCTGGCTGCGAGGCCGTCGCGCCACCCCCTCCGGCGGCCAGCGAGGCCCCGAGGGTCCAACGCTTGCGGGGATGCATCTCCAAGACGTAGCCGATACCGACCCGATGCTGCCCTGCCCGGGCCTCTTCCGCCCGGATCGGCCACAAGGCTGCCCCGTCTCGCGTGGCCGCGTCAAGTCGGCCGACATACCGCTGGTCGGCGATACGCATCTCGGCCGCCAGCTGCCAGTCGTGGTGGCGACCGCGTGCATGCAGGGTCAGGTCGGCCTCGCGGCTGCGCCGTCTGACGTCGAGGCCCTGCAACAGGCGCGCCTCCGTGGCTGACCGGCCGAAGAGACCCTGCCAGCGACCGCTGCCGATGTCGAAGTCCTGCGACAATGTCGACCGGTCCTGGGCCCAGCGCAGGGAGACGGCCTTGCGTCCGGGCAGGGCGTAGGTCTCGGTGCCCTTGACGGACACTGTCGTCATGCCGTCGGCGAGGTGTTCGGTGAGGCTGTCGCGGATGGCGCCCGCCACCAGGTTCCGGTAGGTGGAGAACCCCGTTCGTCTTCCGACCTCTGCGGTCCATTGTCCGACGTTGTATCGGCGCCTGTCATGCGACACGGCCAGACGGGCGGACCGCTCCCGGCGTTCTTCGCGTAGGGACCTGTCCTCCTGCAGGGTCCAGCTTCCGGCGTCGGGCGTGAGGTAGTCGTTGGCCTCGGTGGCGAGGGCCTGCCAGCGGCTGCCGCCCATGGCGGCACTGAACCTGAGCCGGGCATGGTCGCCCAGCCGGGTGGAGAGTACCTGCACGGCCGAGGCGTCGTGGTTGTCCCGGACATAGGCCTCCTCCATCGGCGGCTTTGCCGGTCGACCGGTACGGACGGGCAGGTCGGCCTCGCCGGAACCTTCCCCGTCAACCGACGAGTCATCGGAGACGGCCGTCTGCAGTCCGACGCCCGGCTTGCCGGCGGTGCGGTTCATGTCGAGGAAGGTCATCGCCTTGATGCTTTCCTTCAGGTAGGTGGCCTGGGCGTCGGAGCGCGTCCTGCCGGCGGTGCCGATGCCCGGCGCTAGGTCGAGGGATAGGCGGTCCCGAAAACGGCTGTCGGTCCGCAGGTTGATGCCCACCCGTTCGGAAGGCTCCACCTGGCCGAGGATACGGTCGGGATGATAGTGATCGATGACCTCGACCTTGTCGACGATGCCGGCCTGCAAGCTGCGCGACAGCAGCCGGTAGTTGCGTTCGGTGAGGTCGTCGCCGTCGATGAGGATGCGGTCGACCTCGCGGCCGTTGACATGGATGCGACCGTCGGAGGACACCTGGAATCCCGGCATCCGCCGCAGGAGGTCCTCTACCTTGCGGGTCTCTGCATCGGCAAAGGCCTTTGCGGCATAGACGAGGGTGTCGCCCTTCCGGAAAACCGAAGGGGGTTCCGCCTTCACGACGATCTCTTCGAGGGTTCGATGGGCCAGGTGCATCTCGATGGGCGGCAGGAGCATATCGCCCGAACCGTCGGCCGGGGGGAGCAGTTTCTCGGCCCGTTCCATCTGGAGGTGTTCGACACGGATCCGCGCCGAGCGGGGCAGGGCTGTGGCGATGGCCATGCGATAGCCGCCGTCGGTCCCGGTGAGGGCATAGGCCAGGATGCGCAAGCCGGTGCTGTCGGTCACCGAGACCGTTGCGTAGGCCAGGGGCCGGCCGGAGGTATCGGTGACCGACCCCCTGATGACAGCGGCTGAAGGGGGCTGCGCCATCACCTGGCAACCCGCAAGGACGAGGCAGAGGAGTCCGAAATGTCGGAGGTCCATGGCCATCCGTTTCGACGGCGACGGCATCATTCGGGGATGCTTTCCCAGGTATGGAAGGTCATCTTCGTCTGGGTGCGGCAGCTGAGGCAGCCCGCCTCCGACTGGGCCGCCAGGGATCGGCGGAGCCGACGGAACGTGCCCTGCCAGTAGCGCTGGTAGGCGGTGTAGTCGCCGATGCCATCCGAAGGCATCGGCGGCGGCGGCCCTGCGGCGGGCGCCTCTGCGACCATGGACCGCATCCGGAAGACGAGGTTCATCTCCTCGTCATGCGCTTCTACGATGAGGCCGGGCAGTCCGCCCAGCTTCCAGGGCCCATGCGGCAACGGTATCGATGGGGCGTACCAGGCCACGTAGTTCCTTCCCCGGAAGCGGGTCTCCGCCCGGTGGCAGTCGAGGCCGGCAATCGGCCGACGTTCGGGCAGGAGCCGCCAGGCCATGGGGTGGAGGGTGTCCGAATACGGGGTTGTCTGGCCGGAGAGTGACAGGTCGAGGAAGACAAGCCGGTCGGTCTCCAAGGCCTTCCACACCTGCATCACCGTGTCGGCACCGATGTACACCTCGTTCCCGGATGGTGCCGGTCGGGCCGTATCAGGCAGCTGCACGAGGCAGGAAAAGGAACCACGGCCGCATATGCGCAGGATGCCGAGGTAGGGCCTGTCGAGCCGGCCCCTGCCGAATTGCACATTGTAGTTCGCCGCATACTCAACGCGCCATTTGTCGTCGGGACGGGAAGGCCCGTCCTGGGCCGGCAGTCGCCCGGAGAACACGAACATCACGATCATCCAAACCTTCCAACGCTTCATATCGGGTATGTTTAGGATAGGGGTGACACCTTCCCTATCTGTTTACTTCTTGAACTGGCTCTTGACGATGCTCACGGTCAGCCTTGCACATTCGAGGGCCTTCTGGATGGCCTCCTTGCATGTCTCCTCGGTCGCGGTGCAGGCGAAGTCGAGCTGGACGCCGGGTGCGGACACCGAACCCCGGGCGGTGAACGAGCAGTGTCCCTGCCCCTCCGACACACCGGGCCGGACGTCCTGTCCGACTCCCGTCACACACTCCGTTGCGTGGGTCTCCCTGTCTGTCTGCTGCTGCTCTCCGGCGGTTGCGGCGATGCCGATCGCCCACAGGGCCGCCATCATGATCACTCTCCTCATACGCATGGTTTTAAAGGGTTTTTTTGAAATTGATGTCTCCGGTCGGGTGTCACCCCCTGCAATCGCTTACGGGCGTTCACAGGTCAAAGGTATCCCCGGGGCCAGGGGGGAAACAAGGGATTGTGGCCGCCATTGCATGGAAAAAGGCCTTCCGGAACGGGTGGAATCCCCCTGATCCGACGTGGACTCGACGCCGTACCAAGGGCCTGTTGAAGCATCTCCCCCAATTGCCGGGGAAATGCTAATTCTTACATACGGCGGAACTTCCGGGTGCGTATCCTTGTTATCGCATCCGGGGTAGCCCTTGCGCCGTCCCGACGACATCCATGGCACAGCAGAAACTCATCCGTTTCGCCGAGGTGGCCACGTTCCCCAACGTGCTGCAGTATCCGCCCGACATGGCGGGACACTGGGGCCGGCATTTCGGCAACGACCACCCCATCACGCTGGAACTGGCCTGCGGAAAGGGGGAATACGCCGTGGGCCTCGCCCGGATGTACCCGGACCGCAACTTCATCGGTGCCGATGTCAAAGGCAACCGCATCTGGGTGGGCGCCCGCAAGGCCCTGCAGGAGGGGTTGCGGAACGTCGCCTTCCTCCGCACCCAGATCGACCGGATCACCGACTACTTCGAGCCCGGCGAGGTCTCCGAGATCTGGATCACCTTCCCCGACCCGCAACTCAGGGCCTCGCGCGACCGGAAGCGGCTCACACACCCCGCCTTCCTCCGACGATACGCCCGACTCCTGATCCCGGGCGGACGCATCCAACTCAAGACCGACTCGCCCGACCTCTACGCCTTCACCAGAAAGGTCGCCGACACATACGGTCTCGACGTCCTTGAAGACATCGCCGACATCGGCGCAGTACCGGACCCCGCGCCGGAACTGCGCATCAAAACCCATTACGAGGGACTCGACATCTCCGGCAGCAGCCGTATCCACTACCTCTGCCTCCGGCTGAAGGGCGCGCTGCCCACGGCACTCGACGAGGAACTGCACCGCTGGGTGCTGGCCGAACCCATCCGGGCAAGACCCCGCATCCCGCAATGAACGATCCCATACCCTGTAAGAACCACAACCCGTGAACTGATATGAAGAGGAAGCTGATCGAAGGGGAACATTTCTACTACAACGAGATGGGCTATATGGTGCTCACCGCCAAATACCATCTGGAGAACGGTGTCTGCTGCGGCAACGGATGCCTCAACTGCCCGTACGACCATGTCAACGTGCCGGCGGAACGCCTCGACGAGGTGAAGGCGGCCGTCCGCGCGAACCAGCGACGCCATGCCACGGAGGACAGGGAAGGATAGCCGGCGCAGCCATGCCGAGGCCGCCGGTCGCGCAGCCCCAGGGGGGCGCGATTTCTTCACCGACGTGTACGACGTGGTCCGACAGGTTCCGCCAGGCCGGGTCACCACGTACGGCGCCATCGCCGCCTTCCTTGGCACCCGCCTGTCGGCCCGCATGGTGGGCTGGGCCATGAACGCCAGCCATCAGGCCATTCCCGAAGTTCCAGCCCAGCGCGTCGTCAACCGTAACGGCATGCTCAGCGGAAGGCACCATTTCCCGCCCGACAGGCCCATGGAGGAACTCCTCAAAGGGGAAGGGGTGGACATCGTCGACGACAGGGTCTTCGACTTCCCCGCGCGTTTCTGGGACCCTGCCGTCGAACTGTCACTCTAGGCGCCCGACATCCCAGGGCCGACCGACGGGGCTCCCTGGGCACAGGGCAGCGGTTCCCGCCGGCCATCGCGTTGGCCGACGGCAGGGATCGAACCGAAGATGGGTCAGGTGTAGTAGGGGCTGATCATCCAATACACCAGTACACCCGTCACGGAGACATAGAACCATACGGGCCAGGTGATCTTCGCCAGGCGACGGTGGGCAGGCCATTGGGCCACGAGGGCCCGGTAGGAGGTGTAGAGGATGAACGGCAGGATGACGGCCGCGAGGAAGATATGGCTGACGAGGATGATGAAATAGACGATGCGGATGGTGCCCGTGCCGCCATACCGGGTGTCGCCCGCCAGCAGGTGGTGGGCGATGTAGGACAGCAGGAAGAGCACGGAGAGGAGGATGGCCGACCCCATGAGCCGTTTGTGGAGGAGGTAGCGGCCCTGCTTCACAGCCACCAGGCCGGCCAGCAGCAGGACCGACACGATGCTGTTGATGCCGGCATTGATACGGGCGAAGACGTGTACGTCGAAGGATGGGTCGACCGGCACCTGGATCTGCTTGAGGAGGACGACGGCGACGAACACGACGGCCGACACGGCGATGATGACGCCGTTGGCGAGCCGGTCGTTCTGCTGGATCGATGGGGGGAGCATGGCGGGTATTGCAGGGGTTACTTCCGGAAGAGGTTGCGCTTCTTCTTCTTGTCGCGCTCCATGTTGAGGAGCACCACATCGCGGATGACCTCGTCGAGCCGGACGCTGTCCAGACCGCTGTACCAGCCCCTCACGACCCTGTCGCGGTCGAGCAGGAAGAACTTGTCGGTGTGGATGAAGCCGGTATCGACACCTTCGGCCTGTGCGATGTTGGCTTTGAACTCGTTGAGGGCGATGTCGTAGATCTCGGACTTGGGTCCGGTGAGCATCCACCAGGTGTCATGGTCGATGCGGAACCTGTCGCCATAGGCCTTGAGCCGGGCGGCGGAGTCGCGTGCGGGGTCGACGGTGAAGGACACGAACCGGACGAGGGAGTCGGTCTTCCGGAAGGCGTCCTGCAGCCGCTTCATGTTGCGCGTGAGGGTCGGGCAGACGGTCGGGCAGGAGGTGAAGATGAAATCGGCGATGATGATGCGCCCTTTCCACTCGTCGAGCGAGACGTCGCGGCCGAACTGGTTGGTCAGGGTGAATGGTCGGATCCTGTGCCACTGGGTGTCGGGACGGGTCTTGCCATCGACGGTGACCATCCCGACGCTGTCGGGGAAATAGCGCCGGGGCATGCGTACGGCCCCCCTGCTGAGGCGTTCCACGATGAGGTAGCTCATGACGGGGAGGACGAGGACGACGCCGATCGCTATGGCTTTGCGGTACTTCATCTGCCGGGGATTTAAACAAAAATGCACCATCGCGGTTCAACGCGATGATGCATTTCGACTGGGGTCGGGATCATGTCAGTGCCCTTCGCCGTGTGCCTTGGGGGCGGCGGGTTTCGCGACCTCCCCGGTGGCGGGTTTGGAGAGGCCCTGGGTGTTGCGGAGTGTCTTCCAGGAGTCGCCGTCCCACAGGAAGGCGGCGATGAACCATACGAAGAGGAGGAGGGGGACGACGATGGTCATGATGAGGTTCCGGATCTCGTCGCCGAGGTGCATGAAGACGCCGACGATGTAGAAGGCCTTGAGGAGGGAGAGGATGACGATCACGCCCTTCATGAAGAGGATGAGGGCGCTGCTGGGGTCGGGTGTCTGGTTGAGGAAGTAGATGCCGAAGCCGAGGGCGAGTTCGATCAGGGTGATGACGGAGAGGATGACGGTGGTGCGGATGATCTTGCTGACCACTTCCTTGCCGCCGGGTTCGTGGTGGAAGGTGACTTCGGATGGGTTGTGATGCTCCATGTCGGTTGGATTGCGATGTTACGGAATCGGTATCGTCAGATGAGGTAGAAGCAGAGGAAGACGAAGACCCACACGAGGTCGACGAAGTGCCAGTAGAGGCCGGCCTTTTCGATCATGAGGTAGTGGCCGCGGCGGTCGAAGGTGCCGTTCATCGCCATGATCAGCATGATGATGTTGATAATGACGCCCGAGAAGACGTGGAAGCCGTGGAAGCCGGTGATGCCGAAGAAGTAGCCGCCGAAGGCGACGGGGCCGGTGGTGCTGACGGGGTGGCCGTCGTGCATGAGGCCGGCAACGGGTGCTCCCCAGGGGTTGCGCGAGACGGTGGTGCCGATGTGTTCGATGTTGCCGTTGACGAGTACGGCGTGGTCGCCGGTGATGAGGTGTGTCCATTCCCAGGCCTGGCAGCCGAGGAAGGCGAGGCCGCCGATGATGGTCCAGACCATCCACTTGACGACGCCCTTGCGGTCGTTATGGTGGCCGGCATGCACGGCCAGCACCATGGTGACGGAGCTCACGATGAGGATGAAGGTCATGAGGCTCACGAAGGCCAGGGGGAGGTTGGCGTGCCCGGCGAAGGGGAAGGCGTTGAAGACCTGGTTGGGGTCGGGCCAGTAGTTCTGGCTGAAGCGGATGGTGCCGTAGGAGATGAGGAAGGCGCCGAAGGTGAAGGCATCGCTCATGAGGAAGTACCACATCATGAGCTTGCCGTACTCCACGTTGAAGGGACTCTTGCCGCCGCTCCACCATTTGGTCTCCATCTGTGCTGCTGGGGCTGTTGCCATGTCGATCGTCTTGATTTGTGTAGTAAAGGGTGCCCGTGAGGCTATCTCATCCAGTTGAAGAAGAGGATCAGGTATATCCAGAGCAGGTCCACGAAATGCCAGTAGGTGGCCATCACTTCTGCGGGCACGCTGCTGTAGGTGCGTGTGCGGGACCGCACCATGCGCCATGCGATGATGACGAGTGCCGTGACGCCGCCCAGCACATGCAGTCCGTGGAGGCCGGCGATGGCCAGCAGGAAGGAGTGGGATGCGTTGGAGCCGGCGCCGACCAGGCGGATGTCCTGCGACCTGAGGTCTGCGAAACCCTTCGCCTGGAGGAGGATGAAGAGGGTGCCCAGCAGGGCGGTCAGCACCATCCAGCGGCGGTAGCGGGGCATGTCGCGTTCGCGGGCGGCCCTGACGGCGAGGTGTATGGTCGCGCTGGAGGCCAGGATGACGGCTGTGGAGAACCAGAAGGCCAGGGGGATGTCGATCATCACCCATCCCGCCTGGCTGCGTTTGACGATGTACGCGCTGGTCAGGCCGGCGAACATCATGATGATGCTACCGATGGCCACCCACATGGTGAACTTGTAGGGGTGTATCCTCGTGCGCTGCATGTCCATCATTTGCGCCATGGGGCGTGGCTTGGTTTTATGTTTTCCTTCAGGAAGCCTTGTCGGCCAACAGGGCCAGCAGGACCACCGGAAGGTAGATATACGATCCGAACATCACCTTCCTTGCCGAGCCGACGTCCATCCGCTGAAAGAGGCGGATGCACTGCCAGAGCAGCAGCAGGTTGGCCATCGCGACCACGGCCAGGCTGACCGCACCGCTCATCCCGAAGACATAGGGCATGACCCCGATGGGGAACAGGATGACCGTGTACAGGACGGCCTGGACCGCCGCGTATTTGGTGGGTCCCCCGGCCGATGGCAGCAGCCGGAAACCCGCCCTGCCATAGTCGGAGTGCACCACCCACGCGATGGCCCAGAAATGCGGGAACTGCCATACGAACTGAAGGGCGAACAGGATCCATCCCCCGGGGGAGAGGCCATCCTCTCCCGCCACCCAGCCGATCAGGCAGGGCAGGGCTCCGGGCACCGCGCCGACCAGCACGGCGATGGAGTGCACCTTCTTCAGCGGCGTATACACGAAGGCATAGAGGATGAGGCTGACGCCGGAAAGGATGGCCGAGGCCGTGTTGAACCGCCACGCCATCAGGCTGAGCCCGAGGATGCCGGCCACGGCCGCATAGGTCCATGCCTCATCGACCCCCATCCGGCCGGATGCCACCGGCCGCTTCGCAGTACGCTTCATGACGGCGTCGGTATCCTTCTCCACGATCTGGTTGATCGCATTGGCGGATCCCGTCACCAGCATGCCCGCGGTGAAGAGTAAAAGAACTGATGTGATGTCGAAGGTCACGGAGGGCACCAGCAGGTAGCTGACCACCGATGAGAAGACGACCGTGAAACTGAGGGTGAACTTCATCAGAAGTCCCAGGTCCCTCAACCTGGCCGTCATCCCCGATCGGGCGCTGTCCCCTTCGCTATCCTTCTCCATCCGTATGTCAAAAAACGACTGTCAGAGGTATCTGCCGGACGCCTGTCGACGTCCGGCAGGTGAGTTCAATGTTTCGATTCCGTGGCGGAGACGGGCTCCGTCTGGGGCGTGAATTCACGGCCGTCCTTGCCGTAATCGTAGGCCCAGCGGTGCACTTCGGGGATCTCGCCGGGCCAGTTGCCGTGGCCGGGTCGGATCGGGGCGGTCCATTCGAGGGTGTTGGCACCCCAGGGGTTCTGGTTCGTGACCTTCCTGCCCTTCCATATCGAATAGAAGAAGTTGAAGATGAAGAGCAGCTGGACGGCGAAGACGACCATGGCCACGGTGCTGATCACGCGGTTGGCGTCGGTGAACATGTTGAACGACTGCCAGTTGCTCCAGTCGGTATAGCGCCGCGGCATGCCTGCCAGGCCGAAGTAGTGCATGGGCCAGAAGATCAGGTAGGCGCCTGCGAGCGACACCCAGAAGTGGATGTAGGCGAGGGTGTTGTTCATATACCGGCCGTACATCTTGGGATACCAGTGGTATACGCCGGCGAACATCCCGAACATCGATGCCACGCCCATGACGATATGGAAGTGGGCGACGACGAAGTAGGTGTCGTGCAGGTGGATGTCGAGGGTGGAGTTGCCGAGGAAGATGCCGGTGAGGCCGCCTGAGATGAACAGGCTCACGAAGCCGATGGCGAAGAGCATGGCGGGCGTGAAGCGGAGGTTGCCCCGCCAGATGGTCGTCAGCCAGTTGAACACCTTGATGGCGGAGGGTACGGCGATCAGCAGCGTGAGGAGGACGAAGAACGCGCCCAGGAAGGGGTTCAGTCCGGTCACGAACATGTGGTGCGCCCATACCAGGAAGGCGAGGATCGCGATGGCGAAGAGCGAGCCCACCATGGCCAGGTACCCGAAGATGGGCTTGCGCGAGTTCACGCTGAGGATCTCTGAGACCATGCCCAGGGCCGGCATGAGGATGATGTACACTTCGGGGTGCCCGAGGAACCAGAAGAGGTGCTGGAAGAGGATGGCGCTGCCGCCCTCGTTGGGCAGGATCTCGCCCTTGACGACGATCTCGGAGAGGTAGAAACTGGTGCCGAGGTTCCGGTCGAACAGCAGGAGGATGGCACCGGAGAGCAGGACGGGGAACGAGAGGACGCCGAGGACGGCGGTGAAGAAGATGGCCCAGATGGTCAGGGGCATCCGCGTCATCGACATGCCCTTGGTGCGCATGTTGAGGATGGTGGTGATGTAGTTCAGGCCGCCGAGCAGGGAGCTGACGATGAACATCGCCATCGAGATCAGCCAGAAGTCCATGCCCAGCTTGGAACCTTCGGAGGCCTGTCCGAGCGCGCTGAGCGGGGGGTAGATCGTCCAGCCGCCGCTGGCGGGGCCCGTCTGCAGGAACAGGGAGGCGAACATGATCACACTGGCGAGGAAGAAGAACCAGTAGCTGAGCATGTTGAGGAAGGGGGAGGCCATGTCGCGCGCACCCACCTGCAGGGGGATGAGGAAGTTGGCGAAGGTGCCGCTCAGGCCGGCCGTGAGCACGAAGAACACCAGGATGGTGCCGTGCATGGTGACCAGGGCGTAGTAGAACTCGTTGGAGATCCGACCGCCGGCGGCCCTGCTGCCGAACATGTCCTCCAGGAAGGGGAAGGTCATGTCGGGGTAGCCGAGCTGGAGGCGGAAGAGTACCGAGAACAGGCCACCGATGACGCCCCAGATCATCCCCGTGATGAGGAACTGCTTGGCGATCATCTTGTGGTCCTGGCTGAAGACGTATTTCGAGATGAAGGACTCCTCATGGTGGTGGTGTCCGTGCTCGCCCTCCTGATGGCCGTGCGACCCCGTCTCGAGCGTGGCGGCATGGCTGTGCTGCTGTGTGATTTCGCTGCTCATCTCTCTTCGTTTAGGGTATGTGGATCCGGTTTCCTGTGGTCCTGTTGGTTATCTGGCCTTGAGTTGCTGTGCGATGGGCCTGGGTGCGGCGACGGCGGCGTTCGCCACGGTGTCGGTGGCCTGCACCGGGTTGGCGGCCTCCATGACCGTCTTGTACTGCGGCTTGATGCCGGATATCCAGCGGTCGTACTCCTCCTGCGTCTCCACGATGATGATGCCGCGCATCGAGTAATGACCGGCGCCGCACATCTGGTCGCAGGAGATCTCGTAGACGAAGTCCTTGTTGCCGGTGATCTCCCGCATCTGGGCCGTGGTGTACTTGGGGGTGAACCACATGGTGGTGGGGATGCCGGGGACGGCGTCCATCTTCAGGCGGAAGTGCACCAGGCCGACGTCGTGGATGACGTCCTGGGCGTTGATGACGAGTTGGACGGGCTTGCCCACGACCAGGTGCATCTCGGTCGACTCGATGTCGTCGTGGCTGCTGCCATCCTCCCAGTCGACGCCGAGGGCGTTGCCGTTGGAGGCATCGGTGAGGCGGTAGTTCTTGCGTCCGAGGACACCGTCCTTTCCGGGATAGCGCATGAGCCAGTTGAACTGCTTGCCGGTGATCTCTACGAGCTGGGCATCCTTGGGGGCCGGTCCGGTGATGCCGAACCAGTAGAAGAGCCCGAGGCCCACGAGCACGGTGAGGAAGATCGCGGGGACGACCGTCCAGATGAGCTCCAGCTTGTTGCTGTGCGCGAAGAAGAGGGCCCGGCGCCGCTCCGAGTACTGGTACTTGTAGGCGAACCAGAACAGGAGGATCTGGGTGATGAAGAAGACGAGGCCGGTGACCGCGAGGGTCAGCCACATCATGTTGTCGATCTTCTCGCCGTGGTCCGAGGCGGCGGGCTGCGTGAACAACGTCCTGTCGTAGAAGAGGTCATTGCACCACCAGGCCGCGGCAAGGCCGAGCACCAGGAAGGAGAGGAAGAGGAAGGCGTTGATGCGGTTGCTCTGCTGGAAGGCCTTCTCCTCGCCCTTCAGCACCGTCACGTATTCACTCGCCTTGGCGATCTGGAAGATCACCACGAAGGCCAGTGCCAGTATCGCTATGATCAGGGTTCCCGTCATGGTTTTCCTTATGATTGGTTTTCGATGGGGTTTTCTCGGTTCCGTTGCGGCCCTCCGTCAGGTGTGGTGGATCAGGCTTTCCTTGAGCAGGGGGTGGTGCTCGGACAGCATGGGCGATTTTGTGAGGGCCTTTCCGGTGAAGTGCATGATCAGTCCGGCGTACAGCGCGAGGATGCCGAACTCGAACCAGCCGAGGCTGTAATGGTCGCCCAGCGGGCCCGGCATCACCATCTGGTAGAAGTCGAGCCAGTGGCCGAGGATGATGAGCACGGCGAGGTAGGTCATGGTGGTGTAGTTCCGCTTCGAGCCGCGGCGGATGAGCAGCAGGAAGGGCAGGACGAAGTTCATCACCAGGTTGAGGAAGAAGATGAAGCGGTAGGGGCCCTGCATCCGTACTTTGAAGTAGACGGTCTCTTCGGGGATGTTGGCGTACCAGATGAGCATGAACTGGGAGTACCACAGGTAGGTCCAGAACACGCTGAAGGCGAACATGAACTTGCCGAGGTCGTGGAGGTGCTCCTCGGTGACGTATTCGAGCCGGTCCTGGTTCTTGAGGTAGATGACGAAGAGGGCGATGAGGGACATGCCCGACACGAAGGTGCTGGCGAAGGTGTACCAGCTGTACATGGTGGAGTACCAGTGGGCGTCGATGCTCATGAGCCAGAACCAGGGGATGGTCGAGGCCACGGTGAGCCCGAAGAAGACGGTGAAGACGGAGGCCCAGACGGAGTTGTTCCACATGTAGCCCTTGGCCTCCTCGGAGGTGAAGGGGCTGTCGGCACGTTTGGACAGCTGGCGCATCTTGCGGCCCACCCAGGACCACACGACGAGCGTGAGGATCGTCCAGGCCAGGAAGAAGGTCGGGTTCAGGAAGCCGCTCTTGCCCTTCAGGATGGGGTCGTGTTCTACATGCTCCTTGTCGAGCCAGTGGTAGACATGGTGCTGGTGCCCGAAGATGATGCCGAGGAATACCAGGAGGGCCAGTACGGAGAAGACCGGCACGAGGGTGGAGATGGCTTCGGGCACGCGGCGGAAGCTCATCTGCCAGCCACCCATGGCGAGGGTGGTCACACAGATGAAGAACATGCTGGCGTTCACGACCAGCAGGAAGAAGGTGCTGTTCTGCAGCAGGACCGCCCAGAAGCGGGTGCGCGCGTGTTCGTCGGCGCTCATCCCCAGGAAGACGAATCCCAGCAGCAGCGCCAGTCCGCCCAGGCCCAGCAGGGCGAGGGTCCATTTCCGATATCCGGCCGGGATCTCAAAGTGTTGGTTGGTCATCGCGCTCATAATTGAATCAGTTCATGCGGTTCGTTCACGCTCAGGGGTTGGCGGTCGCGGCGGGGGCGGCGGGTGGCGTCTTGCCCTGCTTGGCCTTGATGTAGGCGATCACCATCCAGCGCTGCTTCGTGTCGAGCTGGGAGGCATAGGGTCCCATGAGGTTCTTGCCGTAGGTGACGGAGTAGTACATCTGCCCTTCGGGCATGTTCTCGTACTTGCTGTCGCCGACGAGGGCGGCCGGCTTGGCGGGGTAGGGGCCGTCGCCGTCCTTCCAGAGGGGGCCGTTGCCGTCGAGCTTGGTACCATGGCAGATGCCGCAGTTGATGAGGTAGAGTCGCTCGGCCTCCTTGGACTGGGCCTCATCCAGCGCGGGATAGGGGTTCTTCGTGGCCCTTGAGGCGTAGTAGTTGGTGGTGTCACCGGCCTTGTCCATGGCGATATGGTACACCCAGTCGGTACCGCGCTTGACGGTGCCCGCCACGGGCTGCCGGTTGGTCTGTCCGTCGACGAACACGGGGTTGGAGGAGTATGTCTCGTAGGCACGGCTGTAGGCCATGTCGGGCATGTACGCCTTGCCGGGTTTGCGCTTGACGTCGTCGCCGCATCCGGCGGTGATGGCCAGCGCCAGGACGGCGGAGGTGATGATGTGTAGTCTGTTCATCTTCGGGGTATCTGTTCGGTTCAGGCGACGATGGGTTCGTTGTAGAGTTTCTGATCCCGGTCGTACCGGCCGATCCACCAGCCGTCCTCGGCGACCTGGGTGTTCACTTCCGAGGCGCCGACCTCGGAGAGGAGTGCCGTCACCTTTGCCTGGTCGGTCCGCTCGCCGCATTCGATGACCATGACGAACAGGTCGTCGGTGGCCCGGGGATGGAAGTGGTGCTTCCTGATGAAGGGCGCCAGCTGACAGAGGTAGCAGAAGGTGAGGACCATGCCCACGGCCGCCATCAGGACGGTCATTTCGAAGGTGATCGGTATCCATGCCGGCAGGGCGAAGTGGGGCTTGCCGCCGATGTTCACGGGCCAGTCCTTGGTGAAGACCCAGCTCATGAAGGTGACGGCCGTGGTGGTGCCGGTCAGGCCGTAGATGAAGCCCGCCGTGTGGAGGCTCGTGTCGCGCAGGCCCATGGCCTTGTCGAGCCCGTGCACGGGGAAGGGCGTGTACACGTCGTGGATCTTGTAGCCGGACTCGCGTACGCGGGCCACGGCCCGGAAGAGCGTGTTCTCGTCTTCGAAGCAGCCTACTGCGAATGTCTTCAGTGCCATCGGGTCTGGGTTTCTATTGTCCGTTCGCGGGTTGTCAGTGATGGGCGACCTTGACGTGGGTGCCGTGGTGGCCGTCGTCGTCGTGGTGGGTCTGGTCGTGGAACTCGGAGGCGCTCAGCTTCTCCATCTCGCCCATGCCCGACTTGTAGCTCTCGCCCGAGGTCTTCAGCACGTGCTTGATCTCGGCGATCGCGATCACGGGGAAGTATTTGGCGAAGAGGAAGAAGCAGGTGAAGAAGAGGCCGAAGGTGCCGAGGTAGAAGCCGATCTCCCAGATGGAGGGACGGTAGTAGATCGACCAGGAGGAGGGCAGGTAGTCGCGGTACACCGAGGTCACGATGATCACGAAGCGCTCGAACCACATGCCGATGTTGACCACGATGCTCATCACGAAGGTGAAGGCGATGTTGCGGCGCAGTTTCTTGAACCAGAACAGCTGCGGCGAGATGACGTTGCAGGTCATCATCAGCCAGTAGCTCCAGCCGTAGGGGCCTGCGATGCGGTATTTGAAGAAGTGGTCCTGCTCGTAGGGCACCATGCTGTACCAGGCCATGAACAGTTCCGTCAGGTAGGCGCAGCCCACGATGGAGCCGGTGAGTACGATGACCTTGTTCATCACCTCGATGTGGCTGACGGTGATGTAGGCCTCGAGGCGCATGACCTTGCGCATGACCAGCATGAGGGTCTGCACCATCGCGAAGCCGGAGAAGATGGCGCCGGCGACGAAGTAGGGCGGGAAGATGGTGGTATGCCAGCCGGGCACGATGGATGTGGCGAAGTCGAAGGATACGATCGTGTGGACGGAGAGTACCAGAGGTGTCGAGAGGCCTGCCAGGACGAGCGAGAGGCTCTCATGGCGCTGCCAGTGCTTGGTGCTGCCCGTCCAGCCGAAGGAGGCGATGCCGTAGAGGTGTTTGCGGAGCTTGGTACGGGCGCGGTCGCGGATGGTGGCCAGGTCGGGGATGAGGCCGGAGTACCAGAACAGCAGCGAGACGGTGAAGTAGGTCGAGATGGCGAACACGTCCCACATCAGCGGCGAGTTGAAGTTGGGCCAGAGGGGTCCGCGGGTGTTGGGATAGGGAAGGGTGAAGAAGGCCATCCATACGCGACCCATGTGGAAGATGGGGAACTGGCCGGCGCACATGACCGCGAAGATCGTCATGGCCTCTGCGGCGCGGTTGACGCCGGTGCGCCAGCGTTGGCGGAAGAGCAGCAGGATCGCCGAGATGAGGGTGCCGGCGTGGCCGATGCCGACCCACCAGACAAAGTTGGTGATATCCCATCCCCAGCCCACGGTGCGGCCGAGGTTCCACTGGCCGATGCCGTAGGTCACCTCCCGGTAGACGGAGTAGACCCCGAACAGCAGGAGGGCGACGGAGATGTAGAAGCCGATGTACCACAGGCGGGTGGGTTTGGCCTCGATCGTATGGCAGATGTCCTCCGTGACGTCATGGTAGGTCTTGTGCCCGTCGATCAGCGGCTCCCGTACCTGCGATTCATACTTGGTCAAGCTCATGTCTCAGTTGTTTATCGGACGTACTTGCTGTTGCGGCTCAGTGGGCGGCTTCGGCGTGGCCGGCGGCTTCGGCATGCCCTCCGGGGTGTGCGGCGGCGAGGCCGACGGGCCGGTCGGTGTTGCGGACCTTGGCCAGGTAGCTCACGCTGGGCAGGACGTGCAGCTGCTCGAGGGAGTAGAAGATGCGGCCCGTCTGCTCTTCGTTGCGGATGCGGCTCACGGGGCTCTTGGGGTCGTTCACGTTGCCGAAGACGATGGCGTTCGTCGGGCAGGCCTGCTGGCAGGCGGTGCGGACGTCCCACTTGCCCTCGGCGCCGGTCTCGAGCGGGCGGTTCTCCTTCTTGGCCTTGAGCTTGCCCTCCTGCAGGCGCTGTACGCAGAAGGAGCATTTCTCGATGACGCCGCGGGAGCGGACGGTCACGTCGGGGTTGAGCACCATGCGGGTGAGCTCGTCGTTCATCTGGAAGACGGCGGGGTCGAGCTGGTCCTTCTCCTGGTTGTCGGGAAAGCTGTCGGCGCCGGTGTAGTCGGCCCAGTTGAAGCGGCGCACCTTGAAGGGGCAGTTGTTGGCGCAGTAGCGGGTGCCGATGCAGCGGTTGTAGGTCATCTGGTTGAGGCCTTCGCTGCTGTGGTTGGTGGCATTGACGGGGCAGACGTTCTCGCAGGGGGCGTTGTCGCAGTGCTGGCACATCATCGGCAGGAACACCACGTTGAGGCTGTCGAGGTCGTCGTTGCCGGAGTCGTCGCGGTAGGTGGCGAAGTACCTGTCGATGCGCAGCCAGTGCATCTCGTGGTTGCGCAGCACCTCGCTCTTGCCGACGACGGCCACGTTGTTCTCGGCGGTGCAGGCCACCGTGCAGGCCCCGCATCCGGTGCAGGTGTTGAGGTCGATGCTCATGCCCCACTTGGCGCCGGGGTAGGGGTAGTCGGGGTAGAGCGTGCCTTCGACGCGGTAGTCGCCCGTCTTCTTGGCGTAGTCCTCGGCCAGCTTCTCGCGTTGTTCGAGCAGCACCTTGGGGTCGCTCTTGAGTTCGGACAGCGCGAATTCGCGGACGACCTCCTTGCGGCCCTCGTACTGGTTGTGGGTCTGGGTGTAGGCGATGGGGTAGTCTTCGCCGGTGCGTTCGCAGGAGATGTCGGACAGGTGGTAGTCGAAGGTCCTGCCGTTGAACGACACCATCGGATAGGCGTTGCGGCCGACGTTGGCGGCCGCCTTGCCCGTCTTTTCGCTGCGGCCGTAGCCGAGGGCGACGGCGACGACGTCGGGGTGCATGCCGGGTATGGCGAGGACGGGCAGCGTCAGTTCGCGTCCGCCGGCCTTGATGCGGATGACGGGCTTGTTGACCTCCACTTCGTAATTGTCATCCACGGCGATGCCGAGTTCCCTAGCCTTGGCGTAGGAGATGACGGCGTAGTTGTCCCAGGTGGCCTTGGTGATCGGGTCGGGCATCTCCTGCAGCCAGGGGTTGTTGGCGCTCTTGCCGCTGCCGATGGACACCTTGGGGTAGAGGACGAGTTCGGTCTTGCCGCCCTTCCTGGCCGCGGCGAGGCGGCTGGCGGCTTCGGCCACCGGGGCGGCGCTGAAGGGGGTGCCGGCGGGGGTGAGGGCCTGGGGCTCCATGACGCCGTCCTGCAGGGCCTTGTCCCAAGCTTCCTGGCCGCCCAGTTTCGCGGTCCAGTAGGCCTTCACGAAATCCGCGTATTCGGTCTCGTCGCCGCTCCATTTCAGCAGGGAGGTCTGGAAGGCGCGGGTCTTGAAGAGCGGGGCGATAGTGGGCTGCTGGAAGCTGTAGTGGCCGGCCCTGGCCTCGGCGTCGCCCCAGCTCTCGAGGTAGTGATGGTCGGGGATGGCGTATTTGCAGCGCTCGGTCGTCTCGTCCTCGCGGTCGTTGAACGACACGCAGACGGCCACTTTCCCGAGGCCTTCTTCGAAACCCTTGGCGTCGAAGCAGTCGTAGGCGGGGTTGACGCCGTGGACGAGCAGGGCGCCGACCTTCCCTTCCTTCATCTCGCCGATGAGGCGGGCCATGTCTGCATCGCTGCCCTTGCGGGTATTGAGGGCGGCCGACCAGTCGAGCGTGGTGCCGTTGGCGCCGACGGCCTCGTTGATGGCGTTCACCACCACCTGCACGTCGGGGTCGTTGCTGCCGCAGACGACCAGGGCGGCGCCCTTGGCCGACGCGAGCGCGGCGGCGGCGGCGGCGATGCCCTTCTTCAGCCTGTCGTCGGACAGTGCGGGGGCCGTCCCGCCGCCAAGGGCGGCGTAGAGGGCCAGGGCCACGGCGCCCGTCTCGGAGGGACGGTGGACGTAGCGGTCGTCCGCATTGGCGCCGGTGAGGCTGAGCATGCTCTCGAACTGGAAATGCTTGCTCATCTCGGGCTTCGACTGCACCACGCGGCGGCCCGCGGCGTACTGACGGGCGTATTCGACGGGGTTGAGCCAGGTGCCGAGGAAGTCGGCCCCGAGGCTGACGATCACCCGGGCCTTGTCGAACCGGTGGGCGGGGATGGCCGCGCGGCCGTAGGTGGCCTGGTTGGCCAGCAGCATCCCGCTGGCCGAGAGGGCGTCGTAGGTGATGTGTTCGCTGCCGGGGTGCTTCTCGAGGAACTTGCCGATGACGGCGAGCGTCGTCGGCGAACTCACGGAGGACGTCAGCAGGACGGTCTTGGCGGTGCCGATGCCGGCCATGGCCGTGGCGACCATCTTGTCGAAGGCTTCGAAGCTGGTGACCTCCTTGCCCTCGGCGAGGGGAAAGCGCAGCCGCGCCATGTCGTAGAGGTCGAGCACCGAGGCCTGTACCTGGGCGGACGTGCCGCCGCCGGTGAGGGCCGACATCTCGTTACCCTCCACCTTGATGGGGCGGCCGTCGCGGACCTTCACCACGACGGGGACGGCGTTGCCGTCCTGCACCCAGGTGCTGGCGTAGTAGTCGGGCACGCCCGGGATGAAGTTCTCGGGCTTGTTGAGATAGGGGATGCTCTTCTTCACGGGCATCTCGCAACTGGCGGCGGCCATCGCGGCGGCCGTGCTGAAGCCGAGGTACTTGAGGAAGTCGCGGCGCGGGGCCGTCGCCTCCGCCAGGCCCGTGCCGGCCTCGTAGGGCAGCTCCTCCGCGAACTCGTCCTTCAGGCTGTCCCGATAGGCGTCGCTGTCCTTCAACTCCCCGAGGTTCTGCCAGTACTTTTTCTGCTGCATAGATCAGATGTGAGGTTCGATGGTTTTCCGGGCGGGTCCGGCTGGGTGGGCTTCCGGTTCAATAGTGGCATTTCTGGCACTCGGTACCGCCGATCTTCTCGACGGTGACGCTGTCCATCTTCTTGTTCCGGATGTCCTCGTGGAACTTCTCGTAGATGCTGTAGTACTTGTTGTCGGTGAACTGCACCTTCGTCTCGCGGTGGCAGTTGACGCACCAGCCCATGCTGAGGTCGGAGGCCTGGTACACCTCGTCCATCTTCTGGATCTCGCCATGGCAGGTCTGGCACTGCACCTTGCCGGCCTTCACGTGCTGGGCATGGTTGAAGTAGACGTGGTCGGGCAGGTTGTGGATGCGGATCCATTCGATGGGCTTGCCCTCGCCCGTGTACTTCTTGGCGTCGGGGTCCCATCCGGCGTACTGGTAGAGCTTGCGGATCTCGGCCGTGCCGTCGACCTCCTTGCCGTCCTCGCGGTAGAGCTTGGGGCCCTTGGCATACTCGTTGATGGCCATGTGGCAGTTCATGCACACGTTCACCGAGGGGATGTTGGCGTGCTTGCTCTCCTGTGCACCGCCGTGGCAGTACAGGCAGTTGATCTGGTTGATGCCGGCGTGCACGGTGTGGGAGTAGTAGATGGGTTGTTCGGGCTGGTAGTTCTTGGAGCGGCCGAGGCCCTGGGCCGACTGGAAGGTCATGTACCCGCCGCCCATGAAGAGGAGGATGGCCGCCAGGGCGATGTAGGCCTTGTTGCGCCAGAAGGGCACCGGCTCGGGGGAGGGGCTGCCCTCCTTCTCGTCCGTCATCTTGCGGAGGTTGCTGTTGACCTGCAGGAGGATGAGGGCGATGACGGCCAGGATCAGCGTGAGGATCCCGTAGAGGAGACCGGCGTCGGAGTCGTCCTCGGCGGCGGCGGGGGCTGCGCCCTCGACGACGGGCTTGGGCGTGCCGGCCGTGGCGATGTAGGCCAGGATGGCGTCGATGTCGGCCGGCTTCAGCTCCGGGAAGGCCGTCATCTGGACCTTGTTATACTGGTTGTACACCTCCACCGCACGGGGATAGCCCGTCTTGATGAGGGCGGAGCTGTTGTTGATCCAGGCGTACAGCTTGTCCCGGTCCGGCCAGCGCTCCTCGACGCCCTTCAGGGCGGGACCCACGAGGTTCTTGTCCACCGCATGGCAGGAGGCGCACTTGGCGTTGAACAGCTGCTTCCCGTCCTGGGCCCTGAGGGGCGACAGGCCGGCCAGCAGCAGGAACGCCGTCAGGAGCAGGCAGGGGATATTCCGGGAGAAGGAACGGATTCTCGACATAATCGGAACGGTTGAGGGGTTTCCGGGTCTACGCTTTGGCCCCGCAAAACTATGTCAGGAAATTAACATTCTATCCACGCGGAGCCAAAAAAATGGGGGCGAAGGGGGGCTTGGGAGGGCGATCCGGGGTCCGTTCGTCGAAAGGCGGCCCCCGGGGGGGTGAACCGTCACGTCCGCCGGGGGTTATACAGGGCGACAGGCACCGAAACGCTACTTTTGCAACTTTACCCGCCCATGTTCGAACGGCTGAAACGCAAATGGAAGGTCGAAAGCAACCTCCAGTTCATCCTGATCCTGTGCACCTTCGCCGTGACGGGCAGCCTCACCGCCTGGGTATCGAAGGAGGTCACCGCCTGGGTGGGCTTCGACGCTTCCACCCACTGGCTCTGGCCCATCCTGCTGCGCGCCTCCATCCTGGTGTTCGGCTACCAGGTGATCATCCTGGCCGTGTCGGTGGTCTTCGGGCAGTTCCCCTTCTTCTGGGCCTACGAGCGGAAGATCCTCCGCTGGATGGCCGGACGGCGGGTCGGCAAGGGCAGGGACGCTTCGGAAAAGGCGGGGTAGCATGCGACCCGTCAACATCGCCATATTCGCCTCGGGGGCCGGCTCCAATGCCAGGTGCATCATCCGTCATTTCCGGGGCCACCTGCGGGTACGGGTGGGGCTCGTGGCCTGCAACCGGCCCGGTGCCGGTGTCATCGGGGTGGCGGACGCCGAAGGGGTGCCCGTCATCGCGCTGGAGCGGCAGCGCTTCTTCCGCGGGGATGCCCACCTGGCCGACCTCCGGGAGGACGGCATCGATGCCATCATCCTGGCCGGCTTCCTGTGGAAGGTGCCCGCCCGGCTCGTCGATGCCTTCCCGGAGGCCATCCTCAACATCCACCCGGCCCTGCTCCCCGACCACGGCGGCAAGGGGATGTACGGCGCCCATGTCCACGAAGCCGTCATCCGCCGGGGCGACCCCCACAGCGGCATCACCATCCACCTCGTGGACGAGCGCTACGACCACGGCCGGACCCTCTTCCAGGCGCGGCTCGACGTACGGGCCGACGATACGCCCGACAGCCTCGCCGATCGCATCCACACCCTCGAGCACAGACACTTCCCCCGCGTGATCGAGGCCTGGCTGCAAAACACAATTTCCTGTTAAAACCGGTGACGGCCGCAGGACAGCGGCGGACCGCGACGCTAGATTGCCCATGATGAGCCGAGCCGCCACCAGAAGCCTCCCCCTCCTCGCGGTCCTGCTGACGGCCCCCCTTGCCCTGGCCGCACAGTCGGACGTGATGCTGCAAGGGGTCGTGTACGACTCCACCCGGATGCGGGTCATCCCCTCCGTCCGCGTCGCCAGCACCGGCGGCCGCGTAGCCTATACCGACACCCTCGGCCAATACCGCATCCTGGTGACGTCCAAGGACTCCGTCTCCTTCAACTACCGGGGGCGCACCACCAACCTCTTCCCCGTGCGCGACATCCGATACCCGCAGGGGTTCGACATATCGCTGCAGGTGACCGTCGCAGACGTGTACAAGACCCTCAAAGAGGTCGTCGTCATCAAGAAGACCTACCGGCAGGACTCGGTGGAGAACCGCGAGCGCTACCGCAAGGTCTTCAACTTCGAAAGGGGCATCTCGATCACCAGCGGCGGCATGGAGAACGGCGTGGGGGTGGGCATCGACCCCAACAGCCTCATCAACCTCTTCCGGTTCCGATACCGGAAGAGCATGACGAACCTGCAGAACCGCCTCCTCCTCGAAGAGTCCGAGAAGTTCGTCAGCCAGCGCTTCACCAAGAACCTCGTCAGGAACCTCACCGGCCTGCAGGGCGAGGACCTCGACCACTTCATGGTCGTCTACCGCCCCTCCTACGAGTTCACCGCCATGGCCCAGGAATACCAGTTCTACCAATACATCCTTGACGCCTCGCGGCTCTACCGCAGAGGGCAGATGCCGGGGCCCGACTTCTGGAAGGGGCGGTTCTGAGCGGCGGCGGTCGGCCGGCGGGGTGTATATTCACTCTCCAAGCCCCACCATCATGCGACTCCCCGCCATCCTCCTCCTGGCCCTGCTCCCCGCCGCCGCCGGGGCCCAGCCGTCCCCGCGCCTGCACCACCGCGCCGTGCTGGTGGACACGCACAACGACTTCCCCAGCGCCGGCATCGCCAAGGACCTGCCCTTCGATGCCGACCTCCGGGGCCGGGCCCATTCCGACCTGGCGCGCATGCGGCAGGGCGGCGTCGACGTCCAGGTCTTCTCCATCTTCTGCGGACCCGAGCAGGCCAGCCCCTACGCCTGGGCCAACCGCGAGATCGACTCGGTCGCCGCCTGGGTGGCGCGCAACCCGTCCGCGATGCAATGGGTGCGCGACAGCCGCGGGTTCCGGCAGGCCGTCCGACGCGGCCGCCTGGGGACGATGCTCGGCGTCGAGGGCGGGCACATGATCGAGGACAGCCCCGAGAAACTCCAGGCCCTCTTCGACAGAGGCGTGCGCTACCTCACCCTCACCTGGAACAACTCCACCTCCTGGGCCAGCTCCGCCCTCGACGAGACGACGGGCAAGGTGCCCGCCGACAAAGCGGGTCTGAACGCCCTGGGGCGCGACATCGTCCGGCGGATGAACGACCTCGGCATGCTCATCGACGTGTCCCACAACGGGGAACGCACTTTCTGGGATGTCATGGCCGCCACCCGCAAGCCCGTCATCGCCTCCCACAGTTCCGTGTACGCCCTCTGTCCACACCGCCGCAACCTCAAGGACGACCAGATCCGCGCCATCGCCCGCAACGGGGGCGTCGTTCACCTCAACTTCTACGCGGGCTTCCTCGACAGCAGCTACGAGCGGAAGGCGCTTCGGCTGGGGGAACGCTACCGCATGGAGACGGACAGCCTCGTCAAAACAGGCATGCAGCCCGACTACGCCCAGATGATCGTGGCGGAAAAGCACCGCGGCGATTACGACGCCATCCGTCCGCCCCTGTCGCTCCTGCTCGACCACCTCGACCATGTCGTGCGGCTGGTGGGGGTGCGGCATGTGGGTCTGGGCTCCGACTTCGACGGCATCGAGGCGGGCCCCGCCGGCCTGGACGGGGTAGAGGACTTCCCCAAGATCACAACGGCGCTCCAGGAAAGGGGATATTCCCCCAAAGACATCCGCAAGATCCTGGGCGGGAATTTCATCCGTGTCCTACGGGCGAACGAGCGCCGCTGAGTACAACCCTCACCTTGCTCCGGCTGCCTCCAGGAGCGGGCGCAGCACCTCCCACACGTTATCGGCCACGAGGCGATGGCCTTCGGGGGTCGGGTGGATGCCATCGGGCTGGTTCAGGGCAGGTTCGCCGGCCACCCCCTCCAGGAGGAAGGGGATCGATGCCATCCCGTTGCGGGCGGCGAGTTCGGGGAAGATGCGCCGGAAGCGGCCCGTGAAATCGGGACCCATGTTGGGCGGCGCCTGCATCCCCGCCATCACGAGTCGTACGGCGGGATCGGCCTTCCTCACCTTGTCGATGATCGACTGCAGGTTCCGCTCCGTCTCATCCACGGGGATGCCGCGGAGGCCGTCGTTGGCGCCCAGCTCCAGTACGAAGACATCGACGGGCTGTTGCAGCACCCAGTCGATGCGGCCGTCACCGCCGGCGCTGGTCTCGCCGCTCAGTCCGGCGTTGACGACCTCCCAGTCCCAGCCCAGCGAATCGATCCGCCTGGCCAGCACGGCCGTGAAGCCGTCGGAAGGGTCTTCCAGGCCATAGCCCGCCGTCAGGCTGTCGCCGAAGAACAGGATGCGCTTTCGGGACTCCTTCCGGGTGGCCCGCTCGGAGGTATCCTTCGTCGCGGATGCCTGTCTGCCGGGACCTTCCGAGCAATGGGGCATCACGCATGCCAGACAAAGCAGGGCGATAGAGGTCCGCAGCCGGCGGCATATGTCGTGTATCGTTCGCACAATGGCGAAATTGGCGCTTTTCCGGTTAATTTTGCCGTCCGCCGGCACTGCAAACCGGCGCCATACCATGCCCCCCATCCTTTCCCTCGACAAGGTCAGCAAGACATACCGCAGCGCGGGCCACACCCTGACCGTGCTGGACGATGTCAGCCTCACGGTGGAGGAGGGTTCGACACTCGCCGTGATAGGTCCCAGCGGCAGCGGCAAGACGACCCTGCTCGGCCTCTGCGCAGGCCTTGACAGCGCCTCCGAGGGACGCATAGAACTCAACGGTGTGCGGCTCGACACCTTGGACGAGGACGCCCGGGCCAGGGTCCGCAACCTCTACGTCGGGTTCATCTTCCAGAACTTCCAGTTGCTGCCCACGCTGACGGCGCTGGAGAATGTCATGGTGCCCCTGGAGTTGCGCGGTGAGCGGCAGGCAAGGGAGAGGGCCCGCGAACTGCTCGACAAGGTGGGTCTCTCCGAGAGGGGGCACCACTATCCCAGCCAGCTCAGCGGCGGCGAGCAGCAGCGCGTATCGCTCGCCAGGGCCTTCGCCAACAGACCCCGCATCCTCTTCGCCGACGAGCCCACGGGCAACCTCGACGCCGACACGAGTGCCCGCATCGAGGAACTCATGTTCTCCCTCAACAGGGAGGCCGGCACGACCCTTGTCGTCGTCACCCACAACCCCGAGCTGGCCGCCCGCACCGGGCGCATCATCCGCATCCGCGGAGGCCGCATCGTCTCCGATGAACCCACCGGCCGCGACGCCGACCGGACCAACACCGCCCACGCATGAGTGCCGACATCCAGCCCATCGGCAGCAGGGGCGCCGGCACGAGATGGCTGTTCCGGATGGCCTGGCGCGAGAGCCGTCGCAACCGCTCGCGACTCTTTCTGTTCGTATCATCCATAATCCTCGGCATCGCGGCACTGGTGTCGATCTACTCGCTGGGCGAGAACCTGCAGCGGGAGGTCGACCTGCAGGCCGCCGAACTCATCGGCGCCGACATCGCCGTGAATAGCAACCGCGACTTCTCCCCCGGCATGCGGCGACTCGTCGACTCGCTCGGCGACCGGCGTTCGGAGCAGCGAAGCTTCCCCTCGATGGCGTTCTTTCCCGCCAGCGGTCAGGCCCGGCTGGTGCAGGTGCGCGCCCTCGAAGGCGAGTTCCCCTACTACGGCAGCCTGCAGACGGAACCGGCTTCGGCAGGCGCTTCCTTCCGGACCCACCAGGCGGCCCTGGTCGAGAAGACGCTCATGGACCGCTTCGGCGTCAAGCCGGGCGACACCATCCGACTCGGTGAGTTGGGCTTCCGCATCGAAGGCGCCCTGCTCTCGGCACCCGGCCAGACGGGCATGACGGCCGCCATCGCCCCCACGGTCTACATCCCCATGCGCCACCTGGCGCAGACCGGCCTCGACCAGAAGGGCAGCCGCATCTCCCAAAGCCGCTTCATCAAGTTCGACAGGCCCACCGACGTGCCGGCCATCGTCAAGGCCCTCGAGCCCCGCTTCGAGAAGGAACTGCTCGACGTGGACACCGTGGAGAGCCAGAAGGAGAAGACGGCGCGCTCCTTCGGCGATCTCACCCGCTTCCTGTCGCTGGTGGGCTTCATCGCCCTCCTGCTGGGCTGCATCGGCGTGGCCAGCGCCGTGCACATCCTCATCCGCGAAAGGATCGCCACCATCGCCGTCCTGCGCTGCCTCGGCGCCACGGCCCGGCAGGCCTTCCTCATACATCTCATACAGGTGTCGGCCGTCGGTGTGCTCGGCTCGGCCATCGGCGCCGGGCTGGGAACGGCGCTGCAACAGGCCATGCCCTTGCTGCTGAAGGACTTCCTGCCCGTACAGGTGCATGCCCTCGCCTCCTGGACCGCCATCGGACAGGGCATGCTGACAGGTCTGCTGGTATCCGTTCTCTTCGCCCTCGCCCCGCTGGTCTCGATCCGCAATATCTCACCGCTCAACACGCTGCGCGTCGACCATGGCGACCTGGCGCGCCGCGACAAACTGCGCTGGCTCGTATACCTCCTCATCGCTGGCTTCGTACTGTGTTTCTCGGCCCTGCAGCTCAAGTCATGGAGCAAGGCGGTCTTTTTCACACTCGGCGTGGGGGTGGCTTTCCTGATGCTGATGGCCACGGCCGTCGGACTGATGCGGGCGGTACGGCGCTTCTTCCCGCATGGCTGGCCCTATGTCTGGCGGCAGGGGCTCTCCAATCTATATCGGCCGAACAACCAGACGGCGGTCATCATCCTCTCAGTGGGACTCGGAACCGCACTCATCTGCACGGTCGTCTTCATCCGTGGGATCCTCCTCGAGCGCGTGAGCCTCTCGGCCTCCGGGAACCAGCCCAACATGGTGCTTTTCGACATCCGCAGTACGCAGCGCGACACCCTGCTGTCGCTGGCGCGCAGCCACCGACTGCCGGCCACCGGCACCGTACCCATCATCACCACCCGCCTCGAGTCCGTCAACAGCATCGGCGCCGAGGAACTGGCGCGCGACAGTACCATCGACATGCAGCGATGGATCTTCACCCGCGAGTACCGCGTCACTTTCCGCGACACCCTCACGCCCACCGAACAGATCGTGAAGGGTAAGTGGAAGGGCCGCTGGGAGGGGGGTGACGCCCCGGTGTACGTTTCCGTCGAGCGGAAACTCGCGGACCGCAACCATATCCGGGTGGGCGACACCCTCAGATTCAATGTCCAGGGCATGCGCATCCAAACGCTCGTGGGCAGTCTCCGCGATGTGGAATGGAACCGGGTACAGACCAATTTCTTAATCGTCTTCCCCACAGGTGTCCTCGAGAAGGCGCCGCAGTTCCACGTCCTCGTGACACGCACGCCCGACGAACGCAGATCGGCCGCCTTCCAGCAGGCAGTGGTGCGCGACTTCCCCAACATCTCCATCATCGACCTCGGACTCGTCCTGAGCGTTGTCGACACCCTGCTCGAAAAGATCGGGACCGTCATACGATTCATGGCCATGTTCTGCCTCTGCACCGGCATCGTCGTGCTCATCGCCTCGGTGATGATCAGTCGCTACCAACGGATGCGGGAGAGCGTCCTGCTGCGCACCCTCGGCGCCGACCGGCGGCAGGTGCTCGCCATCAACGGTCTCGAATACCTCTTCCTGGGTGCCCTGGCATCCCTCACGGGCGTGCTCATCTCCATGGCCGGGAGCTGGGCACTAGCCAGTTTCGTCTTCGAGACGGCCTTCCGGCCCGACCTCCTGGCAGCCCTCGAGGCCTTCGCCGCCGTCTGCGCACTGACCGTGGGCATCGGACTGGCCAACAGCCGCTTCGTCGTCAACCGGCCACCGTTGGAGATCCTGCGCGAAGAGTGAGCGTCTGGTCTGCCAACATACACCAGCGTCCCTTCGAAAAAAGCTGCCTTCACCGACCAGGGTACATCGGACCGACTTCCCGTTTCATATTGCGGTTCGTCCCATCCCCCCTGAAAATCCCTTGCCGTACGGAGCATGCAACGGATTGGGCTATCTTCGAAGAAGGCGGAACCCGCCTGCCATACACCATGCCACGCATACTCCTCCTGGCCCTCTTCCTGCAGGCCTCGGCCATCCTGTCGTCCCATGCACAGCCGGCTTCTGCGGCGGATCGCAGCCGCTGGTCGCAGCGCGCAGCGCGCACCGAGATCGTACGCGACAAATGGGGTGTCCCTCACATCTATGGAAAGACCGACGCCGACGCCGTCTTCGGTCTCGTCTATGCCCAATGCGAGGACGACTTCCCGCGCGTCGAGATGAACTACATCGAGAAGCTCGGGCGACTGGCCGAGGTCAACGGCGCCGATGACATCTGGAAGGACCTCTACGTCAGGATGCTCATCGACTCGGCGGAGGCAGTGGCCGACTACCGCTCCGCCCCCGCCTGGCTCAGGGAGCTGCTCGACGCATGGGCCGACGGGATGAACTTCTACCTCCACACCCACCCCGACGCCAGGCCCGTCCTGTTACGACGCTTCAAGCCCTGGTACCCGCTGTTATGGACCGACGGCAGCATCGGCGCCATCAGCACGGGGCACCTCGGTCCGAACGACGTCCGGAAGTTCTACACGGGCACGGCACCGTCAGCCGCCGTCACGGCCGACCGGCAGGCCCTCCGCGAGACGCTGGGCTCCAACGGCTTCGCCATCGCCCCCTCCCGCACGGCCTCCGGGCATGCCATGCTCTACATCAACCCGCACACCACCTTCTACTTCCGACCCGAAGTGCAGATGGTCAGCGGACAGGGCCTGCACGCCTTCGGCGCCGTCACCTGGGGGCAGTTCTTCATCTATCAGGGCTTCAACGAGCACTGCGGCTGGATGCACACTTCCAGCAACGCCGACGTGGCCGACGTCTACGCCGAACAGATCGTCCGGAGGGAAGGCGGACTATACTACCGCTACGACGGCGGCCTTCGGCCCGTCCGCACCCGCAAGGTCGTGATCAGATACCGCGAGGGATCCATCCTCCGCGAACGGTCGTTCGACGTGCACCACACCCACCACGGGCCCGTCATGGGCCGCGAGGATGCCGACACCTGGCTCAGCGTACGGTCCTACAACCGCGCACGCAACAGCCTCGAGCAGAGCTGGCTGCGCACCAAGGCGGGGGGCCACGATGCATACCGACAGGTCATGGCGATGCGCGGCAACACCTCCAACAACACCGTCTTCGCCGACGACAAGGGCAACATCGCCTACTGGCATGGCAACTACATGCCCCGGCGTGACACGGCCTTCGACTGGGGCCGTACCCTCGACGGCTCCACGTCGCGTACCGAATGGAAGGGCCTGCACGCAGCTACGGAGACGGTCCAACTCCACAACCCCTCCAACGGCTGGATACAGAACTGCAACTCCACCCCGTTCACCGCCGCAGGCGTCCAGAGTCCCGACAGAAGGTCCTATCCCCCCTACATGGCGCCCGATGGCGAGAACTTCCGCGGCATCAACGCCGTGCGCGTACTCGACGGACTGCACAACCTCACCCTCGACAAGCTCATCGAAGCGGGCTACGACAACCGCCTCACGGCCTTCGAGACCCTTGTGCCGGCACTGGCACGGCTCGACATGGCCGACACGACCCTTTCCCCTGCCCTCCGGCAAGCCATCGACACGCTCCTGCGCTGGGACATGCGCTGCACCCCGACATCCGTCGCCACGACCCTGGCCGTGGAATGGGGACAGCGCCTCAACCCCCTCCTGCAGCGGGTCTATATCGAACAGGGCGAGACGGACCAGGTATCCCTCACCCGTCGTTTCGCGGCAACGGCCCGCAGAGGCGAACTGCTGCCCGCCCTGCAGGCCGTCGTCGACGATCTGCGCACGCGCTTCGGTGACTGGAAGACACCCTGGGGCGAGGTCAACCGCTACCAACGTCTCACCGGCCGCATGCCGGAGACCTACGACGACAGCCGCGAGAGCCTGCCCGTCGGCCTCACCTCCGCCACCTGGGGATGCCTGCCCTCCTACGTGAGCCGTACCATGCCAGGCACCCGCAAGAGATACGGCGTCAGCGGCAACAGCTTCGTCTGCGCAGTCGAGTTCGGTCCCAGGGTGCGGGCGAGATCGGTCCTCGCGGGAGGCGTCAGCAACGACCCCGCCTCCCCGCACTTCTCCGATCAGGCCGCGATGTACACCCAGGGACGTTTCAAGGACGTGCTCTTCTACCGGGAGGACGTACTGCGACACGCGGAAGCCTGCTACCGACCGGGTGAGAATCGCCAGCTGGACTGCATGAAAAAGTGAGACCCCCCACCCGGATCGAATGACATGAATATGAAACGACTGCTCCTCTGCCTCTTCCTGCCCACCGCACTCGCCGCACAGCCATCCGTCAAGGGCAAGGCCGACAGCATCCTCGCGAGCCATCCCGCCTTCAGCGGCGTGGTGCTGATCGCCCGGGATGGGAAGCCCCTCTTCCACCAGGCCCGCGGGTATCGCGACTTCAACCGCCGCGACCCCATCCGTAAGCACGACGTCTTCGAACTCGCCTCCGTCTCCAAGCAGTTCACCGCCGCCATCGTCGGCATGCTGCAGCAGGAAGGACGGCTCCGGTTCGACGACCCCGTCTCGAAATACCTCGACATCCCCTGGAAGGACATCACCATCCGGCAGCTCCTCAACCACACGTCCGGACTGCCCGACTACCAGGCCCTGATGGACCGGTACTGGGACAAGACCAAGGTCGCCGGCAACGCCGACATCCTCCAATACCTCAACCGCTACCGCCCACCCGCCCACTTCAGCCCCGGCGCACGCTTCGAATATAGCAATACGGGATACGTATTGCTGGCGAGCATAGCCGAATCCGTCTCCGGAATGGATTTCATCGAACTGTGCAGGAGCCGCATATTCCGGCCCGTCGGCATGCGGCTGACGAACGTCCGATCCCTGGCGGAAAAGGCCTCATTGCGACGATTCGCCCGGGGTCATGTCTATGTCGTCAAGGAAAAACGCTTCGTCAGGGCCGACTCCTTCCCTTCTTCCGACTACACCCTCTGGCTGGGCAACCGGAAGGGACCCGGCAGGGTCAGCGCCCGAGCCACCGACCTGTTGCGGTGGGACCAGGCCCTTTATTCGGACAAATACCTCACCCAGGCCACCCAGGCGGAGGCCTTCCGTCCCGCTAAACTCAACGACGGCACCCTGTCGCGCTATGGCTTCGGCTGGTTCCTGGGGCGTACGGCGCGGGGTGAAGAAGTTATCTGGCACGATGGCGACAACCCCGGCTACCGCACCATGTTCCGTCGGTACCCGGCGGGCGGGCATACGATCATCGTCCTCTGCAACAACTACTACGATGGGTTCGAACGGATGGTCGGAGCCCTCGAGGCAGCCTTGTGAAAGGGCTCAGGGCTGCAGCATGCGGATGCGGTAGGCCTGGATCAGCGGCGGGTTCTCGGGACTCAGCGTGAACGAAACCTCCACCCGGCCCCGTTCGCAATCGAGCGTAAAGGTTCCGCGCAGCGCATTCTCGGCGACCATCGGCCCTTGGTTCAGGATCCGGCCTACTTTCGAAAAGACCTCACGCGATTCGCGCTGCAGGAGATCGAGCCTGTAGTCGGGAAAGAAGTTCTCGGCGAAGAGGCCACTCTCCTCCGCTCCCTTCCAATCGACGATGTAGGACGTGAGTTCCCGCATGCGCTGCGCCAGGATGGGGCTGACGGGGACGGGACGGGGCCCGATCCCGGACATCCGGATGAGGGTGTCGAGGAGCTGCATGTTGAGGGCCGACATCGGAGCGTAGGTCCGGTTGGCGAGTGATACGATGCCGATGCCGTAGTCGGGCATGACCTGCCAGTGCGTGCCGAAGCCGGGGAGTCCGCCGCTGTGACCCACATAGACACGGCCTTCGCAGTCGCGCGTCCATCGGAGGCCGTAGCCGTAGGCCGTCACCACCGGACAGGCACGTCCGCCGGGGTAGGCATACGCGGTGTTCAGACCGCTGAGGCGCCAGGGATGCTGCATCTCGCGGATGGCGCTTCGGCGCACGGGACCTGTCTCGGCAAGGTCGGAGGGTGGCCAGGCCGAGAGGTGCAGGCGCATATAGGCAGCGATGTCTTCGACGGAACTCAGCATGCCGCCCATGGCGCCCCAGGAACCGTCGGGACGGTCGTGCAGCAGTTCCTCTTCCGTCCATGTCCCGTCCTGCCAGCGATAGCCGTGGGCCAGTCGCTCGGAGGGCACATCGGCATATTCCCAAAAAGAGGCGCCCATGCCGATCGGCTTCCAGATGCTGTCGCGGATATAGGTCTGATAGGGCATGCCGGAGGTCAGCGTGACGATGCGCCCCAGCAGGGCGAAACCCAGGTTGCTGTATTCGTAGGCCGTGCCCGGGGCCGTGGAGAAGGAGATGCCCTTGCGAATGAGGGCGTCGAGGTCGGCGTCGGAGTCGGACAGCTGCCGGTCGCCCCAGGGGTTGTCCTCCGGGAAGCCGGCGCCGTGCGTCAGGAGGTGCCGGATGGTGAGGGGCTCGGCATCCCGGGTGGGATAGCGCAGGCCTGACATGGCGGGGATATACTTCGAGACGGGGTCGTCGAGTCTGAGCCGGCCGCTTTCGCGCAGCCGCAGGATGGCCATGGCGGTGAAACTCTTGCTCATCGACGCGATGCGGAAGATAGCGGACGGGGTGACGGGCCGCTGCCGGTCCCGGTCGACATGACCGATGCTGACCGTGTGCAAGCGTTTCCCGTCGGCGACTATGCCGACGGCCATTCCGGGGATGTGGTTGGATGCCGCGAACTCGGCGCAGATGCGGTCGATGACGGCCAGATGGGGCTGCAACCTGCCCGTGACGGACTGTGCCGATACGGGCTCGACCATTGTGAAGAAGAGAACCGCAAGCAGGTAGGATCGGTAACTCATGGATGTGGGAATGCGAGGTTTAGGGAATCTTTAATCGGGTCAGGCAAAGGAATTTCACCCCTCTCCATTTGACTGCCTGACCGAGTGTCCTGCCGCCTTAACCCCGGATGAGACACAACCCGTAATCCGGTATCGGTTGTATTTCTATCGCAGATGCAAACGTAACCATCTGCTTTGCTCATCGTCTTGCCCTTTCGAGGCTTCATCGAATGGTTCACTTTCGTTCAGCTCACTTCGGTCGTACCTGAACAGATTCTCTCTGCCCTTTTGATCCTTGTCGCTCACCACCACTTATTTTCATAAGCAGCAGCACAAGGCGGTTTGCTAACTTCCC
>Ga0169931_10001088_pt1 | contig 44472 bp, 60 predicted proteins | sample Kivu_15m_20L_FD_129675 | JGI IMG/M metagenome (GOLD analysis project Ga0169931, IMG submission 129675) | Freshwater microbial communities from Lake Kivu, Western Province, Rwanda to study Microbial Dark Matter (Phase II) - Kivu_15m_20L... | ecosystem: Environmental > Aquatic > Freshwater > Lake... | reverse complement strand
CGCAATTTACAGACTTTGAACCAATCGAAATATAAACTCGGAACCCCTCGTAAAAACCTAACTATTAAGGAGTAAAATCGAATGGCTACATACAGTAGACCAGGCGTCTTTATCCAAGAAGTCGAACTTCCTCAAGAAGTCGCACTAGCGGATGTAGGAACTGCAGCTGGAGCCCTGGTAGGCGCTCTATCTAGTGGACCTGTTAATCAACCAGTGCTTCTTAACTCTTGGACACAGTTCGTAAAAACTTTTGGATCTCTTGAAGACGCATATCCAACCACATGGGCAGCCTATAACTTTTTTGCTAACGGTGGCCGTCAGCTATACGTAAAGCGAGTTGTAGGAAGCTCCTCAGCTTCAGCATCAGTAATATTAACTGACCGTGCTCAAGCTGCTCTTAACACCCTTTCTATTTCTGCAGCAAGCCCAGGAGCTTGGGGAAATGATCTTTCTGTAGAAGTATTAGCAGCCGGAACAGCTACTCGCTTTACTTTAGCTGTGTATGGCGCTCCAATTACAAACGCTGCAAATTCAAATGTATTAGAGCAGTTTACTGATCTAAGTATGAATTCTACAGATCCTAGATATGTAGTATCCGTAATTAACGCCTCTTCAGCTTACGTACGTGCTGCAGATCTAAATTCAGCGTCTGTTTCCCCAGATGATATGCCAGAAATTGATGGCTTGAAAGATCTAAGCGGCGGTGCAAATGGAGCAGCTCCAACTCGTACTAACTACTCAGATGCGCTAACCACATTTGATGCTATCCAAAATCCACTTCTATTTACAATTCCTGCAGCTGCATACATTTATACTCCTGCTGGAACTACTCAAGAGCGCACTCTTGCTGTAAATATTTATGGAGATTTAGTTAATTATTGCGAGCTACGTGGAGACGCGTTCGCTATAGTTGATGTTCCAGTAGGTCAGACAACCAATGAAGCTAAAACCTTTATTGCAGATGTAAAGGCTGCGGCTCCGGACTCAGATGGAGGATGCGCTGCGGTTTATTATCCATGGCTTGTTATCCCTGACACTTTGCGTGCAAGCGGAGGAGCTACTAGAACTCAAGCTCCTGCAGCAGCAATGATGGGTCAATTCTTAGCCACAGACGCTTCTCGTGGTGTATTTAAGTCCCCAGCTGGTCTTACAAACCGAGTAGCTTTAGCAGTTGCTACCGAACGTCAACTAACAAATGCTGAACTAGATTCTCTTAATACTGGAACTGCGCCAATTAATGCAATTCGCCAAGTGCCAGGAAATGGAATTGTTGTTATGGGTGGTCGCACACTTAACAACACCCCAGGTGATCGCTACATAAATGTACGTAGATCACTGGTCTACATAAAGAAAGAGCTAACTGATCGAAGCTCTTTTGCAATATTTGAGAACAATAGCGAACGTCTATGGTCTCAAATCCGTGTTGCTTTAGGCTCTTTCTTAAGAGGTTATTGGCAACAAGGTGGTTTACGTGGAGCAAGCCCAGATAAGGCTTACTACGTAAAGGTAGATGCAAGTACAACAAGCCAAGCAGACATTCAAAATGGCCGTGTCAACATTGAAGTTGGCGTTGCTCTTGAGTACCCTGCTGAGTTTATTGTAATCAAACTTGGTCAGATTACCGGAACAGCTACGGCTTAAGGAGATAAATAATCATGCCCGTAAATAACACCCTCAGTACCCTCTTAACCGATCCGGTACGTAATTTTAAGTTTGTGGTTGAGTTTCTTCCACAGACTAATGATGCTAAGTGGGGCTCTTCTTTTGGAAAGATGGGTTTCGTATCTCTTTCCGGTCTAAGCGTCACTACTGAATCAATTGCATACCGCGAAGGCGGCTACAACACCAACTTTCACCAGATTCCTGGTCAGAGCTCTTTTACCCCAATTACCCTTTCTAAAGGAGTAATGTTAGGTAACGATGCTCACGCTCGTTGGATGCGTCGTCTATTTTCAGTCTTAACACCAAACGCTACAAGTGGTGTTGGTGCAGACTTCCGTTGCGATCTAGATATCGCTGTACTAAGTCATCCAAACCCAGCTGCTCTTAATGGGTCTGGCGGATCTGGTGCAGTAGAAACTGCCTATGATCAACACGCATCTATGCGTTTCCGTGTAAACAACTGCTGGATTACTTCATTGTCTTACAGCAACTTGGACGCCGGAGCTAGCACACTAATGGTTGAAGAACTTACTCTAGTACATGAAGGCTTTGACGTAACCTTTGCTCGTAACTATACACAAGCAGGTTCAGCACAGAAACTTTCTGACAGCACAGTAATCTCAGCTCTTTAATAACTAACGAAAAGGTAAACTAAATGTCTACAGAAACTATCAGCGCAACAAACAACCCTGCTCTAGCTAATAAACTAGCAGCACAAGCACTTTCTGAGCAGGAGGTAGCGGCACCAGCCCCTAAGGTTGAAACTCCGTTACCTCCTGATACTCAGGTAGAACTACCTGGTGGCTTAACTGATCCTTTTGAAGGGGTCATAACTACCGCAGAAATACGAGAACTAACAGGAACTGACGAAGAAATAATTGCTCGAATTGGTGATCCTGGAAAAGCTCTATTATCCATACTAGAAAGAGCGACAGTAAAAATTGGCGATAAACCAGCCGATAAAGAAACATTAGATGCTCTTTTAGCTGGAGACAGAGAAGCACTACTTTTAGCTATTAGAGTTGCCACATTTGGTCCAGAAGTGACTATTGGTCCTGTATGTCCCGATTGTGGAGAAGATCAAACTTTTAAGATTGATCTCACATCCGATGTAAAAACTAAAAAGTTAGAAAAAGAAGAAGATAGGTCATTGATAGTTGATTGCAAAGTTGGAAAGGTAAAAGTAAATTTACCAACTGGCGGTGCTCAAAAAGCACTAGTTAATGCAACTAACAAAAATGCAGCTGAACTAGACACTATTCTTTTAAAGAGCTGTGTCGAATCTATCAATGGAATGCCTATTTTAAATGTTCAACAAATTAAGGATTTAAGCTTAAAAGATCGTAGAGATCTAATAAAGCATATAACAGACCGCAACCCAGGCCCACAACTTAGTGAAATCAAAAAAACTTGCTCCTCTTGCGATTCGGAGGTATCACTGCCACTGACCCTGGCAGATTTGTTTCGAGAGTGAGACAAGTTACGAGCTGGTTATAGAAGCGTATAGTTTACTAACGCACTATTATCCAGGATGGACTTTACAGGACATCAAGTCCCTATCTTTTAGGGAAAGAATGATTTGGTTAACTAAAGCAATTAATAGGCCTAAGGCGGTGAAGTAATGGCAGTCCCACCCGGTGGACAAAACTTGGTCGGTGCTACCGACAACACTTTTGGACAAATGCCAGGTATCCTGGAAAAAATATTGTCTAAAGGTGATACTGGGCTGCTTAAACTTGTCGCACACACCGATAAAATAAATAAAAATTTAAAACAAGCTGCTGAGTATGTAAACAAAATTTCTAACGGTGGAAAAGGTGGCGTTGGCGGTCAAACTTTAGGTCTTGGTAGTTTTGGAAGTGGGACCCGCAACCAACAGATTGGCGTAGGTCTTGGAGTAGTTGCAGCTGGAACTGCAGCAATAGGTATGAGTATGGCGCCAAATACTATGGCGGCAGTAACTCAAAGAATGTACGCAGATTCCGTGGCTGGACTCAGCGGAATGGGCGCTACAAGCTTAATTTCTCAATCTAATCGTTTAGTAGGTGGCGGCGCAACTAGCGCATACGGTCCTACAGCTGCTGCAGCAACGCTAGCTTATCAAGGCGGATATTTAGCCAATACCCTAGGCTCTAGGCGAATAATGCAACAACTTGGGGGTATGTCGGCAATAACCGGTTCCTCTAACGAACAAGTTGCTGGAGCATTTGCTGGAATAAATGCAATGACTTTTTTGCGAGGCGGCATTCGTGCTCGTGACAGAGAGGGAAACCTAGTAGCTCCTAATCAATTAATAAATCAAGCTTATCGCTTTTTATATGGCGCACGCTCCATAACTAAAGAACAAGCAATGATGGTTCTTAACCCTGGATCTAGGGGTTATGCAACTTTAATGCAACTAACTGGTGGGGATCCAGAATTAATGCGTCAATTGCAAATGGGAATAATTGCTAGGGCAAGTAAGGGAAGCGCCCTAAATAAAAAAGACTTGTCTGACCCTAACCGAGCTCTTGATCTTATGGGTGTTGGTAAAGAAAGCCCAATAAGATCTCAGTTCCGATACAACACGTCTGAGGCCCGTAAGCTTGAATCAACAGAAGCTGGTTTAGTGGGTGGATACAACGTAGGTCTTCGTACTACGGCATCCGTCAACGATGCGTTTAGCACTATGGCTGACATATTAGGTCCAGTCAATGATGGATTAATGACCCTAAAAGGTATTTTACAAACTATGCCTGGGGCTGGAAATACGGGAGCAACTTTATCAAGCTTAGGCGGTATGGCCATGGGTGCAGGCGCTAGCGCACTGCAGCTAGGATTAACTGCAAGAATGCTTGGTGTTGGTGGCGCTAAAGGGCTTATGGGAACAGGTGCTTTAGCTGCAGGCGGAACAGCAGCAACTATGGGCGCTGGAACAGCAGCTGCTGTTGGAGCTGGAACTGCTGCTACTGGTGCAGCTGCACTATCTAAACGAGCAGCCTTATTAAAATTAATAAAGTCTTCAAAGGGTAAACTCACAATCGGCGCTATTGCGGCCACTTTAGGTACAGAAGCATTAGACGCATTATTTGGAGATAAAGTCAACCCTAATGTTCGTACTGCCGGTAGAGCAGCTGCCAACATAGGTAGCATGGCTCTTACGGGAGCCGCTGTAGGAAGCTTTATTCCTGGTCTTGGAACAGGTATTGGTGCCCTTATAGGTACGGGTATTGGTCTTGGACAAACGCTATTAGGCGGAGGAATGGGTGGCGGAGATTGCGCTCATGGCCACATGGGTTGTTCTCATGGCATTGGTGGAGACGGTGGAGCTACCGGAAAAGTATTTCAACCGCCTGTGCCTAAAGGTACTCCAGTAAGTTCTCCTTTTGGACCTCGTCCAGATGCAGCAAAAAGAAATCCGGGCATTAGCTCTAATCACACCGGTATTGACTACGCAGTTGGTGTAGGCAGCCCTGTAGCTGCAGCTGCAGATGGTATTGTAAGTGAAACTGGAACTCATCGTCAATATGGCTATTATGTAATTATAAAACACGCAAAAAAATCAACTTTGTATGCTCACTTAAGTAAGATACTTGTTTCTAAAGGGCAAAAAGTAAAACAAGGTCAAGAAATTGCTAAGTCTGGCGGTAAAAGAGGTGCTCCAGGAGCAGGAAGCTCTACTGGTCCACACCTTCACTTTGAAATCAGAGATCACGGCGGTGTTGGTGCTCAAGGACGTCAAGATCCTAAAGGACTATTTGGAAGAGCATTTTCATTTATAAAACACATTGCTGGAAAAGCATTTAGTGGTTTAAAAAACATGGCGGGCAGAGTTTTTGGAATTAATAATGACATTAAGACTTCCAGCTCTACTTCCTCACTAGACAGTGACTTATCCCTGCCAGTATCTAAAAAACTAAGAAGCCCCTCTATCTCTGAACTATTGCGGATGTTTAGTGGAGGACCAGTAAATCTTGGAAGAATGGTCAGTGGGATAAACGTTAATAGTAAAAAATATAAGGATAACTTTAATACTTCGTATGATGAAACTCCTTCAGGAATAGCTGGAGGAAGTCGATCTGCTCTTATGAAAATGCTTTATGAAGGAGGCTTTAGAGGAGATTCTTTAAAAACAGCCTTTGCAGTAGCTTTAGCAGAATCTGGTGGAAGACCGGGAGCTGTGGGAGACGAGCATTTAGCAAATAAAAAATGGGGAAACAGTTATGGGATTTTTCAGATCCGTTCTTTAAAAGATTGGAGAGCGTACAACGATCCCTATAGAGATGCTACTCGTCTTCGTGACCCACGTTACAATATCCAATCTGCTTGGGTAAAAAGTAAAAAAGGAACTAACTGGAAACCTTGGGAAGCTTATAACACCGGTGCTTTTACTAAGTTCTTAGACGATGCAGAGACTGTAGCAAAGAAAACTGGCATGGGTGGCGGCGATGGTATGGGGTCTGCTGGACTTTCTTCCACAGAAACTGGAGGTTCTAGCACCGCCGTTATGCGAGGAAATGCTACTTTAAACTCTAACTCAAAGGTAAATGTTTCGGTAAATATGAATGTTCAAATTGCAAGAGCATCTGTATCTGAGGCTAATAAATTAGCAGACGATGTGTTGAGAAGATTAGAACAAAAACTTAAGTATGGAGAAGGAATTGGTAGTTACTAATGGCATATGAATATGTAGACAACCCTAGCTTACAAAATGCCGGAATCCTATATTACTGGACTGTTGTTACAAAAGAAGAAATTGGAACCGGTGGCAGCAGCCCAGAAGATGGGTATGTTGCAATAAGTAGCCCATCTAAAAGAGTAAATTTAAAGCATGAAGTAATATACTATATTCGTGTGTACAAACTGGGGTCCGGAATACCACAAATATTAAATGACAATAATGTTCAAGTAGCAATACCACAAAGTTATAGAGATTCTGTTGCTAATAACGTAACTATTGGCACCATTAATAGCACAAATGAAGAAAATCAATTATTTTCAGATAAAAACTTATTTTACGTAGGATTTAAAGGAAAAACAGCTGGGTTTACTTTTACCCCCAAATTTTTAGTTACATTAAAGCCCAACAGTGATGAAAATAATAGTTCAGTGCCTTTAGAAGTTTTTCCTGCAATTGGAATACCTGGCTTACCAAAAACAATTACTTTTACTCAAGGCAATGTTGCTTCACAAGTACCTCAAAACATAAAAGATGAGGCTGCTGTTGGTAGTCTACAAGATCTTATTACTCGTGACACCTGTGCAAAACCTAACAGATGGGTAGCGCTAGTTCTTAAAGATAAGTCAGATGGCAGACACGTTTATGTAAAAACATACGCGTTAGATGGATCATTTGTTAGTCAAAAGTATATTGGAAAAGATGGCGGACCTAATCCAGACAAAATCAATCACTATGAAGTTGGTAGAAAACAAGTAATTAGGTTAAAAGCGCAAGAGTGTTTTTCTAATGACGACCCAGATGTCCCAGACACCGCTGTGCTTCCACCACCCAATCTAGATAAGGTTAGATATAACCCACCTAATCATTATGTCACTAGAAGTGTTTCTCATGGAGAACGAACTAGAGAGCAATTAAATAGCAATGGTCGAATTATTACCTCTATTGTAGATGTACAACAAGCATTGTCTAATAGAAACAATCGTCTAGGAAAAATATATCAATCTACTGATGGCGCAAAAGCTCTTAATAAAAAAGATAAAACAGGTAAGCAACCTTTTTGGGGATTTAAATTTACTTATAATCCCACCGCCATAGAGTACGGCACTACAACTAATACCTCAATTGACTGGATGTTAAATAGCAAAGATCCTGCAAACCTATTAGGAGGAAATACTTCAGTTACTGTGTCTTTATATTTAAATCGTATAGCAGATATGACGGAGCTTAAAAATTGGGGTGGTGGATCTTACACTAAAAACTATCCTAGAGCCCTTACGCCGGAAGAAGTTGAAGGAATTTTAAGACGTGGTACTGAGTACGACCTTGAATTTTTATATAGAGTGTTGAATGGAAGTCCTGGAAAAACTGCTCTTTTAAATTACCCGGGAGAAAGTTCAGATTTTGGATATATTACCGGTACGCCATGTTGGTTCCACATACATGATAATTTAAAATACTATGGTTCTTTCGCTACTTTAAGTGTAACTCATGTAATGTTTACTCAAGAAATGGTTCCCATGCTTTCTAAAGTAGATATCTCCTTTATTCGTTACCCATCCCTTGACCTTGGCTCAGAAGCAATTAAAGAAGGCTGGCGAAAACAAGCACAAGCTAACGCATCTACCGGAGAAGAGGCTACTACATCATGATAGAAAGAGTATCTCGATACTACGATGGTCCCTTAGCCCAGATAAAATACAAATACACAAGCAACTATACTATCTCGGTATTTCGAAAATTTTCAAAAGAAAAAAAAGTAAACTATATTGAATATACTTGGGTAGATGGAGATAGTTTAGGTCAGCTAGCTGATTATTTTATTGGTGGGTCCAAATACTGGTGGGAAATTATGGAGATAAATCCAGAAATTTCAGATCCTTTTAAAATACTTCCGGGAACTATTATAAGGATTCCTTATGACAGAAAATAATCCTCAAAAAAATTACGTATATGAGTCTACAGCTAGATACTCTACTTTTAAAGTAGAGTTCCCTAAAAAGCCTAATTTTGAACTGAATTTAGTGGGTGCTGAATTATATCAAGATACGGAGCAGCACGATCGATTAGTTCTTCATTTTAAAGGAAAGCCAGAGTCTAGAGAGACTTCACTTTTTTCTGAAGATCCAGTAAAATTTACGTATACAACTGACAGAGTTAAATCAGAATTTTTAGGGTACGTCTATGAAATTATTCCTAAAGACGATGCAGACTCAAACAATACCGATGTAGTTTGCCTATCTGCGTCTTATTATTTAAAGAATACAGATCAAAAAATATATAAAAATGTTACTGCAGATCAAGTAATAAGTAAAATTGCAGCAAAAAATGGTATGAAAGCCATTACTCAAAGACACCCACGTGTAAGAAAAATGATTGTAGCTGCTGGTCAAACTGATTGGCAAGTATGCCGACGTTTAGCCAAACAAACAGGATTTGCTCTACGTTCTGAAGGAACTACTATTTATTTTGTTTCTAAAAATAAGATTTATAGCAAAAGCAAACCCTCTGCAAAGTATTTTAAATACGAAGACTCATCAGTTGGTGGGGTAGCAGTTAAATACAATAGAAGCTATGGAACTATTATTGGAGTTACTTATGAAATTTCAGATAGTTCTCCAGAAAGAGGAGCAAAAGTAGACCGTGTAGTGACTGGATACAATGAACAAACAGGAAAAGTTATTGAAACTACGCACAAACTTAAGGACTTTAGTTTTGAAGACAAGGGTGTAGTTGTGCCTAATGAGGAGTTCTTTAAAAATGAGTAGGTATTCAAAAGACAAAAATGTAGCCTCATTCAATAAACATCAAGTTTATGATGTTGCTACTAGCCTTACTGAATCTAAGTATATAGCTAATGACTTAGCTGATGCAAAACGATATCAGTATAGAGCTAAGGTAGTGGTAGTAGGAAACTCTGCGGTAAAACCTTACGAAGTAGTTTATTTAGACGGGCTTCCTAACGGCATGTCTGGATACTGGACTGTTTTGTCTGTTAAACACATCTTTGGAGGAGTTCCAGCTGATTATTTAATGGAACTTAAGGTTGGAACAGACAAGCTTGGACAAACAAGTGATTCAGCTAAAAATAACACTGAAGTTAGAGATATTGTAGGAGAACTATCTGGGCAAGCAATTAAACCTTCTAATGCTGCTTTAAAGGATAATTCTTTTGAAATTAATGCTTCTTCTTTGACCCCAACTTACGGAAAAACAGAAAAAACATCAGTAGTAACGCAAAACGTTACTAGTAAACTAGAAACCATAGTTCCTTCAGATCCGTATTCAGTTACCCCACCTAATTTTTCAAATGTGAAGAGAACAGTAATCTGGGAGGCAAGATGAAATACACTCATCTCATAGACTCCGAGTATGGTATAGATCCGGTAGGTAGATCTAGGTTTTTTGGAATTTACTCGGCAAAAGTAGAAGATGTAAACGATCCCCTAAAACAAAATCGTATAAAAGTCAAGGTATTTCAAACTACGGGTCAAGAAGTAACTGGTTGGGCGAGAGCATGTTTACCAATTACAGACTCTTCTTACCATCCAGATCATGCTCCCCATACGGCTGTCCAAATAGCGGCAATGCTTACTACAACCCCTGTTTTGGTTACAGACTCCCGGGGGGATACTGGAACTGTTCCTGCACTAACCATAGTTCCAAAGGCTCCTGGAAATCAACAATTAAATCATCAACACGTTATAACTAAAACCAAAACTAGAACTCAGGGCCAAGCCAAATTTGTTGCTAATGAGCCGACATCTACAACAGACTCTAAAGAAAATAGCCTCTATACTGTGGCAAGTGGGTTAAGTGCCCCAGGAACAACCACTACGGATACCTCTATAAAGGTTCCAGAACATACTTTCCATAGAAGCTACCCGGTAGTAGGGCAGATGATCTGGGTGATGTTTGTAGCTGGAGATCCTGAATACCCAGTTTGGATAGGAGTACAGTGAGCGCTATTTCATACCCATTCACACTTAATGGTCTTGGCGTGCTTAACAGCACTAACGACCCAAGAAAGGTTTATTTAGATCGATTGTTAACCCTTCTATCTACTAGCCCTAATCAACGTCCAATGCTGCCAGATTACGGTACGGATGTGTTACAAGCTCTTTATGAAAACGGTAATAATCTAGAGACTTCTATATCTCAAGCAGTTAAAAAAGCAGTGTCTGTTTGGATGCCAGAAATTAACGTAGAACAAGTTTTGGTATCTACACCAGATGAAGATGGAATAGCTGAAGTTGAGATAATAATAAAATTACCAAATGATCTTATAACTACTTTGTCTATTAGCACAGCTATTTTTAACATTGACGGAACAATCACGGTAACGGAGTAACGATGGCAAACGAAATACAGATTGACTATACTTCTAGAGATTTTGCGGCTCTAAAAAATGATTTAATAAATCTTATAAATGCTCGCACAAATATAAATTGGGATGCAGAAGATCCCTCGGATCTAGGCGCAGTTCTTGTTGAGGCGTTTGCTTACATGGGGGACATAATGTCCTACTACCTAGATAGAGTTGCTAATGAAACCGCGGTAGATACTGCTATACGTAGAGAGACTCTTTTAAATTTTGCAAAACTTTATGGATATAATCCTTCTGGTCCAACCCCCGCATCAATTAACCTTTTGTTTGAAAATATAAGCAATCAAGCTATAGACATTCCTATTGGAACTCAAGTTATGGCTCCTCTTCTGTTTGGACCTTTTACAGAAGTCTATTTTGAAACTACTCAGGCTGCCATCCAACTTCAACCATCTCAAACAATTACTCTTACTGCTAGAGAAGGAAAAACAGTAAATACTGATAGACCAGACCTTATTAATCCTAGCAATAATAAACCTCTTCCCTCAAGTCTTGGAACTTCTACTGGAGAAACTAATCAAGAATTTTTAATTCCTGATGTTGGGGTTGTAGATGATTCTTTAATTGTTTATGTTGGGCAAGGAGAAGCATTTTCTCCGTGGACATACGTAGCCGCTTTAACTAATGTTGGTCCTTCAGACCTAGTATTTACTACCGAACAGAATGAGGATGGAACCCTTACAGTTGTATTTGGTGATGGAATAAATGGAGCTGTACCTCCAACGGGTCAGTTTGTTAGTTCTTTGTATAAAACTAGCGTCGGTAGTTCAGGAAACGTAGTATCAAACTCTGTTTCCGAAGTTACGTTTATACCCGGAAATATTGATCCTGAAGCAGTCTCATATATAAATGCTTCCAATCCAATCGCAGCTTCAGGTGGCGCTGACGCAGATGATATTTCTCAACTACGTGCAAAAATTAAAGCCGCAATCATTTCAAGAAAACGTGCAGTGACTCTTGATGACTATAAATATCTTGCTTTGCAAGTACCCCGTGTTGGGAAAGTAAACTCAGTAGGATCAATATATAGTTCAATAACCTTATATGCACAGACTCAAAATGATGGATCTAATACCCCTGGAATTGCTAGTGGAAATCCTACAGCTTTATGGAACGAATTAGCTTCAGAAATAGAATTATATCTTTCGGATAAAATTCCTGTAGGGGCAACTGTTTCAGTGCAACCCCCAACGTATGTTAGAACTTATGTTTCTATGACAGTAGACGTAAACCCATCGTATAGAAACAATGCTGTAAAATTAGCAATAGCTAAAGCATTTTTAAATGAGGGAGAGCTATTCTCTTTTGAAAAAAACACGTTTGGTAGGACTATAGCTTTTTCAACAGTTTTGTCTAAAGCTGCCGGTATTCCTGGGGTAGAGTCCGTAACCCTAACCAAGTTAAATACAAATAATAGTGCTTCAGCCGCTACTATTACTCTGCAGCCAAATGAAATTTCGTACCTACTCCCAGACGATTTGATTATTACAACAAGTGGGGGTCTTGCATGAAAAAACTAATAGGAAGAGGTAAGTAAATGGCCGCATCATATCCAACAAGTATTAGGACCTTTACAAATAAGGTAGACCTAGTAGATACTGTATTAGCAGATCACGTAAATGCTCTGCAGGACGAGGTACGCGCCCTTGAGTTGGTATTGGGTGCTGCGTCTCTTGGAGGAAGTCCTTTAACGTCTAGTTACGACGGAACTTTTTCAACAACTACTACTTGGACCAGCCTTGATCAAAGAATTAATAACATTGAAGTAGGCCTCGTAAATGGTGTTGGCGCAAGTAGTCCTTACGTTAAAAAAGTAGGAGATGCTATACAACCTACTGCTGGAATAGTAGGTCTTTTAATAAAAACTACTTCAGGAACAGCAAATATATTTGAAAGTAGGGCTGCTAATGACGCTTTAGGTTTTAACGTAGATAGCGCGGGCATACCAAAAGTAAACACTGGAAAAGTTTTGTACGAAGGAAGCTCTGAATACAACTCTTTAAACACTACTGCAAATTCTGCCCTAGAAACAGCAGAAGCAGTAAGATTTAGTCCATTTCTTCTTGCTGGGATGTAAATGGCCAAGTATTCCTTTACCACATACGGTGTTCCTAAGTATGGCGAGATTGAAAACAATCGAGTTTACTATAACGTAAATCTTAGGGCTTGGTCTTATGATTATGAGACTATTTCTTTGGGATGGGGGTCAGTAGTTTCTGATCCCGCAGACGGTCTGCCAACCCATTGGAAACTAATTAAAAGTTTTTCTGGCGCACCTAATAATCCATATGAAGGTATTCTTGTAGACGGAGATGTAATAAGTAACTATCGCCTATCGTATATTGACTCTCAAAGCTTAGATGAAGGTATTGAAGTTACATATTCTTTTTGGATTTTTAACGGCACTCGATGGATTAATTGCGGAGATGCTAGAGCTATATTTGTAGGTGAAACAGATACGTTAAATAAAATTTCTAAATGGATACCTAGAGCTTGGCTTAATGCTCCAGGAGATGCTACTGGAGAACCAGAAGATGGGTATTTCTACAACACTTTGTCAGCTTATGCTTTTGCATATGACAAGCTTAATACAGAAGCTAATATTTTAGAAAAAAGCTCAGATTATAAATATGCTCCGTCCTCTACCTTAAGATATAAGATTACAGATCTTGGATTTACATTTGAACCTTCATTAGGGGACATTTATCATAGGTCCGTACTTGGTGTTGGCAACATTATTAACTCTATTAAAGGAACTAGCGCAGCTGTTAATACCTATACTACTGGTTTGACGCACTGGTCAAATGAAGTAATAGTTGGACACAATTTATTTTTAGATTATAACGACTCTTCATTTGAAGAATCTGTAGGGAGATGGGGAACCCTAGAAGGAGATTTTGATCATCATTTATACTCTAATTCTACCTCTGACTTTAATCAAACAATAACCCCACCAAATCCTGGATTATACGATCTTCTCTTTCCTCCAAGAAATAAAGGATTTGCTAGATCACACGGGCACTCCGGAAATCCCGAAATAATAGTTTACCCAAGTTTGCCTGTAGGTACAGTAGAGTCTATGCCTACCCCTGTGTTATATGGAATACCTATTAAACCAAACACTCGTTACATATTTAGTGGTTGGACTAGGCTTAAAGAAACACAAAATCTCGCCTCTGTTAAGGCTCGGATTGATTGGTATGATAAAAACGGTATTGTAATTTCCTCTACTGATTACGGAACGACTTTAAATTTAACTACTCTTTCTTGGGTTGAGTTTACTACTCCATCAGACTCAGGAAGAAACGGCAAAATATCTCCGTCTAATGCGTCATATGCCGGCGTAACGATATCCTTTACTCCAAATAATAATAGCTCTGAAGCTTTTTTTGATATGCTTCAACTTTGTGAGCCTCAATATTCATTAGAGTATCAAGACGCTCGTTTAGTACAAGTAGTAGTAAAGGGAAAAAAAGAAAACCTAATTCAAAACCCATCTTTTGATGGTGGAATTGGAGGCTGGTACTCCTTAAACTCGACTTTATCTCAAGATTTTAATCCTCCAACTTCTAGTACTGTTTACGGAAATTCAGTAGCAAAACTAACTGCTACTTCAGATCAAGACAGAGTTGCTTTAGTTTCAGACTGGATTCCGGTAGAGCCAGGTAAAAGCTATACTTTTAGCGCACATGTAAGTGGATCTGTCAACAATGCTATTGCTCGCATTGAGTATTCAGTACAGCAAAGTGCTGATGAACAAACTACAATTTTTACAGATGACGATGGAAAATTCTATCCAACTACCCCTTATATTGTAGATTCAGACCCATTACTGCTTACTTCAGAAGCAGAAAAAATATCTGTTACTTCAATAGCTCCTGTTTATACTGAAGATTCAGGAACCCCGTTAGCTAAAGTAGCAATTTATTTTGAAACTGCAGATATTGACGATATATTTTATTTTGATGCGCTTTTATTTGAACAAAACGATTCTACAGATGCTTTTTTTAGTGGGGATGGAGCACCTATTCCAGCTAACCCAATAACTGAAACTTTTTTCTTTGTAGAGGATTGTCGTTGGGAAACTAAAAATCGTATTAATTTTGTATCAAATCCTTCATTTGAAGTAACAACTACTTGGGTTGCTGGTTCCGGTACAACACTTACTTCAGTAACTACTGCTACCTTATTTGGTAATAATGTTGGTCACGTAAGCAAAGCAGGTGGCGGAGAAATATCTACTACGGTATATCTTCCAGTAGCTGCTAAAGGGGGAGAAGATGTCGTAGTTTCTGCGTATGTTATGAATAAAGCTGGAACATACTCCATTAGTACTTCTGGACAAGAAATTAGACAGTTTATTGTGAATACAAGTAATAAAGATGAGTGGACTAGACTTCACGCTAACCGAATCCTTTTAGCCGGGGAAACATCCTTTACATTAACTATATCTTTAAGTACTGGAAATGGGTCGGCAGCAGTATTTTATATTGACGGTGTTCAGGCGGAATATGGGCGTATACCAACACAGTTTGTAGACCCAGCAATACCTGAAGTAGTTACTAGACCAAATCTATTAAATCCATCGGTTAATATGTACTTAACTAAATCAGAGAGTAGAGATGGGGGCAAAAGCCTTTACTGGCCTACGTATTCTGATAAATTTATTCGTTTGTATGAAACTTTGGGGTCTGTGCTTCCTAATGGAAGTACTTGGGCTATTCGACCAGGAAAAAGTGAAACTCAATATCCTGAACTAACGACTTCTTTAATACCTTCTGCTTCTTTTGAAAACGATCTTGGAGAGTGGGAAGGAATTAATGCAACCTTATTTAGATCTGTCCCTAGAGGAACTCTTTTTGATGAAACTTGCACTCACGGAACAGCATTTTGTAGAGTGTACGCATCCACAGACTCTGAATTTGGCATAACCTACGATCAAATTGTTGTAGATGCGGGATCAGGTTATTATGCCTCTGTAGCTATTCGTCCAGAAAACGCTGACGCTTTTGGAGTATACAATTTAAAAATAACTTTTTATGATGAGTTTGATATTCAAGTTATTACTAGAACCGATACGGTTTCAATACGTAGAAGTGATCGTTGGGCATACCTATCCACTTACGCTACGGGACTAGAAACTGTAGGGTCTGTTAGGGCTACCATTGAGATTACTGCGGAAACAGATACCCCAGCCGCAGGTCAAACCTTCCATGTTGACAGGGTCGTATTTAGACAGTAAAGTCCTCTCCATGACAACCTTAGTAATTTCCTCTCTAGCAATTGCGGGAATACTAACCGCCATAGAAGGTTTAATAACGCCTATAGGAAAATGGCGGGGGTTAGTAGCCATCATCTTTGGAATAATCTTCCCCTTTATTTTAGGGGTGCAGGACTATACCTTGATTGTCTATTCAATAGCAACTGCCTTTGTCGGTTTGACAGCATCCCTTGCAGTAGAGCAAGCTTTTACTGGTGTATCTGTAAGACAAATGCGAGGTTTACCAAGAGGGGTAGATCGACTATAGTAAATTTACTATAAAGGTTTAAGGAGGGAAAATGGAAGCACCAAATCTAAACCCATATCTTTCGGGTATGGCTCGTGCATTGTGGATGGTTTTTGCCACAGTAGGTCGGCCTATGTCTACCGAAGAAATTATGGAATCTAATTACATGAACGAAGGCAGGGACGCAATTCGAGCTGCCGGATCTGAGCTGAAGAAGTTTGGGTACGTAAAGGCGTTCAAAGAACAGGTCATCGGAGGACGCTGGGTAACTACCTTAAAGTTCACTCCAGTAGGCCGACACTACGTAGATATGTTCAATTGGAACTATCAACCGATGCCTGGAATTCCGACCGTCGGTGAATCAGGCATTACTAGTAATATACAACTAGAGAGCAGTAATAGATTAGAAATACTACGTATTTCTAATCTAGGCGCTGACGCGCCAAGAAAGGAACTTATGCCATGGCCAATAGATGATCCAAAACCCAAATCTAAGAAATCATTAGATACCGACTATGAAGTTGGTTCCGTGGGCAAGGTAGAAGACAAAGTTGCTAAACGCAACGCCAAATACAAACGAACCGCCATCGCCTCCACCCCAGCAGTTATGCGTCGTAACGAAAGGCCTGAGGAAGAGTGGGGAACTAAAGATTTGATTGGAGAGTTCTACGATCTCTGTAATCAGCACGCCCCCGGCGTTCCCGCTCAAGTTAACTCAAAGTATCTTGCTACCTGGATTAATGATCTTGTTGGTCGCGGAACTAAACGCGTAGTTATTCTAAAAGCAATCCGTATGTTCTTTGCAGATCCGCGCTTAACTCGTGATGCTGGAATTGGCTATCCACTTTACAGAAGGTTCTTTCAGTTCTATCCTACGGTCCACGGCAAGGTATCTCAGCCTGAAGAAAAGCAATACGTGGATGAAGACTTTGCCATTCATCAAGAAAAGATGCTAAAGCTTTTGGAGGGCAAGTAATGTACGACTTAAAAGATCTAGCACCTAGCGTTAGAGCTTATATAAACCGTGCTGGCCTCCCAATGAAAAGCGTTGGGCTGGAGCTATCGGACCTAGATCCCTATGAAGGCCAAGTCCTAGACGGGGTCAAGAAGTGGATCGATCTGGTCAATTCCGGCAAGGTCGTAAAAGCCCAGGGAGAACCCACTTGCGGTATGGGTCTCCTTTTGGTGGGTAATCCAGGTCACGGCAAGACTACTCTCGCCTCTACGGCCCTTCAGGAGCTTTTAAGGACTATTCCTAGGGATGTCATAGGTACCCTAGAAAGGTTTCCAGTCCGTCCAGGGTATTTTACGGACTATCCCAGGTTCTTACGCCTTCAGAAGCGTCAATGGGATCCTGACGCAGATGAGACAGAATCAAGCCTTGTAGAGGGGCTATACGGCGATGCTCAAGATCACTTGAACGTAAAGATTTTAGTTCTAGATGATTTAGGCAAGGAATATCGAACAGCAAGTGGTTGGTCTGAAAATACTTTTGATGCTTTACTTAGATCCAGATTCAACGCTGGACTTCCCACGATAATTACGACTAACGTTCCACTTAAGCAATGGATTGACGTATATGGGGCTCCTATGGCAAGTTTTGCATACGAAGCTTTTTTCCCCTACGTTATATCCTCCGGAGAGGGAGATAGAAGAAAATTATGAGCTCAATGAAAACAATACAATTTTTTGTTTCTACAAGTGGTGTCGATGAAGTTATGACAGATAAAGAGTTAAATCTAAAATGTACTTGTGAAGGATTCAAAGCTCGCAAAAAATGTAAACATATAACGTGGTGCGAATTAGAATTAGCTAACGGTACTTTTCCAATTCAAATTGATAAATCTACTCCAGATTCTGCAATTAAAAAAGCAAAAGAATCAGATGAGGCATTTAGAGAGTTTTTAATTAGATATGGAAAGATAGAGGCAATTTAACTTTGAGGGGGGGCGATATTTCAAACGAGGTTCCTCTTCGAGTCTCAGTTTCTCTTGACTGCGTAATCGATAAGAAACCCTCTGTTCGTAGATTTTTAGGTATTCCAATAATGGAAGAGGATATTACCTATAATCGAGCTGCCCTATCATTGTTCTGGCGTTTTTCTCAAAAGTATGGCTACAGCCTAGAGTTAATAGGTTTTGGGTATTCCAAAAAAGAAATGAAAGATATACAAGAAGACCTTGACAATCTAGGTACTAATCCGTTTAATTATTTTTTATCTTATAAGACTATTTCTGATTTTGTAAGGGAGCTTCCCTATCGCCCAGAATTGGTAGGAGTTGTGGATACTCCAGACAGGGCCCTAAGATACGGCGGCAAATATATAGATATTGGGAGAGTTTAATGGCTGCGGATAACGAGATACGGCTCATATCAAAAGCAATCCGTGATAGAGATATATCTATTCTCCTTGAACGAGGTATACACGAAGATTGGTTTTATGTTGAAGATAACCGTGAGGTATGGAAATTTATACACAATCACTGGAAAAAATACAGTGAAGTTCCAACTGCAGTTACAGTAAAAGATAACTTTCCTACATATCGACTTCTAGATGTTCAAGACAGTTCGTCCTATCTTTTAGATCAACTAATTGAGTATAGGAAACGTCAAAAGACTATAGAAGTAGTTCAGTTAGCTGCAGATGCAGTCTCTGCTGGAGATCACAACAGTGCTTTAACTATTCTTGGTGCTGGAATAGCAAAGCTATCTGATGAAGGCGTAAACCGCATAACAGATATAAATCTTTCTAACAATGCTACTCAAAGATACGACGAATATTTGAATGTTAAAACGAGACCTAATGGTCTTATTGGTATGGCAACTGGTTTTCAAGTTATGGATTTTGCAACAGCTGGTTTACAGCCCGGTCAGTTAATTACAATCATAGCTCCGCCTAAAACTGGTAAATCTGTCCTAGCTATGCAGATGGCAGCTAACGTACACGATGATGGTTTTGTCCCCATGTTTCAATCTTTTGAGATGAGCAATATTGAACAACAAAGGCGTCATGATGCTATGCGAGCGCACATCTCTAATGGAAGACTTATGCGTGGAGCCTTAAAGCCTGAAGAAGAAATTCGATATCAAAAGTTCTTACAGCGCATGGACGCTATGCACAATTTTTATCTATCAGAGTCGGTATCTGCTCAAACTATAAGTGCTTTGTCAGTAAAGATTGAGAAGTTACGCCCAGATATTCTTTTTGTTGATGGTGTGTATTTGATGGTTGATGAAATGACGGGAGAAATGACTACTCCCCTTGCCTTAACAAATATAACTCGTTCTATGAAACGCTTGAGTCAACAACATGAGATCCCAATAGTTCAAACAACTCAGGTTTTAAATCACAAAGTACGTAGGGGACAGGTTACTGCTGACTCAATTGGTTATTCTTCATCTTTTCTCCAGGATTCAGACGTTATCTTTGCTCTGCAACGTCAAGACGAAGCAGACGATAGCTCCAGATTGTTAAAAATAGTTGCAAGTCGCAACTGCGGTCCCGCTGAAGTAGAACTTCTATGGGACTGGGAAGAAGGAAGGTTCGAGGAATATGGAAGCGCAGTATCCATATGATGGCAGCCAACTCTGTAAGAATGAGGATCCGGAAATATTTTTTCCGGAAGACTACAGTGTTAAGTCTAAGGTTAACGTTGCTAAGGATATCTGTCGTAAATGTCCTCTTATCAATTCTTGCCTTGAGTATGCGATATTTGAGCCGAATCTTGAAGGAATATGGGGAGCCACAACTCCAAGAGAGCGTCAAAGAATCAGATCTCAGAGGAGAAGACGTGCCCCGATCTATTCGTGAACTTAAGCCAGATTACACTGGTACTTTGGATCACGAAAATGAAATTCATCATGAATGTCCAGTATGTGATTCAAATATTTGGAACATTAAAGCAATGTTTGACGAGTATGAGATCTCAACGTACTTTATTGACATGGAGTGCTCAGTATGCGGAACTTTTGCTAAAGCCCCTACTTTGGTGGATAAACCGTAATGTTCTATCAAGAGGGGGATATAGAGCGTACTCTTTTACGTTTAGGTATAGAGGCTTCTCAAAGACGATCTGAATTAATTGCTTTATGCCCTATGCACAAGTATAGAGTTGGAAAAGAAGACACTAATCCTTCTTGGTCTATAAATGCCGATACCGGAGCTCATCATTGTTTTTCTTGTGGGTACAAGGGAAACCTATTAACTTTAATTTCTGATCTTCTAGAGTATGGGGATCTAGAAAAAGCAAAGTCATGGTTAAGGTCTAATACCGATGTAAATTGGGAATTAGTATCTAAACAACTAAATGAGGCTAAGAAAACCTATATTCATTTACCAAAATTAGTTCCTATGAGTGAGGCTCGACTTGCTGTTTTCAAAGAAGTTCCTGCTTGGGCTGCAAAAGATCGCGGATTGTCAGTAGAAGCTTGCAACACCTACGGAGTATCTTGGAGAGAATCAGATTCTACTTGGATACTCCCCATTAGGTCTTTAGATGATCGTCTTTTGGGTTGGCAAGAAAAAGGGCATCTGTCTAGAAAGTTTTTTAATCGACCTCCAGGCGTCCCAAAATCAAAAACTTTATTTGGCATGAATTGTTGGGATAAAGATCAAATGATAGTTATCGAATCTCCATTAGATGCGGTTAAATTAAAGTCTGTTGGTATACCTGGCGGCGTAGCTACTTTTGGCGCTGTTGTTAGCGAAGATCAGATTGAAATAATGCGTAAAGCGGAAAATTTAATTATTGCTATGGATAACGATGAGGCCGGCAATAAAGCCAACAAGTTTCTTTTAGACTCTTTTAGGAAATTAGGTATAGAGTGCTGGTTCTTTAATTACGGAGATTCGGACAAAAAGGACATTGGCGATTTAACTCCTGATCAGATAGACTGGGGTTTAGAAAACGCAAGACACTGTGTCTTGGGGAGGTTAGCTATACATGGGAGCTAAAAAGGGAAGTAAGAAGGCCACCAGTACTGGAAACACTGGAGGATCAATGGGCGGAGCAATGGAGTATACAAAAGGCTATAAACGTCGCTTAGCAGAACGTTTAAAAAAAGAGGACGAATATTATGCTTCTATGTGTGGCCCAGTCACTGTTAGAAAAATAGGAGATCCTAAATGACTTTTGTTGGAACTCTTTTACCTTTTCAACCAGAAGCTGTAGACAAAATGATTTTAAAACGCAACATGTTAGTGGCATACGATCTTGGTTTAGGTAAAACAGTTTTGACTATTGCTGCTATAGAGAGTCTTATGGATAGTGGGGATATAGAAGAACCTGGTATAGTTATATGCTTATCCTCATTGAAATATCAATGGGCCGCTCAAATAGAAAAGTTTACTAATGGATCTTCAAACGCTTTGGTCATTGATGGAACCCAAAAACAAAGAACAGATCAATACGCTAAAGCTTTCGACTGGTACAACACCGAGGTGGATTACATCATTGTTAACTACGAGCAGGTTGTTAACGACTGGTCTTTTATTTCATCATTACCAAGAGGATTCGTCGTTGTCGACGAAGCAACCGCCATTAAATCCTTTAAATCAAAACGATCAAGATACGTTAAGCAACTAGACTCAAAGTATAAATTTGCTCTTACCGGTACTCCAGTAGAGAACGGTAAACCGGAAGAAATCTATTCCATAATGCAGTTTGTAAACCCTAAAGTTCTAGGTAGATTTGATCTATTTGATGCCACGTTTATTGTAAGAAATCAATTTGGCGGTGTAGAGAGGTATAGAAATCTACCTACACTGCACAAAACTTTATCTCCAGCAATAGTTCGTAAACGTCAACAAGATCCAGATGTTGCTCCCTATTTGCCTGAAGAAATAAAAGCAGAACCAATACTTATTCAATTTGATCGTAAAGCGGCTGTTCTATACAGGCAAATTGTTACCGAATTGTTAGACGATCTAGATGAAGCATTAAATTCTTTTGGCCCTAGGTTTGATTTATTTTCTCATTATGGAAATCAAAGCGATCAGGGTGGTTCAGGAGATCAATTACGTGGGCGAATAATGTCTAAACTAACCGCTTTGCGTATGTTGTGTGATCATCCAGATCTGTTGAGACATTCTGCAGAAATATTTAATGCCATGTCTGGAGAAGGATCTAAGTATGCTTGGGAGTTAAAAGATTCGGGTATGCTTTCTGATCTAAAATCTGCCCCTAAATTGGATGTTTTAGTAGACTTTGCAGACAATTTTTTATCTGAATACGACGGCAATAAAGTTGTTATATTTACTAGCTACGTTTTGATGACTGAGATTATTGCTAAAGCTTTAGAAAAAAAGGGGTATAGGTCAACTACGTATACTGGACAGATGGATGCTAAAACTAAAGAGGCATCTAAGCTTGAATTTCAAACAAACCCTAATTGCAGGGTTCTGGTGAGTTCTGACGCAGGTGGGTACGGAGTAGATCTTCCACAGGCAAATATGTTAATAAATTATGATTTACCTTGGAATGCCGGGTTAGCTGTCCAAAGAAACGGTAGAATTAAACGAGCTTCCAGTACTTGGAACTCTATAGTTATCCAGGATCTCCTTATCGATGGATCCATAGAGGAAAGGCAGCACGCCCTCTTGGAACAAAAAAATGCTGTGGCAAACGCAGTAGTTGATGGGGAAGGAATAAACGACCGTGGTGGGGTTACCCTTACTGCCGGAAGTTTGAGGGCTTTTTTAGAATCTAGTATAGTTTGAACAAGGAGATCTTTTGCCAAACTCACCTAAAACCCCTACTCGAACAATTAGGGTACCCAATGAACTTTGGAGCGCAGTAAAGGAAAAAGCTGCACTTGACAACAGAACCATCACCGATGTTATTATAGAAGCTCTGAAAGAATACATTTCAGACTAACAAACCTGAGGAGGGAAAATGCCAAAAATAGCAAAGCCACCAAGAGTAATACCCGTAGTAGACCCCTTAATTCAAAAATTTAGGGACTTCATTTCTTTTAAAACTCGGATTGATTCTTTGACTAAAGAACAAAATGCTTTAAAAGAGGAGTTAAATCAATACGTAATTGAAAATGGCGTAGAAGATGATCGTGGGCATATAAATTTTGAGTTGCCTGAAGAAGTAGACGGGTTTAGACGACTACAACGTCAGAGAAAAGTATCTTTAGGTTTAGATATGGATGCTGCTATTTTGATCCTTACAAAAAAAGGATTAGCAGATCGCTGCATAAAGTCAATCCCTACAGTTGCAGAGGATGAGGTTATGGCTGCCCTTTACGAGGGTAAACTAACCGAAGAAGACATAGACACCATGTTTCCTAAAAAGGTTACTTGGGCATTTATTCCTAAGAAAGATTAAAATGCCAGACACCATTGATGAAATGTTTAAAAACGTAGACCAGTATTATCCTGGCTCTAAACGTAAACGTAAGTCAATGTCCTTTCCTGAACCAATTAAAAAAGCAGATAAAGATTCTTGGGAATCTCAAGGAAAAATAAAAAATTTACCTAACGGTAATTCAGTAGAACTATTTAGTGCCGGGTCTTTGTGCTTGGCCTTGAACAGGCCTCTAGTTACAATCAGATTGTGGGAAAGAAAGGGTTACATACCCAGAGCTCCCTATAGATTAAAAGCTAGGGTTGTTGATGGAAAAAAAGAGCCCGGATGGCGCATGTACAGCCGAGCTATGATAGAGTCTGCTGTAGAAAGTTTTCAGTCCAGGGGTCTCATAGAGTCTCCTAGGATTGAATGGAATCGTAATTCAGATCTTTCAGTAGAGTTACTGGAAAACTGGACTAAGATTCACACGCAAGAAACCAATGCCAATGCCTAATGCTTATGCCGAAGGCCGATAAGAAAGGAACCACCCAAATGGGAGTTCAGACAACAAATCCACTACGTATTCGTAAAGAAGCACCAAGCGTAGCTTCTTACGTTTCCGAAGAAGAAAATCTAGACGCAACATCTTCTACAGAGATGTTTGAGCCAGAAGATGAAACTGAAGTAGCAGAACGTTCTTCAGCAATTCAATCCGGTTGGTCCGCTGCTAAAAAAGCAGTAGCTAACGCAAGTAAATCCTTCACAACTGATTTTAAGTTTGAAGAAAATGTCCAGTTAATTAAATTTATATCTGCAGAGCCTTTGAGCTTTTTGCAGCACTGGGTAAATCGTCCAGGTAAAAAGTCCTTTATCGGTTGGGATGGAGATCCTTTATGCCGAGTAGGAAATAAACCAGAACAAAAGTTTGCCTTCTCCGTAGTTAACTTGACCGATTTAGAATCTGAACCAGAAGTTCAGTTCATGACTGTTGGAGTACGTCTCTGCGGTCAACTAGAAAAACTAAACGCTGATAAAAAGACTGGACCACTCAATCGTCCAGATATTTATTGGGCAGTTAGTAAGTCTGGTCAAGGTACAAAAACCTCCTATTCAATTGTTCCCGTAAAAGAACGGGATCTTGTTGAGGATTGGGAAATTGATCCTGCAGCAGCCGCGGAAATGCTTTCTAAGCTAAAGCCTTTGGGTCCTGAAGCACTTCGTGTTTCTACTGCAGCTGATTTAGAAGAAATTGCAAAAGAACTTCTAGCCGGTCAATAAACCAACAATTGCCGGGGGCCTAGGTTTCCTCCCCTCCTTTTCCTAGGTCCCCGGTCTAATAAGGAGGCATAATCAGATTTGCATCCCGCAATAAAATTAGATTACTTTTGGATTGATATAAATGGGGAAGGTCACTGTGAATGTGACCAATGTAAAAAGAACTAGGGGACAACAGTGAAAGTCATCTATACTTTAGATCAACTACAAGAAGTAGTCGATGCGTATAGCAAAGTAGATGCGTTTGTTTTTGACGTAGAAACTATGGGTAATCATCGCGGAGATCCCAGACAAAATAAAGTAGTCTGGATTGCACTTGCCACATATGATCGCGTTGATGTTATCCCTATGGGTCATCCAAACGGTCAACATATTCGTACAGAGTATCCTTTGCTTCCTTCTGCACACCTTCGTGTAGAGAAGGGTTTAGAGTTAAGGCCTCAGGATTACAGCAAAGATGAAAAAAAAGCAACAAAAGTTTTCTCATCAGCTCCAGAACAACTTACTCCTGCAGAAGTATTTAAAGCTTTAAAGCCTTTATTTAACAGTGACAAGGTCAAGGGAGGACACAACCTTAAGTTTGATTTACAAAGTGTTTCTAAATACATTGGCGGTCTTCCAGAACCTAAATATTTTTGTACTTTAAACGCTGCTTTTGTATTAAATAATCTTCATCGTATCGGTTTAGGTTTAGACGATTGTTTAAAAAGAGAATTTAATTATGACATGGTAAAGGGTGTTGGAAAAGAAATTGAAAAATATTCTTTTGATGAGGTAGCTACTTACGCTGGACTTGATGCCGAGTGGACCTGGAAACTGTACCTTCACTACTCAAAGCAATTAGACTCTGATTCTTTATTTGGCATATTTTCTCTTGAGATGGATGTATTGCAGGTAATATGTGAGATGGAGCTTCGAGGTGCAGATATAGATGTAGCTCAACTTTCACAATTAAAGATAGATTTAGAGAAACAGCTAGAAGACACGAAAGCAGAAATTTACTCTTTAGCTGGTAAGGCATTTAACATTAACTCCGTTCCTGAAAAGCAGCGCCTTCTTTTCACATCAAAGAAAGAAGGCGGTAGAGGGATAAAACCGACTGTGCTTACCCCTGCTGGAAAAGCACACGCAGAAAAAGGAACTCCCCTTACAGTCCATGATTTTTCTGTATCTGAGCCGGCTCTAGAAAAGTTCCGGGGTAGAGACTCTCTTGTAGATGCCTTGATGACTTACTCTGACTTAAACAAGCTTTTAACTACTTATGTAATTCCGTATTTAGGTGGAGACGTTACTCGCACCCTTGCCGGTAAGTCTAAAATTGTTGCTAAAGAGCGACTTTTATATAAAAATCGAATACACACAGATTTTGTACAGTACGGCACTGAGACCGGACGTTTTTCTAGTAGAAACCCTAATTTGCAAAACGTTCCTGCTCCACACACGGCTAATGGAAAAGCAATTAGAAATCTCTTTGTTGCTCCCCCGGGACACAAATTAGTGGTTGCTGACTACAGTCAAATAGAGCCTAGAATAATTGCTTCGTTTAGTCAGGATCGGACTATGATCTCTGCGTACCTAAACGGGGAGGATATTTACACGGCTATTGGTAATACTGTGGGTGTTGATAGAAAAGCCGGAAAAGTTCTTGTACTATCTCTGGCATATGGTGTTGGACCAGACAAAATTGCTAACGAAATTGGGTGTTCTTTAACAGAGGCCAGAAACCTACTAGATACGTTTTCGCGTAAATTTCCCGCTGTAAATTTATATAAAAAAAGAGTAATAAGCGATTGCCGTAGACAAACTCCTATGCCCTATGCCAGTACGCTATTAAAACGTAGACGTTATATACCAGATCTAAGATCTAAAGAGCAGTGGAAACGTGCTAGAGCAGAGCGTCAGGCATTTAACACGGTAATTCAAGGTTCAGCTGCAGACCTTATAAAAGTAGCTATGGTACGGGCTAGAAACCTTATCCCCCAGGAATCAAACCTGATTTTGACTGTTCATGATGAATTGGTTACTATAACCCCTAATCATTTAGCTGAAGAGACTGTTAATGCAGTCAGAGAGGCTATGGAAGGCGTAAATGCCCTTAAAGTTCCTATGATTGCAGACGTAAAGGTGGTAAGCAAATGGGGAGAAGCAAAGTGACGACTTTTGCTAGAAATCGTCTTGAACGAAAGTTAGACGAACATAATCATACTATGGAACTTATAAGAACAATTATTCCATTAGCGACCCTTTTTATACAGATTCTTATATTGATAAGGTTGAACTAATGTTTAAATTTATAAATAAAAAGCGTAAGAATAAGAAAGAACCGGAGTTAAGTGTAATTAATATTCCACTTCCCGTGTTGATACGACAAGTGGTTTATGATTCTGCTTTTGAATCAACAGAAGAAATAGCAAATCTTATAGGCTTACCTCCCATATCTGAAGAAGTACATGAGATGGAGGAACGAGCCAGCGATTTGAGGTTACAAAGGTTTGTTTCTTTAATGCCAATTATAGACACCCATGCAGATATCTCCGCAGAAATTGCTAGTTTTGCCTATGTACTTGAATCTAAAAAAGACGACGGTTCTTTTTCAATAGATGAAAAGGACTTGTCTGAATTAAAAAAACTTTTTAAGATAATTTCTATCTCATCTGCTGTTTCTTGTATATCTTCACTTATGGATTTACGACTACTACACACAGAGGTGATACCTAATGACTAATGACTGGTGGACTAAAAAACTATCACAACCAAACGTACCTTCAGTACCCCCAACATCCCCAAAACCTTCGGTACCGTATAGGTACTCGCCACTTCAAAATACTCCAGTTACATACGATCCCGAGAGAGATCAAACCGTTACTAAAGCGCAAAGCGCTCGCCAGGTAGATCGTTGTCCTGGATGTAATTCAGGAAATTATATGGCGCCCCAAGGTACAAATTTAAAACGTTGCTATGACTGCGGCTACCCGTTAGTTCAATCTGGAACAGGTACTGGAATCCCTACCGATGGTGCCCCAGCTGTACCAGCAAAGCAACCTGCTGTAGGATCCGGTTTTAATCCACAAACTATCGTAGAAAGACTAGGCTAATGATGACCCTGAACTCTGAAGTATTAAAAGTTGCTGCTCTAATAAATAAAAAGTTGGGTGACAACACTGTTGTACCTGCAAGCATGACCAAAGTTCCTAAGAGGATAACAACTGGCTCTCTTACGCTAGATGTTGTACTCGGTGGAGGTTGGCCTATGAATCACTGGGTAGAAGTTGTAGGAGAAGCTTCACACGGTAAAACTGCTATAGCTTTAAAGACTATAGCTGCAAATCAAGTTTTAGATCCAAACTTTACTGTTGTTTGGATTGCTGCAGAGCAGTTCGACAACGGATACGCACAAATGTGTGGAGTCGATACTGATCGAGTCTTATTAGTGGAAACAAATAGCATGGAGGATGCTTTTGACGCTGTTATTAAGTTTGCTGAGTCTAAGTCTGTTGATATGGTTGTTATCGACTCTTTACCTGCGCTTGTACCTTCGGCGGAGGATGAAAAAACTATGGAAGAGTTTACTGTTGGACGAGGAGCTATGCTCACAAATAAGTTCTTCCGTAAGGTTGGAGCTGCGACAAAACGTGACCTTGTTGAGGAAGAGCGTCCAATCCTTGGAATGATGATTAATCAGTACCGTATGAAGATTGGGGTCATTCACGGAGATCCTCGCACCACCCCAGGAGGTTTAGGTAAGGACTACGCCTACAGTATTCGCTGTGAGGTAAAGAGAGATGAGTGGTTAGAAATCGGAACAGGACAGGACAAAAAACGTGTCGGACAGACCATCAGAGTACGAACCATTAAAAATAAAACTTTCCCACCCCAGCAAACCGCGTATTTGGACTTTTACTTTGCGGACGGGGGAATTATCGATTCAGGGGAGTATGATAGAGCCAAGGAAATTGTTGCTTTGTCTATCCTAAACGGGATAGTAGATCGTCGTGGAGGGTGGATGTACTACGGCGAACGTAAGTGGCAAGGTGCACCGGCATTAATTGATTCCCTTAGGGAAGAAATTGAGCTAAGTGAAGAAATTAGCAAAGCAGTACTAGATACACTAAAGACTAGTCCAGTATTAGTGATCAACAGTGAAGACTGAGGGTCAAAAACAATCTCGTAAACATGAGAAGAGATTAGCAAAAGTTATCGGTGGCTATGTTAATGCTGCTTCTGGTGCTTTCTGGTCAAGAAAAGGTGACGTGCGAAGTAAAGAACTATTGATTGAACACAAGTGGACTGGTAAAAAACAGGTCACTATTAAATCTGAAGTTCTAAAAAAAATAACAAAAGAAGCCATTCTTGATGGAAGAACTCCTATTCTAGGTATACATCTAGATGGAGAAAACTATGTGATATTGGGAGAGGAGGATTTCTTTGAACTACGTAACTCTATACAAGGAGATTAATTGGAAAACAGGGATGACCTTCCCTGGGCTTGGAGATACGAAGCTAAGTGTCGTGGCGAAGACACTGAGATCTTCTTTCCACCGAGAGACAAAACGTTATACAAGCCAATTGCTGATAAAGCCAAAGCTATCTGCTGGGGAAAAGACGGACGACCTCCGTGTCCAGTAAGAAAAGAATGTCTTCGTGAAGCAATAATTAATGATGAACTTCATGGAATCTTTGGAGGAATGTCCCACAGAGAAAGAAATGCTATGAAGCGAAAGTATGAAAAACAAGGTTTAACCTTAGATAAATGGTTGGAGAAACAAGAACGCTAATGGCTAAATTTGGTGAACTAAAGGCATATTTAGATGCCGGTAAAAGAGAGACTCGTTTAATTGGGGCAGTAGAACGTCATATCTTAGTTCAACCTTTTGAGGAAAGACGTCAGGATATTCTTCACCCTTCAGATTTAATTAAGCCGGAGTGGTGTGCTCTTGCAGCCTTTCACGCCTTAAAGGGTAATTACGTAGAAACACGTGATCGTCCAGGACTCCGGCTTAGGTCTATTTTTGATGAGGGCCATGCTATTCACGCAAAGTGGCAAGGTTATCTAAAAGATATGGGTATTTTATATGGGGTCTGGGGGAAAAAAGATAACTGGGGTTTAGCGTCAGAAAATAAAAATCTTGACTATTTAGAGGTCCCCCTTTCTAGTCCCAAACATAAAATTTATGGGCATTCAGATGGGTGGATAAAAGGTCTTGGAGAAGATTTTTTAATAGAAATTAAATCAATAGGCTCCGGGACTATTCGTATGGAAGCTCCGTTTTTAATATCTGGAACAGATCTAGAGGGAGCATGGAAAAACATTCGTCAACCCTTTAGAACTCATATTCTTCAAGGACAGGTTTACCTTCATCTAGCCCATCTTATGGTTGAAGCTGGAACTTTAGAGTCTGCTCCAAATGACATAGTTTTTATTTATGAGCTAAAGGCTAATCAAGATTACAAGGAATTTGTAGTTTCTTACAACCCGGAGTACAGCGCCTCTTTCTTTGAAGCCGCACTTGACGTAGTTTGGGCTTCGGAGAATAATAGGCCCCCAGCATGCAGCATAAATCCTGTTGCCGGCTGTAAACGATGCGAACCATTTAGGGGAGAAAAATAATGAGTATAAGCAGAAAAGTATTAGAATCGTTAAATTCTTTAGGTGTAACCCTTTCTGCAAAACCTGATTTTCCTATACCTCTACTTCCTAGAGAAATAACTGAATTAGATGACGAAGGTTTGATGGATCTTTTTGTTCAATTTACTCAATGGAACGATCATCTTTCTGGAGCTAGAGCCGTTGCTGTTATTAATGAAAGAGAAGCTCAAAGATTTTTAGATACTGTAGAAGCACAAGCAATGCTTTCGAATTGGGCCGGTACAAAGGGGGATAGAGTAGCTGTTGCAAAAGCTAGTATTGCTGCAGATCCAAAAGTATTAGAATTAAAAGAGGATCTGGATACGAAATACGCATTCAGAAAGATACTAGAAACGAGGGCGGAAAATGTCGAACGGGATTCTCAAGTGGTATCCAGAGAGCTCACTAGAAGAACATCAGACGGGGGAGGATTTAAAAGCCGTGCAAGAAGATTTACAACCTAAGGAAACTATTCTTGAAGAGGCTCAAAGACTTATTACCGGTGATCGTAATCAATCCTATGATCACCCATTAGATAACTTCACCCGTATTGCACAGATCTGGTCTGCGATCCTGGGGTACAAGATTAGCCCAGAACAGGTTGGATTATGTATGGTTGGAGTAAAACTTGCTAGAGAGGCATATCAACCTAAGAGAGATAACTTGGTGGACGGCGCAGGATACTTTGGCACTATTCAAATGATTAAGGACGAGAGAACACGCCGTGGCTCGTAATCCAGTTTTTGACGGAGGATTAGATTTAACTGATGACTCTATAAAGTATTTAGGCATAGATCAGTCATACAGTGGATTTGCGTTTACGTTAATAAATGAAGATTGCACTCTTTATAAAACTATGGTTTATACCTCGCCTATGCGAGGGGTAGAGCGTTTGAGGGATATAGCTTCCTTTATGGGTTTAGAAATTTTTGAGCAGGCTAAAAATATTAAAGCTTCAGCTATAGAAGGCTATGCTTATGGGGCCCAAATGGCTCATATGGCTGGTGAATTAGGGGGCATGGTTAAGTTAGAACTTCGGTCCTGGCTTTATGACTCTGATGCTGCTTATCCCCTTCTAGTAGCCCCAGCAATGCTTAAAAAGTATGTAACCGGAAAAGGCACTGGAATCAAAAAGAATCAGATTCTTTTAAATGTTTTTAAGAAATGGGACGTAGAATTTACTGACGATAATGCCGCAGATTCCTATGCTCTAGCTAGAATAGCTGCTAGTAGGGCCGACACTGCCTATGAAAAAGATGTAATTAAAAAGCTTTTAGACCCAAAATATAGGGAGTATCCCCTAACCTAATTCCTGAGGGCGTCTATATTAATCGACACCAAAGGAATATAAATTCGTGAGTGAAATAAAAGAGCAGGATGATAAGTTCCTGCGAGTAAGCGCTGGGTCTAATGCCCAGTCAGTAGGGTCTGCTATAGCCCACGCTCTGTATGAAAATCCAACCGTAAAATTACGTGCTGTAGGGGCATCAGCGGTAAATCAAGCGGTAAAAGCAATAGCAATAGCCCGTGGATATGTGGCTCCAAGAGGTTTAGACCTAACGTGTAGGCCCGGATTTACCACAGTAGACTCCAGAGATGGACAAATTTCTGCAATAGTCTTTACAATCAACGTAAGCTAATGTACCGTTGGTTTTGAGATCTCAACTATAACCTTAAGGAAAGAACACATGGCCAAACAATCTATTCCAACCCCAGAGGAAGCTCTGGCAGGTATGGCAAAGACTGGCGCACCTCGCCAGCCAATGTACAAGGACGGCGTTAAATTCAGCGTAGGTAAGCCTAAGAAAGGCACCCTTGTTAAGAAGGGTAACACCGCCGCTGGAGACCCTTACTCACAGCCTGTAGGCATTCGCAAGAATGTTCCTGCTGGACGTGATCGTAACGGTGCAGCTTACGGAATTAAGACCTCATACCTAAAGTCAACCAGCCCAGAGGCTGCGTCTACTCAGGCTAATGGTCGTAAGTTTAAGTCTGTCATTAACCGCACTAATCCAAACTTCAGTGATGGAGTTGCTACTTCGTACTAAACACGTGTAGTATAAGAGCCGGTATGGGAAACACCTATATCGGTTTCTTATTTTAATAGGGAGAACAAAATGCTAGCGGAGGCCCTAGCTGAGTTTAAAAAACAAAATAATATACATAGTACAAAATTATGTGCTCTTGGTGAGTGGATAGAAAAATTGAAAGATCAAGATAAAAAGGATGCAGAAAGCCTTCTCTTTGATGATCCAATATCAAACCATAAATTATCTTTATTTCTTAAAACTATTGGATTTGAAGTATCTACAGAAACCATCCGTAAACATAGAATGAAAGGATGTGCCTGCCTGTGGATGAATTAAACATTGGAGATGCTCTAAAAAATTTTAGGGCAGAAAATGCCAATAAAGACGCTCTTGGTGTAATTAAAGACCTTTTAGATAGAAACAATATAGACCTTGATGAGGTTGGAAAGATTAGTAGAGTAAGCCTCTATCAAACTGCAGCTAAAGATGCCGACGGAGAAATACAAACTAAAGATCTTGTAGGCATACAGATAAGTCCTAAATGGGAACAGGGACCGGAATGGCCTGTTGTTCAACCTGCTCAACCCGTAGTTATAAAGTCTCCAGCAAAACCTAAAAAAGCTCCTGCATTAATTGGTGGTTGGAAACAAGCAGTAATTCTCCCAGATCCTCAAATAGGATTTAGACAATTTGATGAGGGCTTAGATCCTTTTCACGATGATGCAGCAATGGATGTTGCGTTACAAGTTTTGTCAGCCTTAGAACATGAAAATGGCGTAGAGCAAGTAGTAAATCTTGGAGATTTTCTTGATCTTCCTGCTCAAGGAAAATATGAACAAGAAGCTGCATTTGCGTTTACAACTCAAAATGCCATTGATAGAGGCCACCTATTTTTAGGACAACAAAGAGCTGCTGCACCTGATGCTAAGATCGTTGTTTTAGAGGGAAATCATGATCGTAGAATGCAAAGGTTTGTTCAAGCAAATGCTTTATCTGCTTTTGCATTGCGTAGAGCAAATGTTCCAGATTCTTGGCCAGTAATGTCGTTACCTTATTTACTTCGTCTTGATGAACTTGATGTGGAGTACATTGATGCTTACCCAGCAGGTATGTGGTGGATTAATGACAGTCTACGAGCAATCCATGGAGATAAAGTTAAATCAAATGGATCAACAGCAGCTTCATACACAAATGAAATGCCACACATCTCTACAGTGTTTGGACACATTCACAGGCAAGAGATTCAGTCAAAAACAACTTTCGACCGTGCAGGTAAAATCAAAGTTATGGCAATTAGTCCCGGCTGTCTATGCCGTGTAGATGGCGCTGTACCTAGTGTTAAGGGTTCTGTGGGAATTGACGGTCGTCCAGTAACTTATTATGAGAACTGGCAACAAGGTATGGCTGTCATTACGTATAAGCCAGAAGGATCTTTCCATGTGGACTTAGTTCACATAGATGACGGTAAAACTCTATACCGCGGACAAGAATTTTCGGCCTCTCTGTAAAATTTTTCCGTGTTTACCGTTTTAATGGGGTTAATGTGTTGCATGATATGCCATACATTAACTCCATTATTTTTTAAGGATTTTATGACATGACAGATCTGCAAGTTGCCTTATCTATCGCAATTGGTATATTAACTTTACTGGGTATAGTAGAATTAAGAATTTCTAGGCTTGTGAAGAGATTAGTATTTGAATATTTGGCTGAACTTAAACCAAATGGTGGAGGATCAGTCAAAGACAAGGTAGATGAAATTCATCGCTTGTTGACTAGCAAGGAAGATAAATGAAAATAAATCCGGCAATAGAATCGTATGTACGCAACCTTCTAGGTCAAGTTGTAGCCGCGGTTATGATCGTAACTCAAAGCAGTGGCATAGCTTCTCCTTTAGCTTTTGGAGCTAGTGAGTGGTTTTTGGTAGCAAATGCTCTCTGGGCATCACTTATCCCCACCGTTCTTCGTTGGGCAAATAAGAAAGATCCAGCTTTTGGCCGAGTTGCCTCAGCTGCAGCTGCAGAACTCTCAGTTAAACTTGCTGAAGAAGCAAGAAAAGCTTCAGCTAAGGAAGTCGCCAAAGGCAAATAGAAGTAAACTAAAGGTATGCCTTCCTCACATCAAAATTGGCAATACCTTGGAGCCAACGGGTATCAAGGCGCCTACACCACCATGGGTGGTGGAGGCACTCCCGTTGTGCCACGAAGCGACATGGACTACGCTCGTATGGGCGTTGGTCGTGCCCCACAGGCTGAATATCCCGACGGCTATCTAGGAACTATTCGTTCTCGTCGTGATGATAAAGGTAAACCTTATTCCGTATCAGACACTGTTCTTGATTCATTAAAAAGTAGACAAACTCAACGCGGATATCAACGCGGAGTTCATAAAGGCGAGCGCATAGATCCTGCCCAATACATGTGGCCATCTGCTCTAAAACCAGATCGAAGACTTAATAAAAATCTTTACTCCGTTGTGGATAATAACGGGGCTATTAACATGCTTATGCGTAGAAATGCGCCTAAGACTGAAATTGGCGAAAATCAAAAACTTGTCAATGATGGCAAAGCTAATATTTCTTCTAATATCCCAGCTGAATTTAATCCTCGAGTAGGATATCAATTCAAACATCTAAGGCCAAAGTGGAACTAAATGAACTCACAAGATTCAATATATGATCGTAGTAAGCCCAGAGGAATAGTTGCAGACCAACAAGAGGTCGGCATACGATATGACTACATGGGGCCATTTGCCTCAGTACAAGAACGTCTTTTAAGTCAAGCTTTAAACTCCATAACTATGCCTGGAAACGTTCTTCAAAATGCTGTTCGTCCCAACCTTCCTCAAATAGATCCTTTCCCACCAAAGTTTGGCTACAGAACTAGAGCCCTATCTGTACTGGATGTTATGAACGTAGACGAAGAATTCCAGCCAACAAGGGTAGATTTTACAGCTTCTCAGGCAGGCTATCAAGGCACCTTAAGAAACGCACAAAGCGGTGGATTTTGGTGACAGTTTATAATTCTAGCGTTGAATGCCCTAGTTGCAAAATTCTTATGACTCCAGTAGAAAATTTATTTTCTGGGGTAACCAAGCTTTGCGTGTCTTGTCGTAACGCTGCATATACAAAACAAGCTAAATCAGCCATGAGTGTGCGTAAATGACTAAGCCACGACAGCCTAAAGCTCCTAGAGCTCCTCGCCCACATAAAGCGCATTCTGCTCCTAAAAAAATAGGAAAAAAACCTAGGGTTGCTCAAACTAAGGTTAATTCTTTTTCTACCCTAAGATGGGATCGAGTAGTTCGTGATGCTCCCTGGGTATCTAGGCAGTCTATGAATTTAAATCCGGGATCTCCTGGAGCTATATCTAAGTATAGAAACAGTAAGAAGTTTGTAGCTAGGACCAAAAAAGTAATTCGTCCAAGAATTACAAAAGTGCCTAAAAAAGCTGGAACGGCCTCTGGACAAAAGACTATGGCTACAGGACAGCGAAGTTCTGCTAGCTGGCGTAAGGGAGGAGTCGCTTCAGATAGGCAGCGTAGGAGTACTCCAGGCGGCAAACTTTAAGGGTACACAGGACCAATAATAGGAGAAACTATGAGCATGAAAAATAAGGACGTACTAAGCACTACTCCAAAGTACAAGGTCGTACCTTTAAAAGCACTTAAAACAGAGGATTTAAAACCTAAATCTAAAGATAAAGACGTAAAGAAGAAAAAGAAGAAAAAGACATGAGTAATCCACCACGTAGAGGCACGGATCCACGTCGTCGTCCAAAGACTGAGATTAAGGAAGATTATCTTCGTCGTTTAATGGAGGAAGCTCCAGGAGGACGAGTGACTCCTTCAGATGTCTCTCATCTATCCAAACTTCGTAAGCAACGCGTAAATGAGCGTCGTCCCGCAGAAGCTATGGGTATGACTCGTGGCGGTCCTCAGATTGGTCTTGGCTCAAGAGTTATAAAAACTCCTAGATCGGAAAGAAAAGATGTTTAGACGCGACAAAGACACTCGTAGAACTGTTAACTCAATTCGTACTCACGAGCTAACAATGAGAGCTTTTGGCAGTGCGGTTGGTGCTGCTCAAAAAAAGAATGCTGCAGACAAAGCCGATCCGTGGACAAATACCGGAAAAGATGCGGCTAAAGATTATAGGGAACCAATGTCCTCGGTAAAAGTTGTTTCACCTAAGAAAAAGAATGGATAAATAATGGCAACTAACGAATCACGCTCACTTAATCAAAGCATGGCAGACGGAGCAACTGACGGTAAGTACCGCAAGGCTCGTCCCAACACCACTGTAGCTGCTGGAACTGGAGAAGAGATTACTACTGCTAATCGCAACAGTCTTCATCCTTTCTACAACTATGGTTTTGTAAACTCAGAAGAGGCAAACAAGGTAAATCCTGTAGGAGATACCGCAGTTAGCCGCGCTCGCAAGTATCCAGTATTTGATGTTGATAATAATCAAATAGGTGTTACTTACTAATTAAACATGCATCCAATAGACAGGTCTTTAGACACTCGTCGCCTTCCACGCAAAGAATCAACAGGAATGGTTGGCGAGTCTGTAGTCCTGCCTAAAAAGGCTAAGGCTGCGGCTGCTGCTCCCCCAGCTAATCCTCCAAAACCTCCTAAAAGACCTACGGGTGGAGGTAAGCAGTCAAATGACGGCGGTTATTTTAGAAAAGGTTCTCAGGGTTCATATAATTACGGCGATGATAAGTTTATAAATAAATTAAAAGGTAAATCTAAAAAGTGGGATAACAAAAAATGAGTATTGCAACGTCATCTGGAGATGAGCGCCGCCCAAAGAAGAAGCTTTCAGACAGGATTAAAAATAGTCCTGCAGCAAAAGATTACAAAGAAAAAGGTGCAAAACACGTAGCCAAAAAACTTGGGGGCATGGCTGCTGATGGAATTGATGGAGTTGTTTCTAAAATTAACTACAGTTTAGGATTAACTCAGAATCCTTCGCCGGCTCATGCTGCTAATAAAGGTATGCGTGATCGTGGTGGGGTGACTCAACGAAAAAGTCATTTTACTTCTAGTTTTTCTTCCGCACGTGAAGTAAGCGGTACCTGCGCTACTTGTGCGATAGACCAGATGCAAAGGGATCGTTGATGGCTACAGAACTAGATGAAGGATACTTAGGATACTACTCTTTTAAATCAAACCCATTTGTAAAAAGCAAACGTGGTGGGGTAAAAGGTAACAAAGGTGGGGGTTCTAAAAGCGTTTTAGAGGGCGGTTCTACAAGAGGTAGAGAACACCTTTGCTGGGGCACTAATTGTAGTGCTGACGCCACTAGATTAGCTGGTTTGCAACAAAGAGATGTAGAAAAAGCTAAAACTGAACCAGTTGCTTTTGTTCCTCTTTGTCAAAGTTGTGCTGGAAAAGTAAAACGTAGGGCAGAAAAGAAAAATTTACCTGCTCCTAACATTACTCCAATGACTCGTTCGGTCAGTGAAGCGTATAAGGGTCAAGTAGATGACACCCCCTCTTTGGATGCAAACTCAGCTGTTGAAGCTCTTATCAAAAGTAAAAGAGCTGAATCCGATCAAATTTATAAAAAACAAAAACAATACCCTGGAGGAAGATATGGTAAGGCTTCTAGATCAGGTAATCCAAATCTTGGTGGAAAGCCAGTATTTAAAAATATTGCTGATATTCGCAGAAGAAAAGAAGCAGAGGATTTGACTTTAAGAGTCATACGCGGAGATTTTAATTCTTTAAAAAATAGAGATTAATTATGGGCGTTAAGCGAACAAAACAACAGTGGGCTATTTTAAAGTCCCAAGGATTACTCAAGGGCAGGGCTACAGATACAAGATCTTTAGATCAAGAACAAATCAATTCTTTAATTGATAAGGGAATTTCCGTAGGACGCAAAGTGGGATATAAGTTTTCTAAAATAAATAAAGAAAACCCAAAATCATCAAATATACCTTCTGCTAAGCATGTGGCTGATGCCGTTAAGGACGGTCACATAACTCGTTTAGAGGCTGTAGATTTAAATAGACACTATTTACAGCATATGTCTAAAGATGATTCTAAAGCAACCCCTAAAACAAAGAGCCCTAAAAAACCAAGGCCCAAAAAAGAAAAAGTATCCGCTGCCCCTAGTTATACTACCCGGATGGTTAACGGCCGAGAATTTAAAGTTTACACTGTTCCGGAAGATACTTCGATGCGGGAAAAAGTTAGAAAAGAAGAAAAAGCCGCGACTCGCACCATTTATAGGCCAAAAACTACTAAATACTAAGTGTGGTAGGATGTCCTCTCAAGTAGTTAGAGAGGTTATATATGGGCGTGCCTATTTTAGGTAGTGGAGGAAATCCAGCCGATCAGGGTGGAGAATATGTAGAGGTCCGAGATGAGGGCCCAAAAATTCGTTTGCTCTACTGCTATAACTGCAAGACCATCGAAGAGATTCCAGATTTTGAAGGTAATCCTGACGACGATGTCTTTTTAGAACTGACTATAGAAAAGCACAATAGTGCTGGTGTACCTCACACAGGTTTCTTATCAAGAATTGGTGTAAAGACTTGGAGCAACGAAAAGTATCGTAAGCAGATTATAGAAAATCTTCGTTCTCGAGTAGGCGGTGGTCTAGCCGACCTAGATCCAGACTATTACATCACTAAAGCAACTTTCTATGAGGATGCTATGAAATGTTATTCAGAGCATTTGCGACCTAAAGAAGGCTGTCCCGACTGGAGAGACTCTAAAAAGAGATTAATACCTAAAACACACGCTGAAAGAAAAGAGGCTGGATTGCCCATGCCTACAGAGTCAGCAAGTACTAATGTGTATCTTTGTGATTTTTGTCCAGTAAAAACCCACGTAGTAACTCAGATGCGAAAAGCATCTGGACTATATAAATAGGAGAAACAATGTCAGAAAAAGAAATGGAAGTAAGAGAGTTTTCTACAGGATTTGCTGTCTTAATTGGAAAAGATGGAAATATTTTTCTTGAGATGAAGAAAGATGTTTTTTCGGTTTCAGTAGATCGTGATTCAACTCTTCGTGAGGTTCGTAGGCATATGGCAGAAATCTTATCCGATATTCAAGCCCAGTCTGCAGCCGAATACACGATACTTAAGATGGTTAGTTTAAATGCAGAATCTAATAAAGAAAACAATTAAAGACTTTTTAGATTCAAAAAATCCTCCTTTTACCACGGATAGTAGGGGAAGAATAGTATTTAATGTTGATGGTTTTTCTTCTTTTATAGTTGAAAGGGTAAAAAATGATGCTCATAGACATGGAATGTGTTTGCGGGGCAAGATTTAACGTAGAGTGTGATGAGGGCTACTCAGATGCAGCTTGGGTTTTAGGGGTTAGATTTGCTTCTTGCCATCAAAAGTGCGGGTTTGTAGCTCCACCCTTTATGTCTAAAGAAAATAATGTTGAAATGCCAGGACATACACCCGAAGAGGATGAAGAATAGGCACTATGGATATCTCTAACCGTTTCTCAGAAGTTGATGTGTCCCCCAGCTCAACTTCCTATTTCAGCAAGCCTGAAACAGAGTTAGACCCTAGATTATTTATAGGAACTACTCTACGCCCTTGGGTGCGTAATGGCATAAAAAGATTTCTTTTTGAACATTTAGGAATTAGATACACCAATCCAGATAGGTGGGTTTCTATGTGGCTTGCTGGCTCTGGAGTATCGTATCAATGGTCTGCTTCACGAGATCCTGGAGATTTAGACTGCTTAATTGGAATAAACTATCCTGTTTTTAGACAGTATAACCAGGAGTATGTTGGCCTATCTAATGAAGAAATTGCAAAAATGTTCAACGAAAGTTTTTATGAAAGTCTTATGCCAAAAACTAAAAGTTGGGAAGGATATGAGCTTACTTACTATGTAAACCCTCAATCAGATATTAGAGATATAAACCCATACGCAGCCTATGATTTAATGTCTGATTCTTGGACGGTATTTCCAGATAAAAACCCTGAATTGCCTTACTCACGTAGTTGGGAGCAAAGATCAAAAAAAGATTACGATACGGCAATAGAATTGGTAAGCAGATATACTCAGGCACTCTCTGAGGTTAGGTCAAATGCCTCTAATACTGCATATCGCATAAACGCAGAAAAAAGATTACAAACCATAGTGGATCAGGCCGTAGCTTTTTATGAGGATATTCACGCTGGTAGAAAAGTAGCTTTTAGCAAAATAGGTGGCGGCTATTCCGATTTTAATAACTACCGTTGGCAAGCCGGTAAAAGATCTGGCGCAGTACATGCTCTAAAAGCTATTAAAGAATATAAAGATTTAAATGAAGAAGAAAAACAATTGGACACCTACGGCATCGAGCTACCAGATGCAGATACTTTAATCAGGAGAGCCGCTACTAATAAAAAACCATGACAGCATTCATTTCAATAGACGGCGTACTAAGAACTGAAGTAGGAGACCCTATACATGAGGGTCTTAAACTTTTTAGAACCCTGGTTGGCTCTTATCGCATCGCGCTCGCTACCGACGGTACTTCTGAAGAGGCAGAGTATTGGCTTAGATCTAACTTAGTTACAGGTTATGCTGAGCTATACGATAAAAGACTAGCCTTTGAGGGTCAAGACCTACGCCTACGCCAACTAACCCTTGCCCGATCTTCAGGGGGAATTGAACTATTTATAGACTGTGATGTAGATCGTTGCGTTTCTGCTATAGCTTCTGGGGTAACTACTATGTTATTTTCTAAGCCTAACTTCACTCGTAGAAAACGAGAAACCCGTCCTTGGGACGATGTAAAACAGGAAATTGAGTCTCAAAAAAAATTAAAGGCTAAATTAACTCTAGACGATGATTTAAATAGGTGGGAATAATGGACTTAATTTTCCTTGGCGGCGAGGTCCCATCTCACAGAAAGCTCTTAGTTGACGCCGGTGTTAAGCATATAGGGGTTAATTTTTGGCGTTTAATGAAGCGAGGCCTACCAAAAAATAAAGATTACCTGCTTGCAGAACGTTTCCCAGAGGATATAAAGATTTATATAGACGGGGGTGGGTACCACATAAATAAAGAAAAGTTCTCCCCCGTTGAGCTTGAAGAATACGCAGCTGATTATGAGGATTGGGTAGCCATAAATGAAGAAAGAATTTTTATGGCCACAGAATTGGATGCCAAAGGACTTGGATCAGCTTGGATCAACGAACAGCGTAAGACCTTCTGGGAAGACTTCGGAGCGGATCGTTTTATACCCATATGGCATGGTGAGTTAGGTCACCCAGCCCTTATGTCTTTATCTCAAACCTACCCTCACGTGGGTATTCTGGGCCAGACTATAAGTACCGATTTAACGCTTTCAGCACGGGCTAGGGCCCTTCAATCCCAGTATGGGGTATCTTTTCATGGGATTGCTTGCGCTAACCCGGATAACCTTCGTCAAGTCCCATTAACGACTGCCAGCACCCTATCTTGGTTGTCTCCCATGATGCGTGGGGAGACTATTATTTGGGACGGTACTCGCTTGGTAAGGTATCAGAAAAAAATGAAGGACCAAGCCAGATCAAGATATAAAGCAGTTGTTGAAAAAGCTGGATTAGACTTTGATTTAATTTTAAATGATGACAGCAATGAAGTAGCAAAACTAACAATCTGGTCTTACTTGCAGTTGGAGTTGGCCCTAACAAAAAAAGGTAGGCCGATGTTATCAGATAACAACGTTGATAAGGATGACCCAGGTTTAGCGGAAACACAGGGGTTAGAACCTGATAATAGTGCTCTAGAGGTGCGGAAACAATCTGTTGAAATTAAGGGCAGAAGTGCTGATGAGATACGAACTTTGCCGGTATTTTCAATGAGTTCAAAAACTATTATAGATACCGACGGTAGCGGAAGAGACGTAATTCGTGACGCCGCAGTCATAGAAAATTCTAATATGTCCTTGAGACAGTGCAACACATGTTTTGTAGCTGCTAACTGTCCGGCAATGAAACCTGATTCAGCTTGTGCCTTTAACCTTCCACTTGAGGTCAAGACAAAGGATCAATTAAAGGCTCTTTTAAATACAATTATTGAAATGCAGGGCGCCAGAGTGGCTTTTTCTCGATTTGCAGAAGAACTAAATGGTGGTTACCCTGATCCCAACACCGGTCAAGAAATTGATAGGCTTTTTAAATTAGTAAAACAATTAAAAGAATTAGAAGAAAACAAGGAGTTTGTACGTATGACAGTTGAGCGTCAAACTAGTGGTGGTGTAATGTCAGCATTGTTTGGAGACCGTGCAAATACTCTAAAACACTTGCCGGATGGCGGGTTAAATGAAGAGCAAACCACTAAAATTATCTCTGATTCTATAGATTAATCTTCTCTACTGTTATCAGATAACAGTCCAATAACCGCTAGAAAGGATACTTTGTGTTTTCATTTCGTCTTACTGATGATTTTATCGCTTCATACAAAGATAAGAAAGTTCCGTGGGGATATACAGATGCTGGAGGCAACTCAGTAGGCGAAATAACTTTTATGAGAACATATTCTCGTTTACGAGAAGACGGAAGTAAAGAAACTTGGGCAGACGTATGCCGTCGAGTAATCGAGGGTATGTACTCAATCCAAAAAGATCATTGTAAATCTAACCGTCTACCCTGGAATGGGCAACAAGCTCAAGCCTCAGCTCAAGAAGCATTTGATCGACTATTTAATTTAAAATGGACTCCACCAGGACGAGGCTTATGGATGATGGGTACCCCATTTGTAATGGAACACCGAAACTCTGCCGCCCTTCAGAATTGCGCTTTTGTATCCACCTTAGATATGTCTAAAGCAGATCCTTCCTCCCCCTTTGTATTTTTAATGGAGGCTTCCATGCTTGGGGTGGGAGTGGGATTTGATACAAAAGGCGCAGAAAAAGAATTTTTTATTTATAAGCCTGCCGGCCCAGAAGCAATAATAATGGTTGCTGATACCCGCGAAGGTTGGGTTGAATCCACTGCTATTTTAATTAATTCTTATTTAAAATCTGATCAACCCCGCTATACCTTTGATTATTCATTAATCCGGCCAGCTGGAACTCCAATTAAAACTTTTGGAGGAACTGCAGCCGGGCATGAACCTCTTGAGAGGCTCCATAAGTCTATTAAAAAGATTTTTGAAGGTCGAGAAGGCAATAAAATAACTACCAAGGACATCGTAGATATAGCTAACCTTATCGGAGTATGCGTAGTTTCTGGAAATGTTCGTCGTTCTGCTGAGCTAGCTCTTGGTCAGCCTACAGACATGGATTTCGTTAATTTAAAGAATCCAAAAATTTTTCCGGAAAGAAACTCCTATGATGCTGAGGCCCCAGGTTGGGGTTGGATGAGCAATAACTCACTAGAGGCTACGGTAGGCATGGATTATTCTCCGTTTGTAGAAGCTATTGCCCTAAACGGTGAGCCCGGATTTATTTGGCTTGATATGTCTAGAAAGTATGGGCGTCTAAATGACCCAGAAAATAACAAAGATTATCGTGCTGCCGGCTATAACCCATGCGCTGAGCAGACTCTTGAATCTTATGAGTGCTGCACCCTTGTAGAGACATACATCAATAGACACTCAGATGTAAAAGATTATATGCGAACTCTTAAGTTTGCCTATTTGTATGCCAAGACAGTTACCCTGATGTCCACACATTGGCCAAACACTAACGCAATTATGCAGCGGAATCGTCGCATTGGTTGTTCGGTTTCAGGCTTGGCGGCTTTTGCTGATACCAAGGGCCTTCCAAAGCTTAGAGATTGGTTGGATGCTGGTTATCACGAGGTACAGAGATGGGATAAAACTTATTCTGAATGGCTTTGCGTACGAGAGTCTATTAAAACAACGAGTATCAAACCTTCAGGAACAGTATCTATTCTTGCCGGAGAAACTCCAGGGGTTCACTGGCCTATAGGTGGGGAGTATGTTCTTAGAGCCATACGGTTTGCTAAGTCCGACCCAATGCTTAAACTTTTTAAGGACGCTAAATACAAGGTAGAGGACTCCGTAACGGATCCAGACAACACCGCAGTTGTTTATTTCCCAGTAAAATCT